>OHJQ01000001.1_pt1 | contig 347741 bp, 283 predicted proteins | sample 1568601 | NCBI WGS metagenome assembly OHJQ01 (sample SAMEA3879599, study PRJEB24766) | human gut metagenome | biome: human-associated habitat; feature: feces | place: USA | collected 1985/1987 | reverse complement strand
AGTTTATACTCCTATTTACTCTTAAAAAACTTGCAAAAACCATAAGAATATGGAAATTTTTTGCTGTCATTTTATTGATAAAGAAAGTCGATATGCCGGAGATATAGAAATCGGACGGGATGAAAAGATTTATAAAAAAGTATATGACTCTATACCTCGTTCAAGGATGATAGAAGAGCGTTTAGCTAAAAAAGGACAGCGATTAATTTTGTGCTTGAAAAATATAATTGAAGAAAAGCAGGCTTAATTTAGGATTAGTTAATAATTAAATTTATGAGGAAGAGTTTTATGAAAACATTTGTTGATGCCCAAAAAGATTACGATCAATTGGAAATTTATCGAAAATGGTTGAGAGATAACAATGTTTCTTTTCAGGAAGATGAAGACGGGGAAGCGTTGTATTTTTGTTATCAAGGAGGTAATTTTATGATTAAGGTGCCTAAAAGTGACAGGAACTGGTTGGGGCTTGTTTTCCCGAATGTGTATGATGTGGTTGAAGAAAAAAGAGAGTACGTACTTGAAATATTGAATAGGATAAATCTGGAGAGAAAAAGCGTAAAGGCTTTTTTGGTCAAAAATAGTGTGTGGTTAGTTATAGAGATGTATATTGACTCTACACCTGTAATTGCTGACTTTTTCGAAACGCTTTTAGCGAATTTACATGAAACACGATTGGTATTATATTCTAAAGTGAAGTGAGTTGATTATAAAGATTATTGTCGATTATAAAAAGTAATGTTACGATTAATATATTGTGCACTTACTTTGGGAGTATTGTCGATGGCCGGATGCCGGAGCGGGCGTCCGGTCGTCGGTACTTCCGATGCTTGTGCCGCAGTTCCTGTAATTCCCGTAGCACCGGACAGCGATATGCTTTCCGCTGCAATTGCAGATACGGAGAATGAAGTTTGTCTGGCTGATTCGGGCGATCCGGAATCTTCGGAGCGTCGGCGACTGTATCGGCGGAGTGCGGAGCCGACGGATTCCGTTTGGATAAATAGATTGAATGGGGTGATACCTGCCGGGCAGGATCGTGCGATCCGTGTTTATATCAAATACAATCAACCTGTTTGCGGGTATGAGGTGACGGCGTGTTGGATGCCGTTCGATGCTTATAGTGAAACCGGCCAGTGGGTGATGAATTTCCGTTCCGTATCCGGCGGCCGGAATTTTCAGTATGCCGATACGGGGAAATATTCCAATCCTATGTTGATGGATATTACGTTCGCAAAGAATTTTCAAGGTCATCGGAATGGGGATGTCTATTATTTCGATTACGTATCTGCGACTGATGCTATCAATAGAGAATATTATCCGAACTCACCGTTGGGATATTATACTGCTTTTCAGTTTTTCGATGCGGACTTCGACGGAGAGGATGAGTTGCTGGTGAACGATTTCGGAATGGATCGACAGGGAAATTCGTACACGGTTTTCGATATTACGGCAAAGGGTCTGTATCGGAAAGATTATCTGCCTTTCGCAGAGATCGATAACGAAACGGAGTTCTATCCGGCGGTCGGGACGATTGTCTTGTATGCACATGACGGGGTGCACGATAGCAGTTGGTCCACATTTCGGAAGCGACAAAATCGGAAGCGGCGAAAAACTTTGCTTGTACCGGATCGGCTGGCCGATGCGACAAGCGGGCGGTTGTTGCAAAAATATAACGAACAGGGGGAGGCGGACTTCGAACTTGCTGCGATTCAGCAGACTTTTGCGATTTGGGAACAAGACGGCCGTCAAAATGGGGATTCGATTTATGTTTACGAAGTTACTGACGAAAGATTGGAACTGATCCGGATGCAAGAGCGATACCTCCCGGAATGTAGAAATCTATAATCCCATATCGTTTTCTTTCGAATACGAACCGAATGTTCAGGGGTATCGTGTCGAAGGGCGATTATTTGCGTTCGATACTCCACAGGGACTGGGAAACCGACTCGAAGGGCCGTGTCGTCTGTCGTTTTACAACGAATCGACCGGTTGTCGATACGATATTTTTTGTGAACATTATTGTGATGAAAATTCAATTCCCGGGTGGTATGATGAAACAGGGGAATATCTCTTCAATCCGGAAGTCGGAAATACCGAAGGAACATTGTGTTTCGATTACAGTACATTGCAAGGTGAGGATGATCGGGGGCCGTTTGTATTCGAGGATGTCGATTTCGACGGTAAGGATGAAATTCTGATTCGCAGAACGAGTCCGTTGCGGAATTCCGTGCATTATTACGAAGTTTATAAACCTGTCGGTGCAGACAGTTGTGTCTTGTTGAATTATCCGCCTTTTAACGGGTTTTATTGCGATCGTTGCGGTTGGGATGAGGTGTCTCCGGAAAAGAATACGATTACGAGGTATCGTTCCGATCATAAAATGCAGGTATTCTGGTTTCATCGATGAATCGGAATATCCGGATTCAATTATCCGTATGCCGTAGATACGGTCCGAGCAGAGCTTTTTTCTAGAAAGCATCGATGTTCGAAATATTGGCCTGATCCCTGCTGTCGTCGGTGAATTTTACGATGTCCAGATAAGGCGGATGAGCGATCATAAAATCGACCTACTCTCGGTGCCTTTCGCCCAGCTATGCTGCGATCGCCTCGGAAAACGGCTGTCGATCGGTGACATCGACATTCTTGATTGCGTAGTTGATCGAAGACCATTCGCTCATAATGCTATTGACATAATCGATAATTTTTTGGGTGATGTCGAATCCGATATAATCTTTGCGCAGGTTTTCATATGCGAACAGGGTAGTCCCGCTGCCTGCGAACAATTCCAGCACGGTATTTCCGGCATTCGTAAGCGTTTGAGTAGTTGGGGAACGAAATTGCCGTGATAGATATTCTTGTGCTTGCCTTGCCTATCTCTTTCGGGGATCAACCACAGGCTGTCCACATTTAGATCGATCTGCTTCCAGTTATCTTTATTGATCTCCATAACCTGTTTGAATTTATCTTTATACCTCGGCTGAATAAGGGACTTTGTAAAATTTTTTTATCCTACATAGATCCTTTACGGTGGGATCCAATTACAAAGATACACGAAACGGTAAGATATATCAGCTATAAGGGGCTGTTTGGACAATAAAAAAGGCGGAAAACTTAAGTTTTCCGCCTTTCCGTACCTCCTCAGGGGCTCGAACCCTGGACCCCAACATTAAGAGTGTCGTGCTCTACCAACTGAGCTAAAGAGGCGTTTGCAGGTGCAAATGTAGGATGTTTTTTTTATTTCTGCAAGAAAAAAATATTTTTTCTTCGTAAAAAATGCAGAGGAGGGCTTCGAAACGGAATTTTGCTTTTTTTACCTTGTGTATATACTAAATAGAATATTATTTAAGTTATATGGGTGCATCGACTGGTTACCGAATTATTATGTTTCAAGATTTATTATTTCGGTACATCCGTCCAGGTGATGGAAAAAACGCCGCCTGAGGGCTAAAAATCATTTTTTTGGGGGATTTTTTGTAGGTACGAATATTTGAATTTTAAATGTAAGATATTCAATATATTGTGATTTTTGATTCGCTTTTTTTGTTGAAAAAACTGTCTTAAAAAGTTGTTTAAGTTAGATTAATTTCCTACCTTTGAGGGAATTTCGGATTAAGAATTCGATTCCGAATGAAGGCGAGAATATTGATTCCGTTCGGTGCAGTTGCTTTATCGCAGGAATACGCTGGGGAACGGACGGGACAAAAGAATTGAATTTTGTTGGTTATATTGTGTATTAGGATTATTCTACGATACTTGCATGGTGAATTTTCGCTTTTTTATGATGTTTTTAATACCTAACTTTTAATTTTTTATTAACCCCGAAGGGGTGTCCGGATTTCGATCTGGTAACTCTTTCACCAAACCACTTGTTATTTTTCTTTTGCGATGGCGCTCGTCGCCATGCTCGCAATGGTAAGTGCAAGCAGTGGCTGTAGCGACGATGATGGTGCAAATTACAGTACCACTATTGTCGCCAAAACTACGCTTTCCTTATCGAAGAACGCCGGGACGGGCCGCTTGGCGTATGAAATTCAGGGTGCCGATAAATCGTCTGTTGTTACGGCGACGACGAACGTGGATTGGATCACGAATTTCAATTACAGGGAGCCGGGATACGTCCAGTTTGATTACACCGCCCTCGATGAGGACGTCGAGTCTCGTTCGGGGCAGATCACCCTTTCTTATATGGGGGCAGCCGATGTAGTCGTTACCGTAAATCAGGGTGGTGTTATGTCGTTTGAACTTACGATCGATCCGAAGTCGATTACGGCGAACAGTTGTGCGATGCAGATCGTTCCTTCGAACGAGAGTGAGACCTATCTGTGTGCTTTTATGACCAAGAAGTATGTCGATTCTTTCGATTCTGAAGAGGAATTCATTGAAGCCGATTTGGAAATGGTGAAAGAACAGGCAGAAAGTAAGGGAATGGAGTTGTCTGAATGGTTGAACATCTTGCTCATGAAAGGTTCGAAGACCAATACTGTGACGGATCTGAATGCCAATACAGAATATTATGGGTATGTGTACGGTTGTACGTCTGATGGTGTACCTACTACGGGCCTTTTCAAGGCGGAGTTTACGACCCAGAATGTCGAAATGACCGACCTCTCTTTCACGGTTGATTTCAAACAGGTGAATGCTGAGCCTTATCCTGATAACAATCCTTATAACGTGGAGGTGACGATCACTCCGAGCGATCCGGAGGCGAAGTGGATGTTTTCGACGATGAACAGTTTTGTTTACAAGATTGATGAATGGACCAGTGCTGAGTATTTGTCTGAGCTTCAGGCAAGTGCGCGTGAGCAGCGTCCGACTCTTTATCAGGGCGAGCAGAAGTTTATGTTGAACAAATCTCTTACGCAGCGCGTATGGGGTGGTAACGATTACTATTTCTGGTGCTTCGGTATGGATGACAACTACAACATCAACAGCGAGAAGGCTGAAGAGTATTTCACGGTTACGACCGGAGAGATTCCTGTAACCGATGATTGCACGTTCACGGTAGAGACGTTGAATGTCGCGGCTCAGGATTGCGAGATCAAAATTACGCCGTCGAATCCGGAGACGAGATATTTCATCGGTATGTATCCTGGTGGTAGTGCCGAGAAATACGGTAAAAATGCTTGTGTCGAGCGTTTGCTCCAGCGTCTGGATATGTATAATTCCGGTTCGGGTCTGGGTGATGGTACCCCTCCCAACTGGCAAACCAACGAATGGGTGCAGAAAGGCGAAATGACGACCAAGATGGGGGCCGATCAGGAGTGGCGTATCGAGCCGGAGAGCACTTACGAAATCTTTATTTTCGGTTTCGAGCATATTATGCTAATTGATTATCAATAATTTACGGCTTAAAAGATAGACTGCTCAAAAATTTACTTGTTTTTTCGCCGAAAATCGAAGATTTAACGTTTTTAACCTTAGTTTGTCTTCAAACGAAGGGGAAAAGAGAATAATGGCTCTCTTTTGCTCTTAAATCTCCGTTTCGCAAAGATAAGGCATATCGGTGATTATTTCGCCGATTGTGGCTGTAAAATAGAGGGTAATTTTACGGATTTTCGGATGGGCTTTTGGTGGCTTGACAAGGGCTCGAATCATGTTTGTTTTGTGAGCAGGATTTCTGTGTCTTTTGCAGCCAAAAGAGAAAGTCAGCAGTTATGGTTCGGCTTGGTTCTGGCGCAGCCATCTCTTTTTCTCCCTCTGTTAGCTTTACTTTAATGCACGTATATATGAATACAGGGATAAAGTAAAGCTATGTTGTATTTTTACTTGAGTGATAAACTGTACTCACATCGTATTCGCTCTAACTCATTTTTTAAATCATTTATATGTAAAATTGTTAGATAAACATTTTCTAGATCTGTTATTTCATGTATTTGCGATAGTGAATATAATGGTCTTAAAAACTTTTTCACTTTCATTCGTTCTTTTCTTGCAGAATTAGTGGATTCTTTACACTTGGTTTCTCTCAGTAGTTGAGACGTTAAATCTTTGTCAGACCTATTGCCAAAATTGACAATAGCAATTATCTTAATATAATCTTTTGTGTCTTGAATACTTTTACTTGCCTTTATATGTCGAGATGATTCTAACCGTAATTTTCTAGCATCTTCAAGAATTGCATTGATTTGTGCAGCACCAAATTTTTTGTTGCGGATTAGAGAATTGCATTTGACTTCTACTAATATTTTTACAGGAGAGTCAATTCTTATGTCGAATCCATTTGTGTTTGGCTTTTGTTTATCAATATCATTAAATATCCGTTCTCTATCTTCATTTTTAAATGATAATATATCTGATAACTTTGTTGCAATAGAACGAGTCGATATTAATGTCATTATGTTATTAATATCGGACAGTATTGATTTTAGTTCTATTAATTTATCTAGTGTAAGATTGTTGCCAATATCCTCGGTGTCAATAGACTTGATAAACTTTGTGTACTTATCTAATAAATTAATTGTTCTATTGTATGTTTTTGATGTTTCCATAATTTTGTTTCTTTGGGGGACGAAAATATGTATAAAAGTTCATATATGAAATTTTGTCAGGCTTGTTAGTCGGGATTTCGTATTCTTTTGCAGTCAAAAGAGAAAGTTTTCAGATATGATTCTTTTTCAGAGAGCCTCCGTTGCCGTATTTTTCCGTACTTTTGTAACAACCTGTGCAAAATTTGCACACTTTAAATTATTGAAAATATGAAGATTGAAGAGGCTATACTCTACTGTTTGGCAAGCCAGAATAGGGGAATGCGAACTGAACAGATTGCAGAGATGATAAACCGTCAGCGATTGCTCCATACTACCTTTAGGAGTAGGTAAAAATTAGAAGGCGTGATGCATCAGCACCTCTAAAAGTCTCATATATCAAGTACGCTTAAATCTGGTTCTTTGCACGAATCTAGTAAATTCACGCCCTTTATCTTTAATTCAGGGTAATTCAGAATTGACATTGGTATTTTCTCTCTTTTGAGATAGGATGTTGGTATTACTGTAGCTGTCAGCATCATTGACTTTACTCGGGGTGTAACTGCTACACCAATGTGTTTCGCAACTTCATTAATATGCTCCGTTACCCAGCGATGACGACGCAAATGTTTAAGAACAAGAGCTCTCTTCTTGTCTCTCTCGGGATTATCACCACGACCAAGATATTCATCCATCTCGGTTTTCATTTCCTTAATATTCTTGGCTGGATTGGTATTCTTACATTCTATCAAGTAGAGTATATCACGTGATGTATCATAAGCCATCACATCAATATCGCCATAATCTTTATCTGCCGCAAAATAACCTCCAGATTTGATAGTGACATCATGTTCCCATACTCGCATTATTGGTATCTTTGCCAAAAAAGAGCGTACCTCGTCATTGAACGCAGCCCCTTTTATAGCCTCAAATTTTCCAAGCAAGGTTTCTATCTTCCTTCCCACATAACGTAAGCGACCAGAATAAAGCAAGTCAGATAGCTGAATGCCGGCTTGAATACAGGAGCGGAACCCAAACATGCACATAACTGTGCCATCATCATATTGATAACGAATCACTGGGCGACGCAGATAACTTAATTCCCTATTGTATGACCAAGGGAAGATATCCTTGCCCGCTAATCCTACTGGCGGAGTGAGGTAGTTTTCCCGTTTATCCAAAGAAAGGCGAATGATACATTTCTTTGCTAAATCTTCAGTTAGTTCTGTACAATGCTCCTGCATAGCTTTGATGAGTTGAGACTCTTCCATCTCAATAACAGACTTCTGCTGCTTCATAGCTATGATGTAACAAACATAAAGGAACTGCAAGATGTTAGAATATGATACTCCCCAATCCTCTAAGAATGCCACATCTATCTCCTCGAGTTCTGCATCCTTGTTTTTTTCTTTTGTATCTGGACGTACTGCCATCCTGGCCATCTTACTCTCGAAATCTTCGATTTGCCCATTTACACTCTCAATAGTGCGCGTTGCTGCAAACTCTCCTACATTGTCGGAAAAAACATCATCGTAGATACCATAACGTCCAGAGCCTAATTTCTCAATGGTATGATTAGCTACATCTAAATGTATGGCGTCACATATACCACCAATGGATATCACTTCGTTCATGATAGCTAACAGGCTTTCTACATCATCATTGCCTGGTTTAACACCACCGCCACGATACTGTGTCGCAGCTATATATTCTATCATAGCACGGGTAGATATTCCAGCATCAGCAAGTCGTCTTTCTGTATCGACAAATACGGACATCGTACTACCGATATTTCGGTGACCGAATTCACGACACCGAAATATGTCGCTCCTACAGATTTTAAGCTGAAATTCGAGTTCTCGGATGTCGAAATGCGTAGCTTCACTTGTAAAGTTACTCCATCTCACGACGACGTTTGGTACCATGTTGGTATCATTAACGCAGAGGTCTTCGATTCGTATAACGGCAACTGGCTTAAGTTCCTCGACGATTTGATCCATGGTGATGGCGGTGGAGCCTTGACGCAGTATGTGGGTGGGAAGACGTTGTCGACCGATTGTACTCCCGGTACCCAGTATGTAGCTTATGGTTTTGCTTATGCGAGCGGTACCTATCAGTCCGACTTGTCGACCGGCCGGGTTGAGTCGAAACCGCTGCCGCGTAATGAGAACGCAACTGTGTCTGGAACATGGCAGGTTTACAACGGTGATGAACTTGCAGCTCGTTATCCCTCGGCTTGGAAGGACTATAAGGGAGTGCAGTATGTATGCGTTTACCAAGCGGAGCCGACTAGTAAGGAAACTGCTCACACGTGGGTCTTTGTCCATGCTCCTCGTGGTGGCGATCTGCCTCTGTCGGATATGTTGATCTTCGATTATTTCGAGAATTATCCGTTTGAAGCCATCTATAAGGATGCTGAGCATGGTCGTTGTTCCCCGCCGGGAGTAGGTCCTTGGGGCTTCTACTATGCAGGTCAGGACGCATCCGGTGCTTGGGGACCGTTGGGCTACGAAACAATCATGCTGAACGATCCTGAACATCAGGGTGATATCGATACTGCACCGACCGATGGTTTCGACGATAAGCGCGAGGATAAGTCCAGCATATCGACTGTATCGAAGGTGAGCTTCTCTGCTCCGATCCGTTTCAGCCAGGCTTCGTTCATGCAGATCGAGCGCGAGCGTGCAGATCATGGAAAAGCCACTATCTTCAATATGCCTAAAAAGGAGGCGACGGTAAACGTGGATTTCGATGTGGATGCACAGTTGAAGAACATCTCTGAGAATATTCGATAATTTGAAGTCGAACAGTTATTCGTTGAACTTTCGACGAGTAACGGAATCCCGGAGGGGAAGAGATCATTCTCTTCCCCTCTTTTGTTGCTTGGAGTATCTGTCGAGAGAAGCTTTTTTCTGTTAATTGGGCGTGCTTACGGCCGGGACTGGAAATGTTTTCTGATGGTCCAGGGCAATTTGTTGGCTGCCGGGGTGTTACCGGCTGATTCGGGGAGTTTGTTATTGGTCGGGGATATTGTTGGTAGCTTCGGAGTGGCTTTTCTTATCGGGCGATATGAGAGCGGTGATGGATGGTTTTGTGGGCGTACCTGTCCCGGACGAAAGAGTGGATCCATACATCTGTGTTTTGAACGATGATGGTCGAAAAAGGCCGGTCTTATTTGGATTTCGGGAATGATGTCAGGCCGAATTATGCCGGAAAGTCAAGGGGCGTGAAGGGGGCGGCATTTGATTTTCGGTCCGGACCTATAATCTTGTATTCGGCCCAGGTCCTGTGAGTCTCGCTGCAAGGTGTGGGTTCATGACGTCGGTTATACGTTTTTTTTTACGCGGTATATGTGACTTGTACGGGCCGGTTGTTTTTGTGATGTGGGCTATATGGTTTTTATTGGTTGAGCGATTCATTCGGTGATTGTTTGGTTTTTTGATGCAGAGTACATGGTTTCCGGCAGGGGCGTGTGATCTCCTGGTGCGAGTTCGGTTTCGCGCATAAGGAGTGGCCTTTCTGCGGCTAAAGGAGGGCGCTTGTTTCCTGCATGCCGGTGTATCGTGCTGTCAGGGCATCGCATTTCGAGGGGCTTGTTTCGTTCTTGTATGTCAAAAAGAGGAGTAGGTCATAATGCGAAGTAGAAAGATTTATCCCTGCTACAGATAGTTGTAACAGGGGTAGATTTCTCAAAAAGGGTGTTTTGACACAGTCTCTTTTTATTCTTTGACGGATAGCCCTTATTGTTCGGCCGACAGCCGGAGTTTGTCGCTGTTCCACTCTCCGCCGGCATCGGGGTAGAGAACCGGGCGCTCCTTTTCGAGGCCCTTGAGGTGGAGATAACCTTCGTAGAGGTTGACTCCGTTGGCGGAATCTTCGGCGAGCGAGAATGCTACGACGCACGGATGCAGTTTCGTGGTGTGGTAGCTCTCCTCGATACGGGCGATATAGGCCGCCTGCCATGCGGGATCGTTGCTGGGATTCCCTCCCTTGCGGCGGGACATACCGCTGCGGCTGGTGTTGATCGGAGCCTGTTCGACGACATAGAAGCCATATCGGTCGCAAAGGTCGTACAGCGCACCGGATACGCCGCCTGCCGGAAGCAGAATCAGGTTGTACCCCTGTTCCTTCCATTCGAGCAGTTGGCTCGGCGATACGGTCGTACCCAAGTCGGGTACGGCCTTGAGTGCTGCCGGATACCCGTTGATCGCCAACTGCCCCCGGGTGTTGCCGACGGTGCGGAAGCCGACCTTGAGCGATACGTACTCCGTATAACGGCCTTCGGTCTGTGTCTTGAGCCGCAGGGTGTAGAGTATCGGGTTGCGGGCGCTCCATACCATCGTATCGGGAATCTGGGCGACCAGACGCAGGGTGTCTTCTCTGCGCATGTCGAGTTCGATCTCCTGGCTGCCGTATGTCACGACTTCGTCCTGCGGCGTCAGCAGTTCGTAGTGGATTTTCGCTTTCTTGGGATTCAGCGCGTCGGTTTTCACCACGATGCCGACCTCGCCGTTGAAGACGCTGCCGTTTCGGTACGTTTTGGTGAACAGGTCGCGGATGCGGATGGTCGGCTGGGAAAAGACGTAGCAACTGCCTAACGCCGGTTCGGAGGGATGCGCCCAACTTTCGAGTACGGTGCTTGCAGGATTGGACAGCACCTTGATCGTCAGATTATTGGCCCCTTCCCGGACCTGTTTGGTGAAGTTGTAATCCGCCGGATTGCTCCCGTTCTGGCAATATCCCGCGACCTTCCCGTTCAGGCGAATTTCGTAAGCCGACGAAGCCCACTCCACATGCAGGAGCACCTGGCGGTTTACCCAGGCGAAGGGCACCGTGAATTTCGTGGAGAACTCCGTGCCGGCTTCGGTCGTCGTTTTTTCCCACTCTGTCAGCGGGGTGAAGTATTTGGAGGCTTCGCGCGATCCGGCGGCAGCCTCTTCCGCCGTCGGATAGACGACGAAAGTGGTGCGGGAAAGCTCCTTGCCTATCTCGACCGGCTCCGGCGAAGCGTAATCCTGGGCGCAGGCCATCCATGCGGAAGAGAGAAGGAGCAAGGTCAAAAGACTCTTCATAAGGCGATAAATTTTTTATGCGGCTCGGGCGGATGCGGACGAGTTGGACCCGCCGTCCGCCTTTCGCTGTTTAGTTAAGTAATAAGATACGATCGGCACTCTTTGTCTGCGAGCCCGTACGCTCGCTCCCGCTTTGCGCTGTATTCTGCGGCTTGGGGGCACTTTGCATACGGGGCGATACGGATTCCGTCGCCTTTTCGTATATTTGTCCCTGTAAAGTTACTAATTTTTTCCGAATATGATTCCCGACTATCCCCGGCTCAATTTTCCTGCCGTCAAATTGCGGATTTCGCAGCGTGGGGAGCAGATGACCGTTTGGGATCCGCTTCGGGGAATCTACCTGGTGCTGACTCCCGAGGAGTGGGTGCGCCGTCACCTGATCGGGTTTCTGATTTCCCATTGCGGAGCACAGCCCATGCGGATCGTCCAGGAGTATGCCGTAGCGATGAACGGATCTCCGCAGCGTGCCGATGTGGTGGTCGTGGACGACCGGGCCCGTCCGCTGATGCTCGTCGAGTGCAAGGCTGCCGGGATCGGAATAGACCGTCAGGTGCTGGCGCAGGCCGTCCGGTACAATTCGGTGCTGGGGGCCCGTTACGTGGTCCTGACCAACGGCTTGACGCACTATTGTTACGAGTGTGCCGACGGGCGATATACCCGTATGGACCGTTTTCCCCGCTTGTAAGTCATGAGCTTTATGCGGGCCTGATTCATAGATTTTTCCAAATATTGTTGCATATTCGAATATATTTTGGTTAATTTAATCAAAATATTTGGGGGGGGGATTTTTATATTAGTTTTGCACCGAAAAGAGTAAAAGCCCCCACACACAATATTTATTGAAAAAATATCGGAATCTTCTGTATATAGTAAAAGACATTATTTCGTATCTCGAATGTTATTTCGTAACGATTGGAAATCAACCCTTTTACATCACTTCAAATTCATTTGCTATGAAAAAGATTATTCTTTCATGCGCTGCCGCTCTGCTGGCGATAGGAAGTGCCTGTGCAACTCCCAAATTTTTGAGTCTGAACAATAAACACGGCAAAACAACTATCAAAATTGAAATCCCTGCATCCGACCGTGATGAAACCAACGGACTTTCGATCGAAGATGTGGTGCTTTATAACGATGGTAAAACCTTTCAGGCAAAGAAGGTCGATGCAATTTGGGGCGATAATTCCATCGTTATTTTGCAGTTCGAGAAACTTACCGCTTTCGAGGATTGCACACTCTCTTTTTCTGTCAATGGGAAACCGGTCAGTCTGGATATTCAGAGTTGCCTGGCCGATTGCAAATAAGATTTGCCTCTCATGGTCGGGGTTGGTGGCAAGCGTGCCTGTACTCTGGGAATGCAGAGTTTATATTGGGGATTCATATCTTTCCATATATCGTTATCCCATGCTCACAGTATCGAATTCGAGGGGGCTTGTCTGCTGGCTGTGGCCGCGTCTGTAATGCCGACAAGGGACTGTGTCGAGCACAATCCTTAAGGGGAGTCAGAATGGATGCAGTGCGAGGCATTGAGGGCAAGGGCAACAGGAATTTACTGTCGTAAATGATTTAACTCGCATCCCGATAATGACGTAACAGTGCGCCTTTATGACACACCGCCATATGTTTGCCTCCCATAGGTACCCCGAAAGCATATGATCGCGCTTTGTTGTCTGCTGCCGGGCTGTCGAATGCCCGTTCCGGGACGGGTACGATTTTTCCTCAAGATTTCGGACGCGATTCTCCGTTATAGATTCTGGTAATGGGTTTCGATGTACCGTTGGAACGTTTCCCGGTAGTTCTCGCCGATGGGGATGTATTCGCTGTCGCTTACGAAAACCCGGCCTTTTACGTAGCTCCTGATACGTTGTAGATTGACGATGTAGGAGCGATGGACCCGCATGAACATTTCCGACGGCAGGGCCGCTTCCATGTTCTTGAGCCGGAAAAGAGTCGTGATGGTCGATCGGTCGTCCAGATGGAGCCGTACGTATTCGCCTTCGCTTTCCAGATAAACGATGTCGCTGATGCGTACCAGTGTCGTTTTGTAGTCGGCTTTGATCGAGATGTACTCCCGGTCGCGTGGAGTGGCTTCCGGGGCAGGAGCGTTTCCTTGTGTCTTCCGATAGGCCAGCAGTTCGTACAGCGACTGCGCCTTGGCTGCCGAGCGGCTGAAATCAGCGAAGCTGAACGGTTTGAGCAGGTAGTCGATCGCATCGAGTTTGAATCCCTCGACGGCGTATTCCGAATAAGCCGTCGTGAAGATAATCATCGGGCGGCTGACGAGCGAACGTACGAACTCCACACCGCTCAGGTCGGGCATGTTGATATCCACGAAAATCAGGTCGATCGGATTCCCGGCTAGATATTGCTGGGCTTCGATGGCGTTGGTGAATGCTTTTTCGAGCTTCAGAAAATTGATTTTGGCGATATAACCCTGTAATTGCCGCAGTGCCAGCGGCTCATCATCTATGGCGATACATTTCAGCATGGCATGATGGGGATTATGAGTTTGACGGTATAGACGGCCGGATCGGAATCGTCGATCGAGAGCGTATAGTTGTCCTGGTAAATCAATGCCAGCCGTTTTTTGACATTTTCGAGTCCGATACCCGTAGTACCCGGCCGGGATTTTTCGTGACGGCTGTTGCTGATGACGGCCGTCACCGCGTCGTCCCGGTAGCCGATTCGGATATGGATGAACGAGGCGTGGTTATAACTTACTCCGTGCTTGAACGCGTTTTCGACGAATACGATCAGCAGCAGGGGCGGGATGGCCACTTTGTTCGGGATCGTGGCCGGATAATCCAAGCATATATCGATGCTGCTGTCGTAACGGATGCGCATCAACTCGATGTAGTTCTCGATGAATTGGATGTCCTTTTTGAGCGATATGGTTTCGCTGCCCGATTCGTAGAGAACGTACCGCATCATCTTGGACAGTTCGATGACGGCGCTTTTCGCGTATTCGGTATCTATGTCGATCAGGGCGTGGATATTGTTGAGCGTATTCATGAAGAAATGGGGGTTGATCTGGTATCGCAGATAATCCATTTCCGCTTGCAGGTTCTGACGTTTGAGCTCCTCCATTTGCTGTTCGTCGCGCAGGGAGCGATACAGCAGTTTGATACCCATGTTCAGGCCCGTCATGAAGAATCCCAGCAGGATGTTCCAATAGATCGCCAGATCGGTGAATGACGCTTTGCCGTTCAGGATGTAGGGTTCGGTGTCGTATGGAGCGTATTTTTCATAGATGGCGACCAGCGAGAAAACGGCCGTAATGGTCAGCAGATTGACGACCAGATACCATACATAACGATGTTTTCGCAGTAACAGTCTGGGAGCGATCAGGCTGTTGTGGATGATGAAGATCAGCAGATAAGGTGCGATTTTTAGCCAGGCGATCAGAATGTTCTCCAGACTGACGTGTACCTCTTCGAGCATTTTCGAGTTGAGGACCGGTACTAGGATAATCACCATCCATACCATCAGGTACAGGAGGTTTTCTCCGATCATTTGTTTGCTGCTGAATTTCATATTGGCAAAGATAGCGATAAGCCGGAGGCAAACGCAAATTTATTTGCATTTTGTCGAGGCGAAATGTTCGGTGTCAAAGATAGTGAAAGCCGAGAAGAAAACGGGAACTTGTTCATCGTTTTCCGAGGCGCATCCTGTTTTCTGCAAAGATAGTGGAAGGTAAGGAAATCGTATGGACTATTGTGAAGATTTCCGAGAAGCCTTCGAAACAGCTTGCCGCCTGAAAAGGCGGCAAGCTGTTTCGAAGGGAAACTTGTCGGATTGTCGGCGGAAAACTCTTCGATAGCGATTTTTCGTGCTTCATCGAATCGGCCTATTTCTCCAGCAGAGCCGTATTGTATAGGTAGCGCTTGATGCTGCGTTTGGGCGTCTTTTCAAATTCGGTGGGATAGACCGTGATACTTGCGACCTGTTCGTAGGATGCCAACAGTTTGTTGAGTTCCTTGAGGTTGTTTTCCATGATTCGGGGCAGTTCCTCTTTATCGATCCCTTCGAGCTCCGCCTGTTCGAAGTCGGGAACGACCAATGCCGTCAAACGTCCGTTGTGCTCCAGAACCAGCGATTCCTGGACCATATACATGTTGTTGAGTTTGTCTTCGATCTCTTCGGGGTAAATGTTTTGTCCGCTTCCCGTGAGTATCATGGTTTTCGAGCGGCCGCGGATGTAAAGCGTGCCGTCCGGGTCCATCGTGGCGATGTCGCCCGTATGGAGCCACCCTTTTTCGTCCAGGACCTTCCGGGTTTCCTCCTCGTTCTTGTAGTAACCCATCATGACGTGCTCGCCGTGCACCAGGATCTCGCCCGCGACGTGTTCGGGATCGGGCGAGTCGATCTTCACCTGGATAAATTCCGAGAGGAAACGCCCGCAGGAACCGGCCTTGAATTCGTTGTCGGGAGTGAAGCTGATGAGCGGAGCGCATTCGGTCATGCCGTATCCAATCGTGATCGGGAATTTGATACTCATCAGAAATGCTTCGGTTTCCATATTCATCGGTGCACCGCCCACGATGAAGATGTTCACCTCTCCGCCGAACGATTCCATCATCTTCTTGCGGATTACCGAGCGCAGGGCGGTATTCAGCAGCGGAATCTTCATAGCGATACTCATCGGCCCCTTTTCGAGCAGCGGCAGTACCTGTTTGCGATAGACTTTCTCGAGAATCAGGGGTACGCAGCAAATGATCGTGGGGCGCACGACCTGCATGGCTTCGATCAGGATCTTCGGAGTGGGAATTTTGCCCAGCAGGGTGATGTGGCCTCCGACGGCCAGCGGCGCGAGAAAGTCGAATGCACAGCCGTAGGCGTGTGCCAGAGGCAGGAACGAGAGCGTGCGTCCGCCGCGCTGGAAATAGTTCGTGCCGGTTTGGGTGTTTATGGCTCCTCGGGCGAAGAGCACGTTGCCCGTCAGGTTATTGACCGAGAGCATGACGCCTTTCGAATATCCGGTCGTTCCCGAGGTGTAGTTGAGCAGGATCATCCGGTCGTTGGGAATCTTGTGAAAGCGGATATGCTCCGGTCCGAACCCTTTCGGATAGGCTTTGCGGAAGTGATTTTCGCGGTTCTTCTGGAAATCCGTCAGTTTCTTCGGATCCCGGCGCTCGTAGATCGCGTTCAGGTCCGTGAGCGAGAAGACGGCTTCGACTTTCCGGATCTGGTCGGCTTCGATCGCGTCCCAGAACGTGTCGCCCAGGAAAAGCAGTCGGCTTTCCGAATGGTTGATGATGTGGATCACGTCGTTGGCATGGAAATCCTGCAGAATGGGCACGATGACCGCGCCGTAAGTGATCGTGGCGATGTAGGTGATGCACCAGCGGGGATTGTTGCGGCCGATCAGCGCAATTCGGTCGCCCTGCCGGATGCCCGCCTCGTCGAAGAGCAGATGCAGCTTGGCGATCTCGGCGCCCATTTCCAGGTAGGTGAAGTTCTCCTGCTTGAAATAGTCGGTCAATGCCGGCAGTGCATAGTTCTCCCGGAAGCTGGTTTCGTAAATATTAATCAGGTTTTCGCGTAACATAGAATTTTCGGTATCAAGTAGTGGATAATTCAATTTTTAGGGCGAAACGCCTGTCCCGGGGGGACTGGTGTCCGGCCGGATTCGGGTTATTCTTCTTAACCTCTTCCGGCAAAGATAATATATGCCGGGAACAAAGCAAATTTCGTGTGTTTCGCTTTTTGACAGTTCGTACAAATCGGTATTCGTTGCGAGCAAATATATGAAAATCTATCCAATCGGTAAAATACCCGTTTTTTGTCGGAAGAATTCGGGGATGCCTTCGTTTTTATTTTACAAGGCCGTTTCAGCCGGTTTCGACAGATCGGATCGCAGCGGAAACAGACACAAATAGATCGAAATCGGACAATACAAGCGTGTTGAATAATGGCGATTTCCGGCTCGCTATTTACCGTGGATTGAAAGTCCGATCTGAAACGGGCGGATGAAGCGATCCGAATGACCGTTGGGGCAGGAGATGGAGCAGTCGGATTTTTTTGTGCCTATTCGGATATGGTTCCGGTTTCGGACCTTATTCGATAAAAAACGATTCGCCAAACAAGCGAATCGTTTTTACCGTGCTATTTGTCCGCTTTTCGATGGGGCTTCCAGATGTATATTTTGGATTCCGTGCCGTTTTTCAGCCGAACGATATTTTTGCGGTGGGTGTAGAGCAGCAGAACGGCCGTGACGAATGAGAAGACGATGAACGGCACCGATTGGTTTACCTTGGGCGAAACGATCGTGAAGATCGGAAAGCAGCAGCCGGCCACGATAGACGCGAGCGAAACGTAATGCGTCATCATCAGGATCACGACCCATACGGCGAAACAGAGCAGTACGACCGGCGGATAAATTCCCGTGATCGCCCCCACGAGCGTTGCCACGCCCTTGCCGCCCCGGAATCCCGCGAAAATGGGGAAGATGTGTCCGAGCACGGCGGCGAATACGGCGATGATCTTGATATTTATCAGCCACATATCGTTGATGTAGGCGTCGTATTTGAGGATCTCGGTCAATGTGACCGCGACGAATCCCTTGAGGAAATCCAGCAGAAAGACCGGCAGGGCTGCCCGGCGTCCCAGCACCCGCAGCATGTTGGTCGTACCGGCGTTTTTGCTGCCGTGTTCCCGGATGTCGATGCCGTAATATTTTTTGCCTATCCATACGGCGCTGGGGATCGAGCCGAGCAGGTAGGCGATGATTATCATCGTGATAATGCAATAGTAAGTCAGTATCATGCCCTTTATTTGTCAGGATTGTATATGCAAATATAAACGAAAAAAATTTAAATACTGCGGCTTTTTGGGAAAATAGTCCGAAGCGAACGGGAAATCCGGGAGTTTTTCGTATATTTGCAAAATTAAATCGATTATTAACCGCTCTAAAACAGTTAACTTTATGATCAATACGAAAGCTTTATTGGAGCCGATGGGGTCTTGGGCCTGGTGGCGTTCCTGGATTCAGTTGTTTGTCGGTTGTGCGATTATGGGATCCGGTTTCGTTTTTTTTATCAATCCTTACAATTTCGTTCCGGGCGGAGTCTATGGCGCCGGCATCGTATTGCATAATATTTTCCCGTCGATCCAGGTCGGTACTTTCGGCTATATGTTCGACGTGCCGCTGATGATTACCGCCGTATTGGTTTTCGGCGGACAGTTCGGCGCCCGGACGGTGGTGGCTGCGCTGTTCACGCCCGGTTTTATGAATATCCTGACGCGGTTGGTCTATTCCGATGCGGCATTTACGGCCGACGGTATCAATCTCGATCCGGCGCTATTGCTGGGCGGTTCGCTCAACTTGTCGAACGATCTGTTGCTGACCTGTATCATCGGTGCGGTCGTTATCGGCGTGGGGCAGGGTATGGTCGTGCGGACACAGGCTACCACGGGCGGTACGGACATTATCGCCATGTTGCTTCAGAAGTATGCGGGCATCAAGTTTTCCACGGGTATCTTCCTGGCGGATTGCGTGGTGATCCTTTCAGGCTTGGTGGTGATCGGTTTCGGTCTCGGTACGGGCGATAGTTCGGGTTCGGGCTGGGTGCTTACTTTTTATTCTTTGATTTTGATTTTTCTCGCTTCGCGGGTCGTAGCCCGGGTGATCGACGGTGCGTCGTACGACAAGTTGCTGTTCATCATCAGCGATGAAAACGAAAAACTCCGGACGTTCATTCTGGAGGATCTGGAACGCAGCGCTACTTTTATCAAGGCACGGGGTATGTACTCCGAGGAGGAAAAGGATATGATTTTCCTGGTGGTCGATCGCAAGGAGGTGCATGCGGTACAGCGTAAGGTACAGGAGATCGACCCGAAAGCATTCTTCGTGGTTACGGATGCCTACGATACCTACGGAGAGGGCTTCAAGCCCTTCCCGGAAGCGGGTGCAATTCAGGCACAGTAATTTTCAGAAATACCGGGGAAACGGGAACCGCGATCGTCGATTCCCGTTTTTCGGTCCTAATTTTACCGGGTGGTTCCGGACTGTGAATATGAATGACGAAAAAAAGATAAATACCTTGCGTCCGTTGCAGGGGGCGGGCCGTAAACTTTTTGTAGAAACCTACGGTTGTCAGATGAATGTCGGCGATACCGAGATCGTCGTAGCGATCATGCAGCAGGAGGGGTATGTCTATACCGACAAGATCGAGGAGGCGGATGTCGTTCTGATCAATACCTGTTCGATCCGAGATAATGCCGAACAGCGCATTTGGGGGCGTTTGCGGGAGATGGCTCATCTGCGCCGCCGCCGGCCGGGAGTGCTCGTCGGTATTATCGGTTGTATGGCCGAACGTTTGCGGGAACGGCTGCTCGAGGGGGAGAACCCCGTGGATATCGTCGCTGGTCCGGATGCGTACCGCGACCTGCCTCGCCTGGTGCGCGAAGCGGGCGAAGGCGGCCGGGGTGTCAATGTCCTGCTTTCCCGCGAAGAGACCTACGCCGAAATCGCTCCCGTGCGGCTCGACCGCAACGGCGTGAGCGGTTATATCGCCATCATGCGCGGGTGCAACAACTATTGTTCGTACTGCGTGGTGCCTTATACGCGGGGCGTGGAGCGCAGCCGCGATCCGCAGACCATTCTGAACGAAGCTCGCAGCCTGTTTGAGAACGGCTACCGGGAGGTAACGCTGTTAGGGCAGAATGTCAATTCGTATCGCTATGGAGCGGTCGATTTTCCGGAGTTGATGCGCCTTGTGGCCGAAATTTCGCCACTGTTGCGCGTGCGGTTCGCAACGTCGCATCCCAAGGACATGAGCGACCGTCTGCTCGAGGTGATGGCGTCGAAACCCAACATCTGCCGCTGCATCCACCTGCCCGCCCAGTCGGGATCGTCGCGGATGCTCGAGAAGATGAACCGCAAATATACACGCGAATGGTACCTCGACCGCATCGCCGCTATCCGCCGCTATATGCCCGATTGCGCGATTACGACCGACCTGATCGCCGGATTCTGCAGCGAAACGGACGAGGATCATCGGCAGACGCTTTCGCTGATGCGGGAGGTGGGGTATGAATTCGCCTATATGTTCAAGTATTCCGAGCGGCCCGATACGTTCGCTCAACGTCACATGCCCGACGATGTGCCGGATTCGGTCAAGACGGCCCGTTTGAACGAAATCATCGCCTTGCAGAATACGCTTTCGGCCGAAAGCAACGCCCGCGATGTCGGCAAAGAGTTCGAAATTCTGGTGGAAGGTACTTCCAAGCGCAGCGACCGGCAGCTTTTCGGACGTACGTCGCAGAATAAGGTGGTGGTCTTCGATCGCGGCGAGTGCCGGATCGGGGATTACGTGCGGGTGCGGGTGACCGCCTCCTCGTCGGCGACGTTGCAGGGAGAGTTGGTCGAAAGAACCCGCCCGTTTGAAGTGTAATAATTGGAAAAGAAAGAAAACGCATAGTATGAGATTTGACGAACTCGATCTGGAAGACGAGGTGCTGGACGGCATCGACGCCATGAATTTTCAGGAGATGACTCCTGTGCAGGAGCAGACCATTCCGATCATTCTGGACGGGCGCGATATTATCGCCTGCGCCCAGACCGGTACGGGCAAGACGGCTGCCTATACGCTGCCGCTGCTGAACCGGCTGCTGCTCGAAGGCAATGAGAAGAACGTCGTGAAATCGGTCATTATCGTACCCACGCGCGAGTTGGCACAGCAGATCGACATGCAGTTCCAGGGCTTTTCCTACTATATGCCCGTTTCTACCGCCGTAATTTACGGCGGCGGCGACGGCCGCGGCTGGGACCAGCAGAAGCGCGGCCTGCAAATGGGTGCCGATGTGGTGATCGCCACGCCCGGACGCCTGATTTCGCACCTTATGAACAGCCGCGTCGATCTTTCGCATGTGGATTACCTGATTCTGGACGAGGCCGACCGTATGCTCGATATGGGTTTTTACGACGACATTATGCAGATCGTTTCCTATATGCCCAAATCGCGGCAGACGCTGATGTTCTCCGCGACGCTGCCGCCCAAGATCCGGCAGATGGCCAAGCAGATTCTGAACGATCCCGCCGAGGTCAATATCGCCATTTCGAAGCCCAACGAGGCGATCGAACAGGGTGCTTATATCTGTTACGAGGGCCAAAAGCTGGGGATCGTCCGCGAGATGTTCTCCTGGCCTTCGGAGTCCAAGACGATCATTTTCTCCTCTTCCAAACAAAAGGTCAAGGAGTTGGCCCATACGCTCAAGCGTATGAAGCTCGACGTGGCTCCCATGCACTCCGATCTGGATCAGGAGAAACGCGAGCAGGTGATGCTCGATTTTAAGAATAATAAAGTGAGGATTCTCGTAGCGACGGACATCGTCGCACGCGGTATCGACATCGAGGATATCGGCATGGTCATCAATTATGACGTGCCGCACGATCCCGAAGATTATATCCATCGCATCGGCCGCACGGCGCGGGCCAGCGCTACGGGGCGGGCCGTTACGTTCGTGAACGAGGAGGAGCAGGGTAAATTCCACCGTATCGAGGAGTTTATCGAGCGGGAGATTCCGAAATTGTCCTTGCCGGAAGCCGTAGGTGCAGGCCCTGAATATAACCCCGCCGCTTTTTCCGGTCATGGCGGCCGCCGGGGACGCAGTGGGTCGGGCCGTGGCGGAAACGGACGCAGCGGGGGACGTGGTCGGAGCCGTGGACGCGACGGTGCGAAGAGTGCCGGTCCGGTACCTGCAGAAGGTGTCGTCGCGGCTGCGAATGTGGAGTCCCGCCACGGAGAAGGTCGTGGCGAGGGTAATCGCGGCAGCCGGGACCGGGGGCGTCGTCGTAACCGAAATCGCAACCGTAATCGCAATAAAGGCGGCGACGATACGCCGCAGGCATAGTGCCTTTTGAAATTCGCAGCGCCGGATTGCGGCTCCCGAAAGTGCGGGATCGCAGTCCGGCATTGTATTTTACGGAGCCGGCCAAGACCCCGTAAAGGTATGTCCAATGTCCCGGAACGATGCTGGAATACCGTCCTTGATTGCCTCTTGCAAGGAAACCGATCCGCTTGTGCGGACCGGCCTGTCGATGTTGTCGCCGGGAGCAAGGTGTCGGCTGGCATTTTTCGAAGTATCGTTGTCGAGGGGAGAAAGCCTGCGGAGCCGGAAAGAGTGGCGGAGGCGGAGGCGTCATCGATCCCATCGTATGAGGCTTTTCGCGTCGGGCCGTTCGTGCCGGACGGGCCTTGTTTTGCGGGGCGTTCGGACAGGGTGAAGAGGACGTATTGCGTAAAATCCCGGATGAATACATATTCATCCGGGATTTTGTAGCGATCTTAACGAAATGGAGGAACCTCCTTTCGGTGCGTCTGCTGCGAATCACTTTTTGTTGCGGGGATCCCACGTCGGGTGTGCCGGGTCCTCCGCTTTCAGGGCTTCCTCATAGTCGATACCCAATGCCTTCGCCACGCCTTTGCCGTATTCGGGATCGGCGTAGGAGCAGTTGCGCACGTGCCGCTGTTTGATGAAGAGGGCGCTGTCGCCCATCGCGCGGGCCGTGTTCTCGCACGTCGCCCGTTGGTCTTCGGCCGACATCAGCCGCCAGAGCTTGCCCGGTTGGGTGAAATAGTCGCTGTCGAGTTCCCGTTCGTCGTAATTGTAGATGGCACCGTTCACCTCCAAAGGCGGTTCTTTCAGGTTCGGGCTGTCCTGCCATTCGCCGTAGCTGTTCGGCTGGTAGGGGATCGTCGCTCCGTAATTGCCGTCCGTGCGCATCTGTCCGTCGCGGTGGTAGTCGTGGAACGGACAGCGGGGTTTATTCACGGGAATCAGGTTGTTGTTCACGCCCAGCCGGTAGCGCTGTGCGTCGCCGTAGGAGAAGAGCCGCCCCTGCAACATCTTGTCGGGCGAGAAGCCGATGCCTTCGATGACGTTCGCAGGGTTGAACGCCGCCTGTTCGATTTCGGCGAAGAAGTTGTCCGGGTTGCGGTTCAGTTCGAGAATACCCACGTCATGCAGCGGGAAATCGCCGTGATACCACACTTTGGTCAGGTCGAAGGGATTGATTTTGTAGTTTCGGGCCTCCTCTTCGGTCATCAGCTGCACCTGCATCAGCCAGCGGGGATAATCGCCCCGTTCGATCGCTTCGAACAGGTCGCGCTGGTTCGACTCCCGGTCTTTGGCGATGACCGCCTCGGCTTCGGCGTCCGTGAGGTTCTTGATGCCTTGCAGGGTGCGGAAATGGAATTTGACCCATGTGCGCTTGTTGTCCTTGTCGTAGAAGCTGAAGGTGTGGCTGCCGAAGCCGTGCATATGGCGGAACGAGGCCGGAATGCCGCGCGGACTCATCGTGATCGTCACCTGGTGGAGCGCTTCCGGGAGGAGCGTCCAAAAATCCCAGTTGTTGTTGGCACTTCGCATGCCGGTGCGCGGATCGCGTTTGATGGCGTGGTTCAGGTCGGGGAATTTCAGCGGATCGCGCAGGAAGAAGACCGGCGTGTTGTTGCCTACCAGGTCCCAGTTGCCCGTGTCGGTGTAGAATTTCATGGCGAAGCCCCGGATGTCGCGCTCGGCATCGGCGGCGCCGCGCTCTCCGGCTACGGTCGAGAAGCGGACCAGACAGTCGGTCTTTTTACCCACCTGCGAAAAGATCGAGGCCCGGGTGTATTTGGTGATGTCGTGCGTCACGGTGAAGGTCCCGAAAGCTCCCGATCCTTTGGCGTGCATGCGGCGTTCGGGGATCACTTCCCGGTCGAAATGGGCGAGTTTTTCGAGATACCATACGTCTTGCAGCATGGCGGGGCCGCGCACGTCGGCGGTTTGGATGTTTTGGTTGTCGGCAATGGGTTTCCCGTTTTCGGAGGTCAGTCTTTTCTTGTCCATATCCTATCGTTTTTTGTCGGCATGCAGAAAATGCCGGACCGGTTTATGATTGAATTTCATATCGTTGTAATTCAGAGCAAAAACATTGCCATACAGACTGGCGTTGCCTCTTTGGGGATATGTTTTTTCTGCGAGGAGCGGACTGTCGGAGCGAATTTTTCAGGGAAATCGACTCTGTTTTTCGAGGATTTGGAAAATTTCACTATATTTGTCCCGTTAACGGGGGATTAGCTCAGTTGGCTAGAGCGCTTGCATGGCATGCAAGAGGTCACGAGTTCGAGCCTCGTATTCTCCACCAAACAAAAACCGCCTCAAACTAATGTTTGAGGCGGTTTTTTGTAAAAGAGCCCGTGTTGGATTATTCTTTTTGGACAAACAATGGACAAACAAAATAGCGATTTATAACGATTGCAAGCCGCTATTTTCTGATAGTTATAAACTCTGCGTCGATAATTTCAGCGTGCGGATTGTGGTTTATGATGGATTGGTCGCGCGACTTGACACGCTTCGTTCGCCAAAGGAATCCGAGGAACCGCGCATATTTGACGCGCTCCACGTAGGTAATCCGGTCGCGGCTTATGACGTCGGCCTTGTAGCTATTATCGGGGAAAATGCAGCACGAGAAATCGAGCCATTCGTCGTGATGCTCGGCGCACCTTGCCGGAACCTCGGCGGCCCTGTCGGGTGTGACCTCGACAAAAACGGTATCGCGGGCCTTGCCCTGCAACTTGTAAATGGTCTGCTGCTGTATCTTGGTCAGTTGCTCCAACTCCTTTTTCTTAACGCCCATGTCGCGGATTAACGCGGCATCGTCGGCGCGGTACCGCTCCAACTCCGCCACCCGCAGCTGCAATTCGCCGACTCTAACGGCCTGCTCGCCGCTTTTGGTTTGATAACGTTCCACCTCGCTCAGCAGTACCTCGGTGTTGTTGTGGTATGCGTCCCGCTCCCGCCGCAATTTTTTGTTTTGATGGATCAGGAAGCCAAATGCCGTAATCACGGACAGCGCTACCAGCGCCACGATCAGATACTTTTTCATACTTTCCCGAAATAACGGATCCAGTTGAACGATTTGCGGCCGCGAATATACTGGTTATCTCCCTCGTTGGCGTGCGCCTCCATCTCGAACATGGATGCGTAATAGGCCGTGTCCGCCGCTGCGGTCGCGGAGAGCTTCCGCCGCACGGTGTTGTACACCCACGAAATCCCCGCCTCAACAAAATAGATGATGTAGTAGAGCAGGAGCGCCACGACGAATGGCCAACCGCCCCACCCGAACGCCAAAGAGAGCATCAAGGCGGCAAGCAGTGCGACGGCCGTAACCTCCATATACTGCTCGACGTGGATGGCCTCGTGGTTCACTGCTTTTGAACTCAACGGCTGCGCCTGTTTGCGCTTCGTGCAGATGAAACCGAAAATCATAGCTGTTTCGTAATCTTTCCGCCATAACAGCAGGCGGGCCAACAGGTTGTTGTAATAGATTTTTCTCATGGCTAAAGTGATTTTACGATGTTTGCCACGGTGTCGATCACCGAGGCCATAATAGCGGCGTAATTCGGCGCCGTGGCGTATTTTGCGCCCGTGTTGTCCACCAGGCGGCGGGCGTACTCCTTGGCATCACCCCGGTAGGGCCACGCATCGGCGTACATCGGTTTCTTCAGCAGCGCCAAGTGATCGTCGAGGCACGCGTCCACGGTCGGGTATACACGGAAAAGGCGATACACGCGATATTTGTACCGATCGGGCGCAACTTGCTCGACCGACACAACCCGCTCGGGAGCCTTGAACGCCACAGTCGGGGTCTTGAAATACTCGGTTGTCAGCTCCAGCGACACGTCGCCGGTCCAGCTTCCTTTTGTGATCCCAAAAATGTTGTTACCGATCCCTCGGATTTCCCAGCCCGTTTCCAGCGCCGCCTGCGCGGTTACGAATAGGGGGCTGACGCCGCCGGCCTTGGCCAGTCGTTCCGCTGCCGGGTACACTTTTTTGACAAATTCGATTTGTTTGTTGTTCATTGTTGTTCGTGGTTTTTATTATGTGTTTTCTCTTGTGATCCGAAAGGCGGCTCCCGATCGGGACAATTTACTTTACAGCACTTGTACAGAGTAAGCACGGCCTTTTGCGATGCCAGCCCGTCGAGTTGAGAGCGCATGTTGCCGATCGTTTTATAAAGCCCCTCGATTTTGTCACTTTGGGCATCCACTTTCTTTTCCGATCGCTCGAACAGTTCTTTCCACTGCGACGATACGGTGGACTCATTGGCTAACTCGGCCGCCCGTTTCTTGTGCTTGCGGTCGAAAAAAATACCTATGCCACCGCCCGCGCTGATTGCGGCGATCGCCGCACTGATGATTGTCGTCCAATCCATATTTGTCGTTATATTTTATTCCGATAAGACCGCTGGATCGTCCGAATGGCAAAAACCGACTCGTCAAACCGTTGGCAAAGACCGAACGGTCAAATCCAGGGCATAATAGTTTATTGTTCTCTAAAAAACGGCGGTATTGCGATCATATCGCCAGCAGTAAAAAAAGACCGCTGGATCGTCCAAGTGGCAAAAACCGACTCGTCAAACCGTTGGCAAAAACCGAACGGTCAAATCCAGGGCATAACGGCTATTAGTCAGTTAAAACAGCATATTCCAATTTCCCGTAGGATGCACTACATACTACCTTAAATTCCTTGATCTCACTCACCTGAATCCCATTTTTGAATGCCGCAAATCCGATGTTTTTTATCATAAAATTTTTATAATCCGGGTTAGGGCTGTCAGGTTTGTCAAAATCTGCCTTTTCGATCTTGTAGGTTAAGCCCAAGCAAAGCCGGGTGGTTTCCAGGCCCGAGTCGTACCAAAACATCCAGCCTACAATGTGCCCAAAACTTGCTCGGGAGTTATTGTAGATTAATGTCGATTCCTTGAATTTTTCTATGCCAAACTCAGTTATCGCTTTGTCGAGCGATTCGTTTCCAAATTCAAGGGCAAAATCTGCCTGCCCGATAGATACCCCATGCTTGGGATGCCTCCAGGTCTTGGATATTTTACGCGTCGATCCAGTAGGACCGCTCGCAAACTTGTACCGCCCTTTTGTCCGGCGGAAAAGATAAATTTTATAGTCGGCAACATTATCCGCGTCGCCCACGCCGTAAAGCGATATTATCGGCCACTTACCTTTATCCTCAACGTCGCCGGTTTTATAGTTGTCAATGGTGAGCGTGATGGGGTATTTCGGGGCTTCCGTTGGGGTTTTTGCCATACCGGCGCCGCTGATCTCCCACGAACCTTTGATGGTCATGTATTCGGTTTTCTCGATCGGCTGCCGAACCTTGCGGGCGAACAAACGGCCATCGGTTGTCAGCAGCCCAAATTCGGCGATCGACTTTCCGGCGGCGTCCATGTAGCCAAAGGTGAAGTTGAAGCGCACGGTGTCGGGCGCGGGGTACTCGACCGTCTGCACATCGACGATAGTGGGGTCGGTTATCGACGTGTCGTTCTCGGTCGGCGCGGTTCCGTTCGTTCCCGCCGCGACCTTTGAAATGGCCGCATTTGGCAATCCTGCCAGCGCCTCGGCGGCGATCTCATAGGCCCCGTTTACGATTTGGTTGCTTTGTTGCAGGCTCCACAACTCACGTCCCTGCTGGTCGTAGGCGATCAAATGCAGGACGCCGTCTATTGGTTTTACGATCTGCTTCATAATTAGAAATCTGTACGATTGTTTGACCCTATTACAAAATATCCAATATTCGTTTTAGCCAACATAAGGCTTACATATCCACCTTGTGAGACAAGGATTATATTGTCGGATTTATAACTATGACCTTTAAACTCACTTTTTACTGATACATTAACAGTAATAATATCGCCATCCGATATAATTATAACAGGAATTATCGCAGGCATTTGGCTGAATTTTACTTTGTCGATACCGATGTCGCCGCAATTTATTTCCAGGTCTGCATTATTACCTGACGATGTTGCATTCGTAATATTAACTATCGTTGATTGCCATTTTCCATTTGCGGTATTATATGTAAAAAGATCAGTTATCGGAATTGTGAGAATGTTGGATATGCTGATATTTTTAATACCTTCCACAACACACGGCGCTAAAGTCCTTTCAAGTAGCTCCGCAGTTATTGCATTTTTCTGTATGACCCGACCGGTGATTATTTCGTCGGCGAAAATGCTCTCATCGTTCAATGATTCCTCTGCGATTTGGGACGCTGTAATAGTTTTATCGGCTATATTTGCAGCGGTAATCTTTTTCGCGCCAACCGTCGGACTCGGGTACGTACCGGCGAGATCACCACCGGCGATCTCGGGGATCAAGTCTATCACCTTGCCCAAAAACTCTCTGATCTTCGGCTCGGTGATCTCGCCCGTGTCGTTGTTCGGGAAATACTGCTCAAGCAGCCCCTTTAAGTCCTCTTTTTTTGCCATATTCTTGCCTTTTTATTTGAATCCACGATTAAACCCCGCCGAGAATGCACGTCGGCGGGTGGTAACTTCAACATTCAGCCAGTCGTTGGTGTTGAAGACTATTTCGCTGGCCTCGATTCTCTGATAATAGCCTACTTCGACCAGGTGCGACCGCTCATTTTTATAGAACTCGACGAACAGGTGTATTTTTCGGCTCTCCTCGGCGGTGATGTGGCGGCTATCATCCGCCTCAACGAATACGCGGAACCGCGCCCAGTCTTCGGGGCTTTCAGGGCCGCCGGGCAGAGCCGTTACGCCCTCCTCCAAAATGACGATCGGGAACCCCACCGTGCGGCACGCTTCGCGAATAGCCCACGGCGTACCGATAAACTTGTGCAGCGCGATGGACTTCTTAATGATGTCCCGCTGTTGCTGTTCGGTCTCTGCCATTCCGAATCCTTGCAACCCGTCGATGTCGAACTGGTCGGCAAGATACGGCAAGGCGCTCGGGGCTACCGTGTCCACCAAGTACGGCAGGAACTCCGATAGGTCCCAGTTGTCCCATCGGTCGGCCACCATTTCCGAAAAGGCCCGTGCCAGTTCGTTGTCGCTGATCGCGCTTGCTATGACGTTTTTGTCATCCACGGCTAAATCCTGTTACGTTCACGGTTATTCCCGTGCAATTTGGAAATTGTTCGTCCGATATGATCAGGTTTGCGGCCGGCGCGACGACCGTAACGTCGTACACGCTGGACAACCGGCACGCTTGGGCAATGTGCGACCGTATGATGTCCAAACCGAGCTTTGCCCGCTTCTCCTTGGCAAAATCTTCCAAGGCGCTGGTGATACTTGCCCGCTCGGTCGCGGCATCGGCGCCGTCGTACAGCACCACGTCCACCATGAGCGCATAATCCTCGCGCTCCGGCGCCGATACGATTACCGTGTCCGTGAGCGGCCGCACATTCTCAGCGTTGCACACGTTGTACACATCCGTAATCACCTGCGCGGGCGTTTCCTCTTCATTCGTCAGTGGAACGATCAACACACTACCGGGTACCGGCGAAGACACGGACACGTCGGTAATCATGGCGTTGGCACTTTTCGCGTAAAACTTGTAACTCGACCGAGATCCTGCCGATGAATATTGCGATGGCGCCAGTTTGATGCGCTCACGGAGCTGCGCGTCGCTCTCCACATCGGAACCTCCGCCCGTGACGTCGATATTTTCTACCGTCGATACGAACGCCAGCGGGTCCAGTATTTTGTTAATCGTACCGACGGCATAACCATTCCCCACCTTGCCCGCAACGTCGGCCAAAACGGACAGTTCTACGGTCATAGTGGCGGGGGCGATTATGGCGTCGTCGATCGTGCGGAATATCGCCAAACCGTCGCTGCTCGATACGCGGGTTCCCTCGGGAATCAAAACGGAGCCGTGCCCTGCAACAAGAGTGAAGCGGACGGTACACCCAGCACTGGCCGCCGGCAAACGCTCGACGGCCACCAAACCCGCGATGTAATCGAGGATTGGCGCGGTGCTGAACTGGTAGAGCATTTGCCGCATACCCGCATTAAAGCGGTTCACAAGTAGCGTTTCGCGGAACACCACGAAATTGAGGATCAACTGCTCGACTTGGGCAGGTTGCAATTCACGCCCCAACAGCTCCTCCAGCTTTGCCTTGCTCTCCGCCATGATTACGGCGGGATCACGTTCCACGAATGTTGGGATATTGTTGTCAATAGCCATTATATGATCGTTGTTATCGTTATCTGTTCTGCCGATCCTACCACCGTGCCCTCGATCTTAAAAACTGTGTGGGCGGCATCGTTACGGCTCGCGGAAATGCGGGTTACATCGAGGCGCTTTTCCCACCGGCCGATGGCCGTGGTCGCTTCGTAGATGATTTTTCCCAACACCGATGGCAGGGGTTTATCTAAATATTGGTACACGTTGCTGCCGAACTCCGGGCGCAATGGATCGCTGCCCGGGATGGTCGTCAGGATGATATTGATGGACTGTACAATATCATCCACCCCCTCGACGATCGCCGCCGGATCGTCCATGCTGACCTGCCAGTTTCGTGTGTCGTTCGGTGCAATCATACGGCGCTTGCGGTTATGGTTCCCGTTACTGGGCCGGCGGTATTCGCCAGCGTGATCACGGCGGTATTTACCCCCTCGACGATCGCGGCAGCCACCGCGTTCGTGATGGACTCGGCGATACGATCGGCGGACGCCTCGGGGTTATCTGTTTTGTCTCGTTCGGCGAGCATGGCGGCCTTGATCGCCGCTTTCAATGCTGATTTCTGTACGGGCATACGCTTATGGTGTTGGCGGTCCCGACACGCCTGTACTGGTCGGGTGCTTGTGTGTTGTTAATTTTATTTTCTGCGTTCCGGCGGTAACTTCAACGCTGGCGGTGATCTCCCCGGTAACAGTGGTGTCGCCCGTGATGTTCACCTCACCCTCGACGTTCAATTTTTTGCACGCGATCGACAGCTCGGAATCCGGTGCGTTCACGCTCAACTTATGCGCCTTGGCATCATAGAACACCTCGGCGCCGTCAGCGTATTTTACGCCCATAGTGTCAGGTCCAGCCCAGTCGGGTGGTGTGTCCGTATCGCTCCAAAGTACCAATACAATGGCGCCCTGCTCGCAATTCTCGTCCATTGAACACAGCACTTGCGCATTTACCTCGACCGGTATCCAGTGCTTCGTTTTGTAGGTAGCCATAGACGGGATGGCCAGCCAGCCGGAAACGATCTCGTTCTCGTCGAACGAAACACGCGCATAGCCCAGGTTCTCACCCTCGCCGATCTCTGATATTATACCCAGCCGAAACATACCTATACCTCTATTTTTCTAATTGTCGCCGTGGTTACGTACCCGCTTGAATTATCGAGGTCATGAGCCGACGATACCACATGCCACTTTCCGGAAAACTTGCCGATGCCAGTCAGCTCGATATTGATCCCCGCTACCAGCTTGACATTCCCCGCAACGGTGATGCTCCCCGTTATTTTGTCCTTGTTTTTTTCTTTCAACGCACCCTTGGCCTTGGCTTGGGCCTGCGTCTCGTTCTCTACCGTAACGTCTCCCTGCCACGTGTCTTTCGACAATGTGCCCTTGCCTCCCTCTTGGTCTGACGGCTCGATCTTCCATCGCCGGACGCTGTTGGTCTTCATATTGCGGGTCGCCACGACAGCCCCGCCAAATACTTGGCTCGTTTTGTCAGTGAACGACGCCCGGCTCAATTCGTTTTTGTGAATGGTCATCACCACGGGCTGAGACTCCAGTTCCTCGGTGTCCATAAACACAAGTTGATCGCCACGAACGGAAAATACGATCCCGTACTCTCTGGCCAGCCTGCTTAAAAATGCGAGGTCTGTCTGCTTCTCCTGCGTCTTGCGCTCGACTTCTATCTTTTGCAGGTCGCTGACATTGCCCACGAGCTTCAGCCCGTGCTTCGTCGCAAAGTATTGGGCGATCTGCTTCAACGACTGCTTTTCGAACGCCTTGCTGTTCTTCGAGCGCAGCGCCTTGGATATAGCGGCACCGATAGCTTTGATTGCAACCGTATCGGGCGGGAACTCCAGCCCGATCTCGTCTATCTCAAAGAGTCCACAATCCAGCGGAGCGTCGGGCGTGCCGATCGACACCTCCAGCGTGTCGCCTTGCTCGGGATACCATCCGTTTTTCCAATGGTCAGTGGTATCTTCGAACGTCAGCGTCAAATCGTCACTTTCCGCCTCCTCTTTGTCTGCATACGACAATCGGGAGAGATAGGGCGACACGTCGGCGGTTACGTTCTTACCATTGACGGTGATTTTCGCAATGACTTTCTCTAACGTTTCCATGGCGGCAGGTCTGTATTTACGTGCATATCGCTGTCTTCGACGATCGGGATCACCAGCACCGTGCCCAGCGGGAAGACCGCCGTAAGCGGTATGAGCGGGTTGGCATCCGATATGATGGCGATCCCGTCCATACTGCCGTAAAACTTGGCAGCGAGCAGATCGATCCGGTCTCCCTCAACGGTCGTATAGTTGAAACTTGACATTTAATTGCCTCCCTCTTTTGTTCCTGCGAACCCCGCTACCGGCGTGGCGCTGGTCGTTACTTTTTCCGCGCTGTCGGACAACTGCCCGACATTCATCTCCAGCACCGACACATCCACCACGTTGTCGATTTTTGCGAGGTTGCTGGCATATGCAATCGCTTCGTCCAATGATGTGGGCAAGTCGCCAGCGCGATCGATTATTTTCTTTGTTGCCGCGACTTTCGTTTTGGCCGACGCATAGAGTCCTTGCGCATCGGCGGCCAGTTGCTGGACCTCGCGCACCCCGCGCTTAAGGCTGGTGGTCCTGCTTTTCACCTTAGCAATCGACTGCTTCATTCCGCTAACCTTTTCCTTGGCTGCGGACACGTCGTTGGTTATACCTGTGGCGGGGCTTGGAGCCGACGCAACAGGCGCCACCGCGATCGGCTTCTGACTACTCAGCGCCCGCCCTGTCGGGGCTGCTTCCTCTTCGCCGGGACTCTCCAGCAAATTCACGGTGACGGTTGCCAGCTCCACCCATCCATCCGCCGCGCACTGCTGGTTGGCGATGTCCAAGCTCGTAATAACGAATTTCCCGACAATTCGCCCGTCTCCGGTAATGTACGGCAGCACCTCGAAAGCGTGCATCGACGCTTTCAACGCATATATCTCGGCCTGCGGATCACAAAATTCTGATGAATATGTGATTGTCAGGCTCAACTCCCGCAGCTCGGCACCAGTCGGCTGGATGGCGTCTTTGTCATTGACACGAGGGATTTGGCCGTATTTTACGGCATCTGCCTCGCTGGTCGATACGGGAGTTTTCAGCCCTTGAAATATGTGATCTCCGAGTTGTGCAAACATGGGTGCCAGCTATTACGCAAAGGACAAACGTGTCTTGTTTTCTTCATATTTACGAATCAGTTCCATGATCTCGTTCGCATGCTGCTTCAGCATTTTTCCGAACTCGTCCCGCACCTCCTGCGTAGTCGATCCGGCGAATGTGATCTGCGGGGCATAGGTAATGGACGGGCCGGTATTCCCGCCGCCTACAATGGTCGAGGTATTCACCGTGCTGGATTGCATCGACTGCGTGATTCCACGGGTCGCTTGCATGGCCACGCCCTCGGTAGCATTTTCGACGATTGCACCCCCTCGATCAAGGCCAACGACCAGCCCCTGCGTGATATTCAGACCATATTCGGCGAACAAACGGGATGGGGAATTGATACCGAGAATAGACTTGAAGCCGTTGGCAATCCTACGGCCGATATTCTTCATTCCCTCGACAATCTTATCGACCATAGAGGTTATTCCATTCCAAAGCCCTTGCAATAGGTTTTTGCCCCACTCATAAAAGCGGGGGCCGAGGTTCTCGAAGAACGTCCCCACATTCTCCCACGCGCCGCGCATCCATTCGACGGGTTGCAGGTTGCTGAACCAGTCTTTGATCCCTCCCCATGCGTTCGAAATGCCGCTCTTGACGTTACCCCAAAGGTTAGAGAACCAGCCTTTCACTGATCCCCATGCCTTTTGCACTCCCTCGCGGGCCTTGCTGATGGTATTTTTGATGCCATCCCAAGCTTTCCCCGCACCGGCCTTGATCCTGCCCCACAAGTTCGAGAACCAGCCCGTTACAGTGCTCCACACCTTTTTGATCGCTTCCCACGCTGCTTTGAATATCCCGACGATAGCGTCCCACAACTTTTTAAACCATGCGGCCACCTCGTCCCAGTACTTGACCAACAATACCACGGCTGCGATAATCGCCATGATACCGGCGACAATCCACACCACTGGACACCCGTACAAGGATGTATTAAATACCCACTGGCCGGCGGCGGCGATCTTCGACCAAACGGAGAATAACGCATATTGCATACGAAACAACAACATGCCGTTTTTGTACTCGCTGACGATTTTGGTACCAATTTTTATGGAATCAGACACTATTCGGAATACCTTACCGAACTGCCCGACGATGAACGTCACGCTACCGATCGCAATGGCAGCCGTGCCTAATATAGCGATCCATTTACCCGTGGTCATCGCTATATTGCCGATTGTGGCGGCCAGTTCGGGATTTTCCTGTACCCATTTTGTTATCTTATCGATAACCTTTGATATTTTTTCGGTTGCCGCCGACAATGCTGGGATCAGTGCTGCACCTAACTGTAACTTAACGCCTTTGACCTGCTCTCCGATATTTTCGAGTTGGTCGCTAAATGCGTCGCCCTTGGCAATCATCTCGTTACTTAACGCAAGTCCCAAACGCTCGGCTTCGGCGTAAAACGCTTTTAGACCGGCCTTGCCATCGTTCAGCATAGGGATCAGATCGGCACCCGACTTGCCGAACAATTCAACCGCCAAAGCGGTCTTTCCGATGCCGTCTTCGGTATTATGAAAAATATCGGCTACATCCTCGAAAATCTCGTTCGGCTGGCGGAGATTACCCGCACTGTCTTTGATTTTGATACCGAGATCCTCGAACGTCTGCATGTACGTCTTATTTCCGCCGGTAGCTTCGGCGACCATTCTGTCGAACTTCACTAACGACGCGGACAATTTTTCAGTTTCGACCCCTGACATCCTACCGGCATACGCAAGTTTTTGGAATGCCTCTACACCGATCCCGGCTCCCCGGGCCATATCGTACATATCACCGGCGTAATCGGCTGTCGATTTTCCAACGGCCAAAATACTACCTCCGACGGCTGCGCTCGCGCCCAGCATGACGGTTCCTGCTTTCGTCATTGAGCGACCTATTTTGCTTGTGGTACGCTCGAATGCAGAAAGTTTGTCCGTCGATTTTTTGACGGCCTCGTCTATAATGCGGCTCATTTTATCCGTTGCAGACAAAATGAACGCTAATTTCAGAGTGTTGGCTGCCATGTGTCGTTATCGCTTTTCGATGCCGGATAATACCACCCGGCGGGGTGTTGTGATCTCTTTTTCGTAAATCTCGACTGCGCGGTCCAAGTAGGCAAAATAATCTTCCACGATCAGATCGAGAACGCCATCTATTCCGCCGCCGGTGAAGTGTGCTAAAAAAACAATATCCGCATGTGGGATTTGTCTGATTAGCACCCTTGCGCCAGCGTCGGACCTTATCCGTTTTTTGAGATGTCCCTTTCTACCTCTTTTTTTGCGTCGGGGAAAAGGAACTCGGTGATCTTATCCATCTCCTCGGTAGTGAAGCCGTCCATCAGATCGTCGTAAACGATCGGCTGACCGTTTACGAGAATTTTGGCGGCCATCAGGTGCATGCCGCGCTCGACGTCCGTCAGGCTCTTGTTGTTGGTTAGCTCCATCTGCTTGCGTACCGTGATACCAATCTCAGCGATCTCGGTGTTGGCGTCGAGCTGGAGCCGCCGCCGAACTGACAAATTCGGCTTGCGATTCAGTGCTTGCTGTCCCATTACAATCCAAGGTTTTGCCTACGTTCAGCCAGCAAGTCCTCGCCGCCGACTTTGTAGATGTTATTGATTACGTCGATTTCGACGATCTCCTCACCGTCTATTTCCAACTTATAATACTGGACGGAAACGGTGGACTCCAGTTCGGTGTCCTCCTTGGCCTTGAACGCGCCACCGGGGAGTGTCTTGGAGTACCCGCGTATGTACATCACGATGGGCTTCTCCTCCGTGATTCCCGTGTTGTCGTATTCCGCTTTGCTGGAACGGATCATCAGGTCCACGGGCTTGAGGAAATTTCCGAAAGCTTTCTGCGCCTCGTTGTCCGGATACGTCCATTTGATCGTCGTTTCGAGTTTATCGAACCCGTTGAAAAACTCGGCCGAACCAATCATGCCCATAGCCTTGTAATCGGTCATAAGGGCCGTAATGGTCGGGGCGGTGATCTCCGACGCCAGCCCGTGCTTGCTGGCATTGTTCACATAGACGTTTGCGTCGTAAACTTTTGCGATATTCATGGCTATTCGATGGTTGAGAGTTTGTTAATGTCGATTTTGTGGTCGAACGTCATGCGCTGCATAGGCACGGCGGGCGTCCACTCGTTGGAAAACGTGACGTATCCCTGTGCCAACTCGGTGGCCGGATTCTTCGCAGGGTCGAAAAAGCACTGCCCGTAAACGATCTTACCTTCGGCTGTCAGCCGGTTGTAGTACTGGTTCACGATGTTGCGAACCAGGTCGATGTCGGCCTGTTTTACCTGCTTAACATCGATAAACTGGGCGCAGGCCATCGTGATCGAACGCTTCATGATCATCAGTGACCGGCGAACGCACTCGAACGCGTCGGGAGTGGTGGTGCTGGGGAACGCTGCGGTGTAGTTTCCCCATTCCACAATGCCGTTGCCGTACATATTAACAACTGTCGTGATGCCTTGTGCGTTCAGCAGGTTGGCCTCACATGTTTTATCTGAGAGCGCGAACGTGATGGGCACGTCGGTACCCTCGATCCCCGTGTAGGCGTGGTTCGACGATGACACATGCCATCCTTCTGTTAAATCGACTTTGGCCCGCAAACCCGCCGCGTAAGCTGACACCGGGAGCGTGAGGTATCTTTCCCCTGGGTCCTCGACATCCGGGTTATATTCCGGGTTCGCAACAAGGACATGCGGGAAAAGAAGCTTTTGCCCGGCTTTGAGTGTGGCAAAGTCACCCTCCGCACCGCGCGACTCAATGGCTTGGTTGAAGCCCCAGCCGTCGGGTGTGTCAATATATGCCATCGCCTCGGTTTTCTCAGTAATGACAATCAACTCCTGCTTCACTGCATCCAATGCGGAATATCGCGGTGCGATGTAGATCATCGGTTCAAAGCCGTATTTGTTTCCTGCGGTCTCAAACAGTTTAAGACCTGTACGCTCACCCGTTTCGGAAACCGTACCCACAATGTCGGCGCCGGTGATCTCGGCGGTGGCATCCTTTACTTTGACGACAAACACCAAGGCGCTGCCGGCAGTGCTGTCTTGCATGCGGATCGCCTTAAGTGCTTCGGGGATGGTTCCTTTTGTACCGAATGCGGCATCGTCCGCCGCGCTCTTGCACAACGTGAGGACGTTAGTGTCGCCCTTATCCGCTGTACCCACCAGCCCGATAACCGCCGTAACGATGTCGTTCACGGGCACCGTGTCGCTGGTGACGTTGATGTGCTCTATACCATGTAAAAAATCTGCCATGTCATAAAATTGTTATACCGTTTCCGGCGTGGTTTGTATTTATCCGGCTATTTCTTTTTGCTGTCAGCCGGTTCGACAGTTGTCGCAGCCACCTCTTTGATTTGGCGGCGGGCTACCATCGCACGAACCGCGATGTCATTCTCTGGCAACTCGACGGCATCGTCTTTTTTCAACGCGTACTCCTTTCGACCTGCGCCGGCCTTAACGCTGAAAACAACGTAAGGACTTACTACCTCGTACTTTTTCATTTTTCAGTAAATTCGTTTTTGATTTCCTTGATCGTCGGCACACTATCGGGGCGGTCTGCTTCGACAGTATAGGCTGCAAATGAAAATGTAAGCGCATATTGCCAATAGTTGTGCAGGCCCGAAACATAGCCGAACGAATTAAAGTAAATGGGTGTTTTCGCACCCAGCATCCGATGCCCCAAAAGACGGGATTTCGCCGCCTCGTAAACATCAAAAAGACCCAGTTTTCCCCGCCGGTTTTTCGCGCGGATGAATAGTTCGCATTGAACGGTTCCCAGTTGAGCCACGACGGCCAACTCCTCGCGTTCGGCGAACTCCGTACCGTTTACCAGCACGAAAATCTGCGGTTTCTCGGTCTGACGCGGCAACTCCAGAGCCTCGATCTTGGGTAACGGCTTGACATCGACACCCGGCATCTGCAACAACGTGACCAGCTCGTCCTCATACCTTTCGTAAGGGGACATGCTGGCGTCTGCCTTGGTTGTCATTGGTTGCTCCATGATCTATTCTTCGCTTTCGGCGTGCGGTGTCAAATGCGCCACATAGGTTTTTCCGTCAAATTTGGTGTCCACCGCAGTAATCAAATACCGTTTTCCACGTATTTCGAGGTATTCGGTCGTTTCGGCATCCACGGCTTGCTTCAGCCCGACGAAATTACCTTCGTAATACTCTGCGGTGGCCGTGCTCGGTCTATATTCGTAGCCCTCGGAGTCTCCGATCTGCGTGGGTTCGCTCGGGTCCTTGAACAACGCCCGTCCGGGAATATTTCCCCGATTTGGGGATAGCCAAACAGCGGGTTCGCCCATAAGGTTGGAAATGGTCGAAGATGCTATTTTGGCCATCCTGTCAAATCGGTTGTTCATACGCTCGGAGGTTATACGTTCAACTTGACCAACACCGTGGTATCGCCTGCGTCGGCAGCCTCCCAAGCGCATCCGACAGCCTTGTTATCCTCGGCCGTTGCCACAATACCGGAACCGTCGGCAGCAGCATACACCTTTTGGCCCTGCGTGATTGCACCGGTACCTTTGGCCAATTCGTACACGCCCGTAACGTTCAACACGACGGTTTCGTCCACGGCGCCGTCAGTAACGGCAACACCAGCGACGTCACCGATTACGCGTACATCACCGCTCTTGATCGCAGTTTCTGCGACTTTATACTCGATGGTCTTACCATCCTGGATGAAGTTTTTCATTGCTCTGTATTTTTAGTTTTTGCTTAAAATAGGGGCAGGCACGATAAATTCCGCCCCTGCGGGAAGTTTGCCGTTACGCTATTTCCCCGCTGCTTTCACGATGCCACGATAGTCGATCGCCGCAGCACCGAAATCGCCACGGACGGCATAGTCCATGGAGTCGGTTTTGAACTCCTCTGTGCTGTCCACACGCAGACCCTCGTTGCCCTCCAGGTATGCGTAGTAGAGACTATCCACTGCATACGGGTCGGCCATCAGATACCAAGCTTTTGGATCGGTCAATCGCGGCTCGACGATCACGTCGAACGCACCGGCGAAAACGTTCACGTCCTCGAACTTGACGGGCGTTGTCGCTGTTACCAGTTTTTTGGCCATCATCTCGTTCTCAGGTGACACAATGAGGTAACGTGGCACCATGCGAATAATCTGTCCCGCGATGTCTTTCTGCTTCATCATCGCCGTCTTTGCCGCCGCAAGACTCTCCTCGCTTAATGCGCTGCTGGCACCCGTGAGGAGGTTGCCGTGGGTAGCATCGAAAATCCCCTTGCCGTCGGACATCTTCACGTTGTCGGTCAGCAGACCCCACACGAGGTTTCCACGGAGCATATCCCAATGGCGGACGAATGCCGACGGGATGATCGAGAACACGCCCAAATCATCGTTGATGAACGCCTGCCGGGTGTAACTGATGCCCTCGCCGAACGTCTCGACGCGGATCTGCTCCTTGCTTTCCTTAAGCGTTGTGTACTTGATTTCTCCACCCTCGGGGATCTTCTTCATGCCATTGGCGACACCGGCCGAGTAAAGACCGCGTGCACGGAAATCGTCCACGCTGGTCTGTCGGGCGATTTTGTCCCAAAACTCCGGTGCGAACTCATACTGTGCCCGCAACATCTTGTTGATCACACCCTCGAACAACAGCGGAAAGTCGCTGGTGCTGTGCGCACGGTTGAAAACCATTTTGGCCACTTCGGAACGATCCAAGCCTCGGGTGTTGATACCGCGCTCGGACAACAGTTCGCGCCCGATCTCTACCATGGTCATGCCGCGAAATTCGCGGGCGCCGGCGTCCAACGAGAACTTGGACGGATAAATGCGGTGCAGCAGTGCGTTCTCCACGGCCATACGCTTCTTGGTGCCAGCATCCAAGCCGGTCGCACGGACACTATGGTTACCGTTCACGCCGTTTTCCTGACTTCGTTTAGCCAGCCGTCGCATAATCGCGGTGCTGCACTGCTCCACGGTAAGATCGGTACCGACCAGTGCCAGCGCGTAATCGGCGGAAAGGCCAGCGGCACGGGCCATTTGCTGGATCGCTTGCGTTCGCTTGCGGTTCTCTTCTGTCTGTTCCGTTCCTCCGGTAGCTTCAGTTACCGCAGCTGCGGCATCTTTAGCAGCTGCGGCTGCATCCTCGGCTGCGGCTGCTGCATCCTCGGCCGCTGCAACTACATCCTCGTTCGTTTTGGCTTCGTCGGAGTCAGTCGGCGTGACCTCTTCCTCAATCAGTGTGAGTGTAATGGTATCGCCCACTTCGCCATCGGAAAGGGCAACGCCCTTAACGCCATCAACGGTTACGATGTCTCCCTGCTTTACGGGATCGCCCTCGACGACGTACTCCATGGTCTTACCTGTTTCTGTTGCTCTCGTTTTTTTCATGTTGGTGGTGGTATTTGTGATTCGTTTGTTTATGATTTCGACCGGATGCTGCTGTTGTCCTGTGCGGATGCCGCTGTCGATGTCGGCGGGTACTGGAGCGAGGGAAATTTCGATCGGCATCCAGTCGGTAGCCCGGTAGATAGGCCGTGCACCGTTTGGGCGCTCCTCGCGCTCGAACTTGTAGATTTCGTAGCCGACCGAGATCCCTTTGACGATCCCGTCCACCACATCCTGGAACAGTCCGGCCACCTCGGGACGGCTGGAGAAACGAACGCGAGCGCAAAGCTGGCGCGATTCGTTGATCCACACCTTGACCGTGCGACCGACTTGGCTGTGCACCGAGTACGAATTATGACAGTCCAAAAGCGGAAGCCCCTGATTTGCGCGGTCCATTCGAACGGCGGATGCTTCGCAGACCAGCATTTCGTCGTAGTCTTCGTCCCAGCTGAAGCGCGTAACCATTTTTTCGGTCGCGCAAACGACATCTACCTCGCGGGCCTCCTGGTCGATGGTCGTAGGCTGCACGAGCGCCCGCCCGTACAGCACGCCCATGGTGCGGTTATTCGTTTCCTGTTTTGCCATTGCTATTTTCTTTTTGGACGACCGTAGCGGCGGTATTCACGCTGTCAATGGTAATACCCAACTCGGCCAGCCGGTCGATGTCCTGTTTATATTCTTTGAAAAACTCCTCGGGTTCGCGCCCCATCTCTCGGATCGTCTCGCTGATCGTCGCAAGACCGGCCTTGATCCTATCGACCTGTGCGGCGGTCTCGCGCTGCGGATCGAGCTGCTGAATGCGAGGTGCCGTCCAGTCGGCGGATATATATCGGGACAACTCTCCCTTGATCATACACGCGCTGATAAACCAATTCCACACGGGGGCACAAATCTGCGGTACGATCATAAAATACTGCCAGCTTTTGAAGTTGGCCGTAACGTCGATTTTCGCCATGCGCCCCGAGGTAAAATTCACACGGCTATAATCCATCGTCAGCATTTCGTAGGTGATGCCATAGCCAGCGGCCATTCCCTGCAATATGCGGCTGGCGTAAGCATCGTAATCGGACACGCTGGGCGGATTGGCGAACTCTACCGATTCGGCAGCTCCGAGGTGTTCGACGATGCCAGGCTCCAAGCGCTCGATACCTATCGCACCATCCTCGCCACCGTCATCTTCCGACCCCAATACAAATGCGGCGAAGCACGCGGCCACCTTTTGCTTTACGAGCTGGGCATCCTCGTAGTCGGAAAAATCGCTCGTTTTCATAAACGCCGACACTCCGATCGGCAAGCCTCGGACCTGTCCAGGCCGCAACACCTCGAAAGCATGTAGCACATCCTCCTTGGGGTAAAACTTGCTGGCAAGCGCCGGTGCAACGATAAAGCTGTCGCCGGGGTGGTAATCAAAAAGCCAGTAACCGAGCAGGCGCCCCTCTTTGCTGAATTGAACCCCAAGCCGACAATAACCCATATCGTTGCTGCCATTTCGGGTGTGGTCGAGCTGGTCGCCCTCCAAAACTTGCAACTGGAGCGGTAGCGGGTTGTTGTCGTCGGGCATGACCCAGCGTCTCAAAATCAACACTTCGCCACTCTCAGCGATGGACCGCATCGCTAATTCCTGCAACCCGTAAAATGTCGTTTTGCCATACCAGTCGCAGGCGGTCGAATTGGCCCATTTGCTCCAAAGTCGTTTTACGAGTTGGCAAGTTGCCAAATCGGCGTCAGGCGCCGGCTGGATGCCATCGCCGATCGTGTGCTTGGTGATCGCTTCGACAGCCCGCCGCGCCCATCCGTTGTTACGGACCATATTACGGGAACGATCCCGCAACGTAACCAGCGCGGCCGATACTTCGCTATTGACACTCGTGGACTTTGCCAACCGGAACGCCTTGCCGCGACGGCCTTTGTCGGCCGCCTCATAGGCCCGTTTTTTACGGCTACGCGATATTTCAAATGAAATTCTCATCTTTTGCTGAAATAGCCTCGGTCAATACAAGCGAGGCGACGACGGCGCAAGCGGCGTTCCGGAAACAACTCCTCCTCAATCATTCGAACCAAATCTTTCATCTCGGCAAGCGACCGATAGCTCACGGTTTTGTCGCCGTAGGTTATGGTTGTCGCACCGGTGGCGATGGCCTCCTTGAGCGCGGTATATTGTTCGATTGTAAAAGACATGGCAGCGTAACGATTTGCAACGAATTTATGAGAGGTGTTTTACATTCACAATACCACGCGAAAAGGTTTACCGAGTTCTCGGTAAACCTTTTCTAAATATACCGACATCTCGGTATATCAATCATCCCAAAAACTGCCACCTCGACGGCGCCCGGTGCTTTCGTCGTTACGAGCGTCTCTCTTTTTGGCGGTTGCACCACCCATCTGCGCCAAACGCTGTGGGTTCAACCGATCCAGCCCGAGGATAGCCGCAGCAGCCCGAGCATAGACACGACAGTCAAGCGGTTCGTTGCGCTCGTACCGCTTCACCCATTGCAACTTTCGGTACCCCCGCACCACCTTGACAACCTGCTCCTCGGCGGTAAGGCCACGGAAATAGTGTTCGTCATATTCGGGAAAATGGCAATAGTTCGGCGGAGGGATGCCGTTCTCGTCCTTTTCCAGCCGCAGGTGGGCGTATAACTCCGTTTTGAGGAATGACACGCCGATATTCCACTGGCGCATCTTTCCGACCTTTTTACCCGCCTTGGTGATGTCCACCTGCTTGGGTGGTGAAAACGCCATGCCGAGGTGATCCTGACCCTTGATCGGTATGACGCGATCACCGACGAACCGGCGGCAAAAGGTATGGACGTGCGTCGTGTTGTAGCCGGTATCCACCGCCATCATTCGGATAGGAAACTCCATCCCGTCCTTGCGCGGCCACCGTTCACCCACGACGGCTGCCAAATCGTCCCATACGGCGGTTCCGGCCGTGTCCCCCTCGATTACGCGGTAGTCGATCGAATAGCTGCGTTTGTCGGCACACCAGCCGACAATCTCTAACTCCAGGCGGTCGCGCTGTACATCGACACCGGCGGTGAGGAAGCACACATCGGCGGGCACATGGTTGGTTTTGTACTGCTCGCGGCGGTTGTAAAGATTTTTGTACGGCGGCGCCTCGCCCTTTTCCGCCCACGTCTGCCCGAGGGTTGTATTCACGAAAACCTTTAATTTGCTCGGGTTCTCCTTGGCCGCAATGAAATCTCGCGCGATCTGTTCCCAGCTATGCCACCCGTAGGGCGAATAGAGACTATTAAGATGGAAGCCAATCACATCGTGATTTACATTTTCCGGCTTGGCGGGTACCCACTGGCCGTTTGCTAACATGGTGATCTTGTGCCGCTCGGCGATCAATTCGCCGCAATGGTTGCACTTGTATTTTGCTGTTTGGGGCTTGCCCTCCTCCCACTTGAGATTTGCGAATACCAGCGGCTGCATAACGCCGCAGTGCGGGCACGGGACATGATAGTAGTTTTGATCGGTTTCCAAAAATTCCCGTTCGATTGCCGAAAGTCCCTCGATGGTGGGCGTACTCAACATGAAAATTTTATGGTTTGGAAAGGTTCGAGTACGGGCGATCGCCAAGTCGATCGGCGATCCCTCGCCGTCCAAGTCCTGCGGGTAAGCGTCCACCTCGTCCAAAATCAAATTCCGGATAGGGACAGACCGTAACCCCGCTGCGCTGTTGGCGCCGACCATCAGCAGCAGACCGCCGGGAAAATTCTTTTGCGTGATCGTGTTGTTGCTGTCGCGGCTCTTGGCCGGAGCCACGCGCTGCTTCAGTTCGGGGCAATTCTCGATCAGCGGGTCGATGCGTCCCTTGGACAACCGTTCGACCATTTTGTCGGTCGGCTGTACGAACATGGTGGGCGCCGGCGCGATGTGCATAGCATAGCCTACGAAGTTGCTGGCGCCCTCGGTTCCTCCGATCTGCGCGGCCTTTACGAAGACAATTTTGCGGTGCGAGTCGTGAACGCTCAAGCAATCCATGATGTCGCGCAGGTAGGGGGTGCGGCTCGTCCGGTATTGGCCCGATTCGGCAGAGCTGACCGGCGACAAAAACCGGTATTTGTCCGCCCATTGCGACACCGTGATCCGGTCGAGCGGTCGTAAGCCCTGGAAAAACTTGGTTATCTCGTTGAAAATGGCTGTCATTGGTCGATTCTTGTTTGAAAATCCGCGAGCTTCTGCAACGCATCGGCGATCGCGTCGTATATCGTGTTGTGAACGATTGCCCGATTGTCTTCCGCCATAACCACGTCCGTTATTCGGTCGGGGATTGCGAGCAATGTGTCGCGCAATTCCTTGCCGGCGGCGAAAAGTTGGGCATTTATGCGCTCGCGCGACACCAGCGCACCCTCTTTTTCCTGTAATTCCAGCTCGGCGATCCTGGCTTTGGCGATTTTTTCCTGTAATTGGGCGTCCTCGTAGGTCATCGTAGCAGTTGCCACAGCCTTGGCCGTCGGTTCCGGCTCGATCACCGCTTTATCAAAGGTTTTGATGTAGCCCGCCAGCGCGTTGCGGACCTTGCGCTGGTTGGGGTGCGCCGAGTTCAGCGACTTATACCAGCATACGGCGGCCTGTTGTGGGTTCAGGTAATACGGCGAAGTCGCGGACGTCCCGACGACATCCGCGAAATTGTCCGGTATATATCCGCGCTTTATGGCCGCTGTTATGGTCTTGGCGCTTATTCCGGTTGTTTCTTCGAAATCAGATATTTTAACCCAACCTTTGGGCGCTTTTTTCTTCATTCGTATCTGCTTGCTACCTGCTATGATAATTTTTTCCTGCTGACTGGCGAAAAAACGCGATGCCGACTACCCCCGATGTAGGGACCAGGAAGAACCTATAAAATCATTCTTGTTCGTACCTTACCGGATCGGGTTTCTCAAATCCGGTTTTATCTCCGCATTCGGGACATTCTACATACCACATCGTTACGCGATCTCTTGGATCGAAAAAGGTTTCATCCACATCGGCGGCGCCATACTCAAATTGACATCCGCAAGGGCATTTCCGTACATATATCGCCATCTTACTACTGTTTCCGTGCTGTATTATCCGTTTCATGTCATCCGTTTTTTGCCGCGATTTTGTTCACGCAACTGGTTAGTATTCCGTGGACGCGGGCTGTTACCTCGTTGCCCATAAACTCCGCAACGTCCGTCCGCACGTCCGGCGAAATGCCCATTGTGAACGGCGAGGCCGTCATCAGTTCTGTGATGCGTATCTTACCGCTGGCCGTCTTTTCTCGCCCGGGCACGAAGCCTATACGTTTTTGATAGCGGCCGCGAGAAAACACCCCTTTGTGCCCGCTGGACATGGTCGCGACAAAGGCGTGGCGGATCATGGTTGTCTTGCCCTTGTGGATTGCCACCGAAATCGAGGATCCCGATTGCTTTGGCTTGAATGCGATAACCGGTAGCCGGTTTTCGTTTATCTTGATGCCACCGTACAAGCTGCCGCTGTTAGCCTTGGGTGACACTACCGCCTGGCGTGATAGGTATTTCTGCGATATATTGTACCGCTCTTTTATCCGCTTGTTTATGCGGGGTATCGAGCGCGTAAGCGCACTATTGACGCCTTGCGCTGTGCCGCGTAATATTTCATTGGGGGATAGCTTGCTGCGAAACTCGTTTTGTATTCGCTCTACCTCGTCGCGCTTTTCCTGTGTGATCTTGATCTCCATAACGTCAGATTATTGCAGGGGAGCGTCCGCTGTGTGGGTGGCCGCCTTACCTCGTTCGTATTCTTTCAGTTTCTCGTCGATTTTGAGGTACAAATCCACCGGCTGGGGCGTCCGGCGTTTTAGATCCTCATACCACTGTCGCGATACGCCGGCCTCGCGGCACAACTTCGAAATGGATACATTAGCCGCGTTCGCCCGTCGTCGGATGTCGTTCGCCAAGTCTTTGTCGCTTTTTTTCATAATCCAAAAAAAAATTATAAATACATTGATTTCAACGCATTCCTGCACCTGCCATCTCTTTCGGCCCGCAGATGCAACTCCGCCATGTTCTGCTCGACATACTCCTGCACATTCGCGGGACACTTGCCACTCTCATACATGGCCAGTAGATACTCGGCAGGGACTTTCGCTATTACTTCGCCCTTGTAGCTGCCGAATGGCATACGGTCGGCCGTCTTCTGCTTCCGATCGGCAGCCTCGGTGTCCCTGCGTTGCTCGATGGCGGGCTTGTGCTCCTCAATGTACCGCGCTACACTTTCCGAACATTTGCCGTTCTCATGGAGCCATAGCAGGTAATCGGCGGGGACGCCCGACATGGGACGCCCCTTGTATTTGCCGTATGGCATGGCGCTGGTGTCTGTCAGCCTCCACATAGTCAATAGCGTTTCCCGTGCTTATATCCTCGGCCCTCGTTGTACTGCATTTTCAGCAGAACGTGCATTTCGAGATTGATGCCGAGTGCGGTGGATAAATCAAGCAGGCGAATGGTCGCGTCGGCCAGCTCGTCCTCGAACGTGTCTTTAACGTGTACCTCGAACTTTTCACGGAACGGAAAGATTTCACAGGGTTCCTTATCGAAAAAAGCCGATAAGTCGGCCCGTTTGTTCTTACGATCGGCTTCCAGCGCCTCGGCGAGTTCCGAAACGGTCAGCATTAAAGCGCGGGGGATGTCGATCGGTTCATCGTGGAACCCTTTCGCTTTGGCGGTTTCAAATGCGCGTCGCCCCAATTCTTTGAGTGTTAAATTTCCCATGATTATTTCATTTTTGAAAGGTTTTTACTCACATAATCCGTAAAAGCTCATACAACTGGTCGCCGTATCGTCGTCGAACAAACTGCCCGTCGCGTTCTGCCATTGGACGTAGCGCACGACATCGTTTATTGTCGGATATTTCTCGCCGCTGGTAATCGCGTGGGCGGGGATTTTACCCGGTCCAAAAAACGATGACTTCAGGTCATGCTCCAGCGTGGTAATCTGCTCGATGCGATCCGGAGATTGGCGGGAAATTCCCGCTGGCTCGCCATGACGCACGGCCAGCACCCTACACGTTTATAGCCCATCGTGTAGAGCGGATTGGGTTCAAGCCCCGCCGAGAGGATGTAGTCAATCACCTGCTGCGCCGACCAATCGAATACGGGACGCAGTAGATCGTCAGCGTATTGCTTTCGGAACACCCGCACGTCGTGACCGCGATAGGTGTGCATCTTTGGTTTGCCCGCTTTATCATAACCGTATGGCTCGAAATAGTACTTAAAGTACGTGCATTGCTTTGACATAGCCGCACGGTTCGGAGATTCCGCCGCGCGTATGCCTTGGATCATCAGCATATTATCCTGTACGTTGTCGAGCACATAGTCGATGCACGGCTTGGTTTTCAACTCTTGGGCACAGAATCGGGCACGGGTGGACGGCCAACGCTTTTTCTGCTTGGCCAAACCGACCATCCCATCATACTTGGGCGACTTGAGCGTTACGAGGTCGAGGTTTAGCCGGTCGGCGATGCGATTGATGTACTCGTAGGTCAGTGGATGCTCCCAACCCGTATCGCAGAACACGGTGGTAAAGTTCTTGGTAATATGCTCGCGCACCCACAACAGCGCCGCAAGGCTATCCTTTCCTCCGGAAAATGTTACGATTATTTTCATCTACCAAAGTGTTTTATACAGTTACAGATCGTGATTGTCGGATTGGCCCATTGCCGTTGCAACCGGCTCCCATTGTTTCGCCAGCCATTCAGCGATCGGTATGTCCCAGGTGAACGTTACAGAAACGTGCACCTCGTCCGCTTCGTCGAAAAAGGACGGAGTTTCGCGGATACGTACCAGCTCGTCGGTTGGCGTAGCATTCGTCTTGGTTGGGAATACTCGTATTATCCGTTTTTTCATATCCATTTCAGAATAATTTTTGCTGCATTTGGTGATCGATCAATCTTCAATAACCCGCACGTAGGTATCGTTTATAGTTCGACCTATCTCTATCAACCTCAACGCGACCATTTCCTCCAATACGGCACGAAAAGCGGTGAGGGATTGGGAAAACCGCGTTTTCAGCATAAGTCCGTCGCGTATGACCAGAGCGTCGGCGGGCATCCTGTTTGTAGTCCGGCGGGTGCGTTGTACCTCGCGGACGTGGCGCCGTATCTCGGCGTGCAAAGGGTTGGCTGGTTCCATTTATTGCCCGCTTAATTTTTCAACGATCCGCATCTCTCGTTCGGATAACTCCCACACTATAGCCTCTTTTTTCACCGCTGCTCTTTCGGCGGCAACTCTTTCGGCGGCGGTATGTGAGATTAAAAAACCGGAACCGTAAATCGTTTTCCCGTGCTTTTTTTGAGCATCGAGTGCAGAGCGGTGCAGCATTTCCCGCTTGTCTATCCTTATCTCACCCTTGTTTTTCACGATGTACGCTACATCCGAAACCATTAGCACGCAGTCCGGGTATTTGTATTTCGGTAATTCCGCTTTCGGCGCCGAGCAAATGGCGTCGATCCCCTCATATAGCACAGGATCACCTATTACACCGGCTTCGCCGAACATATTGGACAAAAAAGATGTATTTACTTTTGCCCCGTTTTCGTAAACGATAGCGGCGCCGCATACGATCCGTGTACAGTCAAGGTCAGCGCTGAACAATGTCAGATGCGGGGCAAACAGGAAAAACTTGATCCCTCGTTTCAGATAGAACCGGACAATTTGAGCGATGATCGAAAAGGGCGGGTTGTCGATCACCACGCAATTATCGGGATAGACCAGGCTCTCGTAATCACCACCCGGATAGAACGGGCGGACAACGGTCATTCCGTCGATATCGCAATGATCGGCTACATATTGCAAAACATAGTCGTACACCGCTGGAGGTGTATAGCAGTCGTCGGTCGTTTTCTTGGGCTTGAATTTTTCCACAAAGCCCTCGTAATCGTTGAAAAGCCCTTTTTGCGACTTTCCGCGATTCGTGAACACGTGCTCCTCTTGGCCGAATAAATTTATACTTTTCATATCATGCTGCATTTTCAAAATCCAAAATCATACGCCCCAGTGCTTCGCAGATCACGCGGGCCATTGTAACCTCAACAGCGTTGCCGATGAACTTCTTCTGCTCGGCCTGTGTGCCTACCAGCTTGTAGTTGGCGGGGAAACCCATGATGCGTTTCAGTTCGGGAATCTTCAACATTCGCATCTTCACATCGACCAGCCCGTACAGCGCCATGAACTCCTTTATCTGCACCACGATCGGGCTGTCTGTGGTATATACCTCGTAGATCAGCGTATCGCCCTCGCGGCGGATAAACGGAGCGACCTGCTGACCCTCGCGCTCCGTTGTGACGATGTAGGGCGATATTTTGTCCATGCGGGCGATCAACGTAAAGCACGGCGTTTCGATGCTGCCACACTTGGACGTGTATTGCGGATTCAGCAGATAGCGACCCTTGCGGGCGGGGATCGCCAGGCGACACGTAACGAGGTGGTGCTTCGGAGTCGTCGTTACCGTACCGGCCGGCTCCTCGACAGATACCGCTCCTCCGTTACCGTATTGCATATTCAGAAACCGAGGCTGCACCAGTTGGAACCGGTCTTTTGTCGTTACGGTCGGCCCCGGTGCCTCGACTGGCGAGTTGTATCCGTTACCATAGTACGCCGTCAGAAAGTTGCCGGAGACCAGCGCGTGATGATCTACCGTTGTGATGGCGTGCGCCGGCCCGTCGATGCTGATGGCACGGTCGGCCGGTGATCCGCTGAAATGCTTGGCAAGGAAACACGCCTTTGCCACGCCGAGCCTGCTCTGCACCGCAACCGTCGGGCATGGATCGTCGATGCCTGGCGCGACGTATTTGCCGCTTTGGCTCATGGAGTTGTATTTGACCATGAACGCCTCTTTGCCACCGGCGACGAACTTCACCAGCCCGGCGTGTATGCGCTCGAAGGTTGCATCCACCAGCGGCTTTTTGCGGCCGAATATGCTGGCGCCCTCGTCGTGCAAGTCCAGCACGTCACGAACCGGGCGCCACTTAGCGCGGGCGTCGAACAAGTTGGGGGCGGGCTTCTTGGCATGGGTGGGCGTCGGGAAAACGATGGGCAGCCGGCCGGCGGCGAAAATCCCGAAGAACCGGCGGCGGGAGGTGTAGGCCCCGAAGTCCGCCGAATCGAGGATGCGGTGGTCGAACCGATAGCCTCCGTCCGCGCAAATGCGATCCACCCACCGGCGGTAATGCTCGCCGCGATGGGCGGCATCGGGCACCCACACGGGGGCGATGGTGCGGCGCTTGTGTTTGCCGGTGCCCTCGGTCTTTATCGCCAGTGGACAGTATTCGCCATGACCGGCCGATGCCTCGACGACTTTCACCACGAGCGGCCCCCACGTCATGAACTCCTTGACGTTCTCGATTTGGATGTAGTCGGGCCGCAGTGCGTCGATGTATCGGAAAAGGTGCTCGGCAAGCGTGCGGCTGTCGGCGTCGCGGCTTTGGCCGCCCTTAGCGATCGAGAAGTTGGTGCACTCCAGCGACGCCCACAACACCACGCGGGCGGCAGGGTATTGTTTCCGCATGGCTTCGACATGGGCCAGCATCCGGTCGAGGTTCAACGTGCGGATGTCTTCGACAAAGTGCAGCGCGTCGGGATGGTTGGCCGCGTGCGAAGCGATCGCGTTGGCATCGTGATTGACGCACGCGATCACCTTGGCGACCTGCTCGCCGTGCAACCGTGCCGCCTCAACGCCTGTAGATGTTCCACCGGCGCCGCAAAAGAGGTCTATGTACAGAAAGCGGATCATAGCGTAATGCTTTCAAATATCCCCAGCTCTTTACTGCGGCGTCTGTTCTCTATTTCGATATATTGGGGATTTAATTCGAAACCGATAGCATTGCGGCCGAGTTTATTGGCCACGATGCGCGTGGTGCCGGAGCCGTTGAACGGGTCGAGTACGAGGCCACCGGCGGGACACCCGGCAAGGATGCACGGCACGATCAAATCCTCGGGGAACGTGGCGAAATGGGCCTCTTTGAACGGCTGCGGGGGAACTGTCCACACGCTTCGTTTGTTGCGCGTCGTTGAAGCTTCCGGCGCTATCTCGGTGTATTCAATCGCTTCCGCACGACCGGAGCGATGGAATGATCCGTGGCCGCCTTTCCCCGTGTCCCATCCTGCCGGCTTGCGCTGCCGGTTCTTGCCGACGTTCGGATGGTTGATCAGGTTCTTGCCATCCTCGAATTTCGATCCGTTCCACCCGGTCGCTGGCTCCTTGATCGCCTCGGCATCAAAGTAATAGCGGGCCGATTTGCTGAAAAGGAAAATATACTCGTGCGCCTTGGTGCAGCGATCCGTCACGCTCTCGGGCATCGGGTTCGGCTTGTGCCAAATAATGTCCTGACGCAAGTACCAGCCATCAGTACGTAGGGCGAACGCCAGCATCCACGGGATCCCGATCAAGTCCTTGGGTTTGACATCGTCAGCACCGCGGTTACTACCGGCATAGCTATCGCCCATATTCACCCACAACGTCCCCTCCGGCTTGAGTACTCTCCACAGTTCGCGGAATACCGTCACAAGATGATCGATGAAAACCTCCGGCGTTTCTTCCAGCCCGATCTGACCGTCTACACCGTAGTCGCGCAGCCCGTAGTACGGCGGCGAAGTGACGATGCAGTCCACGCAACCGTCCGGCAGCAGTCGGGCCGCCGCAAGCGCATCCATGTTGTAGGTGGTATTGATCTGCATAGCTTTCGTTTTATCGGTTTGAAGTCAGCCGAGCCACCAGCGCGGCGCATTCGTCTTTTGTGCGGGGCAACTCGATCGTGGTGGTGCGGCCAAGGTCGGCAAACAGGCGCTTCAGCATCTTGATGCGGAGTTTGCCCTGCTGGGTGGCCATGCCCTTGGTGTCGATCGCCATGTCGTAATCCGGCAGGTAGAAGTCCAGCGTGTAGGTGATCGCCCGAACGTTCTCCCCGTTGTAGGTGAACGGCTCTTGCAGGGTGTAGCGCTTTTGAAACAGAAAGCCTATTCCGTGCGATTTCAGCAGATCGTGCATGTAGCGTTCGAGTCGGCTGTCGAAGATTACCCCGTTTTCCTCTGTTTTCGTCGCGTTTAAGACCTTTCGATTGCCGATCGGTGTAGTTATACTATTTCGGGGGAGATCGCCGGAAATAAGCCGTCTAAATTCGCTTGCGGTCATCGTGTCGGTGTTGTTGGTCGATCTTCGTCTCATGCTTGTATTGCGGCTATGTCGATTTTACGCATCCAGTACTTCGTGCCGTCGGGCATTGCGAGGAACTGGAAATCGTCCCACGCCCCCCGGCCTCCGTCCACCTCGGCGATCACCTCGTTGTACGTGTATTTGCGGCCCGTGTCGGCTTTGCGGCTCTTGATGATGATGTCGTGAGCCACGAACGAGGCAAACGTCGAGTATGCGGATTTGTTCCTGTACGCCCCTTTGTTGTCCATTGCCGCGATGATGCGGTTTATATCCTCGGCACTGAACTTGGCCAGAATGTCGCGGGCCTGCTCCTCGGTGATCGGTTCGGCCATCGCTGCGATTTCGGGATAGGCCGAATCGAGCCAGTCGAGGAACTCGGCGGTTTGGTTTTCCCCCACACCCCCTTTCCATGTAGGGATTACTGTGTGTGTATTACTCTTACTGTTACTCTTACTCTTAAAAAAAGGAAATTCGCCGATAATTGACGAAAAACCCTGTTTCCGCCTGTTTTCGGCGTCGAAAACTCCCGCCGGCTCTGTTTTTTCAACATTTTCAGCGTCGAAAATCATTTCATTTTTGGGGTTTCGCTCCTTTTTCGTTGTGTTTTCGCTTGTTTTCGGCTCATTTTCGGCGTCGATAATTTCCGCGCCCCCTGCGTCTGTTTTGCTTTTTGCCTTATTATCAAGGAAAAGCAAATCGCGCTCGCGCTTTAATAGCAAAGGTTTCAGGCCGTTACGGTGTTCGGCGGAGAAAATAAACCCATCCCCGATTTCCAACAGGCCGATTTTGACAGCATATTCTACTATCGCTATCAGATCCTCCGGTTCAACGTCGTAATCGGCCGCCAGCAACTCGACGGTCACATCGTCCCACTTGATGCGGAACAAATCGCTACTGGTCAGCGTTTCCTGCAAATAAGTCCATACCGCATACCCCAAGTGTGAAAACTTGCGCCGAATGGCCTTTACCATCGGTTTGTTTCGTTCGTTTACGTCGTGCGGGAACCAGTCCGCATTTAGTTTTCTCGGTCTTGCCATAATTTCCCAACCTTAAATTTTCTTACTCATTTAGTTTTCGGAATCCAATTCCCACAGTAATCGGAGCAGTGACGAGCTTCGAAATAGCTTTCGGGGACATCGTGGTATTCGCATTCACCATACCCGTTGGCGTCTTCATACTTGAAGCAATTGCACGATCCGCACACCTTGGTTCCGTTCTCCGTCACCCTGTTGTATTCCGTATCGATGTCGGCGGAGTACCCGGGGCATGTGTCAGGCTTATTCATAATTATATCGTGTTTTTATGGTTAAAATGGAAAATCTCGTTCCTCCTCCGTCCGGCGCTCCCTGCACGTGCTTTCGAGACTGGCGGACAAATAGAGCGGGTCATATAGACATCCGATCCGCTTGGCGACCCACAGCGGTACCCGCCCGTCGCCGATGTACGCCGCCATGATCGCATCGCACAGCTCGCATTCGTCGTGCTTGATGCACCGATCGCAATTCTCGGCGTCCCAGGCCGCCAACTCGCTGCGGCTGCCAAACGTCCTTACGGGCGTGTCTTTTTCAAAGGGGTGGTTGTTCCATTCCATAATCGGGGATATTAGTTTGCCAAATACAGCCGTACACGGCCATCGATGTAAAACTGGATCCGCAGCCCCAGCGCCTCCAATACATCCGCATAATTCTCACGGATATAGTGGGCTGCCCGAGGGTCTGAAACATAATCGCGATAACGGATCACGACACGGCGCAAATCTCGCACATTGTCGGTATTAACAATATCATTGAACGAGGAGGTGCAATACTTGTAAAATCGGTGATGTACCTCTTTCGCCGCGTCCTTCATTTGCTCGAAAGTCTGTTCCATTTCATACGGTTTTTATAGGTGATCCTTTCCGCCCATCCACTCGAACGGATCGGGCATACAGTCCAGTTTTGCGCGGTCATTTACCGGTGACTTTACACGACGATGCAACCCTTGCCGATATATCATCATCTCTATGCTGCGAACCGATCGTCCGTACTCCTCGGCGATTGCCTGCACATCCTCGCCGGACAGATAGCGGGCGATTACGTCCTGCACCTCGAATTTGTCCCATCGTCTGTACATCTTTCCCATCGCTGCGGATTATTCGTGATTGTCGAACCAGCTGGCGCGGTTGCTTTGCGAGGCGACCAGCTCTATACGTTCCGCCAGCACACGGCACTTACTATTGCGGGTTCCGTCTTTGATTATTTCAATCAGCCCCTCGGTAGCCCACCGATCGACCGTACCACGGCCGAATTTCCGGTAGCATTGTGTGAGGGTGTAGTATTTCGTATCGTCGGCCAGCTCCGCCCGGGCCATACGATACCCGGCAGCGTAGGCGGCGGCTATCTGCTGCAAATGCAGTCGGTCAAGGGGTTCGTGGTTCATGGTATTACGATTTACGGGTTACTTTGATAACGCCGGTTCCCCTCAATGCGGAGACCGACAATTTGATGTTTTTACCCTTGCAGTAGCGGCTGGCGTTGGCCCGCACGCTCGATTCGGTAAACTCGGCAACGCTGAACTCGACGCTTTCGCCAAGCCTCAACGCGGCAAAGGTTTCGGTAAAGTTTACGGTTCGGACTAATTCGGCCATAATTGAAAATCTGTGTTTGTTTTGCTCCCGGGGGCGGAGTTGAACCGCCCACGTGCCACCCGGTCGGGAAATTTGTTACTTATCGCATTCGCCCATCTCGCATTCGGGGGCGGTTGTGAGTTCTCCGATGGAAAACCAACAAACTTTCTCATCGCCATTTACAAGCGCATTCTGTTTCACACAGTACTGCGATTCGTTGTACAGATAGTGGCATATTGCCGTTACCGTTCCGGAGAATCCGGACACTGTGCTGCGAACTTTGTCACCCAATTTAATTCTGTTCATAGTCTTAGTTAGTTTTGTGCCTTTCGGCGGTTTGTTTTTCAATCAATTCGGGGTTATCGTGGATATTGCCGACGAGAAATCCGAGACACGGATTAAAACCACACATATCGGGGTTATTTGTGTGGAGTTCTTTCAATAAAACATAGCCAAATCCACCCTCTGTATTATTCCATGAAACAACATAGTAGTGTAAATGTTTCGGGTCTATTCCGGCGGTGTTTACCAAAAAGGCGTATTCGTCTTCTGCATATTTGTTTGAGAAATGCAACACAATATCCCCCCTCGTAAATCTCTTTACCGTGTTCGTCTTTCAACCCCGTGTACTGGCCGACGGTGGCGGGATCGACCCGAACCCAGTATTTTAGTTCTTCGCTCCAAATGAGGGTTACCCCATCGCGCGTATCAAACCACAAGGAACCGAATACCCATTTCCTTTCTGCGATACCTATACCTCTGTACCTAATCTCTCTCATAATCTCGCTATTTTGATTATATTTGTAATTACTATTGTAATTACAATGCAAATATCTAAATAATTATTTAGAAAAACAAAATAATTATATTAAAATTTATGACAACAAAAGAAAAAATAAAATATTATATTGATAGTAAGGGAATTAGCAAGAACAAATTTTATACTATAACCGGACTATCTACATCTTTTTTGGATAGTGGAAACACTATTGGCGTCGATAAGGCAAAAATAATTATAGAGAAATTTCCGGATTTAAGTTTAGAGTGGCTTGTGCTTGACCGAGGCCCAATGCTCGCAAATAATAAAGTCCCTGAAGAAAAAAATGATAAAAATTCGGAACGAATCGATAAATTATTGGATATTGTCGCCTCCCAGCAAAAGACGATCGAATTATTAGCCCAAAAAGGGGCTGCGGCGGATGTGCAGGGTGTTGCTGGCAAGGCGGTACAAGGATAAAACAACCCGAACGATTTATACTGACACCCGATTATCCGATCAAAGACGCGGCCCGGCCTCACAACCTCGACACGACCGCCACGACAAAACGGATTACAAAACTGGATATATTATTGTTTCACGCTTTCGCAGAATAATCCAATGCTATGGTTAGCTTTAGAAAAAGAATTAAAATTGCTCCGGGCGTAAATTTGAATTTAAGTAAAGGAGGCATTAGCACCTCGTTTGGTGTAAAAGGCGCATCCGTTAGTGTTGGTAAAAGAGGAGTATATATAAATAATGGTTTGCCGGGCACAGGGATTTATAAACGCACAAAAATATCCCGCTCTTCAACAAAGAAAAGTCATACACTCCCCGTTGAAATAGGCGAGACAACAAATACCCAGAATTTATCGGATGCCCAAGTCCTCCTTAATGATCTGCGTTCCAAATTGGAAAAGTTGGAATTGAGGGATAAAAATGTCGTTATAGAGACTGAAACTTTCAATATGTACCTTTTCGGGACAATAAGGAATATTTTGAAAGATATGGGTGTAAATTTTCAAACCCTTGTAAAAAAATCAACAAATTGTGTTTTGGTCGGCGATAAAAGAAGACCATCCAAATATACGCGTCTTAAAATAGAGACTTACAGGCAAGAGGGGCAAAAAATATCGTTAATGAAAATATCGGTTCTTGACACCCCAACGATCAGCACAACCATAACCGAAATACCGACTAACATCACTCAAAAGAATATAGTGCAAAATAAAAAACTCCAAAAAATCATCCGAGTACTTTGGTGTATTTTAGGATTTATATTCCTGATTATATTGTTAGCCACAACAACATAATAAAAAATCCCCGGAGTGATCCGGGGTGTCGTTTTCCCTCTATCTTTGCCGATGTTGTCCTTTCGACCTCAACATGAATATCAAATATACATATGACGCAGAAACAAGCCATACAATTATTTGAAGAGCGCAAGGTGCGCACCGTATGGGATGACCAAACGGAGGAGTGGTATTTTTCGATCGTGGATGTCGTCGGTGTATTGACCGACAGCGTGAATCCTACGGACTATATCAAAAAGATGAAGAAGCGCGATCCGGAGCTATCCAAAGGGTGGGGACAAATTGTCACCCCCCTTTCCGTGCAGACTGCTGGAGGTCGCCAACGGGTGAACTGCGCCACGACGCAGGGTATGTTCCGGATCATCCAGTCAATCCCCTCGCCGAAAGCGGAGCCGTTCAAACAGTGGATGGCGCAGGTGGCTGCCGACCGTCTCGATCAGATGCAGGATCCGGAACTGTCGATTCAGCAAGCAATGGTCGATTACAAGCGATTGGGGTATTCGGATAATTGGATCAACCAGCGTCTGAAAGCGATCGAGGTTCGTAAAGACCTGACCGACGCGTGGAAAAAGCGAGGGGTGCAGGAGGGCCAGCAATTTGCCACACTGACTGACATAATCACGAATGTGTGGTCTGGCTTCACCACCCGTGAATACAAGGCATATAAAGGGTTGCGGAAAGAAAACTTGCGGGATAATATGACCAACACAGAACTCATCCTCAACATGCTTGCGGAGGCTTCGACAAAGGACATAACCGAAGCAACCGACCCTCGGACGCTTGCAGCACACAAAGCGGTCGCGCGACAAGGCGGCACAATTGCCCGCAATGCCCGGCTGGAACTCGAAGCAAGAACCGGCCGCAAGGTGGTTTCTCCGTTGAATGCACATCAGGTATTACAAATCGAGAAGACGGACGAGGCGGAATTGCAGACCGAAGATGAAGAATAAAAAAGCCCCCGGAGTAATCCGGGGGCTGCCGTTTCCAAATAGGTCGTCGTCAAACAATAACTACCGGTAACAGCAATTCGTCACAACACAATCGAATAGAACGGCGCCGCGAATTTGTGCAACGCCTCGATAATCTTACGACGTTGTGCCGGGCGTGGTTTACTTTTATCATTGGCATAACGTCCCAACTGGGCGGCCGGAATGCCGGTCAATTCCGCCAATTTAGTATCCTTGATATACTCTCGTGCATATTTCAATGCGCTAACCGCGTCATACTCCAGTTCGATCTCATACGCTCCGTCCAAATATGCCTTGTAGGGAAAACCCATCTCTTTGGCCGTTTTGATATAGAGTGCAACGCCCTCTTTCATGTCGGCAACGGCCGCCTTGACGGTATCGCCCATTCCAGCAAACATATCCTTTTCCATCATGGCCGAAATCGTTCCGTCCGATGCCCATTCGATGATAACCTTTACCTTTTCCATAAATCGTGTGTATTTATTTCGTTTCCGGTTGCCCGGGGAGGGGGCTTATTTCAGCCCCATCTCCCGGATAAACCGCCGTGCTATTCCTGAACCCATTTCTTTCGAACCGTGAAAAGGAACCGAAACCGTTTTGCCATCCTTTTCATAAATTACGTGGCTCCCTGCTTGTCGGATAGATCGCCATCCGTTTTTTAGGATTAGGCGGTGCAACTCACTTGATTTCATATTACCCTTTGTTATTGTTTGACAGTACAAAGATAATGCAAAATATATTATTATCCAAATAAATAGTATATTATTTTATACTTTTATAGATAATAATTAGTATTTACTTTTTACGTAGTCCAAAACAATGCGGTTATTCGTGTCGTTGCGCGTGAACCGGCGGTGAATGTACCCCCGCGTGGTCTTAAGGCTTTTGCCGCTTTCGAAGCCGGAAGCCACCCCAACGTGATTAAGCGCCAGCGCAATGTCAGTTTCCGAAATCCCGCACTCCTCGGAGGCAAGAGTAGCCCATGTGTGGCGCATATAATAAGTACTTAAAGGCACATCGATTCCCAAGTGCGCGGCAAGTTGTTTGCAGCCCGCGTTTACGTTGTGGTTAAAGTCCCGGAAATTAGCGTACATTTTATAAAATGAGAACAACCGCCGTTTGTCGGGATCTCGGTACTTTTCAATCAGTGACAGCGCCTCCGGTTCGATCTTCACGGACATCAACGCTTCGTCTTTACGACGGTTAGCCGTCTTTTGCCGGTGGTAGATGATCCGATCGTCTTCGAGTTCGACATCGGCACCGAACAAGTCGGCGGTGTTCATGGCCAACAAGTAGAACGAGAGCGCCAGCACGTCCCGTGCCAGCTGCATACGCTTACCCGGGACAGTCTCGGCGTTTAGTATCTTTACGAGATCCTCGATGCACAAATCCCGCTTTTCGGGTTCTTCTTTGACCTCGACCTGTAATTTCTTACTCCCGAACGGTCGGTGGGTGATTAGAACCGTTTCGGCATCCTCGTCGTTGTAGTGGTCGCATGCCGCATTGAATAGGGTGTGGATGTCGGCCAAATAATCCTTTACCGTTTGCGCCTTGCACCCGGGGCGCCGCACCGTAACCTCTTTTCCGTGCTGGTTTGTCCGCGTCTGTTCGTGCGGTTTCTGCATATACTCAACGAATCCCTGCAAATTCTTTACGTTGATCTCCTTGACGAATACGATAGAACGCCCGAAATAGTCGGTTAGGTTGCGAATAACGGCCTCGAATCGTCCAGCGGTACCATCCCGTCCCTCGGCCTTCAACGCCTGAATATGGTTATCGCAAAATGCAATGAAGTCAATGCCCACGCCGCCCTCCGTTGCCTTTTGTGATTCGATATACTTTACCAGGTCGGCCGCAGAAAATCGGCTCAAGTCCGTGCCCAGTCCTTTGGCCAGCATATCCTCGTATTTCGATATGTCATTTAACAATCCTTTCAAAATTGTTGTATCTTTGATCCCGGAAAAATCAGGCTTTACCTGCTTCCGACTGACATATACGCCGGTAGATATTTTTCTTACTTCCCTTTTATGGGTAAGGCGGATGGATACCGGAAATTTACCGTCCCGCCGCTCGTTCTTCTCTCTGATCTCGATAGAAAATGTAGGCATACACTTTGAATTTTGGACAAACAATGGACAAACAAAGCTACATATTTTTACCGAAATGTGTGTAAAAGTGTGTAAAATAAGACGGGCGTAGAAGGTTGATTTTATGGTAAATGCGCTGTATGGTAGATTTTTAGGGGATTTTACCTTGAAATTATAGACTTGCATGGCATGCAAGAGGTCACGAGTTCGAGCCTCGTATTCTCCACCAAACAAGAAACAGCCGCATGATTTCATGCGGCTGTTTCTTGTTTGATAGTATGTCTTTTATGGGCGGAGTTCGGACGCTTCCGTCGGAAGTTTTCCCGGCTGATCCCGAGGGTCAGTTTTTCAGGTATTCTACTGCCGCCAGACCGTCGTTGAGGGGATAGAGGCCGATGCTCAGCGATTTGTCTTCGCTTTCATATACGTACATTCTTTGTCCCGGACGGTATTCGAGGTAGATGTACAGCTGCGAGAGGTAGGTGTGCAGGTCGTCGATGTACAGGTCTGAAAGTATCGATCCGCAGGAATATACTTTGTTGTCTTCGAATATATATATGTACTCTTTGACGATGCCCTTGCCTTCGAAATACAGCGAGGTTTCCGATGCTCCGCTGTAGGCGTAGGGCACCGAAGCTTTCACTTCCTCCCGTGTCTTGCCGTACATGAATACGGGAGCTTCGTATTCCCTCAAAGTGGGAGGTGTGTTGTCCTTGTTCTCATCGTCGTTGCATCCCGCGAATCCCAGCATTACGGCCGCGAAAGCGAATAGTAAGAATTTTTTCATAGCGAAAAGATAAACGGTTTGAAATAAAGGTTTGATCGATTGTAAATGAGATAAATTATTCTTTTACAATATGGGTGCGCCGCCGGATCCCTGAATATGGTGTCGAGGATATCCGGTGATCGTCTATTTTTGCCGGAAATAGATCTGGATCGGTACCCCCGAGAAATCCCACTCTTCCCGAATCTTATTCTCCAGGAAGCGGCGGTAGGGATCCTTGATATATTGGGGCAGATTGACGAAGCAGGCGAACTGGGGCGTGGGTGTCGGCAGTTGCATCACGTATTTGATTTTGATGTATTTGCCTTTGGTCGCCGGGGGCGGATAATTTTCGATGATCGGCAGCAGGTAGTCGTTCAGCGCCGAGGTGGCCACGCGCCGCTTGCGGTTTTCGTAAACCCGGATGGCGGTCTGGAGCACTTCGAGGATGCGCTGTTTGTTGAGTACCGAGGTGAAGATGATCGGAATGTCGTTGAAGGGCGCCAGTTTTTTTGCCAGGACCTCTTTCCACTCCTTCATCGTGTTGTTGCCTTTTTCCACCAGATCCCATTTATTGACTACGATCACGCACCCTTTGCGGTTGCGGACGATCAGGTTATGGATGTTCAGGTCCTGGGATTCGAGGCCTTGCTGCGCATCGAGCATCAGAATACAGACGTCGGACTCCTCGATGGCGCGGATCGAGCGCATCACGGAGTAGAATTCGAGGTCTTCGGTCACCTTGCCTTTTTTGCGCATGCCGGCCGTATCGACCAGGTAGAAATCGAGTCCGTACTTGTTGTAGCGCGAGTGAATGGCGTCGCGCGTGGTGCCGGCGATCGGCGTGACGATGTTGCGTTCTTCGCCCAGCAGGGCGTTGGTGAGCGACGACTTGCCCACGTTCGGACGGCCTACGATGGTGATGCGGGGCAGCTCTTCCTCCTCGTTCTTGGTTTCCGGGGGCAGGTCGCGCACGATTTCGTCCATCAGGTCGCCCGTGCCGCTGCCGCTCATCGAGCTGATGCAGTAGGGTTCTCCCAGTCCCAGCGAATAAAATTCGTGCGAGGAGTAGATCAGGTCGTAGTTATCGACCTTGTTGCAGACCAGCAGCACTTTTTTCGAAGTGCGCCTCAGGATGTCGGCCATCATCTGATCGAGATCCGTGATGCCCGTATTGACTTCGACCAGGAACAGGATGACGTCCGCCTCTTCGATGGCGAGCATCACCTGACGGCGGATGTCGTCTTCGAAAATGTCGTCCGAATTGACCGAATAGCCGCCGGTGTCGATCACCGAAAATTCACGTCCGTTCCAGTCGGTTTTGCCGTAATGGCGGTCGCGTGTCGTGCCTGCCGTCGCATCGACGATGGCTTTGCGCTGCCCGACCAGGCGGTTGAACAGTGTGCTTTTGCCCACGTTCGGGCGTCCTACGATCGCTACAAGACTCATAATGTTATTTTACGTTTATGTTTATGCGAAACGAATTATGCGGTGCGGGCCGAGAGCGAGGCCGAATTTATTCGGACATCGATGGATGCGGCCGGTCTAAAACAAGGTCAAAGATAGTGCAAGTTACGGGTAAAACCAAACCCGGTGTCGATTTTACCCGATTGTCGGTGCATAAGGGGTGGGGGCCGGATGTGCACATCTTATCCTTTTCCGATCGGGAGATGCGGCTTCCGAAGGTTTTCCGAACAGCCGCGATGCCTTTTCAACGGGGGTGCAGCGTCTCTTCGTCTGCGGACAGGCCATGTTCCGACATCCGGCGGATGTCTCCGTTACAGCGGTAAAAGGGAGCGGTTCGTACAGGAGGTATGCGGCACGTATTATGGGTTATAAATAGCGGCTTTCCGGATCACCGGCCTGTACGGGATAGATCAGCACGAAACTGTTTCGCCCGAGGTATTGATCCAGGTAAGCCGGGATCTTGTTCATCGCCGGTTGGTAGGAGATGCGTTCGCGGCGGCTCATTACCAGCCACAGACAGTCGTCCGTGCGCAATTCGCGCAGCAGGGCCGGCAGTTTTTCCCAGTCTTTGAAAAGTACCGTTTCTACGGTTGCGGTCTGCTTGCGCCGCAGCGGTTCGATGTACTTGAGCGTTGTTTCCGGGGCATAGACGACGATTTTGGTCCCGGTATTGCGGGCCAGATTTCCGATTTTATGCAGCCACATGAGAAATCCGGCCTCTTTTTCGGCTTGGGAGGGAATGATTACGATATGTCGCTTTATGGTCGCCAGCGGTTGTACCGGTTTGTAAATGTAGGTCGTGACGTTGCTTTCGCCCAGCAGGTCGCCCGTGATCTTGCCGAGGAAGATCGCGGGGGATTTGTCCCGATGGAGTCCCATTACGATGTCCGTGATACTCTGTTCTTTGGCGACGCTTGCGATTGCGTTCGAGATATTGACGTCGTAGCGCAGCAGCTCGTGGAGGTAGATGTCCGATGCGGCAGCGGCCGTCGCCGCCGTTTCGAGAATTTTGCGGGCCCGTTTTTCCAGCCCGCTGTCTTCCACCTTGTTGTCTATGGCGTGCAGCGCGTAGAATCCGTTGTGGTTTTTCTTCGATTTGAGCACGTTGCCCAGAGTTACGAGTTCCCTGACGCTCTCTTCGTTCGACACCGGGATCAGGATGTGTTCGTCCTGATGTTCGGTGCTTTCGTCGTTTTCGCGGACCCCTTTGATGGCGATGTTGTGAGCGCCGCGCTGGGTGGCGAAGGTCGAAATGGTGCAGGTGGCCAGGATCATCAGGATCGTGCCGTTCAGGACGCTTTCGCCCAGCAGACGGATCGGTTCTCCGTCGGGTGTCTGGCCGATGATGACGTTGTAGCCCACCATCACGGCTGCGAGCGTGGCGGCTACGTGGGCGCTGCTCAGGCCGAAGATGACCGTCCTTTGGTCGCTGGAGAGTTTGAATGTTTTTTGAGTGAGCAGCGCGGCGATGTATTTGGCGGCGGTGATCAGGACGATCATCACGGCGGCGACCTTGATGCTCTCCCAGTCGCGGAAGAAGGCCCGGTAGTCGATCAGCATGCCTACGCCGATCAGGAAGAAGGGGATGAAGATGGCGTTGCCGACGAATTCGATGCGGTTCATCAGGGGCGAGGTGCGCGGGATGAGGCGGTTGAGGGCCAGCCCCGCGAGGAAGGCGCCGATGATCGGCTCCAGTCCGGCCAGATGCGCCAGGTAGGCGCCCAGAAAGACCATGACCAGCACGAAAATGTATTGGGAGATGTTGTCGCTGCAATGCTTGAAGAACCAGTGCCCGATCAGCGGGAAGAGCAGCATGATGAATGCGATGCAGAGCACGACCGAGATGCCGAGCCGGTACCAGAACATGTCGTCCGTGTTTCCGGTGACCATGCCTACTATGACCGTCAGCAGCAGCAGGGCCAGCGTATCGGTAATGACCGTGCCTCCGACGGCGATCGTGACGGCCTTGTCGCGGGCGATGCCCAGTTTGCTGACGATGGGGTAGGCGATCAGGGTCTGCGAGGCGAAGAGTCCGGCCAGCAGGATCGAGGAGTAGATCGAAAATCCCAGGATGTAATATCCCGCCAGAATACCGAGCAGGAGCGGAACACAGAACGTATAGAGTCCGAATACGAGGCTTCGGGTGCCGTTCTTGCGGAAATCCGACATGTCCATATCCAGGCCGGAGAGGAACATGATGTAGAGCAGTCCGGCCGTACCGGAGAGGATGATGCTGCTGTCGCGTAACACCAGGTTGAGGCCGTGCGGTCCGATCACCGCACCGGCGATGATAAGTCCCAGCAGGTAGGGAATCTTCAGCTTGTTGAGCAGCAGGGGAGCGGCGAGGATGATGACCAGAATCAGCAGGAATTTGAGAATCGGATCCTCGAGCGGGAGGGTTATGCCGTCGAATAGAAGCATCATGCGGAATCGGAATTAGGGTTAACTGATCGGGACCGTCTGCGAACCGGGACATATTCGTGTTCGCCGGAGCGGGGGCCGATCGGGTAATATTTCTCAAAGTGCCCGCCTGTCGGAAAAATCCGTAAGGCCCGGCGGGCTATTGGCTTGAAGTTGTTTTCGTGCGGGCTGATCGTATTCCGACCGGGACGGCATTCGTTTTGTCGGGAGCGACCTGGCTGCATGAAAATTTAACGGAAACAAAGATAGTGAAAGCCGAGAGAAAACGGGACCTTGTTCCCGGTTTCCCGAGGCGCATCCTATCTAAGACTATGTCAAAGATAGCAAAAAATGGGGAATAGCAATGCTTTTTTTGCCGAAAAACAGGGATTCCGGATAAAAAAATGCACGGTTTTCTCTGTGTATTCCGAGAAAAAAACTTAACTTTGACCAAATAATGAATGTTGAAGGACGTGCTATGACGGAAAGGAGAGTGGACAAACGATTGCTGGCACCTGTGCTGATGGGGTTCTTTATCATGGGCTTCTGCGATATCGTGGCTCCGGTGACCAACATCATCAGCGGTGAATTTGCCGAGAGCCAGCAGAGTGCCGTGAGTTTTCTGCCGTCGATGGTTTTCCTTTGGTTCCTGCTTCTTTCCACGCCTGTCGCGGCGCTGATGAACCGCATCGGCCGCAAGAGAACGGCAATGATCGGCTATGCCTTTACCATCGCCGGGTTGCTCGTGCCCTATGCTGCGGGCGTCGGCAGTGCCTTGAGTTGGTATTTCATCGGCTTCGGTCTGCTGGGCATCGGCAATACCGCTATCCAGGTGGCGGTCAATCCGCTGCTGGCGACCATCGTGCCCGAGGAGCGGATGACCAGCTACCTGACCGTCGGACAGATCTTCCGCAATACTGCTCTGTTGCTGCTCGCCCCGATCATCACGGGGCTGGTTTCGCTTTTCGGCGACTGGCGTCTGTTGTTGCCGATTTATGCGGGGCTTACGCTCGTCGGGGCCGTCTGGTTACAGGTGACTGCGGTCGCAGAACCGGCGCAATCGTCCCGTGCGGTCGGTATGGCCGAGTGTTTCCGTCTGTTGCGTAACCGCGCCGTGCTGCTCTGTACGCTGGGCGTGGCCTGCTTCATCGCTGCGGATGTCGGTATCGGCTTCGTTTCGGTGCGGTTGATCGACAATCCCGATTCGATTCTTACGACCACCGGATTTTACGCTTTGCGCATCGTGGGTACGCTCGTCGGTGCCTGGGTGTTGATCCGTGTCGTCGATGTCAAATACCTGCGCTGGAATATGCTGCTGGCATTGGCGCTTTGCATCGCCCTTTTCGCGGTGCGCTCCGAAGCGGTCGTTTATGCGTTGGTTGGCATCCTCGGCTTCACGATGGCCTGCGTTTTCGCCACGTTTTATGCCGTGGCGACCAAGAGTGCTCCGGGCCGTTCGAACGAAGTCGCCGGACTGATGATCCTGGCCATTTCCGCCGGCGCCCTTTCGGGCCCGATCTGCGGCGCGCTGATCCGCGGCTTCGGTCATCCCCAGGCGGGCTTGATCTGGGTGACGGCTTGTGTCTGCTACCTGCTCTGGGCCGCTGCCGTATTGAAATCCGATACCAAGAAATAGAGTTATGAAAAACTGTAAATTCCTGATTATAGCGTTGTTGTTGAGTATTTTGACTCTCCCTTCTTCGGGTCAGTCCCGCAGATACGACGATTATGGACGCAGCAGCCGCAGCGGATCGGCGATCAAGGGAGTGGAGTGGGGCGTACTGGCCGGACTCAACTTTCCCCATTTTTCGACTTCCGGTCCGGATTTCGGTATAGATAACCGGCTCGGTTGGCAGGCCGGACTCCAGATCGGCTTGAAATTCCGCTATTTCACCATCGGTCCCGAGGTGCTTTACGTGCGGCAGTCGATCAAGTTGAGCCATGCCGACTACGGAACTCTGAAAATCAAAACCAATTCGATCGATATTCCCCTCATCTTCTCGCTTCGGGCGCTTCCGATGCTGCGGATCAACGTCGGTCCCGTCTTTACGGTGATGAACGATTGCAAGTATGCCGAGGGCAACAACGAGATGTTCTTCGGCAGTATGCGCCCGACGGTTTCCTATATGTTGGGCCTGGGGTTGAATTTCGGACATACACTGATCGACTTCCGTTACAACGGGCAGTTCGATTCGAAAAAGTGTTATTATCCCACCGAAGAGGCGGTCGGGTTCAACATGCGCTCTTACTCCCTGGCATTGAGCGTAGGATTTGTTTTTTAGCTTATGATGGATTCCGAAGATAAGAAGATCGACATCGAGGGGGTGGATCCCCGGGAGCTGTACGGCCCCCAGAATATTTACCTCGAACAGATGCAGGAGCTGCATCCCAACCTCAAAATCATCGCTCGCGGATCTGCGCTCACGGTGCTCGGCCCCCGAAGCGATTCCGAACGGTTTCGGAAACGACTGGACGGATTGATCGCTTACTACCTCAAATACGGCTATATCTCCAAAGAGTCGGTACAACAGGCTTTTTCGACCGGGGTGATCGAACACGACGCTCCCGTCGATAAGGACGTGATCGTCTATGGCAACAACGGCACGATCGTCCGGGCCCGCACGGTCAATCAGCTCAAGCTGGTGCAGTCCTACGACCGCAACGACCTGCTGCTGGCCATCGGCCCCGCAGGTTCGGGCAAGACCTATACGGCCATCGCCCTGGCGGTGCGGGCTTTGAAAGAAAAACACGTCAAGCGGATCATCCTGACGCGTCCGGCCGTCGAAGCGGGCGAGAAGCTGGGTTTCCTGCCGGGCGACATGAAGGAGAAGCTCGATCCCTATCTGCAACCTCTGTACGATGCGCTCAACGATATGATTCCGCCCGCCAAGCTGCAAAAATACATCGAGGAGGGGACCGTGCAGATCGCGCCGCTGGCTTATATGCGCGGCCGTACGCTCGACAACGCTTTCGTCATTCTGGACGAGGCGCAGAATACGACCCTGCCGCAGATCAAGATGTTCCTTACGCGCATGGGACGCAATGCCAAATTCATCGTCACGGGCGACGTGACGCAGATCGACCTGCCCCGTCGTTCCGACAGCGGATTGACGCGGGCGATGGAGATTTTGCGCGGTGTCGAGGGGATCGGCATCGTGGAGTTCGACCGCCGCGACATCGTGCGGCATCCGCTCGTCAAACAGATCGTCGAGGCTTTCGACCGCAGCGCTGCCGTCGAAGCGGCACCTGCTCCGGAAAATGGAAAATAGAAACGATAACCAATTAAAATAGAACTACTATGGATAAGAATTTGACCGCTTTGAAACCCGCGTTGGTTTGGAAGCATTTTGCAGAAATCGCTAAAATACCCCGTCCTTCCTCTCACGAGGAGAAGATCCGTGCGTACGTGATCGGCGTGGCCAAGAGTCTCGGCCTGGAGTGCAAGGAGGATGCGGCCCACAATGTCTATGTCCGCAAGCCTGCCTCCAAAGGGATGGAGAACCGCAAAGGTATCGTTCTGCAGGCGCATCTGGATATGGTTCCTCAGAAGAACAACGATAAGAAGTTCGACTTTACCAAGGACCCGATCGAGGCGTATATCGACGGCGAATGGGTGACGGCCAACGGTACGACGCTCGGTGCGGACAACGGTATCGGTGCGGCGGCTATTCTTGCCGTCCTGGAGGACGATACGCTCGAACACGGTCCTCTCGAAGCGCTTTTCACAGCGACCGAGGAGACGGGTATGGACGGTGCGTTCGGCCTGAAGAAAGGGGTGCTGCACGGTGACATCCTGCTTAACCTCGATTCCGAGGAGGAGGGCGAGTTGTATGTAGGCTGCGCCGGCGGCGTGGATGCCAACATCACGTTCAAGTATAAGGCGGAGCCGACTCCGGCACGGAATTACCGGGCCGTGAAGCTGGTTGTCAAAGGTCTTAAGGGTGGGCACTCCGGTATCCAGATTGTCGAACAGCGTGCCAATGCCAACAAATTGCTGTTCCGTTTCATCCGTGAGCAGAAGAAGTCGATGGACATCCTGCTTTGCTCGGTGGACGGCGGCGGTCTGCGCAATGCGATTCCGCGCGAGGCGACCGCTACGCTGATGGTCCGCACCAAGGATCTCGAGCAGCTGACCAAAGAGCTGAAAGCGTATGAAAAGGTCGTGAAGGCCGAGTTCGCCGGGATCGAGGACGCTGTTTCCATCAAACTGACCGAAACCGAAACCCCTGAAACGATGATCGCCAAGGAGGTGGCGGAGAATCTGATCCGTGCGGTCGTAGGCTGCCCGAACGGGGTGCAGAAGATGTCGGTGTCGATGCCCGGACTGGTGCAGACGTCGAGCAACCTGGCCCGCGTGGTGTCCGACGGCAAGACGGTGAAGTTGCAGTGTCTGCTCCGCAGTTCGGTGAACTCCGAGAAGGAGGAGCTGGGCGAGGCGATCTCCGCCGTGTTCGAGCTGGCCGGCGCCAAGGTGGAACTCACGGGTGCCTACAACGGTTGGAAACCCAATCTGGATTCGCCGATTCTGGCCGCGATGAAAGCTTCCTACAAAGCCCTTTTCGGCAAGGAACCTGCGGTTACGGCCATTCACGCCGGTCTGGAGTGCGGCATCATCGGTACGAATTACCCCAAGCTCGATATGATTTCTTTCGGCCCGACCATTTGCTATCCCCACTCTCCGGACGAAAAGGTGAACATCGCCTCCGTCGGCAAGTTCTATGAATTCCTGGTCGATACGCTGAAGAACGCTCCCCTAAAATAAGTCGTTTTGGAGGAGATGTCCTTGCCCGGCGGCGGCCGGCGTTGGTTCGTCATTGTCAATCCCGTGGCCGGAGGTGGCCGCGGGCTTGACCATTTTCCCCTGATCTCCAAGCTCCTGCGGGATGCCGGAATCCAGACCGAACCGGTCTTCACCGAACATAAGTTCCATGCGACGGAACTGACCGTGTCGGCCGTGAAGCAGGGATTCCGCCGCATTATCGCCGTAGGGGGCGACGGTACGCTGCACGAGGTCGTGAACGGTCTTTTTATTCAGCAGACGGTCGATCCCCGTGAGGTGCTGCTGGCTGTTGTCGCCGTGGGAGCGGGGAACGACTGGATCCGCACGTTCGGCGTGCCGAATCGCTATCAGGATGCGATCCGCGCTATCAAGGAGGGACATTCGTTTTTACAGGATGTCGGAGTCGTTTCTTACGAAGAGGCTCACTACCGTCAGCACCGTTATATGGCTAATGTGGCCGGTATGGGGTTCGATGCGATGGTAGTCAAGAAATACGCCCATCTCAAGAAGAAAGGACACCGCAACAAGTGGCTCTATACGTGGTGCATGATCCGTTCGTTCTTCAGCTACAAATCGACGGGCGTGAAGGTTTGGATCGACGACCGGCTGGTTTACAACAACCTGTTGATGAGCATCGCCATCGGTGTCTGCAAATACAACGGCGGCGGTATGCAGCAGTTGCCCGAGGCGGTGGCCGACGACGGACTGCTGGACGTGTCGCTGATCCGTCCCGTCCATTTCTGGCATATCCTGTTCCGCTTCCGTTATCTGTTCAACGGCGGGATTTACCGGATTCGGCATATCCTGCAGGAGAGGGGCAGCCGTATCCGCATCGAATCTTCGCCGGAGATCAGCGTCGAGGTCGATGGCGAATTGTTGGGGGAGTCTCCGTTGGAGTTTTCCGTATTGCACCGAGCTGTTCGGATCGTGGTTTCGGAGGAGTTCCTCAAGCGGGAGAGCTATCCGTTGTGTTCGTGCAATATCGTCTGATTTGATCGTATTATGCGACGAAGGCCGGAATCCGTCGGATTCCGGCCTTCGTCGGTCTTGCCGCTTCCATCGTCGTTGTGCGGTTTGCTTTTGGCGGGCGGTTGTTGCGCCTGCTGTAGGTGCTGCTGCGCACTCTTGCTGAAATTATCGGCTCCTGTGGCGCTGCGGAACTCTTTCTCGGAATGCGAAAGGGTGAGTATGATTTTTTATCGGCGCATCGGTTGCGTACCTGACAAGATTGTAATCGGTTACCCTCTTGCTCCGCGCTTGTCGTCTTGTCGAAACCCGGCTGTTTTTGCCGTTTTATTCTTTAATTTATACCGGAGCTGTTGTTCGGTCTTTAGTCCCGGGGCCTGTGTCGGGCTTGTCTGTTCGGAATCAATGAATAAAGTCTTCGTCAAACGCAAGTTATCGGGGAGATTTTCGTATCTTTGACTTCGTCTAAAATACTTCGCCTGGGCAAAATGCAAATAAATTTGCTTTTGCACGCGGCTTATTCGTATCTTTGCATTTCCGAACGACGGTATATCGACCGTCTTCGCGGGGGCACCTGCATTTTGCCGATGCCTGTCGAACGGATAATATTAAAAACGAAAGATATTCAATGGCTTTACAATGCGGTATCGTGGGGCTGCCCAACGTGGGTAAATCGACCCTTTTCAACTGCCTGTCCAACGCCAAGGCGCAGGCGGCGAATTTTCCTTTCTGTACGATCGAGCCCAACGTGGGCGTCATCACCGTTCCCGACGAGCGGCTCATTCGGCTCGCGGAGATCGACAATCCCAAGCGGGTGGTTCCCACCACCATCGAGATCGTCGATATCGCCGGACTGGTGAAAGGTGCCTCGAAAGGCGAGGGGCTGGGCAACAAGTTTCTGGCCAACATCCGCAACACGAACGCCATTATTCATGTGCTCCGTTGTTTCGAGAACGATAACATTACCCATGTCGATGGTTCGATCGACCCTGTGCGCGACAAGGGTATCATCGATACCGAGTTGCAGCTCAAGGACCTCGAAACCATCGAGAACCGCCTTGCCAAGACCCAGAAGCAGGCTGTCGTGGGCGGGGACAAGCAGGCCAAACGTGCCGTGGAGATCCTGTTGCAGTACAAGGCCGTCCTGGAGCAGGGGTTGAGCGCCCGGACCGTGGAGCTCGAGAAAGAGGACCGCAAGCTGGTCGCCGACCTGAACCTGCTGACCGACAAACCGGTGCTCTACGTCTGCAACGTCGATGAGAAGAGCGCCGTGACGGGCAACGAACATACCCGGGCCGTCGAGGCCGCCATTGCCGACGAGCGGGCCGAGATGCTGATCGTCGCCGCAGCTACCGAGGCCGACATCGCCGAGCTGGACGAGTACGAGGAGCGCCAGATGTTCCTCGAAGAGATCGGCCTGAAGGAGTCGGGCGTGGCGCGTCTGATTAAAGCGGCCTATAAATTGCTGGATTTGCAGACGTTCTTCACGACCGGTGCCGACGAGAGCCGTGCCTGGACTTTCCGCCGGGGAATGAAGGCGCCCCAGACCGCCGGCATCATCCATACCGATTTCGAGCGGGGCTTCATCCGGGCCGAAGTCATCAAGTACGACGACTATGTGGCGCTGGGTTCCGAAAAGGCTTGCCGCGACCAGGGCAAGATCGGGGTCGAGGGTAAGGAGTACGTGGTGCAGGACGGCGACATCATGCACTTCCTGTTCAACGTGTAGTGCCGCGCTGCCGTTTACGGATAGCGGACGGGGCGCCGCCGGATGCGGTGATCGCGTCCTGTTGAAAACGCCGGGGCCGGAAGCGGCCGATGAATTGCGGCGGGTTAGCAAGTATAATTCTTAAAATATTACGATCATGAAAGCGTATTGGAAGTACCTCATTATCGGCGTGGCGGTCGTTGTCAGCGCCTGGTTGCTCGCAAGGGCGTACACATATAAATACCACGCACAGGAGACGATCGTGGTGACGGGTCTGGGCGAGACCGAGTTTATGTCCGACCTGATCGTCTGGAACGGTTTCATCACGGCCGAAGCGCGGAACGTCGAGGCGGGATATGCGCAGATCGAGTCCAGCAAGAAGAAAGTGTACGATTATCTCTTGTCGAAGGGAATCGCAGCCGAAGCCGTGGTCTTCCAGTTCGTGAATGTCAATAAACAGTACGAGCCGGTCTATTCGGCCAATGGCAGTTGGGCCGGACAGCGTTTCACGGGCTATCGGCTTTCGCAGGGTTTCACCGTTGAGTCGAAGAGTGTCGATGCCGTTGAGAATGTTTCGCGTGAAATCTCTTCGCTGATCGCCCAGGGCGTTTCGATCGAGGCCATGCAGCCCGATTATTACTATACGAAGCTCGACGACGTGAAGTTGTCGCTCATCGAGAAAGCATCGGCCGATGCCCGTGTCCGTGCCGAGAAGATCGCGGTCAATGCTGGAGCGAAGCTCGGCGGAGTGGCTTCGGCCCGTATGGGCGTGTTTCAGATCACGGGAGCCAATACCAACGAGGAGTTCTCGGCCGGCGGATCGTTCAACACCTCGAGTCGGCAGAAAAAAGCCCGTATCACCATGCGGGTCGAATACCGTATCAAGTAGCCTGCGATGGGAAATCGAGAGAAAATCGCCCGGGTGCTTACCTCCCGATGGACGGAACGGGTATTTTTCGTTCTGCTTCTCGCAGCGGTCGCTTTGAGGGACGATGCGGTCTGGCGTGTGGTATCGGGTGCCTTCGTTGTGTGGGTGATGTGTGCGCTGTGGGCCGTGGCGCCGACTTTGCGCAAACCTGCCCGAGGGGGTGCAGCGGCGCAGGATGCGGCAGGTCGCAAGACGGCTGAATCCGAACATGACGATAAAAAGGAAATCAACAAAGAGTAACGAAATATGGAAAGACCTGTCCGGGTGCGCTTCGCACCCAGCCCTACGGGGCCTCTGCATATCGGCGGCGTACGTACGGCGCTTTATAACTACCTGTTCGCGCGTCGGCACGGCGGTACGATGATTCTTCGTATCGAAGATACCGACTCGCAGCGTTTCGTGCCGGGTGCCGAGGAGTATATCCTCGAGTCGCTCAAGTGGTGCGGCATCGAGATCGACGAGGGTGTCGGCGTCGGCGGCCCCCATGCGCCGTACCGCCAGAGCGAGCGGCGCGACATCTACCTGAAATACGCGAAACAGCTCGTGGAGTCCGGATGGGCCTACTACGCTTTTGATACTGCCGAGGAGTTGGACGCCCTGCGCAAGGAGTACGAGGCGCGCGGCGAAACTTTCGCATACAACTATTCGATCCGCGAGAAACTGCCTACGTCGCTCTCTCTCTCGAAAGAGGAGGTCGCAGCCCGCATCGCGCGGGGCGACCAGTGGGTCATTCGCTTCAAGATGCCCGAAAACGAGATCGTCGAAATGGACGACCTGATCCGGGGGCATGTCGAGGTGAACACTTCGACGCTCGACGACAAGGTGCTCTATAAGTCGGCCGATGCGCTGCCTACGTACCACCTGGCGAATATCGTGGACGACCGTCTGATGGAGGTGTCGCACGTGATCCGCGGCGAGGAGTGGCTGCCGTCGCTGCCGCTGCATTATCTGCTGTACCGGGCCTTTGGTTGGACGGACCTGCAGCCCCGCTTCGCGCATCTGCCTCTGCTGCTGAAACCTACGGGCGGCGGCAAACTCTCGAAGCGCGACGGCGACAAGATGGGGTTCCCCGTGTTCCCGCTCTTCTGGAAATCCCCGACGGGCGAAACCGCACGCGGTTACCGCGAGGACGGTTATTTCCCCGAGGCGTTTATCAACATGCTGGCGCTGCTGGGGTGGAATCCCGGCACCGAGCAGGAGATCTTCTCGATGCAGGAGCTGATCGACAGCTTCTCGCTGGAGCGCGTTTCGAAATCGGGCGCCCGCTTCCAGCCCGACAAGGCCAAGTGGTTCAACGCCCAGTATATGCACCATAAGAGCGACGCGGAGCTGGCCGCACTGTATCAGCCGATCCTGCGCGAGCACGGCATCGAGGTTTCGGACGAGTTGGCCGGGCGTGCCGCAGGCATTATGAAAGAGCGGGCCACGTTCATCACCGATCTGTGGGATCTGACCTCGTTCTTCTTCGTCGCTCCGACTCAGTACGATGAGAAGCAGGCTAAGAAGTATTGGAAGGGCGATAATCCGGCTATGCTGCGCGAACTGCGCGAGGTGCTGGCCGGCATCGACGATTTTTCGCTCGAAAATACCGAGCGGATCGTGCACGGCTGGATCGAGCAGAAGGGCTATTCGCTGGGACAGGTGATGAACACGCTGCGCCTGGCGCTGGTCGGAGCCGGCAAGGGTCCCGGTATGTACGACGTTACCTCTTTCATCGGGAAGGAGGAGACCCTGCGTCGTATCGACAACCTGCTGCGTAATCTGAAGCCGGGCGAATAGGGATGGAGATCGAACAGCAGATCTGGGGCGCCACTTCGGAGGGCGAGGCCGTTGTGCTCTATACGCTGCGCAATGCCGCAGGTGCCGAAGTGCGGCTTTGCAATGTCGGCGCGGCTGTCGTGTCGATTCTGGTTCCCGATCGTGACGGACATTTGGCGGATGTGGCGCTGGGTTACAAGGATTTCCGCAGTTATTTCGGCGATCCGGCCCTGTGCGGCAAAAGCATCGGCCGCGTGGCCGGTTGCATCGCTTACGGGACGATGCGGATTGACGGCGAAGAATACCGCTTGGATATAAACGGCATGGCCGGGCATCTCAACGGCGGTGTGAAGGGCTTCGCCGGGCGCTTGTGGGAGAGCCGTGTCGAAACCAACCGGGTCGTGATGTCGCTCTCTTCCGACGACGGCGATCAGGGGTATCCCGGTAATTTGCAGGTCGAGGCCGCTTTCGATTTCGACGAAGATAATGCGCTGGAAATAACTTATATCGCTCGAACCGACCGGACGACGCCCGTGAACATGGCCTGCAACCTGCTGCTCAATCTGGGCGGCGAGGGCAGCGGGTCGGTACTCGACCACGAGCTGCGGCTCGATGCTTCGACTGTTTTGGAAGCGGACGATCGTCTGATTCCTACCGGGAAACTGCTCGGTGTTGCCGGTACGCCCGCCGATTTCCGTTCACTGCGCCGCTTGGGTGAGGGCGTCGATTCCGATTTCGACCGGATCCGGATGCTGCGGGGGTACGACCACTTCTTCCCCGTGGACGGTTGGCGGCAGAATATCCTGACCGAAGTCGGCGAATTGCGCGATGCACGTTCGGGACTCCGGGTGGAGATTCTCTCTTCGCAGCCCGGCGTGACGCTCTACACCGGCAATCGCTTGGGCGGCGGATGCCCCGAAACGAAGTCGGGCGGCCGCTACCGGGATTACGAAGGGGTCGCCGTCGTCTGTCAGGGGTATCCCGATGCGGTCAATCGGCCGGAATTTCCTTCTCCGCTGCTTGCGCCTGACGGATTTTATTGCCAGAAGACCGTCTATCGGTTCGGTACTTTCCGGTAGGTGATGACTCTCCCCAGGCTTGCCCTGTCCCGAGGAAGATACCGGATTTTTCAACTGTCGGAGCCGGAAAACGGTCCCGGGTTTTGCCTGGTTCCGGGTTGTAAACGTTTTTTTCGGCAAATATCCGAACAGTCGGTTTTTCGTCGCTGTCCGCCGCATTCGGAGTGAGTTGTTCGAACAAAGCTGTGCGCCATTCCTGGGGTCGAGCCGGGTGGCGTACTCTTTTTGTGATGCGGTGCGATTTTCCGAAATTTAATGTTATCTTTGCGCCCGTATTCTTGAAGGGGTGCCTTACTGTCAGGCTGAGATTATACCCATTGTACCGGATACGGGTAATGCTGAAACCGGGAATCTATAATCGATACGACATACCCCTTTTCTGTTCTTTTAATTCAATTAAAGTTATGAAAAGGATTTTCTTACTGCCGCTTACGGCTGCGGCTGTCTGGTGCGCGATGCCGGTGCACGCGGACGAACCGGTGGAAACGGACTCCATGACTCCGGATTCCATGAAACTGTACGAATTGCAGCAGATCGAGGTGACCGCTACCCGCGTCGATCGCAAAACTCCGGTGGCATATGCCGATATCGGCCGAGAAGCGATTTCTCGCCGGAATTTCGGCAGCGACATGCCGACGTTGTTGCAAATGACTCCGTCGGTGGTCGCCACTTCGGATGCCGGCAACGGCATCGGCGGTACGGCGTTCCGTCTGCGCGGTTCGGATGCTTCGCGCATCAATGTCACAACCAACGGCGTGCCGATGAACGATGCCGAGAGCCACTCGGTCTATTGGTACGATACGCCCGACATGGCTTCTTCGGTCGGAACGATCCAGGTACAGCGCGGTGCCGGAACCTCGACCAACGGTACGGGAGCCTTCGGCGGTTCGGTGAATATGACCACCGCCCCGATGTCGAGCGAATTTTCTGGCGAAGCGTCCCTTTCCTATGGCTCCTACAACACCAACAAACAGTCGTTGCAGATCGGTTCGGGACTCATGGGCGGCCATTGGACCGTCGATGCCCGGCTTTCGCATATCTCCTCGGACGGTTATGTCGATCGGGCCTTCACCAACCTGGAGTCCTACATGTTGCAGGTCGGGTACTACGATGGGGGTACGGCCGTGAAGCTGATCTCCTTCGGCGGTGTGGCCAGAGTCGGACTGGCTTATGACGGCGTGACGAAGGAGCAGCTCGAAACCGACCGGCGCTACAATTCGCAGGGGCTTGTCAAACATGCCGACGGATCGATTTCGTTTTATGATAACCAGACGGATAACTATACCCAGATCAACAATCAGTTGATCGTCAATCATCGCTTCAACGCCCGTTGGACGCTGAATGTCACGGGCCACTACACCTACGGTTCGGGTTATTACAACCAGTATAAGAACGGACAGACGTTGAGCGAGTACGGTATCGCGCCGATCCCTACGGACGATCCGAACGAGCCGATTACCGAAAGCAATCTGATTCGCCGCAAGTCGATGGACAACCATTTCGGCGGCGTGGTGGCATCGGCCAACTATACTCGTGGCCGCGTACAACTGGCCCTGGGCGGTGCGGGCAGCGTATATGACGGCGGCCACTGGGGAAACGTGATGTCGGTCGTCGATGCACCCGGCTTCCCGCGTCACGAATATTATCGTAACGCCTCGACCAAGTACGATGCCAACGTCTTCGCCAAGATCAACTGGGAGGCTGCACGGGGACTGAACCTCTATGCCGACCTGCAGTACCGTTTCATCCGGCATAACATTACGGGCACCAACGACAATTTCAACAGCACCACTTCGGCGCTTCAGGAGTTGGATATTCACCGTACCTATCACTTTTTCAACCCCAAAGCGGGCGTGAACTACACTTTCGCCCGGAATCACAAGGTCTATGTGTCGTTCGCCGTGGCGCAGAAGGAGCCTACGCGCAGCAACTTCACCGATACCAAGAACGGGGAGTATCCCACCTCGGAGCGGCTGTACGACTGGGAGTTCGGCTATCTTTTCCACAACGACCGTTTCGAGGCGGGCGTGAACTTCTACTATATGTCCTACAAGGATCAGCTGGTCGCTACGGGCGAACTCTCGGACACGGGGCAGGAGCTGTCCCGCAATATTCCAGACAGTTACCGCCGGGGCATCGAACTCTCGGCTTCGCTGAACATCGCCCGCTGGTTTTCGCTGGGAGCCAATGCGACCCTGAGCCAGAACCGGATCGAGAACTATACGGAATATGTTTCGGAGTACGACGCCGACTGGAACTACCTGGGCGAAAAGGAGCTGTATCTCGGGACCTCGACCCTTTCCTACTCTCCGTCGGTCATCGCCGGAGTGCTATTGGATTTCCATGTCAAAGGGTTCAGCGCCCTGCTGCATACGCAGTATGTCGGCAAACAATACTTTACCAACGGCCGCAACGATGCGCTGTCGCTCGACGACTACTGTGTCACCAACCTGAACCTGGGGTATGAATTGGCTGCCTCGAAGATCGGAAGCGTGCGTTTCGGCGTGCAGATCAACAATCTTTTCAATACGGAGTATTGTAACAACGGCTACGGTTATTCGTCGATTGTCGGAGGTGTGCGCGAAGATTCGGCCTTCTATTTTCCCCAGGCGATGTTCAACGTGCTGGCCAACGTAACGGTGCGGTTTTAGGCGATGGAACTCAAACTCATCCTGCAGATCGTCGGCTTTACGCTGGGGCTGCTCTATCTGTGGCTCGAATACCGGGCCAACATCTACCTCTGGCTCGTGGGGCTGGTGATGCCCGTCGTGCACGGTACGCTCTACTTCCAGACGGGGCTTTATGCCGATTTCGGCATGAACGTCTATTATTTTCTGGCGAGTGTCTATGGGTGGCTGGTATGGCGCAACGCTCCCAAAACCGAAAAGGGCGGCGGTATTTCCCGTACGCCCGCACGCCGCTGGCCGATGATCGCGGCGGCGTATGCGGCGATCCATCTGTTCATCTACTGGGTGCTCGTGACCTTTACCAACAGCACCGTGCCGTTCTGGGATAGCCTGACCACGTCGCTGAGCATCGTGGGAATGTGGATGCTTTCGCGCAAGTATCTGGAACAGTGGTTTGTATGGTTTGTAGTCAATTTGGTGACGGTCGGGCTCTATTTCTACAAGGAGATCCCGCTCACCGCATTGCTCTACACGATTTACCTGACGATGTCGCTGGCCGGGTATTTCCGCTGGCGTCGGATGATGCGGCGGCAGATGCGGGGCTGATTCGGGAAAGAGGCGAAAGCCGGGTTACTCTTCGGGGAGCCCGGCTTTTTCGATCTGGTTTCGTATTTCCTGCCGCAAGGCTTTGGGGGTGATGCCTGCCGCGACGAGCAGATAGGAGTGGCGGAGTTGCTCGCGGATAAAGGCGTCGGGCAGATCACCATCCGTACGGATGCCGTTCCAGTGGCGTTTGTTGCTGTGGAAAGCGGGAGTGACCAGTTCCGGATAGCGTTCGCGAAGCAGAACGGCCCGATCCGGATCGCACTTTACAGCGATCCATCGGAATTCCACCATATCGGTGTAACAGAACATTTTGCCCCCGATTTTGAAGACCAGGGTCGTTTCGTCGAACGGGGTACACTCTTCTGCCAGCGGCAGGGAGAGGCAATAGCGGCGCAGTTCCAGAATATCCATTTCAGGATGATTTTTTTAGTGTGGGTATATGCAGCAAAGCGGGTGCGGTGTCCGTTCGAAGGTTTTTCGTTCGGTTTTGCATCCGAAGCAAAGATATACATAGTTTTTCCGATTCGGAAAATAATCGTCGAGCTGCATCGGTGAATTTTTGGCAATCTGCGGACAAACCGTTTCCCGCATCCGATATTTTTCGTACCTTTGGCTCTGATAAACCGATTTTGTTATGGAGGTGAACAAGATACAGGAAGAACTTGCCCGTTTGATCGAACTGGTCGATGGCTGGGCGGGTTCGCACGATGTCCCCGGCATCGAGCGGGATTTGGTTTTGGACAAGCTCAAAAAATTGTATGAAGCGATACGGTTTGCGAATTTCGACGAAGGGGATTCCTCCGCTTCCGCGTCCGTCGCTGCGCAGCAGTCCGTCGCCGAAGTTGCGCCGGTGTCCGAAATAAGTATCGACCTGGACGATTTGCTGGCGGAGCCTGTCCGCGACTCCCTGCCGGAGCCGGCTGCGATGCCCGAAGCTTTGGGTGAATCCGCCGGGGTGTCTGCTGCTGTGCCGGAATCTGCGCCCTCCGTGAAGCCGGTTTCGGCATCTGCCGTTACAGAACCTGAGCCGGAACCTGTACTTGTCGTTGCGTCTGCTCCTGTGGCCGAGCCGGATCCGGTGCTTGCCGACGAATCTGCCCCTGAATCCGTGCCTGTATCGGAATCTGCACCTGCAGCGGAGTCTATAGCTGTCGCGGTCGCGGTATCTGTGACGTCCGGTCTTTCGCGGCAGGATGCTTCGATGGAAGGGCAGTCCGACAAAGCGTCGGGAACCGGGCACGATGCTGCGGTTCGGACCGGCCGGGAGGGGCTTGCCGGATCGTCTGCCGGTCAGGTGGTTGCTCCCTCCTCTGAAGCCGATGCCGAATCGAAGCAGAAAGTCGTCGTATCGGACAGTCTGTTCGATCTGGACGATCTGGTGATCCGTCACAGGGAGAAGCGGCGGGTCATCATGTCCCTCTACGAGACGGACGGGCCGCAGGAAGCCGCTGCTTCGAAGATTCCGGTCGGGACCGGGCAGAAGCCGGGGCATGCAGCGGCTCCGCAGCAACAGGCAACCGCTGGAAAGGAGCAGGACGATGCAGCGGCTCCGCAGCTGGAAACACTCCTCGAAAAAATGGATGAACCGAAGAAGTCCGTAACGTCGCAAATGCCGGAGCCACAGTCCGAAACATCGGAATCCGACTCTGTCGCTGCAGAGATTTCGGAGCAAGCGGATAATGCGGCGGATGCCGATGCTTCCGTTGCCGCTTCGCAAAAGACGGTCGTCGCCGAAACGACTTCGGCTAAAACCGATGCCCCGAAATACCCGTTTGCCGCCGAACCGGAGCCGGTGCTGGGCGAGGTGTTGGGCGGTGACGTGCATACGCTGGCCGACACGATCGCCGCGCCGAAGGACATGGCTTCCGAAATCGTGCGCAAGGAGCGGATCACCGACCTGAAGCAGGCGATCGGTATCAACGACAAATTCCTGTTGCTGCGGGACTTGTTCGGCGGCGATACCGAGCGGTACGAACGGACGATCGACCGTCTGAACGAGTTTGACGACCTGGACGACTGCATTATCTATATCTCCGAGAATTACGATTGGAACCCTTCGTCCGACGGAGTGAGGTTCCTGATGGAGTTGCTGGAACGTAAACTCTCCTGACGATGGCTAAGCTCTATATCGTTCCTACGCCGATCGGAAATTTGGACGACATCACGATTCGGGCCGTCAGGGTGCTTTCCGAAGTCGATTTTATTCTGGCTGAAGACACGCGCACCTCGTCGGTGCTGCTCAAGCATCTGGGCATCGAGAAAAAGATGTATGCCCACCACAAGTTCAATGAACATGCGACGGTTGGTCTGGTGGCCGACAACATCGCCCAGGGCCGTTCAGCGGCTCTGATTTCGGATGCGGGCACGCCGGGAATCTCCGACCCGGGATTCCTGCTGGTGCGGGCCTGTCTTGAAGCGGGGATCGAGGTGGAGACGCTGCCCGGAGCTACGGCTTTCGTTCCGGCGCTCGTGCAGAGCGGCTTTCCGTGCGACCGGTTTTGCTTCGAGGGTTTTCTGCCCCAGAAGAAAGGCCGCAACAAGCATTTGCAGAGCCTTGCGTCGGAGCCGCGTACGATGATTTTTTACGAGTCGCCTTTCCGGGTGGTCAAGACCCTCGAACAGTTCGCCGAGGTGTTCGGTCCGGAGCGGATGGCGGCCGTGTCGCGGGAACTGACCAAAAAGTTCGAACAGACCGTGCGGGGAACCCTTGCCGAGGTTGCGGACTATTTCCGGGAACATACGCCCAAAGGAGAGTTCGTGATCGTGGTGGCGGGGCTTCCGAAACCGGGAAAGAATATGGATACAGAATCCGAAGAAGAGTAAATGAGTGATATGGAAAATAGTGAATTGAAAGAGCAGTCCCGTCATTCGTTCCGACTTTGGGCGGAGTTCCGGGCTTTTATGCGGGACCGTTTCAGTCTGGAGGATGACAAGGCCTCGCAGGATGAAGTAGCTGCCAACATCAGCAAGGGTACGGAGTTTCGCGGCGTCAATTTGTGGGTCCTGATTTGCGCTACGATGGTGGCGTCGCTGGGCCTGAATGTCAATTCGGCCGCCGTAATTATCGGCGCCATGTGTATTTCTCCGATCATGGGGCCGATTATGGGTATCGGCTTTTCGCTCGGGATCAACGATTTCGACCTGCTGAAAAAATCCGTCAGGAACTTCGTCCTGATGTTCGTCGTGGCGATTTCGACTTCGACCCTCTTCTTTTTCATCTCCCCGCTGGGGAATGCGAGCAGTGAGTTGCTCGCACGTACCACTCCGACGACTTACGACGTGTTGATCGCCTTTTTCGGCGGTATGGCCGGTATCGTGGCGCAATCGCGCCAGGATCGTAATTCGACCGTTATTCCGGGCGTTGCGATCGCTACGGCGTTGATGCCGCCTCTCTGTACGGCGGGGTTCGGTCTGGCGACGGGACAGTATCGTTTTTTCTTCGGGGCGTTTTACCTGTTTTTCATCAATACGGTTTTTATCGCCCTGGCTACTTATATTTTTACCCGGTTTCTGAAGTACAGGAAGAAGACGTTTCTCAACAAATCCCGTGAGCGTTTCGTGAAGCGGACGATGCTGGCGATTACGCTCGTTACGTTTATTCCCAGCGTATTCATCGGCTTGCATATGGTGCGGGTTTCGATTTTCGAGGTGCAGGCCGATAAGTATATCGCCCAGGTGTTCAATTTCCCGCAGACCCGTGTGATCGAATCCAGCAAGATCTACCGGCGGGGCGGAGAATCGCCCCGTATCGAACTGCTGTTGGTCGGGGAGCCGCTCGGCGAAGATGTGATCGAGAATGCGCGGGGACAGCTCGCAAGCTATGGGCTGCCTCGGACAGAATTGGTGGTGCGACAGGCATCGAACTCGGATAAGGTCGATTTGCAGTCGCTGCAGTCGAGTTATGTGGAGCTGCTGGACGAGAAGAATCGGCAAATCGCCGAGATGAAACAGCGACTGGCTCGCTATCAGGTGACGAATGTCGATATCGGCGATATTTCGCAGGAGGTGGGCGTGATGTCGGATAACGTGGAGTCGATGTCGCTTACCAAAGGGGTGATGTTCGACGTTGCGGGCAAACCGCTGGATACGCTGTTGGTCTGTGTCATTACGCCGAAGGATTTCCAACGCCAGATAGACCGGGAGCAGTTGCGCAAGTGGCTTTCGGTCCGCACGAAGGTCGATAATGTGAAACTGTTCGTAGAACCGAAATCGAATGAGTAAGCCGGAGGTAGAAAGACAGAAAAGCCCGAATCTGGGTTTTTGGGGAAGGATCGGACTGGAAAGCCTCTGGATTTTCTGTAAGTTTTTCTCCATTTTGCCGTATTGGTTTCGCTATTACGTGGTGGAACCGGCCGTTTTCGGTGCGTTGCGCCTGTTGCGTTACCGTTATCGGGTCGTGACGGAGAATTTGCGGAACTCTTTTCCGGAGAAAAGCCTGGAGGAGTTGCGTGCTATCCGGAGAGGTTTTTACCGTACTTTGGCGGAGATTTTCGTGGATACCTTCAGTCTGGCCGGACTCACCGACGAGAAATGCCGTCAGGTCGTCGTCGTAAAGGATCTGGAAAAGCAGATGGCTGCGGTCGAGGGCCGGGACTGGATCGCTCTGACGGCTCATTTGGGGTGCTGGGAGTACTGTTCGTTCTGGGGGATTATCGTCCCTTCGCAGGTGGTCGTGGCGGTCTATCATCCCCTGCGGAGTCGCGTTTTCGACGAATTGTACAAACGTCTGCGCAGCCATGCGAATATCTGTCCGGTACCGATGGCTGAGTCCCTGCGCTTCTATCTGCGAAATCGGGAGAAGGGAATCGACGGCAAGAATATCGTGATGGGACTGATTGCCGACCAGAATCCGCCGCGCCGTCCCGACAGCCATTGGTTCCGCTTCCTCAATCGGGATACGATCTTTTTCGACGGAGGGGAGAAGCTGGCGCTGCGTTGCGGCCTGCCCGTGTATTGCTGCTGGCTGCGGCGTGTCAAGCCGGGTTATTACGAGATGGATTTCGACCGGATTTACGACGGAGAAGAGGAGGTCGCTCCCCATGAAATAACGGAACGCTATGTGCGGCGCCTGGAGCAGAAGATCCGCGAATACCCCGACCTGTGGATGTGGTCGCACAAGCGGTGGAAACACAAGTCCCCGGCCGATCTGGCCCGCATGGAATGCGAACGAAAACAGAAATAGTGATCCTGAATTGGAACGGTGCCGGGCATTTGCGCCGTTTCCTGCCTTCGGTGCTCGCATCGGTTCCCGAAGGGGTCGGCGTCGTCGTGGCCGACAACGGTTCGACGGACGATTCGCTCGGCGTGCTCGAACGCGAATTTCCCGCTGTGGGGCGAATCGTACTGGACCGTAACTACGGGTTTGCCGGAGGTTATAACCGGGCGTTGGAGTATCTCGATGCGGACTATTTCATTCTGCTCAATTCGGATGTCGAAACGCCTGCCGGATGGGTCGAACCGCTCGTCGAAACGCTCGATCGGGATCGGACCGTGGCTGCCGTAGCGCCCAAGCTGCTGTCGCTCGTCGAGCCTGCACGGTTCGAGTATGCCGGAGCTTCGGGCGGTTTCATCGACTACCTGGGGTATCCTTTCTGCCGAGGTCGTATTTTGCAGTGTGTCGAACGGGACGAAGGGCAGTACGACGATGCCCGCGATGTTTTTTGGGCGAGCGGCGCTGCTTTCTGCTGCCGGGCCGAAGTATTTCGGGCGATGGGCGGTTTCGACGAGGATTTTTTCGCCCACATGGAGGAGATCGACCTCTGCTGGCGGATGCAGCTGGCCGGTTACCGGGTGCGGATCGAGCCCCGGAGCCGGGTTTATCACCTCGGCGGGGGGAGTCTGGCGCAGGGATCGCCTTCGAAGGTGTTTTACAACCATCGCAATAATCTGGCGATGCTCTACAAGTGTGCGTCGCCGGTGCAGCGGAGCGTCGTGGCTGTCGTGCGTCCGGTGCTCGACTCGTGCGCGGCGCTGTCGTACCTGATGCAGGGGCGTCCGGATTACGTGCGGGCCGTGGGACGTGCGTGGCGGGATTTTCTGCGGGCGCACAAGGCGCTGGCCGCCAAGCGGCGGGCTGTTCGCGGTGCGGCGAAGGGGAAGCCCCGGGGCATATACTGCGGGTCGATCGTTCTGCGTTATTTATTAGGTCGCAGACGGTTCGGCAAGTTGCTGTAAAGGGGCGGCGATTCGAATGCGACCGCTGCCTTATGTGTCGATGTTCGGACGGGGGCGATTTAAGCTGGCGATAATATACTTTTGTGTACCTTTGGGGGTGTGTAGCGGCCCAAGTCCTCTCCGAGAGGAGATCCGGAGAGGCAGAATTATAAATGCGGCTGCGAATCTCAAATAAGCGGCTGCCGGATTCGGAGCTGTGACTGTCGGATAAAGGTACGCTGAAATACATAATTACCCTGAAGAAAGTATTTGGATGGAAAAACTGGTTGTCATACCTACTTATAACGAGCGGGAGAATATTTCGAAGATGATCTCGAAGGTGATGTCGCTCGAGGGCGGTTACCATTTGCTCGTGGTGGACGACGGCTCGCCCGATGGAACGGGAGCGATCGTCAAGGAGCGGCAGGCGGAGTTTCCGGATCGTCTGTTTCTGTTGGAACGCTCGGGAAAACTGGGGTTGGGCACTGCCTATATCGAGGGATTCCGCTGGGCGCTGGCTCGCCCGTACGATGCCGTGTTCGAAATGGACTGCGATTTTTCGCATAATCCCGACGATCTGCTGCGGCTTACCGCCGAATTGGAGGCCGGAGCGGATGTCGCCGTCGGTTCGCGGTATTCGAAAGGAGTGACGGTGGTGAACTGGCCTATGTCGCGGCTGTTGATGTCCTATTGCGCCTCGCGGTATGTGCGGATCGTGACGGGGATGCCCGTCTGCGATGCGACGGCCGGATTCGTCGGCTATAAGCGGGAAGTGCTTGCGGCGATCGATTTCGACCGGATCGAGATGGTGGGGTACGGATTCCAGATCGAGATGAAATATACGGCCTGGAAGATGGGATTCCGCATCGGCGAGGTGCCGATCATCTTTGCCGACCGGACCGAAGGAACCTCCAAGATGTCGGGCGGTATCTTCGGCGAAGCGTTCTTCGGGGTGCTGGCCCTGCCGTTTCGAACGATCGCCCGGAAGAAATAACGGTCGTTGCGTTGCCGGGAAGTGTATTCCTCTTATGCGGGCGGTAAATAGAGTGTTGAGAGGGAAAACGGAGAAATGGTTACGATAAGGGAATATCGGACGACAGACAAGGATGATGTGATGGAATTGATCCGGCGGAATACACCAGAATATTTTGCGGCGGAAGAAGAAATTGATTTGAGTGATTATCTGGATCGAGAAATAGAGTCGTATTATGTGCTGGTCACGAATGACAGGATCGTTGGTTGCGGCGGAATAAATTTTGCCGATGATAAAACCGTCGGCAAAATAAGTTGGGACATCATACATCCCGATTATCAGGGAAAATCGCTTGGGAAGCAACTGCTCGAATATAGAATCGACAAGTTGAAATCAATTGATCGTGTCCGCAAGATAACCGTCAGAACTTCGCAAGTTGGTTTATAAGTTCTATCAGAAGCAAGGCTTTGTGTTGAAAGCGACGCATAAGGACTATTGGGCCAAAGGTATCGATATGTATTATATGGAGTATGAAGGCAATTAGAACCCCTCTGTATTTTAAAATGTAAGATATATTTTACTCCTGAATACAGCAACGACAGGGCGTCGGAAATTTTCCGTGAATATCCGATATGGAGTTTACGGCGAATATTGAAAACACGATTTATCAATCGAAAAGCCGGAGCTTCGATAGCTCCGGCTTTTTCATTTTACCGTAGAAGAAATATCTATTTGTTGATCTTGGCCCACGAATCCTTGAGGGTCACCGTGCGGTTGAATACCGGGTGTCCGGGCTTGGAGTCCGTGTCGGCGCAGAAATACCCTACGCGCTCGAACTGGAACGGCTGCCCGATGGGAGCCTCCTTGAGCGACGGTTCCAGATAGCCTCGGGTGACGATCATCGAATCGGGGTTGAGATTGTCCTCCCAACTGCCGCCTTCGGCCACGTCGTCGGGATCTTCGGTTTTGAAAAGCGGGTTGAAGAGACGGATTTCGGCTTCGATCGCATCGGCCGCCGATACCCAGTGGATCACGCCCTTTACGCGGCGGCCGTCGCTCGACGAACCGTTGCCCGACTCCGGGTCGTACGTGCAGCGAAGCTCCGTGATGTTGCCTTCTGCATCCTTGACGACCTCTTCGCATCGGATCAGGTAGGAGTAGCGCAGGCGCACCTCCGTACCGGGACTCAGGCGGTAGTATTTCTTGGGCGGGACCTCCATGAAGTCGTCGCGTTCGATATAGATCTCGCGCGAGAAAGGCACCTGGCGCGTGCCGGCGCTTTCGTCTTCGGGATTATTGATTGCCGTGAAAAGCTCGGTTTTGCCTTCGGGGTAGTTGGTGATGACGACTTTCAGCGGGTTGAGTACCGCCATGCGGCGTTCGGCGACCTTGTTCAGGTCTTCGCGCACGCAGAACTCCAGCTTGCCCAGGTCGATCACGTTGTCGCGCTTGGCCACGCCGACCATTTCGGCGAAGTTGCGCACCGAAGCCGGCGTATAACCCTTGCGGCGCAGGGCGCAGATGGTCGGCATGCGGGGGTCGTCCCAGCCCATCACGGCGCCCTCCTGCACGAGCTTCAGAAGACGGCGCTTGGACATCATCGTATAGGTGAGGTTCAGGCGGGCGAATTCGTACTGGTGCGAGGGATAGATGTCGAGCGCTTGGATGAACCAGTCGTAGAGCGGACGGTGCACGTCGAATTCGAGGGTGCAGATCGAGTGGGTGATCCGTTCGATCGAATCGCACTGGCCATGCGCATAGTCGTACATCGGATAGATGCACCATTTGTTACCCGTGCGGTGATGCTCGGCGTGCAGGATGCGGTACATGATCGGGTCGCGGAACAGCATGTTCGGGTGCGCCATGTCGATTTTGGCTCGCAACACCTTCTCGCCGTCGGCGAACTCGCCCTTTTTCATCCGCTCGAACAGGTCGAGGTTTTCCTCGACCGAGCGGTTGCGCCAGGGCGACTCCTTGCCGGGCTCGGATACCGTGCCGCGCGTGAGGCGGATCTCTTCCTGCGTCTGGTCATCGACATAGGCCAAGCCTTTCTTGATCAGGACGACGGCCCAGTCGTAGAGCTGGTCGAAATAGTCCGACGCATAGCGTTCCAACGCCCAGTCGAAACCCAGCCACCGGATGTCGCGCTTGATCGAATCCACGTACTCCACGTCCTCCTTCACCGGGTTGGTGTCGTCGAAACGCAGGTTGCACTTGCCGCCGTATTTCTTGGCCAGGCCGAAGTTGATGCAGATGCTCTTGGCGTGGCCGATATGCAGGTAGCCGTTGGGTTCGGGCGGGAAACGGGTCTGTACGCGCGTGTCGCCCTTGGCGATGGACTCCTGAATGATCTCTTCGAGAAAGTTCGCGGCTTTCTCCTTGGTATTGGTGTCGTTGGTTGCGATTGCCATAGCAGGTATATTTTTTACAAAATTACAACTTTTTTCCGCCTTTGCGCCTATTTCTTGGGACGGTAAACGGTTTTTTGCAGATTGACCGATACTTTCAGGATCTGCTGCAGGCCCAGGCCCACGCCGTCGTAATGGAAATAGAATCCGGCCGAAACGCCCACCGTGTTGTTGAAGAAGCGGCGGTTGTAGGTGACGGCCGTCTGGTTGTAGATCTTCTTGGGGGTGCCGTAGAAAGGCGTGCCGGCATACAGTCCGTAGCCGTAGATGTCCCAGAAGGGGAGCATGTTCTCGCCGACGTAGAGTTCGTTGAGCAGACAGACACCCCAGCGGCTTACCGACAGGGCGAGGCGCCCGCCTTTGGGCGCTTTCCAGCCCTCTTCGGTGCGGCGGTCGCGCTGCAGGCTTTGCAGGTAGCCCAGCCGGGCATCGAAGGTGTAGGCTCCTTCGTAGCGGTAGCCGACGTAGGGATTGAGCAGGATATGATCCACGACCCCTTCGTCCAACTCCGTATTGTCGGTTTTGGCGTAGTGGAGCAGGGTCATGACATAGCCGCCGTACCAGTGGCGTCCCTTGTATTCGCCGCCCGAGAGGATGCGGAACTTCTCGCGCGTCTGGTACGAGCGCATTCCCTCCCAGTCGAGGGCGAACTCGATGAAGGAGCCCGTTTGGGATTTATAGTGGGCGGCCAGGCCCTGGATGCGATTATTATAGAACGAGTAGGCACTGCCCAGGAAGAACGGATCGTATCGGGCCAGCAGCAGGGAGCGCGGGAAAATACCGGCTACGGCCTGTGCCGTCTTCGAGTTGAACTGGTAGTAGATCTGGGGGTCCACTTTACTCAAGAACTTGTGTTCCTTGTCGCCGAAGTCTTGCAACAGATCGACGGCTACCACCAGCTGGTTTTTTTCGGACCAGATAACACCCGCTTTCGGGGTCAGGCGCATACTGAAGAACGTGTGCGAATCGTCGATGTTGCAGTCCGAGTGTTCGCGGTTGTCGAACCGGGTGTCGAAGTCGGCTCCGATGAAAACCTCCTGGGCCGAGGCGCCGGCGGCAGCCAGCAGAAGTGTCAGGATAAGTGCGATTTGCTTCATAGGCGATCGTAGTCGTTTGTCGCACGTTCCGTCCGGTTGCCGGTCCGCCGGGCGGAGCCGTCTGCGGAACGGGACGCTTTTGCGTGTATTCAGGTCGCCAAAGTTAGCTAAAATATTCGGATTTGCTTACTTTTGCCGTGAAAACAGGGAAGTTGTAACGATGAGAAAGATTACCAACGAAGAGCTGGGGCGTCCCTCTGCCGGGGAGTTCGCCCGTATGGAGAAAATGCCGGTGGCGGTCGTGCTGGACAACGTGCGCTCGATGCAGAACGTCGGGGCCTTTTTCCGCACGGCGGACGCCTTTGCCGTCGAACGCATCGCCTTGTGCGGCATCACCGCCACCCCGCCCAACCGGGAGATCCACAAGACGGCGCTCGGAGCCGAGCTGACCGTTGCGTGGGACTATTTCGCCGCGACGACCGACTGCATCGCTGCGCTGCGTGCGCAGGGGTATCTCATTTACGTCGTGGAGCAGGTCGAAGGAGCCGTCATGCTGGATGAATTCCGGCCTCGACCGGGGCAGAAATACGCCCTGGTGTTCGGTAACGAGGTGGACGGCGTGGCGCAGGAGGTCGTGGATGCGGCAGACGGGGCAATCGAGATTCCGCAGGCCGGAACCAAACATTCGGTGAACGTTTCGGTGGCTGGAGGAGTCGTTTTGTGGAACTTTTTTTGGCAAATCCGGCCAAAGCGCTAAATTTGCCCCGGTTTACCGGAGGGAAAAGGAGGAATATCCGGAGGTTTCCCGATTCGAAAATTGAAAATATATAATGCTATGTCAGTAGAGAGTACAGTGAGGGCGGTCACGACGTATCGTCTGTGGGAGATGAAGCAGCGCCGGGAGAAGATCGCCATGCTGACTTCGTACGATTATTCGATGGCCCGCATCGTGGATGCGGCGGGGGTCGATGTGATCCTGGTGGGCGACTCGGCGGCCAACGTGATGGCGGGTTACGAAACGACTGTGCCGATCACGCTCGATATGATGATTTATCATGCCCGCTCGGTCGCACGCGCCGTGCGCCGTGCGCTGGTGGTGGTCGATCTGCCGTTCGGTACGTACCAGGGAAATTCGAAAGTGGCGCTCGAGTCGGCCGTCCGCATCATGAAGGAGACCGAGGCCGATGCGGTGAAGATCGAAGGCGGCGAGGAGATCCTCGAATCGGTGAACCGTATCCTTTCGGCGGGAATCCCCGTGATGGGGCATCTGGGCCTGACGCCACAGTCGATTCATAAGTTCGGCACCTATAACGTGCGGGCCAAAGACGAGGAGGAGGCCGAGAAGCTGGTGCGGGACGCCCATCTGCTCGAAGACGCGGGATGTTTCGCCATCGTGCTCGAGAAGATTCCTGCGGCGCTGGGTACCCGGGTCGCCTCCGAACTGCGGATTCCGATCATCGGTATCGGGGCCGGGGGCGGCGTGGACGGACAGGTGCTCGTGATTCACGATATGCTGGGGATCAACAAGGGTTTCTCGCCGCGTTTCCTGCGCCGTTATGCCGATTTGCACGAGGTGATGACCGGTGCGGTCACGTCTTATGTTGAGGACGTTAAATCGGGCGATTTCCCGAATGAGTCGGAGCAATATTAGAAATACGGGTTTTTATATCCTCTTTATGTGTATCGGAAGTTCCCGGCGGAGCTTCCGATATTTTTTCGTTATGTCCTGTTTCCTGCGAACCGATGCTTGAGGGGAATAGGCTTTCGTGCCGGATGGACGGCGCGAGACCGTATTGTGGCTTTCACCGCTGTATGTACGGCGATATGTCGGCGGCGGGGTGAGAGTGCCGGATCCATTACGGGGATTGCCGATCTCGAAAGTTCGGGAAAGGGACGGGAACGGATTTGTCCCGATCTTCGAAAATAGCGCACGTTTCGTTTGGAATGCAATAATTTATTTGCTATCTTTATAAAAGAATGAGGCCGAAATCCCGGCAGACAGGCCGATTCGGGTTTTGACCGCAGGTGAAGATCGATTGAGAATGAATGGCGGGAGGGTATCTTCTGGCGAAGATTCCCGCTGCTGACCCAAGTAAATAAATAATTAAACCGCTATTGCTTATGAAAAAGAAGATCGATGCGACGGAAAATCCGTCCAGACTGGAGAACGCAAGTGCAAGGGCGTTGTCCGCCGACCGTTCCGAACAGGCATCCCGTCCCGGAACATTCAGTACTATGATGAGCGACCGCGTGATTTTTTCTTCGGCATCCGCCCGGATCGTCGCTGCGGAACAGGTAAAGGGAAACAAAATCGCAGCGATGAAGCCGGGTGCGGACACTTCGCTGGCATCGGCTGCCAACTGGAAAACGACGAACGGCAGCAACCTTTCGTTCGGAAATTTTCACGGTAAATCGTGTATGAAAACCGTAGGTGCCGGATCATCGGCAGGGGTCTGGCTCGACTATTTCGAAGATGCCCCGCTTTGTTCCCAGGGACGGCCGATGGCGACTTCGGTCGATGTCTTCGCCGAGGCTCCGGCGCAGATTCGTTTGGGAGCTGCGGATGAAACGAAAAGTATCGTCGAGCTTGCGGAATATCAAGTGGGGCGATGGATTCGGATATCGACGGTTTTGACACCGACCGGTATGCGGAATTTTCAGATATATAATAATACCGCTGGAGCCATTGTATATTTCCGGAATGCGAAGGTCGAGTTTTCCTCTTCACCGACACTCTATACGCCGCAAACCCAGGATAATATTTGGCATGCCGATTTGGAATTTCTTTACGGTTGCAACAACTTTGTGAAAAACGATCAAGTCTATTTCCTTCAGAAAAATTCGGCATCCGGTGCTGCAACTCGTCAATATTGGAAACTGGTAACAGCTGCGGGAGAAGACTGGATCGAGTTTTCGAGTACCGATTCCGAAGGAACCGGCGAGCCTCAACCGGGCGATTGGATCGCTCAGCTCGGTAATCGCAGTGATGCTAAACGCCAGTCAGCTTTAGTACAGGAATTTACTTCAGAAGGTAAAATCCTTGTCGTATGGTATGAAGGAATTGATTCGTTTAGTATGACCGACCGGGATCGTATGCATATAGGCAACGGAGCTATGGATGCTGAAGTTATGAACGTGGGTACAATTAATTCTTCAACGATCAATAATAAAGGCGAAGTGGAAACTAATACGTTGAATGTCAAGAGTCGGATCGATGCGGGGACCATCGTCGCCACAGGCAATATCACGACGAAGGGAACCCTGACCGCTTCAAAGATCGAGGGCGATTTCCCCATGGATATACCGGATGACTTGGAGGTTAATACCGTTACGGCTTCGGGGACTGTGAAAGCTCTCAATGGAGAGTTCGATACCGTTACAGTGAAAGATAAAAACATTATATTAAATCAAGAAGGAATCACCTGTAAAGGACCCGCATTAGCAGGTAATTTGTCTGCGAATGGAATTGTATTGAAAAAGGATAATACTACATATATTGAATTATCAACTTTAGGTAATCTATACACGGTTATCCGTCTCCATAATCTTCCACAAGGCGGCCCTAAAGATTCTCGGATTCAAACCTTACCCACTAATCATATTTTTATCAATACAGATGAACCTTTTGCAGAAAATCAATTTGGTAAATTTTACCCTTTAGGTATCAAACTATAACGATATTCACTGAAAAGAGAGGAAAATTATTTTCCTCTCTTTTTATAGTTTCTTGATAGTTAAACATGCAAATTCTGTATCGTCCGTATTTTCTGAAGCACCTAACTGTTGCCAGGTCGTATTTTCGAGTGTGCAGAGCAAACCGTTGATTTCCCACTGTTGGGGATTCAGAACGCGATACACATTCTCCGATCCGCTTTGTAATTCAAATTCCGGTTCTTCAGGAGATAAACATATCTTGCACGCATATTGTAAATCATGTAGAGGATTCGGATCTGCAATTGTGGCCGTGCAGTATAATTTTTCTAATCTTTGTCCCGGTAAATTCGTAAATCCGAGAAAATTGACCGGACGAGTTCTTGCATAATAGGTCGCCTTTAATATATCAGAGTTGAGTGTATTTTCATTGTCTATATTATTTTCTAATTGCATGAGTGGTGTCCCGAAGGTGTAATAAAATGCATCGCATCGAATCTCATTTGTCACAATTGGGATAGTTTGGAATCGACGTATGGATAGATTCCCAATGGAAACAATTGCTTCGACGGTAAAATTGTCCGTTACATCTGTTAAGTCAATCGTAATTTGCGATGAATTCATATTGTAATCGGGATTGATTATATATGAGGATGAATGATCTGTTTTCCCCATAATAGGAGCCGAACAGTTCCAACGGACATTACACTTTTCTTTGGCAGGAGAAAGCCACCAGATTGATTGGATTTTTGCTGTTTTTTCTTGAATGATTTCTTCAATTAAGGAATAATAGTTTGTAAGAATTACTGATGTTTCTTCCCAAACTTCCACGCCATAGACATCGTGACCATCTTTATAAAGAATCCCCAATTCGTCGCTGGTCGGATTGCAACCGGTATTGTCGTCCGAGCAGGAGGTTCCGGGGACGAGCAAAAGCGTTGCCGTAATAAAAAGCAGAATTCTTTTCATGGCAGGAGAGTGTCTAACGTATCATGTATCTTGTCGGTGATTCGGCTTGCAAAACGATCGTTTGCCGATGCGCCGCCCCTATATTTTTGTGAAGTGAAAGTGCCAAAACGTGGATTACGGTGGTCGATACGCGGAGCGGGATTCGTGAAGACAAATTGATACTCGATATTGCGGCTCTGGAGGAAGGATCCCGTTATGCGAGATTGCAGTTCCTGAATCCGGACGGTAAGGTATTGAAATCTATTGATATCTGGCAAAGTACGGATTTTACGATCAAATTTGAATTGATTTCTTTGGACGAACGGGAGATCCGGGTAAAATCGATTCCTACTGATCCGGATGTTTGGTACCATATGGGGATTGCCTCCGCTGAGGATTTCGATCGGTATGCGGATTGGCATAAATTCGTCGAGAATCTGATTTCTTCCGATGGAGGGGGACTCCTTGCCGTATATGTCGGTGATGAAGAATTTTCGACGACATGTACTCCGGGTACGGAATACGTGATTTATGGATTTGCGTATGATGATTCGGAGGTACGATCGGATATATCGATTTTCCGCGTGTCGTCCGTGTCATTGCCTCGTAATTACGATGTGGATGTATCCGCTACTTGGGCGATTTATAACGGGAAGGCTTTGGCGGAGCTTTATCCTTCCGTTTATGGAGAGTATGGAGATGCTACGTGTGTGTTTGTATTTACATTGACCCCGAGTAACGCGGAGTCGGTTCATTATTGGGGGCTTCTGCACGCAGCACGCAGTGAGACTATGAGTCTTCCGGATATGTTGATTTTCGATTACCTTGAATCTTATCCGTCGTTAGGTTGGCTGGATTCCAAGCGCGGTGTGTATCGTATTCCGGAACAAAACATCGCGGGTCCCTGGGGATTTTTTTATGTGGCTCAGGACGAGAGCGGCGCATGGGGAGAATTGCATTATGAAGAAGTTCTGTTGACCGAAGATAAATACGAAGATCCGCGGACAGCTCCAATGGATGGTTTTGACAACAAGAAGACGTGGGCCGTAAAGTCGGCTGCTTCCGTAGCGTTCCCTGCTCCGATCAGGTTCAGTAAAGCGTCATTCATGCAGGTTACTGAATCATTCGGCGGCTTTTAGGTGTTCGTTCCAAAATATATTCGACCGAGTATCGGAATTTTTCTTGCGGCAGCCTTTCGGGGCTGCCGTTTTGCATCTTTTAGTAGGACTATTTTTTTTGGAAATTCGGGGAGTGTACGAAAAATAATCCAAAAATTATGATTACTTTTGCAGGCAACAAAATCTCACTCCTATGTCTTTTATCAATGAGAAGGTGCAACCCGAAGGACTTACGTTCGACGATGTGCTTCTGGTGCCCGCATACTCCGAAGTGTTGCCGCGTGAGGTCAGCGTAGTGACCCGTTTTTCCCGAAACATCCAACTCAACATCCCGATCGTATCGGCCGCCATGGATACGGTGACCGAGGCGCCTCTGGCTATCGCCCTGGCCCGCGAAGGCGGTATCGGCGTAATTCACAAGAATATGTCGATTGCCGAGCAAGCGGCTCACGTGCGGAAGGTGAAGCGTGCCGAAAACGGTATGATCTACGACCCGATCACTATTTCCAAGGACGATACCGTAGGCGATGCGCTGGCATTGATGAAGGAGAACAAGATCGGCGGTATTCCCGTCGTGGCTCCGGATCAGCATTTGATCGGCATCGTGACCAACCGCGATTTGCGGTTCCAGCGCGATATGAACCGCAAGATCGACGAGGTGATGACCAAGGAGGGGCTGGTGACCACTCACAACTCCGACTTGCAGCGTGCGGCCGACATTCTGCTGCGCAACAAAATCGAGAAGTTGCCCGTAGTCGATGCCGACGGCAAGCTCGTCGGATTGATTACCTATAAGGATATTACGAAAGTGCAGGACCATCCCAACGCCTGCAAGGATGCGAAAGGCCGTCTGCGCGTTGCGGCGGGGGTCGGCATCACGCCCGACGTGATGGATCGCGTGAAGGCGCTCGTCGATGAGGATGTCGATGCCGTCGTGCTCGATACGGCCCACGGCCATTCGGTCAATGTGAAGAATACGCTGCACAAGATCAAGGCGGTTTATCCGGATCTGGAGGTGGTCGTAGGCAATATCGCCACGGCCGAAGCCGCCGAGTTCCTGATTTCCAACGGTGCCGACGGCGTGAAGGTGGGTATCGGCCCCGGTTCGATCTGTACGACCCGCGTCATTGCGGGCGTGGGCGTACCGCAGTTGTCGGCTATTTACGGGGCTGCGTCCGTAGCCCGCAAGTACGGCATTCCGGTTATTGCCGACGGCGGTTTGCGTTATTCGGGCGATATCGTCAAGGCGCTTGCCGCAGGCGGCGACTGCGTGATGATCGGTTCGATGTTCGCCGGTACGGAGGAGGCTCCGGGCGAAACGATCATTTACAACGGCCGCAAGTTCAAGAGCTATCGCGGCATGGGGTCGTTGGACGCTATGAAAGCCGGTTCAGCCGACCGCTATTTCCAGAAGGGCGACGTGAATATCAATAAACTGGTGCCGGAAGGTATCGTGGCCCGTGTTCCTTTCAAGGGAATGCTTTCGGAAACGGTCTTCCAACTGGTCGGCGGTATTCGCGCCGGTATGGGTTACTGCGGTGCGCGGGACATCGAGGCGCTCAAGCAGGCTCAGTTCATCCGCATCACCTCGTCGGGTATGCAGGAGAGCCATCCCCACGATGTTGCCATCACGAGCGAGGCGCCGAATTACAGCAGCGAGCACTAAACTCCTGACGCACTGATGCCGAATATCCGAAGAAATCGGTTGCGAACGACCCGATACGATTGGGCGGCGGTGTTCGTTGTTCTGACGCTTTTGGCGATCTGGTGGTTTACGGGCTGTCGGCACGCATGGATGCGCCATCTGGTGTTGGCATCGGCGCTTTTCTATTTTTTCGTCGTCCGTATCGCCGTGAACCTGTACCGTATGAAAAAGGATAATTCGGAAAATGCGAGTGAAGAAAATAAAAACCAAATAGAATAGATGCAGGAAAAAATAGTCATTCTGGATTTTGGATCGCAGTACACGCAGTTGATCGCACGCCGCGTGCGTGAACTCAACGTCTATTGCGAGATCCACCCTTTCAACAAGATCCCTGAACTGGATGCTTCGGTGCGGGGCGTCATTCTTTCGGGAAGTCCCTTTTCCGTACGGGACGAAAATGCCCCGAAGCCCGATCTGACGGCGATCAAAGGTCGTCTGCCGTTGCTGGGCGTCTGCTACGGCGCACAATACCTGGCTCATTTCTACGGCGGCGAAGTGCAGTCGGCTCCCAGCCGGGAGTACGGACGTGCGATGCTTACGGTCGTCGAGCCGTCCGATCCGCTGATGCAGGGAGTTCCGTCGCCTACGCAGGTGTGGATGTCGCACGGAGATACGATTACCTCGGTTCCCGACACCTACCGGGTGATCGCCAGCACGGAGGACGTGCGCTATGCCGCCTTCCGTATCGAGGGAGAGCGGAGTTGGGGTATTCAGTTCCATCCGGAGGTGTACCATTCGACCGACGGCATTACGCTGCTTCGGAATTTCGTGGTCGGCATTTGCGGCTGCAAGCAGAACTGGACGCCGGAGAGTTTCGTCGAAACGACCGTCCGGGAGTTGCGTGAGAAGCTGGGTGACGACCGTGTCGTGCTCGGTCTTTCCGGTGGCGTCGATTCGTCGGTGGCTGCCGTGCTGCTGCATCGTGCGATCGGTAAGAACCTTTACTGTATCTTCGTGGATTCAGGGCTTCTGCGCAAGAACGAGTTCGACAGCGTGCTCGAATCGTACAAGGGGATGGGTTTGAATGTCAAGGGTGTCAAGGCCCACGACCGGTTTTTGGGCGACCTGGCCGGAGTGACCGATCCCGAGAAGAAGCGCAAGATCATCGGCCGCGATTTCGTGGAGGTGTTCAATGCCGAGGCCAAGCAGATCGAGAACGTAAAGTGGCTGGCGCAGGGTACGATCTATCCCGACGTGGTGGAGTCCGCTTCGGCATCGGTCAAGGGACCTGCCGCGATGATCAAGTCGCACCACAACGTCGGCGGTCTGCCCGAAGAGATGCACCTGAAAATCGTCGAGCCGCTGCGCCTGCTCTTTAAGGACGAGGTGCGCCGCGTGGGTAAGTCCCTCGGTATCGATCCGCAATTGCTGGGGCGGCATCCGTTCCCCGGTCCGGGCCTTGCGATCCGTATTCTGGGCGATATTACCCCGGAGAAGGTGGAAATTCTGCAGAATGTGGACAAAATCTATATCGATGCCCTGCGCGAGTGGGGACTTTACGACCAGGTATGGCAGGCGGGAGCGATTCTGCTGCCCGTGAAGAGCGTCGGCGTAATGGGCGATGAGCGTACGTACGAGAGCTGCGTGGCGCTGCGTGCCGTAGCTTCGACCGATGGCATGACGGCCGACTGGGTGCACCTGCCGTACGATTTTCTGGCTGCGGTGTCCAACGATATTATCAACAAGGTGCGAGGGGTCAATCGCGTAGTGTACGACATCTCTTCCAAACCGCCCGCAACGATCGAGTGGGAATAGGAATTTAGGTCGAAAATGCAAAAGACGGAAACCCTGCGGTTTCCGTCTTTTGCATGCGGTAAAACGTCTGTTCTTTGGCGGGCGCCTGGCGGCTGGTCTTTGCTTGTATTTGTTGGGAGAGTCGTTCGGAGTGCGCTGAACGCAGCTTCGGGGCGGTTCGCTGTTATGCGAGCCGGTACAGTATCCCTTCGTAAGGCCGTAGTTCGATCGGGCCTTTTTTTTCGGCTATCGGTGGGGCAGGGTAGTTATGCAGCAATGGCTCGGCTTCGGTCAAATTCGTTCCCGGATCGAGCCGGGCAGCCTTCGGGCTGAAGTTCAGGGCCGCGAGGTAACTTCGATCTGTCCCTTCCCGCAGGTAGGCGAATACCTGCGGGTTGTCAGCATCGACCGGCCGGAACGAGCCGTAAACCAGGTCCGGATGTCCTTTGCGCAGCGTTACGGCCCGTCTGAAGAAGTTCAATACGGAATCGGGGTCGCATAACTCCCGAGCGGCATTTACCTCCGTGTGGTCGGGATTGACGCGAAGCCAGGGTTTCGCCACGGAGAAACCCGCGTAGCGGCTGCCGTCCCATTGGTAGGGAGTGCGGGCGTTGTCCCGTCCGATCTCCTGCTGTTCGCGCAGGAATTGTTCCGTATCACGGCCTTCCCGCAGGAGTTTGCGGTAATGGTTGCGCGTGTCGATGTCGTCGTACTCTTCGATGCGGGTGAATCGGATGTTGGCCATGCCCAGTTCGTCGCCGGCCAGCCAATAGGGGGTTCCCCGCATCGTGAGCAGGAACATCGTGAGCATTTTGGCCGACAGGTCGCGCCACTCGGGGGTGTCGCTGCCGAAGCGCGAAACCATGCGCGGCTGGTCGTGGTTGCCCAGATAGATCGTAGGCCAGCCGTCGCCCACGGCTGCGTCCCATTCGGCGTACATACGCTTGAGAGCGAGCAGACTGTACGGAATTCCGGTTGCGGGATCGTCCGCCTCCGTTTCGTTGCGGATGTCCGCCGCGCCGAAGTGGTAGAGCATGTCGAGCTCCTGACGTTCGGGTGCGATGAATTTCCACCCCTCTTCGGGGGAGGTTTTCGAGCCTTCGCCGACGGTCGTACAGTCGTAGCGGGAGAATACCTCGCGGTTCATTTCGTGCAGGTAGTCGTGCAGGTGCGGCCCGAGCGAGTAGTAGGGGAACACGTCCGGGTACTTGCAGAGGTCGATCTCCGGAAACGACGTGTCTTTTGCAATGTATGGAATCGAATCCAGCCGGAATCCATCGACCCCCTTGTCGAGCCAGAAACGCAGAATGTCGTAGATTTCGGCCCGCACCTCGGGATTCTGCCAGTTGAGGTCGGGCTGCTGCCGGGCGAAGTAGTGCAGGTAGTAGGACCGCGTGGGGGCGTTGTAGCACCAGGCATCGCCCTCCTCGTCGAAATGGCTCTTGCGGTAGGGCGGGTGGCCCTGTTCCTCCGGCCACCAGAGGTAGTAGTCGTAGTAGGGGTTCTCCCGCGAGGTGCGGGCCTCGCGGAACCAGGGATGCTGGTCGCTGGTGTGGTTCAGCACCAGGTCGAGGAGAAGACGCATGCCCCGTGCGTGTGTTTCTTTCAGGAGCCGGTCGAAATCCTCCATCGTGCCGAAGTCAGGCATGATCTGCCGGTAATCGCTGATGTCGTAGCCGTTGTCGGCGTTGGGCGAGGCGAAGATCGGATTGAGCCACAGGGTTTCGATTCCCAGCCCATGCAGGTAGTCGAGTTTTTCGGTGATTCCGTTCAGGTCCCCGATACCGTCGTCGTTGCTGTCCTTGAAACTGCGGGGATAGATTTGATAGACGATCGTTTCTTTCCACCAGGCTTTTTGCAAGGCAGGGGATGGAGGAGTGAATATGGGCATATTGTTCAGGATTCTGTTATACGATCGCAAGATAAGAAAAAAGAGAAGTAGAAGGTTCTTATCGGAGGAAAAAACGACAGGGAGTCTTTGACTCCCTGTCGTTCGATTCATATTTTTATGGCAATCGGATTTTACAGGCTACCTCCCTGGCGGACGGAAAAACGAAACGAGCGGACTTTTTCGACAGGCGGTTGCAGATGTCCTTCGTGCAGATATGGGAACACCCTTCCGCGGCAATCGAGATGCGGTTCTGCTCTGCCGATGGCGTGCGGAATGCTTCGATTCAGATATTTTTCGGATTTTTCAGGTGGAACAGGAGCGAAGGCAGGATTACGTCCCGCCAAAAATTCTCGGGCAGTAAGGTGCGGTATTTCCAGCGGCATGAGAAGAGTTTGCGGGTTTTCCGGCCGATACGGGTCAGGCGGTTACCTGACGGAGTGCGGTACACTCCGAAGCCGAGAATGTCGTTCAGTACCCGCTGTTTGAGCTGTGGATCCGGAACGGCAGAGAGCAGCGGTGTGAAATCCTCGTCGAGCAATTCGCCGGCCAATGCCGTGAAAATGTTATAGACCGTGTCGTAACCGGTTGCAGCGTAAAGCGTAAGGATTTTCTCGAAGTCGATTTCCGATTGCTCGCTGCGCAGGAAAAGGCCCCAATCCAGCAGATGTCGGAGGTTGATGCCTTCCGTCCCGAAATGCCGGGCCATGTGGCGCAGCAGATAGAGTGCGTTGAACATCGGGGATGGGGTGTAATAGCCCGCCGGCGCTAATCGGCTGTTCTCTGCTTCACCCACGAGAAAATCGTCTATGGCACGCTCCGTCCGGCGGTGCGACGGCATAAGCAGATGGCTGTGATTTTCGACCATGACGCCCTTGTAATGGAAAACGGCATGTTTTTCACTATCGTAATTGATTTTAATCCCCAGCTCTTCGATCAAACGGTTGCCCTTGTCGCAGTTGTCGAGCCACAGATCTATGTCGCCGCATTCGCGGTGCTCCGGCCGGGGGTAGTAAATGCTGAGGCCCAGCCCTTTCAAAAGGATCGTACGGACGCCGTGCGAAGCGAAGAGCGTTGTCAGTTCGTGTGCGGCACGGGTCTGTTGGGCATGGCGCTTCTCGATGGCTTCCGAACTCAGGGCCCAACGGATTTTGAGGGCTCTGGAGGGCTGTTGCTGTTCCGGGAGCCGGAGAATCGTGTCGAAGAGCAGGGCCGTAACGCCGTGTTGGGCCGCAAGGGTAAAAAGACGGGTCCAGTCTTCTTCAGACAAGTTCAGTATGTTTGGCTGTAATATGCTAGGGGTAATGGTTGGGCGCAACAATGCAAGCAGCAAAGTATGAAGTTTATACGTAATATCTTTTTGCACATATTCCGGAAATGGCTTTATTGGTCGATCATATACTTTGCTGTTTTTCATGTTATCAACTTGTAATTTTTATATCCGGATGTTGTTTATGGCTGCTTGATTGACAGATGGTTCTAATGTATATCCTTAATACGAAGCATAAATAGTACGATTCGATTTATCGGATAAATTTTTTTATGGATGAAACAACTTCGAGAATCTGTTCGTCGGTTAAAGAGGGGCCGGAAGGAAGACATAGTCCTCGTTCGAAGATGGTTTCCGCAATTTTGTTTCCATAATATGCGTTGCGTGAGAAAATTGGCTGCATATGCATCGGACGCCAAAGCAGACGTGATTCGATATTCTCCTGTTCGAGATGTATGCGAATGTCATTCGCTGTTTTGTTATTGCATTTTTTCGCATCGACTTCGATGCAGGTCAACCAGAAGTTCGAATCGTATTCGGAGGATGGATTCTGCTTGACATGAATTCCTTCTGTGTCCGCGAAGTTTTCGGAATAAAGTGTATGTATTGCCCGGCGGCGTGCGATATATTGTTCGAGAACAGTCATTTGACCTCGACCTATACCGGCGCAAATATTGGATAATCGGTAGTTATAACCGATGTGTTTATGGTAGTAATAGGGGCGATCTTCACGTGCCTGCGTAGCGTAGAAAATTGTGCGTTTCGCCTCTTCTTCGGTTCTGCAAATCAGGGCGCCTCCGCCAGAAGTAGTGATCATTTTGTTGCCGTTGAACGACAGCGCTCCGAATTCTCCGAAAGTGCCGCATTTTTGCCCCTTGTATTCAGATCCGATAGCTTCTGCTGCGTCTTCGCAGATTGGAATATTGTACTTTTCGGCAATGGCGCATATTTCGTCTAATTTGGCTGGCATGCCGTACAGATGTACCGGAATGATGGCTTTAGGATATTTTCCGGTTTTAGCTTTTCGATCGTGGATGGCTTGTTCCAAAAATTGTGGCGACATATTCCAAGTTTCCTCTTCTGAATCGACGAAGACGGGTGTTCCGCCCAGGTAGGTTATCGGATTGGCTGATGCCGAAAATGTGAACGATTGGCAAATCACTTCGTCTCCGGGACCTATTCCCAATTGCAAAAGTCCCAAATGAATGGCTGCTGTACCGGATGAGAGGGCAACGATATGTCTGCCCTGTCCGATGAAAGTTTCTAGATCTTTTTCGAATGCATTAACGTTGGGGCCGAGCGGAACGACCCAGTTGGTATCGAATGCTTCTTGAATGAATTGCTGCTCACAGCCGCTCATACGTGCCAGCGAGAGATGGATGCGTTGTTTCATAACGAATTATTTTTGAATTTCCGGAGTCGGATACGTGTGGAAAATCGTTTGGAAAATTAGTTTCAGATCTCCTCGAAAAGTGTGGGTATAATAGTAGTCGAGATTGATTTGAACTTTGTCCGGAAAAATTATTTCATTGTTATATTTTACAGGATCGGGGACTTGTGCCAGTAGCTCTTCCTCATTGGCATATTTGAGCGAGGCTGGTCCGGTTATTCCTGGGCGTAATTTCAGAATGAGTTTATTTTCTCCAGTTAGTTGATCCGCATATCCGGGTACATCGGGACGTGGTCCGACGAAACTCATGTCACCGATCAATACATTCCATAATTCGGGGAGTTCATCGAGTTTATATTTTCTCAAAACGGCACCCAAAGGGGTGATTCGGCTCTCTCCTGCAATGGAAATACTGGAGCCTGAATGGATTACTTGCATCGAACGGAATTTATACATCGTGAAGAGCTTTCCCTCTTTTCCGACACGAACCTGTTGGAAAATGACAGGGCCTCCCGGCATTTTGATTTTGATCAAAATAGCTATGATTAGTAGAATCGGACATAAACAAATCAACCCCAAGAATGATGCCGTGCGGTCGAAAATCCACTTTGCGTCCATTGTAATGACAATTATCGAAAAATTTTATACGCGATTTTTTTTACCCAAGCAGGGGCGATGAGCAGACAGAACATGGCATAGGCGAATAAGTCGGCGGTATGGCCGTAGTGCAAGTTTTTGTTGATTTGCAATCTGTCCGCCAATTGTTTTTTTGCAAAAACCCATCCATTCCGGCGCTTTTTGAACAAGGCTTCGGTCATTCTGAATTTCAATACTACGTTCGGAAGATTTGCTATATTCACTCCATGCATTAGGCCGTCGTACCAAAGCATCGTATCTTGGTTTTTCCGATATTCAGGGCGGTAACAATGTCCGATTTTATCAAAAAAACTTTTGCGGAATAAAACGGCGGGATGGGCGAGGGGATTTCTTTTCGCAAAAAATTTCTTGCATTCGGTGGGAGTCGCTGGATAAACGATTGTTTTCCCGGATTCGCAACCTTCTTCGTCGATTTCGTTGATAGCCCCTCCGACGACATCTATTTCGGGGTGTTCATTCAGAAAACAGATCTGTTTTTCGATGCGATCCGGCAACGAGATATCGTCTGCATCCATACGGGCGATGTATTCGTAACCGTTGTCGAAACATATTTGGAGCAGATCGTTTAAGACGCAGGCGAGTCCCCGATTCTCTGCAAAACGTACAATCGATACGTTTTTGTTATTTTCATACGCTTCCAGACATGAATTTAAGGAATTTCCTATGGGACCATCTACTCCTATATATATTCGACAGGAATAAGTCTGTTTTATGATGCTGTCAATAGCGGGGCGGACGTATTGGGGCGTATCGTTTTTATAAACGGGGATAATGACGGCAACAGGATAATTCATCGTGATTAGAGTTTTGTATATTTTTCTATTATGTCCATCCACTGCTGCAAAACGGTATTTTTGTCGACTAAGTGTTTGATTGTATTGGATGCGCGAAGTCCGATCTCGCGTGCAGCCGTTTCATTTTCCGATAGATATGAAAATGCTTGTGCGATCGAGTTTGCATCGTCGGCGAAGCATCCGTTTATGTGATCTATAATTAGTTCTTTTGCACCAGATACTTTTGTACTGATTACAGGCAATCCGAGGTACATTGCTTCTATCATTGCATTCGACATTCCTTCATAGTCGGAAGATAGGACGAATACTTGTGCCGATTTCATTTGTGAAGCTATGTTAGCAGACCTGCCTTGTAACCTGACACGACATCCTTTTCGTTCTATATATTCTTCGAGTTCCTGTCGCATAGGGCCTTCTCCATAAATATCTAAGCAGTGATCAGGATGGGTTTTACTGAAAAGTGCAAAAGCATCGATCATCATTTTCTGGTTTTTTTGAGGATCGAGTCGTCCGACGGAGATTATTTTCTTTTCTTTGTGGCTGCTTAATGCTGATTGCCATTCGAATTGTTCTGATATGGGATTGGCGATTACGGATATGCGCTTATGGTATTTTGCTGGAAAATATTTCTTAATCTCCGGGGTTTGTACAACCATATGTTGCATTCTGAATAAGAGCATTCTCCGTATTATTTTTCGGAATAGGCTGGCTTTTCCTGGGTCATTTCGTTCGGAAACAATAATAGGTGTCCGGGTAAACAGCATACAAGCCAATGTTGCTACAAACACAGGTAACATGAAGGCGATAACAAGGTCATATTGCCGTAAATATTTGCGTAGCCACAATAATTTAGCCGTGATGTCCCGGTGATGATCATCTGCAAATGCGAGTTTTATTGCCGGATTTATGTCGTATGCAATCATCCGTTTTCTTAAACATACGATGCTTACTTCGTAGGTTTTACAAAGAGAATTAGCAAGGGTAGAGAGGACACGTTCTGATCCACCGGAGGATAGGGTGTCCGTTACGAATACTATTTTCATCAAAAGGATTACTTTTTATCGGATGGTTGAAGGCATACAACCTTTTTTATGAGGTTTTCCCATTCTGCGTATATTTTTTCGGGAGAGTGTGTTTCGCAGAGTTTATGCGCATTATGGCTAAGATTGTCTGCGAAAAATTGGTCTGATAGTATTTTCTCCATTGCGGTCTGTAATGCTTCCACGTCGCCAATGGGGGTTAGCAATCCATTTGTCCCGTTTTTTATCAGAAATCTCGCGCCCCCACCTTTGCAGTCGGTCGATATGCAGGGTACTCCTAAAGCCATCGCTTCCATCAGTGCGTTGGGCATACCTTCGAAGTCGGATGAAAGCACGAACAGTGAAGAACGTTCGATTTTCTTCCGGATTTCTGTCGTGTAACCGGGAAAGCTGACTTTGTCGGCAATTCCCAAGTTTGAGGCCAATAATTCGAGGTCTTTCCGCAGCGGACCGTCGCCGTAAATGACCAGTTTGTAGGCTGGATATTTGGCTGTTATACCCGCGAATGCTTTTATCAGGAGAGCATGATTTTTCTGTTCGGTCAGCCTGCCGGAGGAAACGATCTGCTTGTTTCTCGGACCTGAGTATTCTGCGGTGATGAACTCCTTGTTGATCGCATTCGGAATGATTTTTACGGCTGCGCTGCCGATGGAATTCCCGTACCAGTTTTTTTGAATTTCGGTTTGGAACACCCAGCCATCGGCTTTATGGGCAACTTTCTTCAATCGCTTTTGTTTCGAAGGAGGGTACGTGGAGGGATCGACACGCTCCGAAGCGATAATTTTGGCTTTGGTGAGGAATCGAAGTGATAATAGCAGGATTGTCGGTATCGGCAACATAACTATATAACAGTCGCATCGGGTTTTGCGGATGAGCTTGCATACTCTGTAGAAACGAAGCAGATTGTCGTGCAGGAAGTTGCTCCGTTCTTGCTGGTGCAAGAGTGCTTGGCGACTTATTTTTGTCGAAAGCGGATACGTCGCCTCGTCATCGGATATGGTGATAAATTCGATATCGTGTTCACGTTGGCAGAGAAAATTGGCGAGGTTGCAACAAACTCGTTCGGCTCCTCCGCCCGAAAGTCCGCTTGTAAAGAAAACGATCTTCATGTTATTATTTACGAATCAATTGCAACATTTTGCCGGTGTTCTCTCCGAACAAGGATTCGCCGTTGACCATTTGGCAAAACCAAGCACTTTGCCCTGTCGTATTGACTTCTATAAGAACAACGGCTCCTTCTGTATCGAGAGACAGATCCCAGGACAGAATCCCTAAGTACGGTAGATTCGCATGCATTTTTAGTACAGTTTCTTTTATTCGAGTCAAATTCCCCCCCCCTATGTTGTAGCCTGAGAATTTGACCTTTGTATCCGGGTGAAAAACAAAATGTTCTCCTTGTTCCGAAAATGCTTCTTTTTTTAGTGTACCGTCTGCGTTTATTCCGATACATACTCCTCCGTAATGGATGTTATCACGATCGGATGAAGATCGGCCCAGCCTCAATGCGATGGGGCAAATATGGATTCGGTCGTCGAGGATATAGGTTATGACCCGAAACGTATTTACAGACGATGGATTCAATGTGGCAAGAACGTCCGCTTGATGGATTAATTCCTGTACAACGAAATTATTTCCGAATTTTTCCAGTACTTCCCGAACGGCCAAAGAGCTGCCGATGTCTTGTCCTCCGACAAAGTTGCATATCTGCACATCGCGTCCGCTACTGGTGTCTATCGTCTTTTTCACCACGCATTTGCCTCGGTCGAATAATGACATATAGGCTTCGGCTGGGGATAACAGAGCATTGTTCCCGTTTCTGTATATGCCTTTTACGCAGGATAGATAGGTTTGGGGGATGTGAAGGCCTTCTATTCCGGAGAACAATAGCGGCAAAAAACTTTTGTCGCCCAATATTTCTGCTTCTCTGTATGGATTGAGTTTCGGCTCCAATCGTGTCGAAAATAGAATTTCGGGGAAATAATCTTTGCAGTATATGCCGGTGTAGCTTTGGTACAGTCTGTGCCAGGCCGTAGATAACGATTTTCCGTAGTTTTTTCGGAAGAATTCTTTTATCTCCTGCTTCTGGGTTTCAGTCAGGGAAACTTTATCGATCAATTTTCGTTTTTTTTGGATGTTCTGCCTTTCCGAATAGGATACGAGTACTCGCCGGATCGTTCGGCTGATTGCCGTCAGATGATTTTCTATCGTATGTACAGTGCCCATTTTATCTTGTTTTAGGTGGTAATGTAAGCCATTCTCCGAATTTGTAATCCCAGTCTTCCGGTTCGAACGGAGTCATACCGCTCCAGTGGAAAAAAGTCAATTCGCCGAAATATACTTTACCATTGACTTCGTACAGATCCACACGTACCTGCGGATAACCTGCGGATAACTGGGCTGCCAATTCTTTCATTTTGTCGAAATTCAGAGGTTTATTCGGTAATACGGAGGCGTTGGGATGGCCGTTACGGAATGGAAGGTGGTTGTAATCGGCATCGAAGAAGTCGAATTTTGTTTCTTCTCCCTGTGTCATTCGATCGGAGGCAATGAAGAGTGCTTTCACTTTTCCGTCAAAACAGAAGAATTTATAGTCACGCAGCTCTCCGGAAGCATTGTCTTCCATATATTGCTCGGCAATGATCCGGGGTTTTATGTCTTTGTATGGCCATTCGCGCATTCCCCAGAAAAAATTATGCCGCAGGCAAGCGTTGATTTTGCGATGGACTTTTTTATAGTTCAGTTTTGATTTGTCCTTGCAAACGATCACACCGCCGCTGTCGTGCGTACATTTCAGCACGAAACGTTCGGGTAGTTTCGAAAAATCTATATCCTCGAATTTCTCCCATACACCGAGTGTGGGGATGAGGTATTCGTGCCCGATGATATCGCCGACGATGGCCTTTACTTCGTATTTGTCGCACAACTGTGTGTATCGTGGATTCCGGTCGTAGAGTTTGAGCCATTGCAGTTTTTCGCTGAACGATTTCGGGTGTTCCAGATCGAGTTTTTTATGCATACGCGCCCAAAAAGCAATCTTCAGATATGATTTATCACTTACCCAGTTGAAATATTCTCGGTGGCCCAATGTAAGCAGCAATAAGGCTGGATTTTTTATAATATCTGTTATCGAATGGGACATATTAGTCGGCGGATGTTGATTATTTTGTCATTTGTTTTTTGTAGGCAGGATTAGCATGTCGCCCAGTTTTTTATCCCAATCTTTCGGTTCGAACGGAGTCATACCGCTAGTGGGAAAGAAAGTCAGTTCTCCGAAGAAAATATCCATTCCGATCGTATAAAAATCGACTCGGAGGAATGGGATTCCACAACTAAGTGTTTCTGCCAACGATATCATTTGAGGTAGAGTTGAAGGCATAGAAATAATGCGATCGAATTGTGGTGGGTATGCTGTTTCGACCAACGGAAGGATTTCTCCCGTTGGGGTATAATAATTAGCATGATGTTCCGTAAAACGATCAAAATCTATTTTGAATAATTTTACTTTTCCGTTGAAACAGAAGAATTTATAGTCGTATAATTCATGGGATTTTTTATCTTCTATGTATTGTTCTGCGATGATGCGGGGTTTTATGTTTTTGTACGGCCACTCTCCATTATGATGGAAGTAGTCTTCCTGCAATCCGGTGCGTAATCCGTTACGGACTTTCTGCACATCCATTTGCTGTTTGTCTTTGCAAATGTACATTCCCGTTCCGCTGTTGTGATTGCATTTGATGACGAATTTGTCGGGCAGAGTATCGAAATCCACTTCTTCCGCTTTTGTCCATACTCCCAAGGTCGGGATGATGTATTTTTCTCCGATACGTTCGGCTACCCACTTTTTTGCCTCTATTTTGTCTGCCATAATAGTATATTCCGGGCGGCGATTGTATAGTTTGAGCCATTGCAATTTTTCGTTGAATGTGTGGGGGGATTTCCAATTGATTCCCCCCCCATTTTTAGTCGAAACTTTAACGACAGAAATAGCTTGTCAGATAGTAGATTACATCCGTATAGAAAGTTGAGTAGTTTATGTACCAACAGGGATGGACGGGAGATACCCCGGTTTATTTTCGAATAAAAGGAGTGAAGATATTCGAAACGGGCTTTTTCAGATGGTATAGGATCTTGATGATACATAAGAAATAATTTTATTTCAATTTCGATACGACTGTCCTCAATTTATCGAGATGGGCTTCGCAGTTGAGATAGTTGAGTATTTGATATCTCTTTTTTCGGGTAATGAACGACGGCAGTAGGCCGTGTACGAAAAGTCGTTTGGCTGTGCGGGTGCAATAGGGCTGGAATGGAACCAGAAAATTGCGACTTGTTTTTTGTGCCCACGTTTCGAATGTTGTGTTCAGCTGGTCTTCGTTCGAGATTATTTGGTTCAACTTGTCGATGCGTTCTGCGAAAATTTTACGTTCGGCTTCGTTCATCGGTATAACGGAAGGTCGTTCGTTGCATTGTGTATACGGGTATAATTCGAATTGAGGTAATGTCTGTTTGTCGAGTCGAAGCGATACCATGAAACCTTCGTTCCAGGGACCGTGACGTTCGCTTTTATGATCGAAAAGCAGATTTCCCAAGCCATAGAAAATAGGTTTTCCGTGGTATATTTCATATCCCGAATAACAATGCTGGTGGTGGTTGATTATTGCGTCGGCGCCGGCATCTATAAAAAAACGATAAGTTTCTTTCATGCGGGGAGATGGCAACGCGTAATGTTCGTGTCCTCCATGCACGATGACCAAAACATAATCGGCTTTTGTCCGTGCCTCTTGTATATTGTAATATTGTTGTATCGGATTTAATGGATTGGCGCCGGCGGTTGTGTCCGTTGCTATAGAGAACTCATGTTCACAACAATTCACGATCGCTAATGTTCCCTTCTCTTTTTGATTTATGTACAGAACAGTTGCTGCTTCAGCCGAATTCTTACCGATGCCGACTGTCTTTATTCCGGCGTTTTCAAGCAGTTCGCGGGTTTCAATACAGCATTTTGTACCTTGGTCGAGGATGTGGTTGTTGGCGAGTGTGCAAACATTGAAACCGGCATACTTGACGGCATCGACTGCGGCGGGCTGCCCTTGTAATGTGGGACCGCTTTTGGCAATTGGAACTCCTGCGTGCAAAACGATTGGGAATTCGAAATTTATGATACTGACATCTGCCTGCTCCGTGAGGTATTTAATGTCGTCGAACAACGAAGCGTAGTTGCCACGGGCGATAAGATCTGATATTCGGTATCTATCGCAAAAATCGCCTGCTATCAGAAGGTGCATCATGATTTAGTTAGAGAAATATTAAAGACTTAAGCAAGATAGTTCGTTGTGCTAAATCCAATATTGGATAGATATGAGTGCTGTGTATTAATCTTGGGATTTTCTCATATATAAAGCGACTGAAAGGAAAAATATTAATCCGATGTATCTATCTATGTTTGTATAAAAATAGCTAATAACTCCACATTGCAAAATGATGGCGATGGAAAATGTGATGATTATATTTGATACGCGGAGATATTGGTCGGAATATCGTAGTCTAACTGATATATTGGCAATTCGGTTGATTATGAAAGGGAATAAGAAGACGCAGACTCTGCCAATATCGACTAAAAACAACCCTAAAAATGTATAAAATACATTTATGTTCATTTGTGTGTTTGCATAAGCGATATTGTTCCAATCCTGAACTGAGATTTTGTCCTCGGAGAAAAAGTTGAAAAATGGAAATATACGAGATAAAGTCCACTCTGGATTATAGTAATTATTCCAGAGGTTACAAAAGTTCAGAAATGGTTGTCCTGCATAAATAATGAAACTTCCTTCGGCTTCCGCATCTCGTTCTCCGAATCTAGATGTGGTTACAGCGATAAAATATGCGATTAGAACTGTTAGAAGAATACTTCCTATAATTTTTATATAAAATTTTTGTCTAACGGAGAATGATTTCTTAAACCAGATATAACATAATACGAATAACATCACCCAGTAGAACGTATTCGATCTGTCGGCGTAAAGAATTCCCAATAGAATAGGCGAGGTCGAACTTAATAGAATTAAACAGTTGAATATTATTTGTTTGCGATTGATAATTAGGCTATAAAAGAATAGTGGAATAAGAAAATATGCAGAATGTCCCAAAATCATAACTATTGTAGCGATGATGCGGGAAATACCAGTTAGTGAATCTGTTATCGAAGTAGTCATCCCATTGTAGGAATCAACTCTGATTTCTCCTAAATCTCCGATGAATAAATTAAATACGATTTGATCGTAAAAAAGTAAAATTATAAGAATAAATACCGATATAAATATAAATATCAGACCTTTGAAAAAAGTCGAATTTTTGAGAGGAGCAATATTGCTTATATTTAAACGATTGCTGTTGTATTTATAGAACGGATAGATACAAAAAGTGATGAGACCACAATAAATAATTGTAGGAAGAGGAGAAATATCGATTTTTGAAAAATATACTAAATCATAGTCATAGTTTTGGTTGTATAATATTATTGAAAAAAAGGAGGAGATTGCATAGATAAATATCATATACGCACTCATGTCGAACCCTCGTTTTCGTATAACAGCAAGGAGTAGAGTTGTAAAATATATAAATGGAAAATATAACATTATTTGAGATGGATTTTATTGTTGCTTGATTCCTAATAAGCAATGAAAACGATGTACATATTGGAGCTTTTTTGTGAATAAATATCCTAATAGAATGATGATTAATAAGAACAGATAGGCTCCTTCCATAAATTATCGGTTAAGATTGTTGAGTATCTGATTGATTTTACTCGGATTCCCATAGATGCAGGGTGAATCGTAAGGACGGTCGGGAAATGCACCGTATTCCAATTTGATTTTCAAACCATGTTCTTGGATGAATTGTTCTACGCGCTCGGCCAGGCTTATGGGCTGACCTGTGCAGCAATTTATGATACCGGTAACTTCGCGTTGCATAATGACGGCACTGATTATTTCCGCCAACTTGTCCACGGTAATAAAGTCGTATTTGTTTTTTCCCGTAGTGAATGGAAATGTTTCTCTTCCTTCTTCGGCCGCGAGGAGTAACTTGCAGAAAATGGAGTTGTTCTTTTTATCATCGCCGAGAATATAATATCCCCGTAGCCACTGTAAAATACAGCCTTTTTGCTGGGTGTATTGTATCATACAACGGCGGAGAGCATCTTTGGCGATGCCATACATGGAAAGAGGGTTGCAGGGTGTATTTTCGTCAATTGCCCCTTCCCAGTAGCCTATTTCGTGCATTGTTCCCATAACAGCGAGCTGAGGTAATCCGTCATCGATTATTCGAGTAAGGAATCGGTAATGGGCTGATAGATCTCCCAGGTGAGTTGAGGCATTGTGTACGAATCCATTGCGCCAAGCCAGATGTAGACATACGTCCGGGGTTCCTAATAATGTATATATGTTTGTATCGGGAAGGGTGAAAAGGTCGATGTTTTTCCGTTCGGCGCGTTTGTCTACTTCGTCGGTATTAAGATCACATGCTATGACTTGGATTACTTTATCAAGTAATGTTTTTACTATATGAAGACCTATATATCCGTTGGCTCCGGTTACTAATATTTTCATTTTGAAGGAAGATTAAAATGTGTCAATAAATTGATTATAAGTAATTTTCGATGAAATTAAGTAACTCGATCGGGGACATTTTTTCTTTATAATGATAATTTATATCGATCGGGTCTTTGATTTTTTTGAGGAAATCGGAGTCAATATCGTTTGGAGAGGTGAATGTAGAGATATATTCCAGATTGAAAAACGGTTCATTTTTGATATGCGGGTTGTTGGTCAAAAGTTTTTTTCCAAGGCAGACCGCTTCGCAAGCTCTTTGTGTAAAGCCGATGCCATTTTTTTGCATTACTTCCAAGATACAATGGGTGTGGAAGATGTATTGCAAGTTTTCTTCATAAGGGATCGACTTATTTAAATAAGTTATTTCATCCTTATATTTCTGGTCCTGAATATCGACGCCGGCTAATAGCAGATTGGGTTTTAAGTTGTTGTCTTTGAGAATTGTGTATATTTTGAAAATATCATTTAATCTATTTTTGGCTTTGGCCAACATATAGACGTCGCTATAGGGCATTTTTTTTATTTTTCCGTGATAGGATGAGTACACCAATGGGTGATAGATGAATCCGTATGTTGCACAATCTCCTGGATCGAAGGACAGAACCAAGTCGAATTGCTTCTTTAAATTGTTGCAATAGAATGGATGAGTGCTTGCCAGATCTTGTAAAATGCATACGAGTTTTGCATTGGGAAATTTTTCTCTTAAGTATGTTGTAATACCTACGTCCTGTTTGATCCAATTCATAAATACGATGAAACAGAACGGTTTTGAAACTGGAAACCTATGTTTGAAATAAGAATCGTTCCAAGCTGTTTTGAACGGTAATTTGACCAAACGGTTGATTGTGGGGTTAAAATGAATCCTATATAATAACCCTTTTAATGAGTTGATAGGGGGATATGGCCCTGGAATGTACTGTACGTTGTTGAATTGATAGAGATCAGAATACGAAAATTTATACAGATCCCAATCTGATCCCAATATCACATAGTTGTATTTATCCATTTTGAACAGAGATAAATTTTTGGTAGTAATAGATCAATGTGGTACAGTATATTATGGAGCATAATACATTAGTTAATAATGCCCCTTCGGTATTAAAGAGATAGACAAATGTCGTATAGCCGAATATTTTGAATACTCCATTGGCAATGCTGCTGTTTCGAATGGCTTTACCTTGTCCATGAGAACCCAGATAGCGATTGATCATATCTCCGAATCCATGGATACTGAATCCTGCCGCTAACCATACTGCATAATTACCGACGCTATGGTATTCTTCGGAATAAAGGAATGCTATTAGCGGTTTGATGAGTAAGATAAACAGGATACAAGTACCGACAGTAAGCAGAATGGAATTTTTGAGAACTTTGGAGGGAATACGTGGTTGTGTTGCAAATTGTTTGAAATAGGTGGTGCCAATGATGGCAGGAAGAGTTGATAGTGGTGTAGTTACGGTCAGTGCTAAAGTGTAGAACCCAACTTCAGTATTGTCTTCGTTGAATACTCCTAATGTGATTCCTGCCAGGTAATTGGATGCTACCATAAATAATGATCCTATGTATAATTGTAGTCCGTATTTATGATTTTCGTCATTGAGTTCTGTAAATATGTGTTTTACGTTGGATATCTTAGGATGAGCGGAGAGGATGATAATTAAAAGTACTGCAGAATAGATTCCCCATTGAATAGATATCACCGATTCCGGATCAGCTCCCCATTGCTGATAAACAAAGACGGCTGTAAGAATATACAGGAGTGTCGGCAACAAGCGTGCTATGGATAAACGTCCTATGTGGTTGTCTCCTTGTGAAACGGTATTGATATAGTTGAGAAGTAGAGGGTAGTAACATACGGGAATCGAAATTAAAAATAGTTGTGCTATGGCGGGATTAGCGGGACTATGGGCAAAATAACATACTAACATGGAAAGGCTCAATACGATACAAGCCATGATGAGTATGAGTAGCATTGTTCCCCGGATTGTACGGGACCGCAATTCATTATTACTCAATGCCAGCAATCGGCTGCCGGACAGGAAATACCCGAATAGCAGCAGCGAAGCGATGAAGTTGATGATGTTTTGTACGTATCTCACGTCGCCATAATCTGCCGGAGATAAAAAACGGGTGTTGATTATCGAGGCGACGACGCCCAGTAGAACGCCCGACAGGGTCGAGGCATAGAGTATGACGACTTGTTTTGTCTGTTTCGTGAATTTCATGGAACCGATTGGGAACTATCGCGGCGTCTTTTGATGATCTGAGCGGGAATACCGCTGCAGATGCAATTATCGGGAATATCCCGGAATACGACGGAGTTGGGCTGTATAGCTACATTGTCGCCTATTTTACATTTTCCGGTTATCTTGACACCGGGACTTAATAATACGTTGTTGCCGATGATAGGGCGGTTGTCCGGCGTCTTATTTAATCCGATGACGACACCGCTGTTTATCTGGCAATTACATCCCATTGACAGACAATTTACTATTACTCCCCCCCCCTTGAATGCGGGATGCGCAGGCCGGGGCCGACCATATTCAGGCCGATTGCGATTTGGTATTTACCTCCGCGACGGGAAAGTCGGATTTTCCAATAGCAGGCCAGTAGCCGGTGCCAAAGATTCGCTCGTGTATTGTGGTAATATTCGCAATGTCTCAATGCGGTCAGATAATGGAAGGCAATACAGGACTCCGATTTCATGAATAGTCCGAGCCTGTATTTCAGAAAGCCGATCGATCCGATATTGCGCTGCCGGTCGGCTCGAATATAATTTTCGAGGTCTTTTCGGGAGTTAATCATTGTTGCCTGTTGTTTGTTGTTTTTCGTACCATTGGGCGAAAATAGCGATCCCTTCCGCCAGAGAAACCTGCGGCCGATAGCCGAAATCGCGTTCGAGTTTTGTCGTGTCGGCGTAGGTCGTGTATACATCTCCCTGTTGCATGGGCATCATTTGCAGTTGGGCGTTCTTGCCGAGGGCCTGTTCGAGCGTATGGATGAAATTCATCAGTTGAACGGGATGTCCGCATCCGATGTTATAGACTTCGGCCGGAATAGGACGGTCTTGTGTCGGGGCCGGGGCTTTGCCGATGACGCGGACCATCCCTTCGATGATGTCGTCGATATAGGTGAAGTCGCGTGAAAGATTGCCGTGATTGAATACTTTGATCGGTCGCCCCTCCCGGATGGCTCCGGCGAATAGCATGGGGGCCATATCGGGACGTCCCCAGGGGCCATATACCGTGAAAAACCGTAAACCGGTGGTCGGAATTCCGTACAATCCGGAATAGACGTGCGCCATCAGTTCGTTCGATTTTTTCGTGGCAGCATAGAGGGATACGGGGTTATCTACCCGGTCTTCCTCCGAAAAGGGTGTTTTCGTATTGCCGCCGTAAACCGAACTTGAGGAGGCGTAAACGAAATGCCGGACCGGATTGTGTCGCACGCACTCGAGCAGGTTGAGGAATCCCACGATGTTGCTGTCAATGTAGGCATAGGGGTTTTCGATCGAATAGCGTACGCCGGCCTGTGCCGCCAGATTGACGACGGCATCGAATTTTTCAGTTCCGAACAGGTTTTGCAGGGCCTGTCGGTCTTCGAGGTGCATTTGGATGAACCTGTAAGCGGGATAACGATCGCTCTGCACCGGTTGTCCTTTCGCAACGAGATTCCGGTGAATGCCTGCCGTTTCGAGCCGGGCGTATTTGAGCCGGACATCGTAATAGTCATTGATAGAATCTATGCCGACGACCTGATTGCCCGCTTCGAGCAATCGTTTGGATAGGTGGTAGCCGATGAATCCGGCAGAACCGGTCACTAATATTTTCATGGTTTTCGAACTTTTTACCGGCCTTACGATTTTCAGTTTTAGGCTGTATGTTCAAAAATCGACCTTCTATATTTTACGGTACAGGAGGCCGAAATTTCGAAAAAACGGATTGTGACTTCTCGTCGTTCGAAAGCTATTTGCCGATCGCCGCGTATTCGAATCCTTCGGCAATCACTTCGTCCTTGCTGTAAATGTTGCGCCCGTCCACCAATACCGGTTGTTTCATAACCCGTTTGATGACCGACCAGGAGGGAATTCGGAACTCCTTCCATTCGGTCAATACCGCCAGAGCGTCGGCGTCGATCACCACATCGTACATATCTTTGCAATAGACGACCCGGTCCCCGATTCGGCGGCGGCATTCGTCCATCGCTACCGGGTCATATACCTTCACGGAGGCTCCCGCTTCGAGCAGCTTTTCGATAACGACCAGAGCCGGTGCTTCGCGCATATCATCCGTTTCGGGCTTGAAGGCCAGGCCCCACAAGGCGATCGTCTTGCCCCGGAGTGTTCCGAGCTTATCTTGCAGTTTCTTGACTACGATCTCTTTCTGTCGTTCGTTGACCGCTTCGACCGCTTCGATCACTCCCATCGTATAGCCGTATTCGCGGGCGGTACGGGCCAGGGCCTTGACATCTTTCGGGAAGCAGGAGCCGCCGTATCCGCAGCCCGGATAGAGGAATTTCGAACCGATGCGGGTGTCTGCGCCGATACCTTTCCGTACCATATCGACATTCGCTCCTACCAGATCGCACAGGTTGGCGATGTCGTTCATGAAGGAGATGCGTGTAGCCAGCATGGCATTGGCCGCGTATTTGGTCATCTCGGCCGAGGGAATGTCCATGAAGTAGAGCCGGTAGTTGTTCATTTGGAACGGACGGTAAAGCCGTTCCATGACCTTTTTTGCCCGGTCGCTCTCTACGCCGACGACCACACGATCGGGCGACATGAAGTCCTTGATCGCTGCGCCTTCCTTGAGAAATTCGGGGTTCGAAGCCACTTCGAAGTCGATTTGCTCGTCGCGTTTGGTCAGCTCTTCCTCGATGACGGCCTTGACTTTTTTGGCCGTACCTACCGGTACGGTGGACTTGGTGACCAGAATCGTGTATTTTTTGATGTTCCGGCCGAATGTCCGAGCTACTTCGAGTACGTATTGCAGGTCGGCCGAACCGTCTTCGTCCGGCGGCGTGCCTACGGCCGAGAAAACGACTTCGACGTTGTCGAGGCAGGTGGTCAGGTCCGTGGTGAAATGGAGCCGGCCCGCTTCGACGTTCCGTTTTACCAGGTCGTCCAGTCCCGGTTCATAGATAGGGATTTCACCGTTTAACAAGCACTTGATTTTTTCCGGGTTGATGTCCACGCAGGTAACATCGATTCCCATTTCGGCAAAACAGGCTCCCGATACGAGACCCACGTAGCCTGTGCCGACGATTGCTATATTCATTGATTTTGTTTTTTAGATTTATTGATGTTTGCAAAAGGGGGGTGTCTTGTGTGACAGAATTATGCACTGCCGGACTTACTACCGGTTTTTATACATGGATTCGTAGTATTTCTCGTATTCGCCCGAGGTGATATGGTCCATCCACTCCTGGTTTTCGAGGTACCAGCGCACGGTTTTTTCGATGCCCTCCTCGAATTGCAGCGAGGGTTCCCAGCCCAGCTCGTTTTTCAGTTTGCGCGAATCGATGGCATACCGCAGGTCGTGCCCCGCACGGTCGGTGACGTAGGTGATGAGCTTCTCGCTCTCGCCTTCGGGGTTGCCCAGCAGCCGATCGACGGTGCGGACGATGACTTTAATCAGGTCGATGTTCTTCCATTCGTTGAATCCGCCGATATTGTAGGTTTCGGCGATGCGGCCTTTGTGGAAGATCAGGTCGATGGCGCGGGCGTGGTCTTCGACGTAGAGCCAGTCGCGGACATTCTCGCCCTTGCCATAGACAGGCAGCGGCCGGCCGTGGCGGATGTTGTTGATGAACAGCGGGATCAGCTTTTCGGGAAATTGATAGGGCCCGTAGTTGTTCGAGCAGTTGGTTACGATCGTCGGCAGACCGTAGGTGTCGTGGTAGGCCCGCACGAAATGGTCGGACGAGGCTTTGGCCGCCGAATAGGGGGAGTGGGGATCGTAGCGGGTTTCCTCTGTGAAGAGCGTGCCGTCGAATTGCAGCGCACCATATACTTCGTCGGTCGAAATATGATAGAAGCGTTTCCCCTTCCAGTTGCCGTTCCATTGTTCCTTGGCTGCCTGCAACAGGGAAAGCGTGCCCATGACATTGGTGCGGGCGAAGATGAACGGATCCTTGATCGAACGATCGACGTGGCTTTCGGCGGCCAGGTGGATCACTCCGTCGATATCGTACTTGCGGAACACCTCGCGGATGGTGTCGTAGTCGCAGATGTCGGCCTTGACGAAGGTGTAGTTCGGAGCATTTTCGATGTCTCGCAGGTTGGCCAGGTTCCCGGCATAGGTCAGTTTATCGAGATTGACGATCCGATAGTCGGGATATTTGTTTACGAAGAGCCGCACCACATGCGAGCCGATGAATCCGGCGCCGCCGGTAATGAGGATGTTGCGTTTCATGTATTTGCTTTTTCTGTTTTTATTTCTCGTTGTTCGGGATGATCCCGGCGGTTCGCTTCGGCTTACCGGAGGGTTGCCATACAGCGTACGAGCGAATCCCGCCAGTGGGGGATGTCGATTCCGAATGTCGTTTTGATTTTGGTCTTGTCGAGTACCGAAAAATTCGGTCGTTGCACCTTGGACGGAAATTCCGCAGAGTGGCAGGGACGGATCTTACAGGAGGAGGTATGGCCTGCCAGCGCGGCGATTTCATGGGCGAAATCGTACCAGGAGCAGACTCCTTCGTTCGAGAAGTGGTAGAAGCCCTCCCGTCCGGCATAGTCGCCGGATTCGATGCGGTCGAAGATCACGCGGGCCAGGTCGGCGGCGCAGGTCGGAGTTCCCACCTGATCGAAAACGACCTGTAATTCCGGTTTGTCGGCCGTAAGCTGCAACATGGTTTTCAGGAAATTCCTGCCGTAGGGCGAATAGAGCCAGGCGGTGCGGAAAACCAGATGTTTGCACCCCGAAGCCACGATCGCCTCTTCCCCTGCGAGTTTGGTTTTGCCGTACATGCCCAGCGGGGCGGTGGGATCCTCCTCCCGGAACGGAGTGTTTCCCACGCCGCCGAACACGTAGTCGGTCGAGATGTGAAACAGCGTGGCGTCGCACGCTTTGGCGGCTTCGGCCAGGTTCCGCACGGCTTCGCGGTTGATCCGGTCGGCCGTTTCGACCTCTTCTTCCGCCTTATCTACATTGGTGTAGGCGGCACAATTGACGATCGCGTCGATCCGCTCGTTTTCGACGAACCGTCGTACGGTGTTCGCATCGGTGATATCCAGGTCGGCTACGTCGGTAAAGAAATAGCGGTGTCGCGAAGCTGCACCGAGCGTGCGCATTTCGCGGCCCAACTGTCCGTCGGCACCGGTTACGAGTATGTTATGCATAGTAGTCGATTCCATAGTCGAAAAGTTCTTCGGCATCTTTGAGGCGGGGATGTGCCCGGTCTTTGGGCGAGAGGATCGCCTCTTCTGCGGGGAGTTGCCAGTCGATCCCCAGGTCGGGGTCGTTCCAGGCAATCGCTCCTTCGGACTGGGGCGCGTAGAAGTTATCGCATTTGTATTGGAAGACGGCCTCGTCGCTCAATACGGAAAAACCGTGTGCGAATCCGCGCGGTACGAAGAGCTGGCGGTGATTCTCGGCGGTCAGTTCGACGGCGACGTGTTTGCCGAACGTGGGCGATCCGCGCCGTATATCGACGGCGACGTCCAGAACCCGACCCTGAACGACCCGCACCAGTTTGGATTGGGCTGCGGCCCCCTTTTGGAAATGGAGTCCGCGCAGTACGCCCCTGCGGGATTTGGATTCGTTGTCTTGCACGAAGCGTACGGGCCGGACGGCCTGGTCGAACTGTTGCTGGGAGTAGCTTTCGAAGAAATAGCCGCGGTCGTCGCCGAACACCTGCGGCTCGATGATAACCACGTCCTTGATTGCGGTGGCAATGACTTTCATTATTTCTGTTCGCGTTTTAATTCGTCGATTACTTTGAGCAGATATTGTCCGTATTGGTTTTTAATCATCGGCTGTGCCAGCGCTCGCATCTTCTCCTCCGAGATCCAGCCCATGCGGTAGGCGATGCCTTCCAGACAAGCGATCTTCAGCCCCTGACGCTTTTCGATCACCTCGACGAAAATCGAGGCCTGTGCCAGCGAGTCGTGCGTGCCCGTATCGAGCCATGCGAAGCCGCGTCCGAGGGTTTGGACTTTCAGTTGGCTGTCTTGCAGAAAGACTTGATTTACAGTCGTGATTTCCAGTTCGCCTCGGGCCGAAGGTTTGATCTTTTTAGCCACATCGACCACTTTGTTGGGATAGAAGTAGAGTCCCACTACTGCATAGTTGGATTTGGGATTGGCCGGCTTTTCCTCGATCGAAAGGCAGTTGCCGTTTCCGTCGAATTCCGCCACGCCGTAACGCTCCGGATCATCGACCCAGTAGCCGAATACGGTGGCCTTGTTCTCCTCTTCGGCCGTGCGGACCGCTTCCCGGAGCATCGTCGAGAAGCCCGAGCCGTGGAAGATGTTGTCGCCCAACACCAGGCAGGCGGAATCGCTGCCGATGAACTTCTCGCCGATCAGGAACGCCTGGGCCAGTCCGTCGGGCGAAGGCTGTTCGGCGTATTCGAACCGAACGCCGTAATCCGATCCGTCGCCCAGCAGACGCCGGAAAGCCGGAAGGTCGGCCGGCGTGGAGATGATGAGAATATCGCGTATTCCGGCCAGCATCAGGACGGAGATGGGGTAGTAAACCATCGGCTTGTCGTAGATCGGCAGCAGTTGTTTGCTGACTCCTTTAGTGATCGGGTATAAACGGGTGCCGGAGCCTCCGGCCAGAACGATTCCTTTCATGGTTGGTTATCGGGGATAGTGGTGATTTCTGTTTTATGCGGGCTGCACTTTGTCGAACTGTTCGAATTCGGAGTTTTTCGATTTGAATTCCGGAACGATCTTTTTCATCAGGCAAACCGTGTCCGGGACGTTTACCATCCTGGCGAATTGTTCGAGCTGTTCGGTCGCAGCGCAGGCTTCGGCGTAGTCGTATTCGCGCACTTTGGCGATACGGATCCGGTCGTGTGTCGTGGGGATCGTATTTTCGGTGTTCGAGAGTACCTCCTCGTACAGTTTTTCACCCGGACGCAGTCCCGTGTATTCGATCTTGATCTCTTCGCCGGGTTCGTATCCGGCCAGTTCGATCATGCGTTTGGCCAGGTCGGCGATTTTCACCGATTTACCCATATCGAAAACGCAGATTTGATTGCCTGTGGAGATCGTTGCGGCTTCCATGACCAGCTGGCAGGCCTCGGGAATGGTCATGAAGAAGCGGGTGATGTCCGGATGGGTGACCGTTACCGGTCCGCCCTTGGCGATCTGCTCGCGGAAACGCGGAATTACCGAGCCGTTCGAGCCGAGGACGTTTCCGAAACGGGTCGTTACGAACTTCGTGGCCCCCTCGATCGTTCCCTGCTCGATGGCCAGCCCGAGCGACTGTACGTAAATTTCGGCCAGGCGTTTGGTACAGCCCATGATATTGGTGGGATTCACGGCTTTGTCGGTCGAGATCATCACCATCTTTTCGACGTTGTATTCCAGGCATTTCAGAGCGACGTTGCGTGTGCCGATGACATTGACCAGCACTGCTTCGCAGGGATTTTCCTCCATCAGGGGGACGTGTTTGTAAGCGGCGGCGTGGAATACGACCTGGGGATGGAACGTGCGGAAAGCGAAATCCAACCGATTGGGCAGCCGGATGTCTCCGATCACAGGGACGAATTCCAGCTTCGGGAAGCGCTCTTCGAGTTCGAGCCGCAGGTTGTGCATCGGGGTTTCTGCATTGTCGAACAGGATCAATTTCTCGATTCCGAACGATGCCAGTTGGCGGCACAGTTCTGAGCCGATCGAACCGGCGGCTCCGGTGACCATGACGGTTTTTTCCCGGAAATTGGCGATGATTTCGTCCAGTGAGATCTTGATTTCGGGGCGGCCCAGCAGGTCTTCGATCTTGATTTCGCGGATAGACTGCCGCATGATCTTGCCGTCGATGACTTCGTCGATAGGCGGTGCGATCAGGATTTTCAGATTGCTTTCGACGCAGTAGCGGATCAGGCGCTCCTGCTCGGCCTGTGCCTCTTCGTTGGTGGGGAACAGCACGGCATCGATGTCGTATCGTTGCCGGAGGTATCGAATGCTGTATTCATTTTCGAAATAATAGACCGGACACTCCGCGATGGTGTGGTTTTTCATGTTCCGGCCGAAAGTCAGGAATCCTACGATCTTGTAGTGCGGAGAACTCTGCAGCCGGGTGACCAGCGATACCGATTTTTCGCTTAATCCGTAAACCAACACCAACTGGCGCTGTTTGCGGGATTTCAGGTTGTTTTTGACCAGGTCGTACACGATAATCATCGCTACCCGGATCAGGATCAGTCCGCAAAGCGTCAGAAGCAGGTCGAGTAACAACAGGGCCAATATGTGCAGGCTGAACTGCGGGGCAGGCGGATAAAGCACTACGGTCAGCCCCAGCAGTATTTCCTTGCTGAAGGTCGCTACGACGAATTTCGAGAGTTCCCGCAGGGTGGAGTGGCGGATGACGGAGTGATAGGTTTTCAGCAGATAGAAGGTGACGAACGAATAAACGACCGAACAACAAAGCCATAACAGGGTGTAATCCGAGATATTGAGGTGCAGCAGCAGCTTCACCGACACCAGTGCGCATAAGGAGGCTAACCCCGATACCGCCAGGTCGATCGCAAGGATCAATCTGGTGTTCAGATAGCGTTCCAGGTGTAATTTTTCTATCAAACGGTACATAATGTTATAATAAAATATAACGCAAGAGACTTAATCTTGTTTTAGCTCCTGCCGGATATGTTATCATTTTTCGACTTTCAAAGCGCTCTCCGGTGGCGGGGAAATAAGGATCGGATGTAAAAACGAATGAAACCGTCATTTTATATTTCGACAATTACCGTGCAATTTTCTCATTGCAAAGTATTGAGCGATCAGTTTTTGGATGTCTTTTCCAGAAAACATCCCGGAATGTAGGTCGTCGCTACGGCAATGACGCCTTCCAGAGCGACGATCAGGCGGCGGTTGCCCCGGATCCGCTTGATGTACCCCTCGGCTCCCTTGAACGGGCCGCCCGTGACCCGGACCTTGTCGCCGGAACGGTAGTCGATCGCTTCGTCGCTGAAATATTCCAGGTCGGAAGTGTCGGCGGAAGTGATCTGCATGAACAGCTCCATTTCCCGGTCCGGAATGACTGCCGGTTTTTTCGTTTCCCGGTCGAAGTAGGCCATGAACGGACAACTCGCTTTCATCCGGTCCTGCAATTCGAGCAGATAGTGTTCGCTTTGGCGGATGAACATCAGGGACGAAACGGCCGGTTTGCGTTTCCGTATCTTTTTGTCCCCGGCGACGGTGTCTTCGTGGAGCAGGGGAATATAACTCCGCACTCCTTCCTGCGAGAGCTGTTTTTCGAGTTCGAATACCCGGTTATAAAATACTTTCAGTGCATACCAGCACTCTTCGCCGTTTTTGTCTGACATAATTTGGAGGCGGTGTTAGGTCCCGCCGAATGTCCCGAAATCGTAATTGCATCGCTCCGGGGGCGCCCTTCGTCTGTCGATCTTGTTTGCAGGTCCGATTCCTTTTCTCCTGCGGCCGTAGGCAGGTGCGCCGGTTTTGCCGAATCCGACCGTAAAACTCTTTTGCAGATCTTTCGAGGTCGGAAGAGGATTCAGTGGCGTATCGATTCGCTGCCCTGTGTCTGTTTTCTCGGAGGAGCGGTGTGCTAAAAGTATGTACCGTATTTGTGAAAAGGGCATACTCCACAATCCCCCGCGGTTTTTGTGTGATTTCCACCGCGCAGCAACTAAAGGTTGGCCGCAGAACGAATCGTGTGCGATTCTGTTTTTGGCACCCGGGATCTCTGTTTCTGACCCAGAAACGACACCGAACCTCTGGAAACAGAAGCCTGTCTTGCCTGGCAGGTCATTTCCGATTACAAAAGTAGAGTTTATTCGCGTAATAACCAAACAAAAAAGCGCAATTTCCCCCCCCCGGAAAAAAGTCTATATTTCAAGCTTTTACGACTGAAAAACGCATTTGTTGTGTCTTAATATGCAATCCAATGGGTTTTTTGTTCTATTGGCTTCTGCCTCCGCTATTTCGCCTGACAAGCCTGGTTTTGGAACGGTCTGTGTAATTATCCGATCTGGTTTGTTGAGGTTATCCCTCTGTTTTTCGGTTGAATAGCCTGCGTTTGTATTGGAAACCCTATTTCCCGATTTTATCGGAAGGTAGCGAAAGTATCTTCGAATAGAGGATCCGGGCGCAGGCAATCCGCTATGGCCGGGAGATGAATGACAACGATCGGATTTGATTTTTTTTCCGTTGGCGTGCGTGGGCTTTTTGCACCGGTTGAGAAGATAACTTTACGTCGTTGTTCGAATAAAAAAATAGGGTCGGAGTAAACTCAATCCTGTTTTATCGTTTTCCCGGTCCATCCGGGTATCTTTTGTTCTGCGGAGAGAAGGGGATTGACTTCGTGTTACCACGTGCCGCTCGTCCTTCCCATAATGGAAGAGTCCCTGCAAAGTCGATGAATAAACGGAATCCGCTCTTTACACGGATACTTTTTCACTTTTCCGGAGTGCGGGAACTCGCTTGCAGACGCTCTGGAAAAATAAAAAGGTTACGCATCTGTCGTAACCTTTTTTATTTGTAAAATCTTAATTTGCGGAGAGTGGGGGATTCGAACCCCCGGTACAGTAATCCCGTACGTCAGTTTAGCAAACCGGAGAACTGAAAAATTTTATACAAATAATTCTTGCGATTTTTTGTGTCTGTTCTCGTGCTTGTATCTTACACTGCAAAAGTAAGTTATAAATTTATATTATGCAAATAATATGATAGGGAAAATTATGTATCTATGTAGAAAATATCGGGATGAAATTATTTTTGGAAAACTATTAGAAAACCTTTTGGATATGAAAAAACCACCGAAAAAATCGGTGGTTTTCATTTTGCGGAGAGGACGAGATTCGAACTCGTGGTGCGAGTTACCTCGCACGCCGGTTTAGCAAACCGGTGGTATAAGCCACTCACCCACCTCTCCGGGCCTGCTTATACCCCATAATCGGGAAGCGGGAACAAAAGTAAGGCAAAAATGCCAAAATACCAAATATTGCGGGCAAGAATTTTTTTAGATGAGTAGAATCGGAGTGATCTCAAAAATAAATAAAAACCAAGAGGGTGTAGCAAACAGTTCTAACCAATGACAGTACCGCCTTTCGGGGTTCCAGTTTTTACCAATGACAGATGGCTCAGCATCCAGTCTTAACCGATACATTTGCGCTCCCTCTTGGAGACCTATTTTGTGATGCGACTTCTTCTTTCAGGGCTTTTCATCAAATAGTAAACTTTGTTGAGACCGTATTTACGGACGATTATCACTCGTTGAGGCAGAATTGGTCCTAATAATGTTCGTTGTAAATGCGGCGGCTCGGTCTCGGACCGACAAAAACACAATCCGAGGTTTACCGAGGCGTAAAAATCGCTTGCCGTAGTTCGAGACATATCCAATGATACTCTGCGACGAATGGTACTTATTTTAAGGAAACCGTCTTTAACTTGTGTCCCTTGTAGCGTGTCGATCGGAAGAACCGTATATATTTTTGGTGTCTGATATTGTATTTGATACATATAAATAAAACGTCTGGCAATCGTTTCCAGATCATACGGAAACTTGATCCATTCTCCGTGATATTCCGAAATTAAGTCGGCGACAGCCACTGGTACTGTGTCGTTCCATGTCCAACGTGGGTGGTCATTGAATTTTTCGGTAAATACGGTTTTCTGCGGATACCGTTCTTGTGAAGAAAGTTTATAGGACGGGTTTCCCACGATATGCCAACCTATTTGTTTTTTTGTGGGCTTTTGCATGATTATTTTATGTGAACGGGAATTACACCTTGCCAGCCCGATATATAAGTTGGGTAAGATTCGATTGAAATGTTCGAGACTGCATAGCGGACGGAAATAAATGTCGCCGTTCATTATTGCCGCTGTCTCGTTCGTAAAATGTGTGCTTTTATCCTGTCGTTTGTAACTTATTTTCACGATTAGTCCGGGCAATATTCCGTTATCGGGCGATTCTCCCGATACCGTTGATGCCGGGACATAGAGCTTGTGCGTAGCAGGGTCTTTCTTTACCTCAACGGTATATTCCACGGTTTTGCTTGCGGCCTTTATGCCTCCGAGTACGGTTTCCGATGCTGCGGGCAGCGAATATGGGGCCGGAATATCGGGTTTGTTATTGAGGTCATTGTAGTCGTTGCTGGTTGCTACGGCTCCGAGTTTTGGAATTTGGGGATAGTCTGGCACGTATAATTTGTGTGTGTTGGGGTCTATGCGTACTTCGACGCTGTATCCGTCGGTTTTCCCCTCGGCTTTTATCCCGCCCAGCTCTGTGGCCGATGCCGGAAGAATCTCTTTCGAGCAATATTCCAGACTGTTCCACCTCGTTACGCCGTCGCCGAATTTCATACGCCGTGTATCGAGTTCTATGCCGAGTTCTCCTTCCCGTAATATGGGATTGACTTCTGCCCAGCGAGCCGCTGTCGCCCGCCTGTGTTGAAATCGGGTGTGTATGGTTATCAGTTCATTCATCATGCGTTTCCTCCATCCATTACAAAGGTGTTTGCGGTGTCTTGCAAGTAATTGGTTACTCGCTCATTCGTATAGTAAAGATTTTTTTTGCCCTCGTTCACATTGTCGGTCGTAAGTGTTTGCTGAGGGATCAGTGCCTCGTTGAGCTTTCCGCCCTCCCCGATTACGGGTATTTGTCCTGCTTCGGTGCCCGTGTTGCACGCGGCCGCCGTTCCTGCGTCTTTAATTTTAGATAAAGACAGCTCAGGGATGTCCTGTTCTTCGAGTGGTTTCAACGATGTTTCGATAGATATGTCCTTACTACCGTCGAAGGTCGTGTTTCCCGTGATGGCTCCTGCCAATGTAACAGCTCGGGCCGTTTTGAGCTTGTCGGCTGAGAGTGCCTTATCGACATATCCGGTCTTGGCACCGGCTTCGCTTTCCTTTGCAAAATCCTTTGCCAGCATCGCCCCTTTTGCTGCGAGAGCCTCGGCCGTGATGAGTTGGAGCCACTCGCGGTTGTCGCTCTCCCGTTGGATCAATATGTAGATTTCGGGAGAGGACGCAGAAAGGTCGATCCAAAATGTCCCCTCCTCGTAGGTATGTTGGCTTCCATCCGAAGGCGCCGTGCTCTGAATGATAACGGATTGTCCGCCGAATTTGGGGAGGTCGTTCCATTTCGTCGAGCCATCGCCGAATTTGAGGTAGAGTTTGTCTGTACTATATCCGGCTTCGCCTTTCAGCAGCACGGGATTCGCCGATACCCAATTCGCTTCGGTATCGTTGCGGACGATGATTTTGCTTTTTACCGTTATCGTGGCCATGTAGTTTAGAATTGTGCGTTTCCGCCGTCGATTATTTTGATGTCGTTGTAGTCGGGGCCGACCGTGCGATAGTTTTGTGCCGGCGCGTCCCAGCGATAAAACCGGTTCGTTGATTCATCCAGATAGAGCATGTCGTTATTCCCCTGTTTCGGGAAGGTAGCCAGCGATGCGTAACTGCGGAATGCGACGGCCGGTACTCCGGTATTTCGGCCTCCGATCCACCAATTTCCATCCTTGCCGATTTCCGGCGTCAATCCGTCTGTTCCATCTTCACCGTCTTTCCCGTCGATGCCTATGCGGTTTGCGAAGTCGAAATAAAGTCGGTGAGAAAGAGCCGAGCCGTCGGTTACGGACAAATCGCCTTGTTGCAATATGCAGAGTAGTTTCATAGCCTTGCTTTGACAAGCGGAACCGTGCGCCGTTCGGCTTTCATTACCGTATCGGTCTGCGTATCATGTAATTCGACGGTAAGGACAATTTCGCCTTCCTCCATTTCCTCGGTCGCCGAGGCCGGAATATTTACGAAGTAGCGAGCGCTGTCGCGTCGCTCGATTTTCAGTTCGTATTCCGCAGCGGTTCCGGCAATCGCTTTCGGGCCGTGTTTGGATGTCGATAACAACAGTACGATGCGGTAACGGTCGAGGTTGTCGAGCCACGCAGAGGGAATCGTTTCGGGCAATTCCTCTGGTAATTCCACGTCGTCCCTCAACGCGGTAATCAGCAGGGCGAAGCTCGTTCCTGCAATAATCGTATGGGCACGGCAACTCTCCATAACTATAATCTTCGTCGCACGATGATTCCGATAATCACTCCGGCCAGCAGTCCCCATGCGATTTTTCCCGACATGTTCCAGAACCGCTGCCACCATGTGAGGGGCATCGGTACGGGTACTTCGATCCGCTCTTGTTCCTGCCGGACGATCGTACTCGTCGCCGTTGTGTCCGTAATCTCGACGGGGACGATTTCGGACTTCTCTTGCGGCTTATTCCGTAAGTCGTGATATAATTTTCCGTCGGGACGTATGAAGGCATCGGAGGCGGCATATTTCGTTTCGAGGTGCGATGTATCGGATGGCTCGGCTATTACGCTCGTTTGCTGATCGGGAATATGTACGATGACCGGAACATATTTTATTTGCGTTCGAATCCGGATTTTCTCGTCTATCCGCACGCTATCGGTCTGGCGGCTTTGCACCAATACCCTGCTGGGTGAACAACTTACCATGCAGAGCGAGGCTATGAGTAAGGCGCGTTTCATGATGTATCAGAGTTTTCCGTAATATTTGACGAACGCGAACCAACGGCGCGAGGACAGGTAATCGGCCTCGGCTTCGTGCGCGTATGCCTCCATCTCAAAGGCGGAAGCGTGGTAGGCTGCGTCGTTCCATCGGTCGCGTGCATCGCCTCGGAGAATGTGATAGACGTAAGAAATCAGCCATTCGACCCCATACAACAGGTAGAAGGTCGTCGGCACGAACAACAGCCACCATGCGGATACATGGCCGCCCAGCAACGCGGATCCTACATGGAGAAGAAACCACAATACGACGCTGGCGGCGAGACATTCCCAATATTGCCGCACATGAATCCCCTCATGCCGTTTCACTTTTTCAGACAATGCGGTGTACTCGGTCAGCACGACGCCGAAGAACATGCAGGTTTTGAACGAGCCGAACAACAGGCTCTTTGCGAGTTTGGAATCGTAATAGATTTTCATAGTGACAGGTTATTTGTTTCGGTGATATTCGATACAGCGAAGCAGCGCCGAAACGTGCATATCGGCTACATGTTTGCGGCCCTCCTCCGAGAGAATTAGCCGGCAATCGGCCTCCGTGTCCATAAAGAAATTCTCGGTGATAATGGCCGGGCAGGTCGTATGTCGGAGCAGATAAAAATGCGCCTCTTTGTCCGGGTCGCCGTCCGTCGTGTCCATACGCATCCTCTGTTCGGGAAATGCACGGGCGGCTTCTTCGTAAAAGATCGTCGCATAGTTATCCGCTTCCGTTTCTCCGACGGATGTCCACGCTTCCCATCCCGTGCCGCCTCCGGCGTTGGCATGAATCGAGACGAGCAGACAATTTTCCGGGCCGACCTGTGCGGCGATCTCGTTCACACGGCGGGTGCGTTCCGCCAGCGGAATATCGTCGATTTCGGGAACGACCGGCACGCTGTCGGCCCCGCGTGCGGTCAGCGCCTCATGCACTCGTCGGGCGATGTCCCTGTTAAATTCGTATTCGAAGAGTTGTTTCCCGTCGGGCCATACGGGAGAGCGTTTTCCGGCCGTGGCGCGGCCATGCCCGTTGTCGATCAAGATTTTCATTTCGTATCGTTATTTTTAGGTTGTTGCCGGCTGGCGTTATTTTTCACCTCATTGTATTGGAGCAATAGTTCGGTTATCTTTTTAGGGTCTTTGGCTTTGGCCAACAACTCTACGATAGTTGTCATCTCCACCGCCGAGGATTTTATCGCTTTGAGATTTTCGCGGACGGAACGATACTCGGTATAGACGACACCCACGGCCGCCACGCCGGAGGCATACGGAAGCGAATAGATGCCGAACAGAATAGCCAGCAGGTCGAATAACATGAGCATTCCCGTTACTTTCCCGTAGTCGCCGAATTTCGAGAACGAACGTCTGAAACCATGACTGTCTCTGGGTATTTTCAATACTTTTGCTTTACGGATGCCGGTCGTAAAGTCGATTATCACGGCGCCGATCATCGCACACCAAACGACTGCTTCGAGCAGGAGTGCCCGATGAAATGCACGGCTTTCTATACCGGTCAGATCGACGATGTATCGCAAAATTTCGTGATTTTCCATTTGATGTGGTTTTATGAAAATAAATTGCCTTGTTTCAGCCGTTTCCGGCAAATGTCGATGTAGTCGGGATTCAGCTCGAATCCGATGTATTTTCTTCCTAATCGTCGTGCTACGACGGCCGTCGTGCCGCTACCCATGAAAGGGTCGAGGACGATTCCGCTTTCGGGACATCCGGCTTTAATTGGAATTTCGACCAATCGCATTGGATACATGGCATAATGCGCCTCTTTACTCGGTTCATACGGGATGCGCCATACACACCGCATATTCCGTCCGTGAGGATTTATGTCGATTTTCCCTTTGGGCCGTCCGCTGATTCTCCGGTATTCTATTCCTTTTCCACTCAGATTATGGGGCCTCTGATAACGGATGAACGTTGCAGGGGCATAAGGTTCGAATTGCTGTTGAAAGTAATAACGGCAGTTTTTGGTAAAGAAAAATATCTTTTCAAAATCTACCGTAAAGCGGTCGTGGACGCTTGACGGTATGCAGGCCGGTTTATGCCAAATGATTTCATTGCGCAGAATCCACTCGCGGAAGATCATTTCATCGGCAAACTTATTCGGAATATTGCACAATGATTTACGGAGGATACGAAGGCGTGCCGTATCGACCTGTTGATTATTTAGGCATGAATTGTTTTTTGAATGTTCGTGCCATTCGATCTTTTGCGGTCGGTTGTATTTAGGCGGATTGCTGTATGTGTCTCCCAAATTTACCCACAATGAACCGGAGGATTTCAATACTCGACGGCACTCGTCGAAGATATGGCACAAATGCGCTATGTAACTATCGCGTGTAGGTTCCAAACCCAACTGTCCGAACCAACCGTCCGGCCACTCGATTCCGCCGATGCCGTAGTCCCGCATCTGCCAATAGGGAGGCGACGTAACGATGCAGTCCACCGATTCATTGGGAAGCAATTTCAGTCCGTTCAAAGCGTCCGTATTGTGGATAATATTTAGTTGCATATATTATTGTAGTTGAGCATTTATATAGTTTCGGATCGTATGCAGTACTCGATAAGCTACCTGCGGGACGATAGCATTGCCGTAGCATTTAATAGCTTCTATGCGCCATCTGGGAACGGGGTTTCGGTGTCGGTCAATGACGGATTTTGCAAAAACGGCAGCAGGATCCAACAAGTCGGAAAGCCCATCATTTCTTCCACAAACAGGGGATTGAGCCGGGAAGTTTTTCCAGTCCGGTATGCAATTGTGTCGTTGAGCTGTTGAGTATGAACCGTCCCTACTCGGTTGGCCATTCCGCTCCGGAAATCGTTTGCCTTTGGTGTCGGAAGCATCCCCCGCATAAGAGTTCCGACAAGACTGCCCCTGTCGATTTGCGAAGGTGGAATCGACGAATTGACAGCATCGTTCGCTGTTGGGGTTGGTAAAAGTCCGCTTACTGCCAGATCGTTCAATAGGGACATATATGTTAGACCCGATTTTTTCCTCTTGTATAGTCCGGTTACTTTTTGACCTCCGCGTGATGCGTCCGAGGCATGGGGAGTCGGAAGCAAGTCTGTTTGCATGAACTTCGTTCGACCGTTCTCGCAATGCTTCAAGCCTTGTGTCTGTACGGTGGGCAATAAACCATATTCGGTCTCTGCGGTGGGGAGCACCGACACCGCAAGCCGGAATAATGAACGGTTGTATTTCGTAGCCGTTCGTTTCCAAGTCAGAGCACACCGTGTCGAATACCAATCCTTTCGACCAATTAACAATTCCGAGAACGTTCTCTGCCACGATCCAGCGGGGTCGAACAATTCGAATAATGTCGAGCATTGCGGGCCATAGATAGCGGTCGTCTTCTGTCCCTTTGCGTTTTCCTGCGAGCGAGAACGGCTGACAGGGGAATCCACCGGTAAGGACGTCGATGCGATCTGTCCACTTACTGAAATCCGCTTTTTGAATGTCTTCATATTGCTCCGCATTTGGGAAATGATACTTTAATACACGACGGCAGAACGGGTCGATTTCGCAGTTGAAGGCATTTACCATTCCTGCCCATTCTGCGGCTAAATCAAACCCTCCTATGCCGCTGAATAATGAACCATGTATAAGTCGTTTTTCCATTGGTCAAACCAAACCTGCGTCAATGATTTGTATTTCTCCGTGCTGCGAATATTCTTCGGGGCTCGGAGATACCCGATGGGCGCGTCGTAATACGGGACGGTAAAACCGGAACAGGTAGGACGACAGCGTGGCGACGGCTGCGGTGAGTTTTTGTGTATAGGCAGTCCACAGATCATTGGCGCGAATCGACAAATACCATTCGGCGAGTATATAGTAGCGCAATATTTCGGTGGCGCTCCGTTCGACGCCTTGCAGCTCTGCGTGGCTGTAAAATTCATCTTCGTCGCGGCTTACGCGGGCTGCGAACGTAAGGCCGCATGCGTCGCCCTCGGTCGTTATCGGCTGGCAGTCCGGTACAATGCGTCGGAAATGATGCAACAGGGCGAGCAACGCTTGCGCGATGTGCTCGTCGAAGAAGGGGCGCTCGTCGATCGTCATGGCGTATCGGTCGAACATATCTTGCCCTGTCTCGTTTTCTAACATGCGGGCGTTGTAGGCCGTCTCCGTACTCGTAGCACGGAAAAGGTTGGATTTGAGCCATGACAGCCGGAAGAGTTTGTTTTCGCGCGTAATCATAATATGCGGTAAGGTCTTTCGGTATGGGTACTGCGTATCTGGTCGCGCAGCCTTTCTACTGTGGTTTCGTATAAGGAGCGGTAAAGTTGGAACAGCGGAATGTCCCGCCCGCCGTACCACCAGCAGAGCATCCCGTATTTCAGCGCGTCTTTTACCTCAACTGCGATACTCTCCGGTGGTATGCCGGGGTCGAGGTACACCCGATATTGCAACAGGTCGGGGATGAACAGCACCTCGCAGACCTGTTTTCGGAGGGCTGTACGGAGGGCCTTGGACACGCTGTGAAGATTGACGTAGAACGTATCGAGCAGCGACCGGTCGAGCGTATGCGTCGCCGCGATGGATTGTCCGGTTTCTGTCGTGCGGTTGCGGTAGTCGATGAGCGTTTGATCCATGCACTCGTTGAACAGCGCCATGCAGTCTATCTTCACGTCGAATTTCATAATGCAGAGAGTATTTCCATTGCGCGTGCCTCGGCCGTTTTCGCTCCGTTTGCATCGTTGGCCACGCCTAATACCAATGCTCCGAGCATCCATGCCGTAGTCTCTGCGAGCCGTTCGGGGTAGGTGTCGTCGAGGCTCGTGTAAGCGATGTATTCACCTTCGGCGATGCGGTGCTGTGCCTCTGTTACGCTGAAATACCGGAGCCGTGTCCCACCGTGTGTAAGCAGTACGACGGGTTTTGCCGTACCGCCCCGCGTTACGGGGTGATACTGACGTCGGGCGGCGGGATGTTCTTCCGGAATCGCCGCCAGCACCGGACGCTGCCAGCCCTCCATACGCAAGCGTGCGAGTTTGAGAAAATCGTCCGGCAGGTCGATTTCGCCGCTTCCGTCGGTGTGCGGCCTCAACACGCACTCCGTAAGAGCAGCCCGATTCGGGATTACGTGCAGCGGAGCAGCCAGCAACACCCGCCTGCCCGCTTCGTCGATGAACTCCTCCAACGGAAAGTGCGGCCCGTTGGCATCGTTATCGTCGGGGTAAACCTCGTCGATGCACCGCAGTGCCTTTGTGATGATGTATTTGCGCATTCCTACCATTGGATGAACAGTACGTTTCGTTTCGCCGCTTCGATTTTGATGTCGTCCTTCTTCATGCCTGCCGGAACGACGTAATCGAGATTGGCTTGCAGCCATGCCCGGGCGGATGCCACCGACGTTATGGTTTCCTCCCGAATCGCGTTGTCAGGGTCGGGCAGTAGCGCTTCCAAATCGACGGGTATGTCGTTCGGTGCCGAAGTGTCGGCCTCTGCGGTCGGCTCCTTTTCCCAGAAAGTAGTTCCGTAGGCATAATGTTTTTTGAGAGCTTCGATAACCTCCGGGTCGGAGGTGGTATAGGTACTCTCGCCAATGCCGCCGAAATAAACCTCCGGCTCGAAACGGATCGCTTCCATACGTCCGTCCCGAAGGCGGACGGACGTGCGGTATTTCTTGTTGTTGAGTACATAGAATGTAGCCATGTCGTAGGTCTGTTTAGGCAGCAGAGGTCGTACATCTGCTACGGTGTGTTTATTTTACCGTGATAACCGCATGGGTATCGGGGTTGAGAACTGCGAGCGTATGGCTTTCGTCGATTCGCACGTCCGTCGAGCGGGAAAGTCCGACCTTATCGCGTTCGAGTTCCGTCGCTTCCAGCGGTTTGCGCTCGGCACGATAGATATTCGCAGGGTCGATCACGATCGCGGCCTTGCTGTATCCGTATTCGTTCAGCAGGTCGTGGGGCTTCATCAGCAGCTCTCCATCGGGCGTGGCGATACGGTGGAATGTGATACCGAACACGACCTCGGTATTACCGGCTTCGAGCTGTTTGACGACGGTAGAGGCCCCCGCGATCTGGCGGCCGAAGTCTTTGCCATAGAACATGACGCGGCGTTCGCTGCCGTTGTTGCCGCAGAAGATGTCCGAGGCCCAGCCGTAGATAAGGTCGTTGGTGATCTTGCTCTCGGCCCCCATGTCGAGGCGTTTGTCGATCTTGCGGAGCATCCCGTCGCTCATGTATTTCACCTTTCGGGAAATGGGATCGACGATCTGCTGCTTCACTCCGAACAGCGCATCGGCCTCGTTGGTCATGCGGAAATCCAGAAGCGCCTGTTCCTTCATGTCGAGCAGCCCGAACTGTACGTCTTTCTCGGTGAGTTTCTGGTAGAGACCTTCCGATACGGTCGTCATGTGGATTTGGCAGTAGTTGCTGTCGCTGTACGGCATCTGGCTGGGGTCTTCGGACATACCCGCGTTTTCGTGCTTGGCGACGCCGAGACGATAGAGCGGCGTATCGGCCGGCAGCGCGGGCAGCGCTGCCGCGTTGAGCGGGAAAATCGTGATTTTGTCTTGGCTGATAGCGTCTGTGGCGACGATGTGGCAGATGAGCGGATTGAGCGAGATGCCGCCCGATGCGACGGGAGAGGCGACCTTCGTGTCGTTATCGACCTCGAAGGTCGGAAACAGCACGTTGCCGTCCACCGAGAAGATGTGCGCGTTCGTTACGGTGATTTGCTTCGCTCCGCTCGCTTCGCCGGAGACGGCGTAGGCCGTTTTGATCTTACTTTGCACACCGCGTCCGCGCACGCTGTAATACTGATATTCGACCGATTTACACGGGACGGTCTCGATTTCCCGCAGGATTGTATCCATCGGAAACAGCGACGGGTTGATCTTTGTGATCTTCTTGGAAATCGTCGGGCGGTTGATGTCCTGTTCCTCAGCCGTCCCGTCCTCTTTCGGCGGCTTGGTGGTCAGAACCGTGCCTCTCATCGTCTGCTCGGCGGTCGCCGCTGCGCTGCCGGCAGCCACGAGAACCCCGCCCAGATCGTCCGGCGCGAACCATGCGAGGAGTTCATGAAACAGATACGCACTTACAGCACATGCGCAGACGGCGAACAGGCCGTAGAGAAATTTGTTGTTTTTCATATTGTCGGTAATTGATTAGAATCTTCGTTTGTTGCGGCGGGTTATCACCTCGTCGATTATATCTTTGTCCGTTTCGGAGGCAGATGTTGCCTCAACGCCGCCGCCGTCTGCCGGCAGTCCGTCGGTCTTTTGCGCTCGTACACGGCGGGTCTCGATTTGTTCGTTGCGTCCTTCGACCTTACCTGTCTCGCGGGCCTCGGCGACAGCCGTATCGTACACCCATCCTTGATAGAGTTTCGTAAGGATTTCTTTGTTCACCTTGCCGTCGAGCAGGTTGGCGAGGATTTCGTTGTCCACCCATGCGACGAATCGCTGCTGTTCTTCTTCGCTCAATCCTTGTTCGGCGAAGAACGCATCGACATCCGTTTTGCTTCGGGCCATATTCTTTTCGCGGGTTTCGACACGGGCTTTCATGTCCGCGAGACGTTTGGTGCGTTCCTCGGCGGCTTGTTTGTAGGCTTCGTAGTCCGGCTCTCCCTCCGGCACGGCCAACTCCGATGAATCGAACTGCCGGGCGATAGCGACCTGTACGGGGATTCCGTTGGCCACATCTTCGATGATCTGCGCAAATTCGGGATAGGCTTGTACGACCTCCATAATTGTCTTGTTGGCCGCCTCGTGGCCTGCGATCTTTTTGTCGCTTTGTGTGAGGTAGTCGTAGAGTGCCTGTTCCAGTTCGTCGTCGTCGCCGAATTCCCGGTCAGGGAATTTGGCCGTCATGTATTCGCGCACACGCGAGACGTGCGGCGTTTGTTCCTGTTCTTGAACGGTGTTTTCTTCCTGCATTTTTACCGATTGATTTTGTGCGTGATATATTCTGCTGTAAAAGTATGTTGTTTGTTAATTTTCAAGAAGTTATAATTATCACTATTATTGCGATGAACGCAGAAAACATATCACTATGAGCAAAGGAAAACGGGTGCGGGACGAGGTTCCCGAAAAGATTTTGAAGAGACACAACGAAATACGCCGCCGTTACGAAGAGATGCTCGCACGTGAACGGGCCGAGAATCCCGAACGGCTGAAATATCTGTCCAAGACTTATTTCGTGGATATGATATGCAAAGACCCCGTGATCGGGTTAAGTCCGAATTATGTCCGGCGCATCATCAACGGACGCATCTGATGTCCGGGCAATACTGGCGCAGAATGAAATTCGGGTAAAGCGACTTTTCGCCCCGTACAATCCTCTCACCGGCGAAGGGTCGCCCATCGAACGTGTCCGGCTCTATTTCACACCGGACAGTTATGTACTTATCCCTGCTTATATGGCTGCGACACCGACCGTCGCCGCTATTATTGCTGCCGGCGGGGTCGGATGTTATGCCACCGCAGAAGGCATCGACCTCGGCACGATGTACGGAACCGTCCACCGGCTGCGTGCCGTGTACGATTTCGAGTTTTGGTGTATTTCGTGCGTCAAGATTTTCGATAAGACGTCGGGGCGCCTCGTGCCGTTCAAGCTGCGGCGGGCGCAGCTTAAATTAGTGCGTATCCTTCTTTGCGACCTGTTCACGGGAAAGCCCGTGCGCATCGTGCTGCTCAAAGCCCGGCAATGGGGCGGCAGTACGGTCGTGCAGATGTTCATGGCATGGATACAACTGTTCCACCGTTCGGGATGGAACAGCGTGATCGTGGCCGACGTGGAGGATCAGGCGCGGACGATCCGTGCGATGTATTCGCGCATGGCCCGGCGGCATCCGGTCGAAATATGTTCCGTTCAATTCTGTAATTTCGAAGGTTCGAGTAAAAATAAAATGCTCGTCGATCGGGATTGTGTCGTCTCGATCGGCTCCATGCAGAAGCCTGACAGCCTCCGTTCGGGTGATATGAAGATGGCTCATTTGTCAGAAGTCGGTTTGTGGAAAAAAACGAAGGAACGCAAACCGGAAGATGTGATACAGACGATTCTCGGCTCCGTGCCGCGCGAGCCGTTCACGGTCGTCGTGCTGGAATCGACGGCCAAAGGAATCGGCAACTTTTTCCACGATACATGGTGCGAGGCGGTGGACGGACGATCGGCCTATACGCCGTTATTCGTGGCATGGTACGAGATAGACATATATTATAAGCCGTTCGTCAGCTAGCGGCAAAAGACGGAGTTCGTGCACTCCATGACACGCGACGAGCTGGCGCGATTCCATGCCGGCGCAACGCTGGAAGGATTGAATTGGTACAGGGAGAAGCGACGCGAGTATTCGACCGATTGGCAGATGTGCAGCGAGTTTCCCTCAACAGCCGAAGAAGCGTTCCAGACCACCGGGCGCCCCGCGCACGATCCGCTCTACGTTCGGCAACTCCGGCCATATACCCGCGAGCCGCTCTATGTCGGCGAGCTGGTGGCCGATGCGACGTGTGGCCCCGAAGTGCTGCAAAACATTCGTTTCGTGCCCACGCCGACAGGTGATTTCTACGTATGGAAATTACCCGACACCTCACGCCGCATCGCCGATCGTTATGTGGTGGCACTCGACATCGGCGGCCGTAACCCCAATGCCGATTACAGCGTGATTTCGGTAATCGACCGCGCGGCGATGATCGACGGCGGTGTGGAGGAGTGTATCGCCACCTATCGTTTTCACCTCGACCAAGATTTGACGGTGTGGCGGGCCGTGCAGGTCGCCGAGTGGTTCTGTCATGCACTGCTGGCCGTCGAAGCGAACAGCCTCGACCCCAAAGGACAGGAGGGAGACCATACGCTGACGATTCTCGACACGATAAAAGAACACTATGATAATCTGTTCTCGCGGACAGACCCCGTACAGATCCGCGAGGGACGACCGAAGCGTTACGGGTTCCACACGAACGCTGCCAGTAAAACAGACCTTGTTACGCAGATGACCAAACGCCTGCGCGAAATCCTTTATATCGAACGCGACAAGCGGGCGTTGGATGAAATCGAGTGGTATGAGTTAAAGCCCGACGGTAGCTATGGGGCTGTCGAGGGTAAGCACGATGATATTTATATGAGCCGAGCGATTGCACTGAAAGTGTCGCAACTCATGGAACTACCGGTCGAACTGCGAACGAATACAACCTATTCGGACGTATCTGTCGTATTTACGGAAGCGACTATGTAGCTGTTTATATGTTAAAATATTAAAAGCGCGTATTTTGTCGTATTTGAGATATTTTTTGTCTTATTTGCAAAATTTAAACAGTACAAAATTTCGTAATTTTGACTCCGGAAGTTACGAAAAGAGTGTATTTTATTGGAAATGAGCGTATGTTAATCGCTCATGATAGTAATAGGTTACGATTTGGTTAGTTATCTGCTGCATTATTCTTCTGCGCGTTGCGTAACCTTCAAAGAACTCTTCGTATGCAAAAGTAACAATAAAACGGGAGATTTTGATATGAATCTCCCTGATTTTTTTCTATCTCATACAAGTTTTTTCGTAAAAGCGGTTTTATTCGTCGGCACACCATCGCCCAAAAGGATTTTGAACGAACGTGTGCCGACTACTGCATAAGCGGAGAAAAGGGCTTTGCCTCACGCCTAAGCAACAGTTTAGACTGATGAGGCAAGACCCATTTCTTTTGTGCTTATGCCAGAGAGGTGCTTTTACGGCTTTTCAGATGATTTTTCTTTTTCGCTGTTCTTTTGAGCCGGAAGCGGAAAGCCGTGTATGACCGCTTGTCCATAAATGGAACAAGCCGTCACCCACAGCAGGCAAACCGGGAAGAATGATTTTATCTGCCCGCCCCGACACGTCTGGCCAGACAGATAAAACCATACTTCCTTGCAGATGGTTTGCCCGGTTTCACGCTACCGGCTATGTTCTTTTTTTGTTGGGGGCTTCCAGTTTTCACGGATTTCTCTTTTGAAGTTTTCTGTCTAATCTGCCTCTACTTCCGTTTACCTCCATTTTCGCGCCTTTCAGTGGGTCGCATCAGGCAGTCATTTCCGTTCTGGGCGCAAAGGTAACTCCGGGATTTGACGGGAAAGCAAGGTCAAGCCTCCTGTTTTCGGGAAAAATCTCCAGCCCTGCGGGTAGTATTTTCCCCGAAAAAGGCGATGGCGTTGCTCTACAAGCTGGAGCAACAGACCGTAGAACTTGTGAAACTGAGCCGTAAAATTGTGGAACTTTCAAGGGAGATGCAGGAAAAATGGTCGCAAAAATCAGTGTAGGAAACTCGTTGTATGGCGCACTTGCCTACAACGGGGAGAAGATCAACGAGGCGAAAGGGCGGCTTCTGACAACCAACCGCATCTACAATGACGGTACGGGAACGATGGACATCCACCGGGCTATGGAGGACTTTCTCGCTCTGATGCCCGTGCGGTCGAAGGTGGAGAAACCGGTGGTGCATATCTCGCTCAATCCGCATCCCGACGATATTTTGACGGACACGGAGCTTCAGAACATCGCACGGGAGTATCTGGAGAAGATGGGCTTCGGCAACCAGCCGTATCTCGTTTTCAAGCATGAGGACATCGACCGCCACCATCTGCATATCGTGACGGTCAGGGTGGACGAGAACGGCAGGAGCATAGACACCCGGAACAATTTTTACCGGAGCAAGCAGATAACACGCGAACTGGAACGGAAGTACGGGCTGCATGACGCGGAACGCAAGAATCGCCGTCTTGACACGCCGCTGCGCAAGGTGGACGCCTCTGCGGGCGACGTGAAGAAGCAGGTGGGGAATATCGTTAAGGCTTTGAACGGGCAATACCGTTTCCAAACGATGGGAGAATACCGTGCCCTCCTTTCCTTATATAATATGACAGTGGAGGAAGCACATGGCAATGTGCGCAGACGTGAGTATCACGGGCTGGTCTATTCCGTCACGGACGACAAGGGCAACAAGGTCGGCAATCCTTTCAAGTCCTCGCTGTTCGGGAAGTCCGTCGGCTATGAAGCCGTACAGAAGAAGTTTGCCCGTTCCAAGCAGGAGTTTAAGGAGAGGAAACTTGCCGACATGACGAAACGCACCGTCCTTTCCGTGCTGGAAGGCACGTATGACAAGGAGAAGTTTGTAGCCACCCTCAAAGGAAAGGGCATCGACACCGTACTACGCTACACGGAGGAAGGGCGCATCTACGGAGCCACGTTCATCGACCACCGTACGGGCTGCGTGCTGAACGGCTCACGCATGGGCAAGGAACTTTCCGCCAACGCCTTGCAGGAACACTTCACGCAGCCTTACGCTGGACAGCCGTCGATTCCGCTTTCCGTTATGGTGGAGGGACAAGAGGACAAACAAGGATATTCCGGAGGGGAATACGAGAACCATTCGGGTGGTATGAACCTGTTTGCCCCCGAAGGTCCGGCAGTGGACGCCGAGGAGGAAGCCTTCATCCGGGCGATGCAGCGCAAGAAGAAAAAGAAGAAGCACAAGGGCTTGGGAATGTAATCGAAAATATCAACAATCAAAAAAATCAATGTATGTCACAACAAGAAGACGATTTGAGGGCGTTGGCGAAAATCATGGATTTTCTGCGTGCCGTGAGTATTATTTTAGTGGTCATGAACGTGTACTGGTTCTGTTATGAAGCCATACGGCTCTGGGGTGTGGACATCGGTGTGGTGGACAGGATACTGATGAACTTCAACCGCACGGCGGGGCTGTTCCGTTCCATCCTCTACACGAAACTATTTGCCGTCCTCCTGCTTGCCCTGTCCTGTCTGGGGACAAAGGGCGTGAAGGGCGAGAAAATCACGTGGGGGAAAATCTGGGCGGTCCTTGCCGTGGGCTTCGTGCTGTTCTTCCTCAACTGGTGGATACTGGCCCTGCCATTGCCGGTGGAGGCGGTGACGGGACTGTATATCCTGACCGTTGGCGCGGGCTATGTATTCCTGCTGATGGGCGGTCTGTGGTTGAGCCGCCTGTTGAAGCACAACCTCATGGATGATGTGTTCAACAACGAGAACGAGAGCTTCATGCAGGAAACAAGGCTTATCGAAAGCGAGTATTCGGTCAATCTTCCGACACGGTTCTACTACAAAAAGCGTTGGAACAATGGCTGGATCAATGTCGTGAATCCTTTTAGGGCTTCCATCGTGTTGGGTACTCCGGGCAGCGGTAAATCCTATGCAGTGGTAAATAATTTCATCAAGCAGCAGATAGAAAAGGGCTTCTCGATGTATGTGTACGACTTCAAATTCAGCGACTTGTCCACGATAGCATACAACCATCTGCTGAACCACCCGGAGGGCTACAAGGTGAAACCGAAGTTTTATGTGATAAACTTCGATGACCCGCGACGTTCGCACCGTTGCAATCCCATTCACCCGGACTTCATGGAGGATATTACGGACGCTTATGAGAGTGCGTACACCATTATGCTCAACTTAAATAAAAGTTGGGTGCAAAAGCAGGGCGACTTTTTCGTAGAATCGCCCATCATCCTTTTCGCGGCTATTATCTGGTATCTCAAAATTTTCCAGAACGGCAAGTATTGTACATTCCCCCATGCGATTGAGTTCCTGAACCGCCGCTATGAGGATATTTTCCCGATACTGACCTCTTACCCGGAATTGGAAAACTATCTTTCTCCGTTCATGGACGCATGGCTCGGAGGGGCTGCGGAGCAGTTGATGGGGCAGATAGCAAGCGCGAAAATCCCTTTGTCAAGGATGATTTCCCCGCAGCTCTATTGGGTGATGTCGGACAGCGAGTTCACGCTGGACATCAACAACCCCGAAGAACCGAAAATACTCTGTGTGGGCAACAATCCCGACCGTCAGAATATCTACGGGGCCGCTCTCGGTCTGTATAACTCCCGTATCGTGAAACTCATCAACAAGAAAGGGATGCTGAAGTCGTCGGTCATCATCGACGAGCTGCCCACGATTTATTTCAAGGGGTTGGACAACCTTATCGCCACCGCGCGAAGCAACAAGGTTGCCGTGTGTCTGGGCTTTCAGGATTTCAGCCAGTTGGTGCGCGACTACGGTGATAAAGAAGCGAAGGTCGTGATGAACACCGTCGGCAATATCTTTTCCGGTCAGGTGGTGGGTGAAACCGCCAAGACGCTTTCCGAACGCTTCGGTAAGGTGTTGCAGAAACGGCAGTCCATTTCCATCAACCGGCAGGATGTTTCCACCTCCATCAACACGCAGATGGATTCACTCATCCCGCCGAGCAAGATTTCCGGCTTGACGCAGGGTATGTTTGTCGGTTCGGTATCCGACAACTTCAACGAGCGTATCGAGCAGAAGATTTTCCATTGCGAGATTGTCGTGGATGCCGAGAAGGTGAAGCGCGAGGAGAAAGCCTACAAGAAAATCCCCGTCATTACCGACTTTACGGACGGGGACGGCAACGACCGCATGAAGGAAACGGTTCAGGCGAATTACAGGCGCATCAAGGAGGAAGTGAAGCAGATTGTTCAAGAGGAACTGGAACGTATCGCAAATGATGAAAACTTGAAACACCTGTTGCAGCAGAAATAACAGATTCCTTTATATGTGAAAAAGGGGATGTGTCAAAACACCCAAAATATGAAAATTACCCCTGTCACAGATATCTGTAGCAAGGGTAATTTTGTTAAAAAGAGAGTTTTGACACCCTCTTTTTATTCTCAGATTTGAGATGCTTGTTGATGGTGGTAATGGCAAGCGTCAGCAAATAATTTTTCAGCTCTGTATCGTCTTTAAGCAGTATGCTGTATTCTTCGGCAAACATTCTCAACAGTCTGGTTCTGAGTTTCGACATTTCTTCACCGAAAGGTATCTGTCGGTTTTCTTGCCAATACTCAATCACTACGGAAGATACCAGCCACTTGAACTCGGATTTCATCTCTTTGCCGAGTTTCTTGAAGCGGATTTGTTCGCTAATTGGCGGCTCGTTGTATGGCATTATGTCTGCCGGGTCATAAACGGATATACTGCCGATACCATAATCCATGATTATCGGTAAATCAGTTTTTACATCATTCTTATGTTTCTTCTTTTTAGCCATACCCGTTATTGTTGCAGGAAACCTTTACCTTTATCAGTAAGATAGTATTTCTGTTGCGGACTCTTGGAGCCTATGGGATAAAGTGAAAGGACCAAACCGGAATTTATTGCCGGATGGATATAGTTCTTTAAGAAATTCCTTTTATCTTTCATTCCCGTTTTCTCCATGATTTCTTTAGCAGAGAGAGTGTTGTTCCCAATAGCAGACAACAGTTTTCCTAACTGTGGGGTTACTGTGGGGTTACTATAGGGGTGCTGTGGGGGTGCTGTGGGGTCTTGTCCTACTGTAGTTCTTGTATAATGAAACACAATCCATACAGCATTGCCGTCGGTATGAAACTCCGGATCCGGAATACCGACACGGCGACATTCGTTTACCATAAGGGCTATGCCACGTCCCCAACTCTCCAATACTGCACTTTTGTACAGCACATTGGCTACTATCAGATTTTGTGGTTCGGAATTGTGGCCACCCAACAGTTTCTCAATGGTAATATCAGGCGGAAATGTTCCGCTGTTTTCAATCTCCACGCGGTCATCATAGATAGCAATCCCGACTGAACTGCCGGGGCGATGGTAAACACGATGTGCAAAAGCATTTATGCAACATTCTCTCAATGCCTTATATGGCACATTCAGTTCCTCTTCTCTGTACAAACCTTCAATTTTACCGGAAAGGGACAAATGCTTGAAGAAAAATGCCATTGCAGCATCCAGCAAGTTGAATATATTGCCTGTCACACGCTGATTATCTAAAAATTCATCTTTTGTCGTTCCTTTGAACCGGGCTAAACGGAGCAGACATTGGGGATAATGGTAGAAGTTCCGTCCGAATAGGACAACGGAAGCATTGTTCAGCTTTCCATCATTCAACAAGTCAAATTTTTCAAGGATGGTTCGGACATCCTCCTGCATAGAACCTTCCGGCAAACGTCCGCCTCTGATTCCTCCACGTACTGCGCCCAAGATTGCCGTTTCGTCAAGGTCGGATATTTTCAAGCCGGGATTTTGCATGGAATCCCAAGCATAGGTTCCGCCTCGCTGCATAACCAACAGGTTGTATATACCCTGCGGCATGGCAGATGTAACGCTCTCTATCCGTTGATAAGCCCTCCCCTTATAGGTGAACGGGCGCATATATCGTTGTTCTTCCGCTGATAAAGCTATAACACTTTTGTTCGTTCCCGGAATGTCTGTATAGGATATATCAATGGTCGCAAACGGCTCGATTCGTCTGATGGTTTCCGCAATATCGCGCTTCGTCTTGTCGCTCACTTCCTGACCGATAATCTTTCCCTTGTCGGTTACACCGAACAGCACCGTGCCGCCCGTACCGTTCAGGAAGGCACAAAGAGTTTCCATTCCACGCTCCAACTGCCCGGTAGTTTCTTTGAACTCAACTGTCCCGCCTTCGGCTCCGGCAATCAGTCCATTCAATATTTCGAGGTTATCTATTTTCATCCGTCATTGATTAATACTTGCAAAGTTAATGATTTTAATCGGCTTTCCGGCAGATAATAGAGTGATTGTAAATGAAGAAGGATAAGAAACCGTATAATCCGGCCGCTTATCCTTTGTTTGGCATTCGTTTATCTCCTCATCCGCTCCAATTCATCGTCATGTCGCATCTTCGCGTTCAGTTTGTCCTGCATCTTTTCAAGGAAGTAGGTGCGACTGTCGCTTTTCCTGCGTTTGATGTCCGTATAGAAGCGGTAGCAGTCTTTGGACTCCACACCGAAAAAGGAATAGAGGACAGGAGCAAGCTCTTTCAGCGAAGCCTTGCCGCCATTGATGCAGCCGGTGGCGTAGAGGGCATAGATTAGTTCTACCAACTCGACGGCATTACCGGTCCATTGCAAGGCTGGGACTGTGGCTTTGGTTTCGGATGTGGATGTTAGTGGTGGCACGGAGGTAATTGCAGAAGCGGATACTATCTTCTGCATCTTTCGGATGAAGGATAACGCCTTGCGGATATACACAGTGACGACATTCTCCTCCGATGCCGACAAGTTCTGTGGATGGTGCTGTAATTCGATTTCGGCAAAAGCCAACGCCACAATAATATGCTTGGCATCATTGCCGCCGTAGCACAGGTTTATTACTTCCTGCACGAATCCGCCGTATGCCGTTTCCGTGCTACCGTTGTCTTTTCCGTTTATCATGGCGAAAAACTGTGTTTCCGCCAGTATGAGATGGTTCATTATCTTTTCTGTTTTGAGGGTTTACACTTGTTTATCAGTGTGCGCACACTGATATATGGTGCAAATCATAGCCCTAAACACGAGAAAAGATTGTGAGAAAATTGTACTACATTGTTTTTCAGAAAGATAAAATTCAAAAATAATTTTATCCTTGATTGCATCCCTTGTGAAATGTGTTCAGATTCTGAACATGTGTTCACTTTCTGAGCACGGAAATCCCGCCAAGATGTTCATAATCTGAACATTTTATGCCCGTGGCTCTTTATGATAGGTAAGCCGGATTACTCCGTCCCTATAAGTTTTGTTCTCCATAAGCCGCCAGTCATTCATAGGTAGTGCTGACTTGAAAAAATGCGCTCCGTTTCCGTCGATGGTTGGAACAACGTATAGTATGATTTCATCTATCACGTTCATCCGTAACAGTCCGTTGGCATATTCGGTATTCCCGGCAGTTACTTCCAACAAATGGCAAATGCTTCCACCTTCCTCCCTCCATTCTTGAAGTACGGATACCGAATAGTCGGATGTCAGCTTATACAGGGCATTGGCACGTATTTCATCCATACCGTAATCTTCGGTTTGAAGCAACCGCTTCCGGGGATGCAGTTTCATCGGACAGCCATCTATTGAGATAACGGCAAGTAATTGTATTTTCGCCATAACGTATTTTCTTTCCTTTTTGGCGAGGCAAAAAAGTAGCGTGCAATTCACACTACTTTCAAGCGATGGCTCTGGTAAAGCCTTTACGGAGAGTACGTGAATGCACGCTATGCGTAAGCATAGCATAAGCATCACGCAATCGTCTCCGTAGTTTCAATTTACCAGATTTTCGCTCGAAACGCCTTGCGGTCTTATGTCTATATCATCGGCGAAAAGTTACCCGATCGCCTGCTATTTTCTGAAATACAATTGCAAAGTTAATCAATTATTGCCATTTACAGCCATACTCCGGTCAGTTTTCTTCATTCAATCCATACTCTACCAATTTATTATACAGCGTTGTCCTGCCGATACCCAGTATCTTTGCAGCCATTTTCTTGTTACCGGCTGCTTGTTTCAAAGCACGCAGGATACGTCCTCTTTCTTCATCCCCGCTCTTCAATGTAAAACAAGCGGAAGTAGCGGACGGTTCATTGTCAAGTTCCAAATCGGCTTCGGTTATCATATCGCCTTCTGATTGCAGGACTGCCGTCTGTATCTTCTGTTTCAACTCGCGCACGTTGCCCGGCCACGCATGGGCGAGCAGGGCATTACGGGCAGATGCGGCAAACCCTTTTACTTCACGTTCCAACTCACGGTTTGCCATTTCACGGAAGAACTCGGCCAATGGCATGATGTCTTCCGGGCAGTCGCGCAAGGGCGGCATGGTTATCACATACTCCTGCAAGCGATAGAGCAAATCCTGCCGGAACCGCTTTTCCGTTACGGCTTTCTGCAAATCCTCGTTGGTTGCAGCCACTATCCTCACGTTGGCTGTTTTGTCCTCCTTTGCTCCGACGGGACGGTAACGGCGTTCCTGTATGGCGCGGAGCAGCATCTGTTGCATCTCCATTGTTAGGTTGCCCACTTCGTCAAGGAACAGCGTGCCGCCATCCGCTTCCAGAAAATACCCCGTCTTGTTTGCTTCGGCACCCGTAAACGCGCCCTTGACGTGTCCGAAGAAGGCGGATTGTATCAATGACGGGGACAAGGCTCCGCAGTCTACTGCCACAAAAGGTTTATCGGCAAGTTTGCTTTGTTGGTGTATATGTTGTGCGATATGTTCCTTGCCCGTACCGTTCTCGCCCAGTATCAGCACGCTCATCCGGGTGGTGGCTACAAGGCGCACACGTTTCTTGATTTTCTGATAGGCTTCGCCCTGCCGGACGAATATCGGAATGTTCCATTGTAGTCGCTTTTCATGTTCTTTTTGCAGGGTGCGGATAAGCGGTATCAGTTTATCCTCCAACAACTGTTTCTGTATGTAATCCTTTGAGCCGAGCTTCATACTTTCCACTGCCGTATGCACCTCCCCGTAATTGGTCATAACGATAAACACCTGCTGTTTGTCGTTGGCACGCATCCACCGTAACAACTCTATGCTTTCACCGTCGGGGAGGCGTAGGTCGGCAACGACAATATCATCCACCTCTGACTTTGCCAATAGTTTCTTGGCATTTTAAAACCAAGATATATATTTATGCCTCTGCACAATAAAAAAGATCACATGGACTGTGTATATTATGCGACGGATGAAAGCGCGTTGTTTCGACAATATCGTTTGTCCGATAGTACGGATATTTCGGATATAAACGAAAGTCATAGTGTGCTTCTTTATCTTGCGGAAGGTTGTCTCCAGATTACATTGGGAAATTTTACGTCGCGCACCATTGAACACGGTATGTTGGTGTTTCTGCCGAAAAATATAGGCTTCACCGGACAAACTATCGGTTCAAGTTATTTTATTGCCAGTTTTTTTGCTGGGCGATTGCCTCTTTGCAACAAATACGATTTAGTCGATCTGCAATACCAGGTGCGTCAGCGTAATGGTAGGCATCTCCCCCCCCCTCCCGACAATTTCCGCAATTAGCAGTTTGTGAGGAACTTGTTGCTTTTTATTCTGATCTTTCCCACAATCTCGACGAAGGGCTAAACTGTCTTCATTTTCATCGGCTAAAACAAGAGGAATTGTGTATTCTTCTACGTGGTTATTATAGCCTGGAAGACCTTTATATATTATTGAAATCCGTTATTGGAAGCAGCGATAATTTTAAAGATTTTGTACTTGAAAATTATCAACATGTCAATGACGTGAGTGATTTTGCGTTGTTGGCTCATATGAGTGTACGCAATTTTCAGCGTAAATTCAAAGAAGAATTTAAGTGGCCGGTACGCGAGTGGCTCAACGAACGTCGTGCCGAACGTATCCTGCGTGATATTCGGAATACTGATAAAAGCATTGCGGAAATTGCTACAAGCTATGGTTTTGCCACTGCATCCTATTTCACGGTATTCTGCAAACAATATTTTGGTATGACACCTTCGGAATTGAGGCGGAGATCGAAACAGACAGCCACGAAATGTAGGGAGTAAAAATACAAAATGAGCGAATTCCTGTCAGCATTTCGCTTGAAGAATGATTCTGGAAGGTATGAAAAACAACTTTACAAGGTATGCGAATAAATAGATTGATGTTATTTATGTTACTGCTTGGGTATTGTCATATCGGTTGCGGGCAGGAACAAGTGTTGGTTGATACCCTGAACGTTCAGGTTTATTTCCGTCAGGGTTATTCGATTTTGGAATTTGATTATCGGGACAACGCAAAACGTTTGGCTGCTTTCGTGGACAGTGTTCGGACCTTGCAGGGGAGTGCCTCGTGTCGTGTGAAAACCTTCCGAATTGTGGGAACAGCCTCTCCGGAAGGCGTCAGCGTGTTAAACAAACGCTTATCGGAAAATCGAGCGAAGAACCTTGTAGCCTGGATTGAGGAGTATATTTCGCTTGAAGGAGCTACCCTCGACATTCAGGCTTTGGGTATCGACTGGGAAAGGTTGGAAAGACAGGTCGTAGCTTCGGACATGCCGTATCGAGACGAAGTGTTGGAAATTCTGCGCAATACCCCTGTCTGGGTAATTCGGGACGGTAAAGTCGTAGATAGCCGTAACAGGCAGTTGGGGATGCTTCGTGGCGGTCGCGCGTGGAGGTATATGGAGGAGTATTTCTTTCCTGAACTGCGGAGTGCCGGTGTGCGTTTGGTCTGCGAGATGGAATGTCCCGCATCCGCTTCGCAGCCGGAACCGGCGCCTCAACCTGAGCCTGAACCTGAACCCGAACCCGAACCCGAATCCGAACCCGAACCCGAATCCGAACCGGTCGTAGAATCAGCCTCCGTTCCCGTCGAAATTCCAGTGCAACCGGAATCGCCGGCCTGCAAGCCGTTCTACATGTCGCTGAAAACGAATCTGCTCTACGATGCGGCCTTGGTTTCTAACATCGGTGCAGAATTCTATCTCGGGAAGGGTTGGAGTGTCGGTGCCAACTGGATGTATGCTTGGTGGAACAGCAACAAACGTCATAATTACTGGCGCATCTACGGCGGCGAATTGGACATCCGAAAATATTTCGGGCGCCGTGCCCAGACCAAACCGCTTACGGGACACCACCTCGGCATCTACGGTCAGGCTTTCACCTACGACTTCGAGACCGGGCACAAAGGTTACATAGGCGGCAAGCCGGGCGGCACGTTGTGGGACAAACTTAACTATGCGATAGGTGTCGAGTACGGTTACTCGCTTCCCATTTCCCGTCGTTTAAACCTCGATTTCACGCTTGGCGTGGGTTACTGGGGTGGAGAGTACCACGAATATATTCCCTCCGACGGCCACTACGTATGGCAATCGACCAAGCAACGTCATTGGTTCGGGCCCACGAAGGCGGAGGTGTCGTTGATTTGGCTGATCGGTCGCGGGAACTACAATGAAAAGAAAGGAGGCAAACGATGAAAAAGTTGTTCATATATCTGTTTGCAGCGCTTGCAGTCGCTTCGTGCGAACATAAAGACTTGTGTTACGACCACTCGCATACGATCGACGTAGAGGTGGTTTTCGATTGGCGGAATGCTTCCGAGGCAGCTCCTGAATCTATGTCGCTCTACCTGTTCCCGACAAACGGAGGAGAGGCACTGCGCTATGAGTTCACCGATTGCGGGGGCGGTACGATCCGGGTGCCCGTCGGAAACTACGGGGCGCTCTGCCTGAATAGCGACACGGAGAATGTCACTTATCGCAATACGGATCAAAAGACGACTTTCGAAGTATCTACTCGTACGACCGATCTGTTGTCCGGCCTTTCCGCTTTGGGTGTGCGGTCCGACGGTGTTCCTCGTGCTGACGGTACGGAAACCGAGCGTGTGGCGTTACCCCCGGATGAGCTTTGGAGCGATTGTACGGAGGGGATCGAGTTGAAGCAGACGGCTGCGGCCCAGACGATCGTGCTTTATCCGGAGCTATCGGTTTGCAGATATACGGTCGAAATTCGCAATGCGGAGAATCTGAAATACGTATCGGGTATCAGCGGCTCGTTGTCGAGCCTGGCGGGAGGCTTGCTGCCGGGTGTAGGCTACGATGCGATCAGCGAGGAGTGCGTCACGATACCGTTTGACGCCGCCGTATCTGCCGACAAGACGCTCGTTACCGGGAGCTTGCTCGCTTTCGGACATTGTGCTGCGACTCAGAACGCACATCAACTGACCATCTATGCGGTTTTGGCGGACGAGAGCAAGTGGTATTACACCTATGACGTGACGGATCAAATCCATTCGGCTCCCGATCAGCGTAATGTGCATATCGTTTTGGACGGGCTTCCGTTGCCCAAACCTATCGTCAATGGCGGTGGTTTCCAGCCTTCGGTGGATGAGTGGCAAAGTGTGGATGTCGATATCGAGATGTAAAATGTTAATGATCTTCCCGATTTTATGGGGGGGGGAATTTGCATAGATCAATGTTAAACCTTTTAATTAATTCACTGATGAAAAAACAATTATTTTTAGTGGTCGTGGCGGCTCTTGCCATGGCATCGTGCTCGAAGGACGAATCGACGGGCATCAACAATGGCAACGCGATCGATTTCCGTGCAGCCATGCAGACTCGTGCTTCGGAAACGACGACGGCTAACATCACGAACTTTTTCGTGACGGCACTCGACAAGAACAACGCCAACTATTTCTCCGATGCGGAGTTTACCAAAGATGGCGCTTTCTTCACTTCTACTCCGGCCTACTATTGGCCCAGCGACGGCAGCAACCTTTCGTTCTTCGCTTACTCTCCTTCGGCTGCGGGCTTGGGTGCTACCGTGACGATTAATTCGACGACCAAGACGCTCGCTGATTTCGAGCCCGCAACGACGATCGCCGACCAGAAGGATTTCATCACCGCCACTGCTACGGGCAGCAAAACCGATGAGGCGGCAGGTGTCGCCCTGACGTTCGGGCACCGACTTTCCCAGATCGAGATCAAGGCTAAAAACACGAACGACGGTTATGTTTATAAGGTTCAGGGCGTGCGTATCGGACAGCCGGTTTCGAAGGCGACGTTCGATTTCGGAACTACCTCCTGGCAGTTGGGATCGGTAAAGACTAATTATGAAGCGACCTATGCGGGTAGCGAAAAGACGCTGACCGGTACGGCCGCATCGATTATGGCGGAGGAAGACGACAATGCGATGCTCATTCCGCAGCAGCTTATAGCCTGGACTCCCGACACGGACAAGACCAATACCAACAAAGGTGCATATCTGGCCGTGAAGGTCAATATTACGACCAAGGACGGTGCCCGTGTCTATCCTTCTGTCGGCGAATATGACTGGGTCGCAGTAGCTGTCAATACCAAGTGGGAGCCCGGTCAGAAGTACGTTTATACGCTGGATTTCTCGAATGGTGCCGGTAAGGTCGATCCCGAAAAGCCCATGCCGGGTCCGACAGATCCGTTCAAACCGGGTGAGGATGTATTGGGCAGTGCCATTAAATTTACGGTTACGGTAACTCCGTGGACGTCGGCTTCGGAGAATGTTCCGATGTAATCGATAAATTAGGATCGGGCGGGGTTGGACCGCAAAGACTTGCCGTATGTCCGAAGGTGTAGTGTACGGCAGGCGAGGGGAGGAAGGCCTCCGGCCCTCCTCTGTCCCTTCCCGATCACTTGAGGTAGCCGCAGAGCTACCGTTCGGCTCGGCCGAAAAACGCGTGAATTATATAATGTCAATGTAAATTATGAAACAGATTCTTGCAACTTTCCCGTTACGCAATTTTCTGCGGGTATTTGCTCTGGTGGCAGTCGTGTCTGCGACCTCCTGTTCGAAAGACCCGGCAGTGGATGGAGAACTGCACGGTGATATGCTTCGTTTCGCAGTCGCCGAAGCGGACGGCTGGAATACGCAGTTGCGGTGCGGTGCTGCCGAGTCGGAAGAGAAGAGCGCTGTCTCTCCGGAAAACGTCGCGGAAGTATTTTCGCTCCGGGGAGAAAACCCTGCGGACACGCTGTTCCTGCACGCCTCGGTCGCCGACGGAATCGCCGCACCGTACCCGAATGTGCAAACCGACCGATTGCAGACGCGTGCCACGCCCGTCGAAACGGGGACCTTTTACGATTCGTTCGGCGTATTGGCTTCGGTTTATACGGGGACTTGGAGCGAGGATTCCTGCTTGCCGGATTATATGTACGATGTCGAGGTGACCGAAGCATCGTCCTGGACGACCTCCTATTACTGGCCCGGTGCCGGACGCAACATCCGTTTCTTCGCTTACGCGCCCTACGGCGGCCAGGGGATCGTTCTTTCGGATAAGACGTCGGCCGGTACTCCGTCGATCACCTATACGGTCCCGACAGCCGTCGCCGACCAGCAGGATTTGCTGGTCGCTGCTACCTCCGGGATGGCCGGCAATACCGCTGCGGCGGCTCCGTTGAGTTTCGCTCACGCGCTCACTGCCGTACGCTTCACTACGGGCGACGATATGATGTCCGGGCGCATTACGAAAATCACGCTCAAGGGCGTTTACGGTTCCGGTTCGCATACGATGGGTTCCGATTCGTGGAATGGTTACGGCGCTACGACAGACTTTTCGCAGACACTTGCGGCTACTGTGGACGGGTCTGCGGACCAGGAGATCACTCCTGTCGCAGCGACCTTCATGATGTTGCCGCAGACGCTTCCGTCGGGCGCTTCGATCGAGGTCGTCTATACGGACGACCTGACTTCGACACAACGAACTTTAACCGCCTCTATCGCAGGCAGCCAATGGCCGATGGGCAGAACCGTCACTTACCGGATTTCGACGTCGAGCATCGTAATCACTCCGACTTTTACCGTGATGGCTCCGGCCAATTTTACCTATGCCGGAGGCAGCGAAAATTATTCGGTGACCAGCTATGCCGCCGTTTCCCGTCCGGGCGATGCTACGCGAACCGTTCCGGTGGCCTGGACCGCCGAATTTGTCGAGGATGACGGCAGCGGGGGCTACAACGTGATCGCCCGTCCGGAATGGCTCACAGCTTTTACCGCGAGCGGCAACGGCGGTACGTCGGCCACGTCGTTCTCGGCTACGATTGCGGCTCAAACGGGTGTCACTTCCAATTCGCATAACGAAACTTTGAAAATGGCAGCTTCTGTCAGCGGCACGTACGATCTTTCGACCTCCGGCGGCACGACCGCGATGCGGACCGCCAACTGTTACGTCATCAACGCCCCGGGACAGTACTCCCTGCCGTTGGTCTATGGTAACGCTATCAAGGACGGCGGTACGAACGCTTCGGCCTACACTTCGCAGTCCAGCGAAACATCCGTATTGAAGACCTTCGTAAACCATCTCGATGCGGCTATCACCGATCCCTATATCTATAACAATGCGGGGTGTACGCCCCTGGATGCCGTACTCGTTTGGCAGGACGAGGAAAATCTGGTGACGAATGTCCGGCTTTCGTCCGACAAGCACAGCCTGACCTTCGACGTGCCGCAAGCGACGATCAAGCAGGGCAACGCTATCGTGGCCGTGCGTGACACGGACAGCCGTATCATGTGGAGCTGGCATATCTGGGTGACGGACTACGAGCTGGGCAGCGATGTCAGGACCGTGACCAACTACCAGGGTATAGCGTATAAAATGATGCCGGTCAATATCGGCTGGTGCGATGCGGAAACCACCGCCTACGACGCCCGCAGCGTGAAGGTTCGCTTCACGCAGGCGGAGACCGGTGCCATGCAGGTCATAACGCTCACCCAGGCATCGCATTCGGTCGTAAATTCCGGCAACCAGTCTTATTTCCAGTTCGGACGCAAGGACCCGATGTTGGCCGGTATTCGCAACGCTTCCGGTTCCGCAGTCGATAAGGACTGCTATTCCGACGGCTATGCGTTCGACAAATCGGGAACCGGCAAGGTCGCCATCGGCGTTTCCATCCAGCATCCGCATATATTCTACAATTACGGCAGTTCATCGATCTACGATTGGTGCGCCACGTCCTATTCCAATCTTTGGAGCGGCGACAATACGGTGACGACGGCTAACGACAATGCGGTGGTTAAGACGATTTACGATCCTTCGCCCGTCGGCTACCATCTGCCTTCGTCGAACGCCTTTACGGGCTTTACGTATAACGGCAGCAATGTTTCCGGGTCTTCTTACTTCGGCTCCCGATTCAATTCGCCCTATACCTCCACCACCGATTTTACCGATAATTTCGGTTGGGAGTTTTATTGTAACAAGATGACGGGCGAGGGGAGCTACGACACTGCGGGCGGTACGATCTTCTTTCCGGCTTTGGGCTATCGCAGCTACTCGGCGGGCACGGTGAACAACGTCGGCAGCCTCGGCTACTTCTGGTCGGCCGTGCCGTACTCGACGAGCTACGGCCGTAGCCTGAGCTTCCGCTCGTCGTACATCTACCCGCTGAGCATCAACTACCGCTCCGACGGCTTCGCGGTGCGTCCCGTCCAAGAATAGGCGCGAAGCGACCATCCGATTCATTGGATTGATTTCCTGCTGTTCGCAGCCGCAGGGTTTTATCCTTCGGATCACGCTGCACCGCAGCAATATCACCTTTCTGCATGGGTTTACGATTGTGGAAAAACGGACGTTTCGGGGAGATGCTCCGATTTTGAAGATATGAAATGACGGGAAATCCGGACAGACCGGCTTTGCGGAGGCGCATCGATGCAGGCCGGCTCTTTTCGGGTTTCTTATTAAATCCCAGCGGTATCCGCCGGGATTTTCTTATGCAGGACGATGGGATCAAACAGGTGGGCCTTAAAATAATTCATATTATCGCTATTTGAATACCAATAGATAAATTACGCGATTCTTCTCAATAGAAATTTTTTGTAAGTTAAAATTTTCTTACATTTGTGATATAAAGATATGGATATTCAAATAGACTATACTTCAAAATTCATTTTTAGAATGATCCACTATTCCAATTTGGAATTCATTCTAAAACATGGATTGTACACTAAGAATAGTCGTATGAAAGATCCTGAATATATCAATATCGGGGATATTCAGTTAATCGAACAGCGACAAAATTTTCATGTTCGAATTGATCCTCCGGGCGGGGATTTAGGGGATTATATTCCGTTTTATTTCGGAGGCCATTCTCCGATGTTATTGAATATTAAAACAGGGTATCGGGGTATCCGAAAAAGACCGCAGGACGAATTGATTTATATCGTTTGTCGTATTAAGGATATTGTTGCGCAATGTCCTGCATGGTGCTTTACCGATGGACATGCAAAGAATAAACTTACTGAATTTTATAATGACATCAAGGATTTGACCCATGTGGATTGGGAAGTCGTCTGCACGCAATTTTGGGGGAATGATGAAGCCAATATGGATCGGATGCGGAGAAAACAGGCCGAATTTTTGGTGAAAGACTGTGTGCCGGTTTCGTGTGTCGCCGGAATTATTGTCAAAACGGCAGACCGTGAAGCATATGTAAAAACAATTTTATCTCGTTTATCCATTGAGATACCGATATACGTTGATAGCAAAAATAACTATTTTTATCCATGATACATTATGTGACAGGTAATTTGTTGGCTGCTTCCGACGAAGCTTTGATCAATACCGTTAATACCGTTGGTGTTATGGGTAAAGGAATCGCCTTGCAATTCAAGGATAGGTATCCTTATAATTTTCAAGTATATCAACAAGCGTGTAAAGAGGGCAGCATTTTCCCAGGCAAATTGTTGGTAACACGAGACAGTAACCTTTCGACCGATTCTAAATGGATAATTAATTTCCCGACGAAAAAGGACTGGAAGCATCGTTCCAAATATGAATATATTGAAGAAGGACTGAAAGATTTGGTGCGGGTTCTTGATCAATATAGGATAAAAAGTATCGCTATTCCTCCTCTTGGATGCGGCAACGGTGGATTGGATTGGAGCAAGGTGAAAGAGTTGATGGAAAAGTATCTCGGGGAATTAAATGTGGATATTCATATCTATCAGCCGAACGAAGCCGTCAGCGAATTGTTGAAGCAGGAAACGAATTGTCGGGAGGCAAAATTAACTCCGGCGAGAGCCATGTTGCTGTACGCTCTGTTTTATTATGAATCGTTAGGAGAAAACAGCAGTTTATTCGTCGCAAATAAATTAGCATATTTTATGCAATTGCTGGGTGAACCTTCATTTGGCAAACTGAAATTCGTTGCAGGACATTATGGCCCCTATTGCACTCAGGTCGGATATATTCTGCACGACATTAACGGGAAATATATCAAAGGTCTCGAACAGATGAAGATCGGAGCTTTCGATTCTTTGGAGTTGCAATATAGCACGATGAAGGAAGTTAGCGAATATGTGAAAACAAAGTTGAAGTCGGAACAGGTTGATCGTTTGAAATTATTGATAAAATTGATCTCTGGATTTCAATCGGCTTTGTCTCTGGAAATTCTCGCGTCTGTTGCGTATGTTCGGAAAGAAAATACTTATATTGACTTGGCGCAAACCATTACACAGATTCAAAATTGGTCTCCTCGAAAAAAACATTTGTTCAAAGAGAAGTATATTCAAATAGCTTATTCTTATTTAGAAGATTTTTCCAAAGGACGAGATTGTCTATTTAGGACTGTAAAGTAAAATAGCAAATTGACGTTTATGAATAAAGAATCCCGATAAGTATTTATCGGGATTCTTTTACTTGGTTTGTCCGATAATCTTTTAGCTGCAATGCACTCTATGCTCATAATTTTTCATAGTATTGCGGCCAACTTCCGAATCTGTTGCAATCGAGCCGTCAGTTTACTGTCTTTGCGAGCTGTTTGCATATTGTATCGAGTCTGCATATTGGTAAGCATTTCGGCTTCGATTCCCAATGCAGCCTCGAAATACAAGGCCATAGTTTCGGTTACAGGGCGTTTCGCGTTCAGAATTTCATTGAGCATCGTATAGGAAATACCTATCTGTTCGGCCAATTTTTTCTGCGAGATGCCTCTGTATTCGATCTCCTCCTTCAGTATTTCTCCCGGATGCGTAGGAGTGTATGGATAACCTAAATTTCCCATAGCAATTATTTATAGTGGTTCGACAACTCAATAATATTGCAAATCGTTATTTGCTCTTTCCCGTCGGCTTCGTGCGAAACCAAAAATTCAATCCGATACTGGTCATTCACTCTGATTGAGGAAATACCTTCTTTATTTCCAGTCAGTACCTCGTACCCCAATGAATGTAACTGATAAAGAGCTTCGATACAACTTGCATCGTTAAGAATATCTATACGTTGCTTGTAGCGTTTAACTATTGTCGGTTGGTAACGGTGTTTTTTATCTTTACACTTTCCTTCGTAGTATAATTCCGATAGATACTCTTTTTGGAATTTTACAATCATTATTGCTGATTTTTACATTGCAAAGATAGTGCTTATTTTCAAAAATTCGCTAAAAAAGTGAATTTATTTTTGGCAGATATGTTAATTGGCATCCATATACCGTTGCATCATGGCCATAGCGTTCGGGTCGGCGTTCTGTTGTGCCGCCTGTTGCAACTGCGTAAGGGCTTCGGGGTCGATTTGACCGGCTGCGGCCTGTTCGTTGAAAGACTTGACCTCGGCGAGTAGTTTGTCGGCCCCCGGCAGCGAGCAGTTATTGAGGAATATTTCGAGCGGTATGCGGCCGCTTTCGAGCAGTTTCATCAATAGGTCGTCGGTCATTTGCCGGAATACGGGCGTATCGTTCGATTTTGCGGCCGTGAGGTTAAAATCTTCGATTTTCTGCGCCATTTCCGGCTCGTAGAATTTCGCCATCTCTCCGGCGGTTTTACCATTGGTGCCGATGTATCGACGGGTCGTGTAGTATTGCATGAGGACTTTAAGCAGTTTTTCGTCGCGTTCCTCGCAGAACATATTGTAATTCTCGAACAGCACGACGAAATTCATCATCGAGTTTTGTGCTTGCTGGGCGTAGAGACTCGACGGCGTATTGGCTCGCGGAACTTGCCCCTGTACCGCTCCGTTCAGTCCGCTGATTTGCTGCATGATGTTCATTTCCTGCGCGAACATTTCCCATGCTCCGATATTGGTGCCGTTCATGGATATTTGCTTCGGGAGTTTGTCGTAGGCCCCTTTTTTGATAAGAATGACGCCGTTCGTTTTGACGTATTCGCGTGCGAAATCCCGAATGTCCATATCGTCGGGTATGCACTCCTGCGGAACCATCAACAGCCCTTTTGCCGAGGCTCCGATGATGAAATCCAAAAGGGTCAATAGCCGGTTGATATAGCGCTGAATGTCTATTACGTCCGATAATACGGCTTTGAACCGTCCGTCGATTACGGGCATGGCCGCAAGCACGTAGGGGTGTTCTTCGTGTGCATAGGGACTTTCGGTCTCTTTGATGCAGTAGCCGTTCGGCGTAAGGTATTTCACCCGCCAATAATATTCGTACTGTTCACGGGCGTAGATGAGTTTCACTGTGTCTGGGGCGATCCCTGCGGCCATACCTTGCTCGATGCGCGAGGCGTTGATCGCTTCGACTTCTTGCATCGTGAGTTCGGTGTATATCTCCTCCGTTCCGTCGGCGTAGTCATGTATGTATAGTACCCAGCGGCCGAGGCGTTCCCACACCTCGATAACGCGGTATTTGCCGAGGTCGTTCGTGTATAGGAAATTCAGATTTTGAAGCCGTGAGGCGTGATTTTCATAGAGGTTTTCCAGCTTTGTATGGTCGTGGCAGATGCCATAAATTTCGCGTAATGCCTGCACGTCTTCACGGCATGTGGCGAAGTTGCGCACCAAATCGTCGAACGTGTAGTCGTGCAGCTCTCCGATGCGGCGGATGTCTGTCAGTCGCGGATCTTCGATGTCGGCATTGAAAAATAGCCGGTTGATGTTCACGAGGTCGATTTTTCCGTCCGTGCGGTTCTTGGTACTCCAATAGCCGTAGCGTACCTTCGCGCAGGCTATCCCCGTCAGACAGAGTTCCTCAACAACGTTGATGTCTATTTTTCGGATTCTGTTGAGCTGGTGGCACGCTTGCAGGGCGTTGGTCAGCATTTCTCCGAGCGGCTGGTCGTCGCGACTGCGGGCATATACGACCGTTTGCGTGGGCGACGAAAGGAGTTGTCCGTGAATATTACGGATATATTGCTGGATATAGTTGTGTTTGAGCGGCACTTTCCCGCTGCGGGAGATCAGCGCATCTTCGCGGATCGTCCGGTGCGGATGGTCGGGGTCGGGTACCGTGTCGCTCCATTGGTCGCCGTTCTTGTATCGCAGATTCCGGGAGTGCTCTTTGCGCAGGTAGTCCATTGCGTCCCAATCCCGCGCACAACACCACAGGAGCGTTAGATTGTCGTCGGCGTAGCGCATCGTGCCTTGCTCCCATTCGCGGCGTGTTCGAGCGACGCTTTTATCCGTTTGGGCCAACAGTTTCAACCGCCGGGTATCAATATTCCGTAACATGGTCGTCCTCGTTTAATGCGTTCATCATCGTTTCGTTCAATTCTTCTTGTAATCGGTCATAAGCTGCGGTATTGGGACGCGTATCGGCAAGTATCGCCCGCAGCTTGTTCACCGCCGTTTGGTGTGCCTTGAAAATTGCGATACGTTGCAGATTCCGTTGTACGGCAGGATCGGTGCGGTCGAGTGCCGGCCCCATGCGTTTATATTTGGCTTCGATATTCGTCAGACGGTCGCGGAGGGTGTAATACCGTTCGGCTGGATTTTCGGGGCGTGCCGTTCCATAGAAGCGATTTATTACGGGCAGATCGCGGCTGCTGATTTCTTCTCCGGTGAATAGCGCCTGCGAGGTGTGCACCATGTCTTTGATGAACTTACCCATTCCGCCGCCGTAATAGGTCAATACGTGTTCGACGTGCGAGGGGTTGTACTCGAAGATACCCCGCAGCAGCGGGTCGATTTCTCCGTTCTTGCGTAGTCCGGCCGGTGTGTTCTCATCGCCGCCGCCTAACCTGTTGATCCCTCGACAGAGGTAATAAATCGCTTTGTTTACGTTTCTCAGTCCCATTTCCGAGAGCGGATAGTTTGCCGTCGTCGAGTAGCTGCGGCGTCCGACAGGATAACCGAACGCATCCTCTCCGGCATACCAGATGTCGTACCACGGCGTCAAAGCCGTAGGAATCAGTACACGTGTCGCATCTCCTTTGGATGAGGGCGAAGCTACGGGCGAGAAGTCCTCATAGAGCATCGTAAGCATCATGCGTGCGGCATCTTCGGAGCCGAGTTTTCCTCGGTAAAGGTCATGCAAGGCAGTTCCTATGCCGAAGAAAGCCCGGAATCCCTGTGGAAGCGGAATCTTCAAGTAACCGCGCTTTCCCATGCCGGGGATGATGAGGTGGTTATGTCTTTCGTATTCCGTAACGGCCAGATCGCGGCCGTCGCCTCCGCTTCCGGCGAGGAAGAAATCAAGCAGCAGACTGTCGAGAAATCCAGCCGCCGTCAGCGTGGCAACAGCCTGTGCAAATCTTTTCCGGTTACGCATGGCGATTCGTGCGACCTGTGCCGCTCCCTGTACCGAAGCATTGAAAAAGACGTAGAACATGCCGAGCGGCCGGGTTGCCGTACCGCGACGGTTGAAATTCACCGTAACGTTTTTTGCATCGTCGATAGCCGTAAGGAGCGATTTTCCTTGTTCAAGCGATGTGGTGAAGGTCGCCAAACGGGATGTGTTTTCGGCAATGCGGGAGGCATTTTCCAGCGCGACGCCTATTGCTTGCATACCGCTTTTGCGGGCAGCATACGAGAGCCATACCCCGGCGCGTTCGCTGCGCTGCGTTGCTTTCAGCAGTTCACCTATACGCCCCGTGCGGAATGCAACGTAACGTTTGATCTCCTTTTCGGCCTCGGCGATGTCTTTACTATGTACGAACCCCGTTTCCCCGCCGTTTTCACGGAAATAGTCGTAAAGCGTGTCCATGACCCGTTCGCGGCCGAATTGCCGGATTAGTTCCTGCCGATCGGCGGTGTCGAGTACGTCGAGCGTCCCGGTTTCGGCGATGGTCAGCGGCTCGGCCTTGCCTCGCAGTTCGCGGGTGATTGCGGCCATACTTGCAGGGATGTTACGCACGAATCCTTCGAGATTCCCGCCTTTGTCGATGGCGTGTACCAGCGCGGCGTGCTGCACGTCGCGCAGGAAATTCGCTGCGACAAACGCCGGATTTCGGGAGGTAAAAGCTCTTGCCAGCCAGCGTGTCGCGTTCCCGACCGTATCATCCAGCCATTTTGGAATCGCCAGCCGGTTATACTGGTTGATCGCGTTCGCCACGGCGGGATCGGCGAAGGTTATCACATAACGGATACCGTTCACGTAACATTCCACATTGCGCTGTCGTTCGTAAGAATGTCCCAAGTGTCCTTCGTGCTCGAAACGACTGCCCGATTCGGCTTCGCGGACAATGTTGAACCGTTCGGTCTCCTCGATACGGTTATACAGGTAGTCGGCCAGTTCATCATCGTGTGCTTGAAGTGCCGCGTTCATCTCCTTTTTCAGCCGGGCGATCTCCTTACGTGCCGCCTTCGATAGTTCGATGTCCTCGACGGCGGGGTCTATGGTCGTCGTAACCCATCTGTTGCCGATGCCTTTTGCCAACCAGACCTTATCGACGCGGAACAAGTCTTCCGAATTGCGGCTGTTGTTCTGCACCAACCGTAAGGCCGACTGCCTCGCCCTGTTGGTTTTGGCGGCGATGATCGCTCCGATACCGATATTCACCATTTGAGCGATCGGATTGCGGGGCTTTGCGATACGTCCTTCGGCTTCGTGCAGCACTTTCCGTAAGGGGCGCGGCCCCGCACTGTCGTCGATGAAGTCGTACACGTCGGCCGCATCGAAAGCCACCGGCTCGCCTTTCTGGTCGCGGTAGTTGTAATCATAATCCCGTAAGGGTACATAGTAGTCCCAGCCGTGCCCCTTTATCAACTTGCGGTGTTCGGGGGCTAACATTCCGTCCTCGACGAGGATTTCCAGCACGCGGTCGTTAGCCGCATTGATTCGCTGCCATAATCGCTGTGTCGGAATCTCTCCGGCCCGGCGGCGGAAATCTGCGACGATACTTCGGGCCAGCGTTTCGTTCCACGCATCGCGCGGGTCGAGGGATAGGGCCGCAATCCCCGTTGCCTGCCGTTCGAGCGACGATTCGGCCGTGATGTAGTCGATGATGTGTGTTTCCGTCATGCCTGTTTCACGGGCTATGGCTGCGATTTGGTCGAGTATGGGGTCTAAATACTCTTTCGTGTATTTGTCGATTGCGACTTTGGCGATGCTTGTCAAGTGGTTCAAATGTTTGTGTATGTCCGTGAGGTCGTCGATGCTGCCTCCGCGCCGCACGACTTCTTCCTGTAATCTTTCGACGGGTAAAGTGCTATCTATGAACCGGAGTTGCTGACGGCTTTTCCAATTCCGCTTGTCGTAAATCACAGTCGGTTCGATTCCGGCCGGCGGAGCCATTTCGGGCTGTGCCCGTTTCTTTTTAAGCAATTCTTCGACATACTCGCTCGCATATTTGAAATTCTCCGGTAGAGGTCGTTCGCTTTTCATCGTGCGTCGCCGCAACGGAGTGCGGTAGTTGTCGGAGAGGACGAAATCGAGGTGTTTGCGCATGGAGCGCACGATTTGCTCTTTCGTCTCTTGGGGTAAGGTTTTCACCAGTTCGTCGATGATGCTGCGATAGCTTTCTTGATCGGTGAGCTTTTGGAGGTCGAATAATGCGAGGTATTTGCGCATGGCCTTCAAACGATCATTGCCCATGCGGTCAATGATGGCTCGGCCCATGTCATCAAGCAGTCCATATACACGCATAGCGAAGTCATCGGCATTATGTTCGCCGAGTAAAACTCCGGTGATATGATGCTCGCGGATGTAGCGTTCGATGCTATACCGTTCGATATTTTCAGGTGTAGCGTCGTCGAATATCGCACGGTAACGCACGTTTTCAGAACGACCGAAAAGCTGTTTACGGATGCGTCGTTCGGTCGCTGTTGCGGCGACGGCTTCGGCGGCCGTGCGTGTTTTTTGCAGGCGGTGTTTCGACAACCACAACAAATAAGCGATGTCGCGGTCGCCGATACGCAGCGGAAGTCGCAATATGTCGCGTAGCAGCGAGCGGATACGGCCGATGATCCGGGCAAAGCGGCTCGGCGTGATGTCGCCTTCCGCCAAATGTGCGAGGTATTCTTCCGTTGCCAGACGGCGGGTATTTGCCTGGCGGTGCTTGGCGCCGGAGGATTGGTGCTCCTGCTCGCGGGCAATGTCGGCCACACGGCTGCGCCCTTCGGTATCGAGACCATTGTAAACCTTATCGAGAAAGTCGCCGAAACGGTCGCCCATCAGCGAGCGTAAGCCCATGTGTCCGACAATTTCATGCAATACGGTCGCTTCGGCATCGGCGAGTGTCGTAATATTGGGCAGGACAATGAACGTTTGTCCCGTTTGCGGGTCGTAAAAACCTTTTGAGTGTCGTTTACGACGTTGCACGAGCGGGTCGGAATCGGTAATTGCATCGAGGTCGTCGATAATCTCGACCGGAGTGTTCAGCGTGCGGGCGATCCGGCGAACGCGGCGAGCCAACTCCGCATCGCTTGCCGGGGCGTCGGAACCGAACGGATTGCCACCGTCGCGGAAGCGGAGGCCGTTTCCTGCATTGTCGTCAATCAATTCGTCAGGGTCGATGTCTATGGTTGCGGTTCCGGACTTGTCGGTTTCCTCCTGTGCTTCGATCGCTGCCAGTTCCACTTTCATCTGCTCTTCCAGCTCGGCGATGCGTTCTTCTGCCGCCTCCAACTCTGCTTGTTTGGGAAATCCATTGCCGACCTGCGTCTGTAAATATTCGATGGCTTGTTGTGCCGTTTCCATTCCGAGCTGCCGCTTCTGTATTTCGGCGTCGTACTCCTCACCGGAGAGCACTTTTTCGACTTGGCTGATGACGTTAATCATCTTAGCTCCGGCTTCGCCTTGCAGGTCGCGCCATTCGTTGCATTGGTAATAAATCGTGCGGTTGATGCGCTCCTTTTCATTGGAAAGGTAATTCCGTCGTAAAACAATTATAATGTCGAACTCTTTGCCGTTGATTCCGATGCGGAGTGTCATGTCCGATTGTGTACGGTCGGGTGATTGGCGGAGGGCATCCGCTTCGGCTTCGATGCGTTTCGAGAGCGGAACGAACAGGTCTTCGATTTTTTCCGGCTCGGAGGCTTTGAGTTTTCCCACTTCCACCGATACCACTTTATCGTCCGGAAACAGGCTTCGCAGGAAATCTTTTTTCTTACGGATTTGAGCAATTATTTGCGGGGTTGTTTGAAGGACGTTTTGCAGTCGTTTGAGTTCATGTGCGACGTATATTTGATGTTGATTGTAGTAGTCGCGTGCGTTTCTCAGCTTGCGTAGTTTATTCTGTTCGAGCGACAGGGCGAGCGCCGCAGCGCTGCCGGAGAGTGAGGCCATCATCTGCCCGAAATTCGTGCTGTCGCTGCTGTCGGTTTCGGGTTCTTCGAGCGAGCGTTCCGTAACCTCGCCCTTCATTGCCTGCTTAATGAACGATTCCTTGATTTTCAGCCGTTGGTAGCCCGTAACATCAAGCGTTTGTTTTACTCCGAGGCGCAGAATACGCACGGGTTTGTCCATTTGCAGGTGCAGATTGCCCTGCCGCACAATGCGGCCGATGCGTTGCAGGTAGTCCATAGGACGTATGGGTACGTCCAGATTGACGAGCATGTGCAGACGCTCCTGCATATTTACTCCGATACCTAATTTCTCGGTCGTGCCGAGTACGATCCGTACTTCGCCGTTGTTTATTTGCTTGTAGAGCGCCTCGCGTTTCGCGTCCGTTATGTAGTCGTGGATGATAGCGACCTGCTGGGCCGGTATGCCGGCGTCGATGAATTTACGCTTCATATCCACGAAAAGATTGAAGCTGTGGTCGCGGCTTTGGTAGGCGTCGCAGAAAACAGCAACGGTGCCGTTGTAATCGGCCGTTGCTTTCAAATCTTCTACGACTTCGCGCACGGCATGATTGACTTTGCTGTTGGGATCGTCCGGTAGAGCGGGATTAACCAGCCGCACGTCGATTGCCGCACGTTTGGCCAGTCCGAACATGACCAGCGGGATATGGGAGTTACGACGTTTTTCCTTACCGGACATAGCGTCGTATTGAGTCAGTATTTCCCGTATGCTGCGCATGATTGCCCGCAGCGCAGGCGTTTGGTCGAGCAGTATATCCTTCGGTTTGCCTCCCTCAATGCGCGGCGTTCCTACACCTTCGCGCAGATCCGGTACATCCTCCGTGAGTACGGTGTGCGCGACTTTCTTCCAGATCGCCAGCAGTTCCGGCACGTTGGAGTAACTGGCGAAGCGTTCGACTACGCGGAATTTGCCGTTTGTGGCAAACTCGGCCGATTCCTCGATATTTCCGAAATTGTTCGCAAAGGAATCGAAATCGGCGATCTCGTACTGTTCAAGTTCGTGTTTGGGCAGCAGATAGCGCAGGAACGTCCACATCTCGGCCATTGTATTGGATATGGGTGTTCCGGTGGCGAATACGACGTTTTTGTTCTGTTTATTTGCCAGAATATAAGATGTTTTCAGCCTCATGCTCTGCGCCCGTTGCGACGCCGCAGGGTCTATACCTTTGATATTTTGCAGGTTGGTGGTAAAACCGAGCTTCTTGTAGGCATGTGCTTCATCTACCAGCAAAGCGTCGATTCCCAACTGTTCAAAGGTCATCGTCTCGTCCGTGCGGCGGTCGAGCAGACGTAATGCACGAGTACGGGCCTGTGCTTTGAGTTTTTCTTCCTCTTTGACTGTTTTATCCGTTATTTTCTTGTTTTCCAGTCCTTCGATCTGTTTCTTGATTGCATAAGCCTGCCGTTTGGCATTGTCCGGAGAATTGGCTTCGATTTCTTCGAGCTGTTGCATCTTCTCTGCGATCAGCGTGTCGATATATTCATTGACACGCTCCGGGGCATCCGGTATGGCATCCAGATAGCTGTGATAGAGTACGACAATATCCCAATCGTTATAGGCGATCTTTGCGAATAATTCCTGCCGCTGCGATGCCGTGAGGTCTTTTTCGGACGGAACGAGGACACGGGCGGCCGGATAGAGGGATTTTATTTCGGAGGCGAATTGGTTGAATGTCGAGCGTTGTACGACGATGCACGGCTTCTGGGCGATACCGAGCCGCCGCATCTCCATTGCCGTAGTTATGAGGGTCAGGGTTTTTCCCGTGCCGACTTCGTGTGCCAGCAGCGTTGCTCCTTGCAAACCTCGCATGACACCGATTTTCTGATGCTCGCGCGGCTTCTTCGTGTGTGTGGCGTTGGGAAAATAATCGAACGATGAAACGTCGATTTGTCTTTCGACGGTGCTGTTGAAGGTTCTGTTATATATTTCGACGAGCTTATCGGTCGTTGTTTTATCTTGTCCTTTAATCCATTGTTCGAATCGTTCTTCCAGCTCGGTCTGTTTCATGGCGGCCTGCGTCATCGCTTCGGGGTCTTTGACACGCTTTTCTTTCTGAGCCAAAGGGTCGTATTCGCTGCGACTGATGTAGGTCTGCGTCTTGTTCATCCGGTCGAGTGCGAGTTTGCTCCCCGGCGCTTGCGGAATCCCCATATTGGTATCGACCGTATTCCCTTCGTTCGAGATTTTGGCGATATACTTGTTGGCCGATGTTTTGGCGATATGGGCCGTTACGTTGAACGTCTCTTTGAAAAACTGTTCGTATAGGGCGATGGGTATCCATGTGCTGCCGAGCGATACTTTAATCAGCGGCAGCGGAATATCCATCGGAATAATTTTCACGAGCGCACGGATGTTGGCGTCGAACTGTCCGTTTTCATTGGCTTGCTCGGCCTGTTCGAGTTTCTCGCGGACATTTCCCGAGAGGTATTCGTTGCGCTCCTCATAAAGACCCGTTACCGGATTGACATAGATAAGTTCCTGTGCGAGCAGTTCTTTTTCTGTATCCTCTTGTGGTATGTGGAGCAATTCTGCGATATAGGGCATATCGAGCCGTCCGTAGCGGTAGAGCGATACGGCGATCGCGTCTTTCGGCGTGTCGGCTTTCAGTTCGCGTGTCGGTTCCAGCATCCGGCGAAAGAAGATGTCCGACCTTTGGATGTCATGTCGTTTCTTTCCGTCGGGAGTTACGATTTCCTTGTCGTTTTCGATGGCTGCGATGGAGGGAAAATCCACGTCGTCGCGCAGGAATGAAATACGCGTGTTTCTTGATAATGTCCCGTAACGACGGGTGAAGGTAGCGTAGGCGTCGTTAAGCTCGGCTCGCAGTTGCTCGATGTTCGGCAGATCATTGCGTTCGGCATCGAGCAGCTCTGTGATCGCACTTTTCAGCCGCAGGTAATCGCCTAACGCTTCGACTTTACTGCGGTTGCGGATTTTCAACGAGTTCCAGTCGGCGGGTACGGCTTGTCCGAACCGCACGATATATGGTTTTCCGTCGATGATCGTAAGTCCTCTCTCTTTTGTACTGTTGGGGGCCTCGACCGCTTGCGGTATTCGCTCCGTTGCGGGTGCCGGGGCCGATGTGTAGATATTTTCGGGGAGTGCGGATATGAAACTGTCGAGCGTGCGGGACTGGTCTATGTCGCTTGTGGGGACGCAGCGCTGTTCTGTGGGGCGTATTTCCACGCCACTTTCGAATCCGAAGCGCATCTGGCCGGCCATGAACTGCGGATTGTCGTGAAAATACTTGTTATAGTTCATGTGTGCCGTTGCTGCTTCGGTCTTTACCTTCCCGTTCGACAGTTTGATAATTCGTTCGTAGGGCGCCTCGCGTTCCGTAATGGTCGATTGCATATTTACGGCATAGGGTGCCGGCCCGGCTTCGTCGCGTTTGCGGACGATAATGATGTCGGCCGAGGTTTCGGTGCCGGCCGTATTTTTGAATGTACCGGTATTCAGACGGACTGCCCCGATGAAGTCTGCATTACCGTCGTTTACGACCCAATTCCGCAAATTTGCACTCCGATCGAGCGTTGCTGTCGAGGTAATGAATACGCCCAATCCGCCGGGTTTGAGCTTCCGGATGCTTTTGGCGATGAAATAGTCGTGAATCTCGAAACGTGAGGATAAATCGCGGTCGAACGTATCGTGTACTTTGAACGTTCCGAACGGTACATTGCTGATCACCAGCGAATAGCTGTTGTTAGGTATGCGCTGCTGCTCGAAACCTTCGATGTGGATATGCGCTTCGGGATAGAGCGCACGAAGGATGTGGCCGGACAGATCGTCGAGTTCGATTCCTGTCAAATCCGATTTCGACCGTATCGAAAGAGGCATCAGACCGAAAAAATGTCCGATGCCGGCCGATGGTTCGAGGATGCGGCCACCGTCGAATCCGAGGCGTTCCACCATATCCCATATCGACGATATGACTTCGGGTGGAGTATAAAATGCGGTGGTTGTGGATGCGCGTGCCGCTTCGTATTCATCGGCTGTCAGTAGTTCGCGCAGTTCGTTGTGGTAGGGATGGGCTATTTTGAAGATTGCTGGAATACCGCCCCAGCCGGAGAATTGCTCCAATACAGCTTTTTCTTCCGGGGTGGCTTCGCGGCCTTCGGCTTCGATTTCTTTAATGAGCCGGATTGCGGCGAGATTGGCTTTGATCTTGCCAACCTCGCCTCTCGGAGCGAGGTCGTGTCCTCGTTCGATTACATGGTTTTTGTACGAGGTGTTTTTTGCGACTTCGCTTTCTCCACCTTTTTCAACGTGGCGATGATCTCCCGCATCATTTTTTCGCTGATGGGTATTTGTTCCGGCTCCTCCGGACAGTAACACGGTCGGAGGAGTTGATAGTAATACTCGTCCACTACTACCGGATCTTCGTCCCGTTCGAGTGCTGCCTGCCGCCACCGCATCGCCCGTGTTACGGTCTGGTCTATCGAATCGAGCAATTCCGCCGGATTCTCCCGATACTGTTGCAACAGGCTTCTCGGCTGATAAAATGCCAGTTCCCAAAGCGCCGTCTTTGCGGCTTCCGTCTCCATAAGCGGGATAGTCTTTCTCGCTACTGTTTTCCCGTCGTTCATCGTTTCGTGTATTTTGATTCTCTTGTAATATATGGTCGAGCGTCTTGGCCGCTGTTATGTTGTCAAGATAAGCATTTAATTCTTTTTTTGCAAGTTCGGCCAGCTCGCCGACGGTAATATCTGCCGGGGCATAACGATTGTGTCCATTGGGTAAAAAGGTTTGTTCTTTGTTTCGCAGTCGCCATAATATTGGCTCTCCGAAGCCCATAATATCTTTTATTTTCAAGTTATTAGAATACCCGTATCGGTTGTCGTAGCTTTGTGGTGCGACGGGTACACTGACATAAATGCCCAAATCCGTTTCGGGTGCCCAAAGTGTAAACGAGCCGTCGCCGCCGGCCGGTGCTATATTGGTCTGGGCATAGATGGTTTTACCCTTGCGATCCGTTTCGTGCTCCCAGCCCAATTCATCGGCGAAAGCACGGCTGAATCGCTCCAAATCCTTGCGGAAGTTCTTTTCGGGGCGTAGATTGCCAGTCTCGTTTGTGTCTTTCTCGACAGCCCCCGTCATGTCGTATATTCCTGCCAATCGGTATTGTGCTCCCGTTCCTGTCGGCTGGGATGTTTTCTCGGCCTTGTCGAGATCGGCCATGTCGAACGCCTCCACCTGCTCGTAGCTGTCCATTTGCGCGGCATATTCCTCCATGCCGGGCATTTGGCGGGCGGCGGTGTAAATAGGTTTCAGATAGGGGCGGATCACGTCGCCCAGATCGGCGATCATCCGGCGGGAGAAGTCGGCGAATCGACGCGCTCCGGCCTCAACATGGTAAGCGGCCATTTGTGCACCTATGGAGAGTATTTCGGGGTCGAAGCCGGCGTTGAGTTGTCCGAGTTTCTCGCGCATCCGTCGTTTCAGTTCCTCGTATTGCTCAGTCGTTACCAATTTGTTCTGCGCCCCGTATTCGGGAGCTGTGCCGGCCGATGAAGCGGAATCGTCGGCTGTTTCCGATTGTTGTTTTTCCGCTGTCTGTCGGGCGTGTACCTCCTCTAATTCCGCATAGATGCTGTGTTGGAGCGGAAATACGGGTTTTCCTTCTTCTTGTTCTGCTGCCTTATTGATTTCCACCACTAACCGGATAGCGGCGTCTGCACTTTGTTCAGCCAATTTACGGATATGGTCGATGAATCGTTCGCGGGCTTCGTCATTTTGAACGATACTTTGTTTTTTATATCCCAGTCCCTCACGGGCCCTTGCCGAATAAAAACGGTACATATTATATGCCTTCGGAGAGTATGAATCTACCGGAACCAATGCCGCTTTATCAAATAGCGGATGTTGGATGGCGGGCTGTTCTTCCGATGTCGGGCGGGTGGCGTCGGATGTTGGTGCTGTCCCCCGAAATGCCTCGGCGTCTTCCGGGGTGTCGAATAGAAAACTGCGAGTGAAGGAGCTGTAATATCCGTCGTGTTCTTTGGCCCTCTTTTTCAAACTTTGAAATGCATTTCGTTCGATCCGTTCTGCCAATTTGACAGAGTAAAGAGTAGCGCCGGTCTTGGAGTGGCGGGTTTGTTCCGTAGGGCTGAAAAGTCCGGTTTCGGCCGATGTGTCGGATGTCGCGGTTTTCGTTCGATGCTGACTTTCGGCAAGGGTTGCCAGCTCCGCATGGATGCTGTGGCGAGGCGTAAGGATCGGTTTGCCCGCATATTTTTGAGCCGCAGCGTTGGCTTCCGCAACCAACTTGATTGCGGCGCGAACGTCTTTCTTGGCCAGCCGCCGCACGTCGCGGATGAATCCGGCTTTGATAAGGTCATTGTTCAGCACGCTGAAAACCTTATCGGGAAACGACGCGACGGCATGATGCAGGTATCTGTCGTATTCTTGGGTAATTGCAGGCGGAAACGTATCCTCGGCCGATGTGCTGTTTTGCGGGATTTCCTTTTGCCGTTCTTCTCGGAGCGGTAAAGTCCCCTGCGCATGATAAGCCTCCACCGCCTCGGCAATAACTTTGCTTTTCGAGGCTTCGGTACGGGCGATACGTTCCTGCAAACGGCCTATTTCCGCTTGCAGGGGAGCTAAAATGTCGTTGAGATTACGGTCGGAGAAATCGCGCGGCACGTCGAACAGATCGCCGTCGGAAGGTTCGTGAGACGGCCCGAACAACGTTGTTTGGTTATCCTCTTCGTAAGCGGTTCCGATATTGCGTTTTTCGGCAGCATAGCGGGTGCGAAGCGTGTGCAGTTCGGCCCTGTATTGGTCGAGACGGGCTTCGATCTCGGCGGCGGTCTCGGCCGCTATTCGTCGTTCGTCGTCGGTGAGGGGGCCGGATATTGCGTCCAGTCCGCCTCCATGTCGAACTGCGGCCGACCCGCCGCCCTGTTGTCCGAGATACGCATCATCACCTGCTGGGGCGTTACGTTGTTCTCCATCGACAGTCTCGCTACGATCGTTGCCAGTCGCTCCAAACGCTGAGGTGTCAATCCCGTTTCCGTTTTCGGTTTCGTCGTCATAATTTGCTGGATTGGGAGGTGCTGTCTCTGTCGCTTCAAAGTTAGTGTTTTTTGAAGATTCGGACGCATCCTCAATGAATAAATTATCTATTTCTGCCCATTGATCCTGCGACGTCTGTCCGGCCCATTGTGCGAAGGCGTCGTCATATAATAATTCCGTGCGGACGCGCTCCTGTTCGGCTTCATACTCCTGCATCCGGGCGTAATCCTCTTCGTCCATATCGTCGTATGGATTCGGAGTGTCGTTGTGCAACCTTACGGCAGCGTTGTAAGCCTGTCGTGGCGAATGTATTCGGGAGAGTACTTCCAGCACGGCATCTTTGATCGTCTTGTCGTCCATGTCCCAATGTGCCTGCTCCGTATTCCCGCCGCCGTATTGGAAATAAAGCCGCTCGGCGTATTGTTCGGGAGTGATACCGTCCGAAGATAGGATGCTGAACCGCGAGCGGCGTTCGTTTTCATTGCCCGTAAATCCGAGTTCTCGGGCCAACCCCCGACGATTGCCGCTGTCTTTCCATGCGAACCTCAACCCGCTGGCGATGTCGCGCAGGATCACGTCCTCGATAGATACGAAATCACCTAACTCGGCCGCAGATTGGGTGTAGGGTGTCGTTCGCTCTTTGCGGATTCGGGGTATTTCTGTGCGGGCGGGTGCCGCCGGGGGCGGCACGGCCGGGACCGGTGTCGGGTGCTCTTCAACGGGAACCGTTGCCGTGGCGTGCTGCTGTAAAAACTGCAAGGCGTCCGAATACATTTGCCGTTGTCCGGCATCGGCCGCTCCGTCGAGCATACGTTGTATGATTCGTTGTGCATCCTGCTCTCCTGCGGCTGCCCGAATCGCCTCGGCGAGTTGCCGGGCGATCGGTTCATTGTTCGTCGTGTCGGTATCCGTGGCTTCATTGTGCTGCGCAGGTGCGATGGCGGTGGTCGTTTCGGTCGGTGGTGGTGCCTCGGATTTCGGGGTGAGCGCATGGGCCGGTGTAAGGACGAATTGTCCGGTATCCAACTGTACGACGTAACTGCCGCCTTGCTTCCCTGTGATGCGCCCTTGTACCCCGTCTGCGGTAATTACTTCGTCGCCGTTGGCGTATTGTACGGCTTCGGGGGTAACGATTCGTGCGACTTCCTCTGGGGCAATGCCCGCTTCGGTGCCGGTTTCCATGTCGTATTGTTCCTGCTTGGCCCGATTCTCAGCTTCGGCCTGCTGTTCGATGATTTGAGCCTGCCGTGCTGAAAATTCCGCCAGCGGCGTTCGTTCGATATGTTCGAGTTCCGTCCGGTCGATCTGTCCGGGCTGGCCGGTTTCGGGGTCGAGGACGAATAAGGTTCCGTCCGTAGCCGCTTCGTCGGTGTCGCCCGAAAGTACGACATAGGTTTTCCCGTCCGCACGTCGGGCCGTTATGATTTCTTCGGTCGCCGTTTTGCCGTCAAGTCCTTTGTAGGCCCACCGCTCGGCGGTTTGTACGGCGGTATGGAGCGCTTCGCCCTCGGCATCGCCCGTCTCCATGCCGTCGAGAATCTGTCGTTGGAGTCGGAAGCGGGCATAGTCGGCGGCATGTGCGGCGTCCATTTTCCCGATATTGGCCGCCTGCCAGTCGATCGCGGCCATCGCCTGCGCCTGCTGGCTCATCGTCGGCTTGTGCATCGCTTCGAAAACCTGTTTGCGCAGTTCTTCATTTTCGATTTTGGCGAGCGCTTTTTTCTCCTCGGTTTGCAGGACGTGTGTTTTGTGGACGTATGCTGCGACGTTCGGCAGTTCCAACGCAGAGAACCCCGCTCCCATGAGCGACGTGGTGAGAAACGTCGTCCAAAGGTTTTCACCCGAAAGATTCTCCCGCCATTGTTCGTGCTCTCCGGTCAGAAGGGGCGACAGGATGCCTCCGGCGACCTCTTCCAACCATTCATCGACCGGGCCGTTCCATAGAGTTCGATTACGGAAGTCGGTAAGATACCTGCTCCGAGAATATCCCGGCAATAGCTTGTCGAACGACAGTTTTACGCCCATACGCCGGCCGAGCTGCTCGACTGGCCATTTCAGTACTTTCTGTACGCCTTTGCCGAGTTCTCCGCCGATATGCTCGGTAAACACGTCTGTAAACGAATCGGCGGCCGCCTTATACATGAGTTCGTACTTCGGCACGGGATGTTCTGTAACCGTCCCGTTTTCTGCCACTGTGTATTGTTGTTGCGCCCGCTGGTGGTAGTTGGTGTAGGTTCCGGCCTGTAAAGGCGTCATAGCGGCTGCGCTGACGGTATATTCACCCAATTTACGCAGGCCCCGCCCTACAAGGTTTTTCGCTTCTTTTTTGATAAGGGCACGTCCGACGGTTTTTGCGGCTCCGCTGCCCAAACCGCTCGTTGTGGCAAAGCCGGCCATGTAGGGCAGCGATGCCGCGACGCCGCTGCCGACTTTCGCGCCGGTGGTGGGGCCGCCTCGCCGGGCGATATACTCGTTTATTAACCCTGATGTGCGGAACAATTCGACTATATCTTTTTCGGTCGGGGTCAGCCGTTCGCTTCGGGCCGCTTTTTTCAGCGCCCGTGTCGTTACGATGTTTTCGGCCAGCTCGCGGGTTCCGAGCGAGGCAAAGTCCGCCAACGTCTGCCAGTCGAAAATTTCACGTGTAAGTCCCGATGTGCCGTCTCCGGCCTGTTTGTCCTTTTCTGTTTTCTGATTGAGGATTTTCAAGGCCCGCTCTGCGGCCTGCATGAGCTGCGTATCTTCACCGCCGAGAGCCGACGGGCTGCGTAGCATTTGCGATTTTGCATAAGAAGCCCATGCCTGTTGCCACAAGGACGCATTGTCCGTACCCTTATCCATGCGTGCCAACGTCTCCTGTCGTCGGGCGTCGGCTCGTTGGCGGGCACGGTCGTAGATCGCTTCGATATGTTCCGTGAGGCCCTCTTTGATTTGCCGCTCGTAATCCTCTTCGGACATGTTCGGAGCCGGTTTTGGAAGTGCATACGATGCAGATATATCGGGTGCTTCGCCCGATTCGGATTCGGCGGTCAGAGCGGATGGTACCGAGGCGTCGGCTCCACGTCTGCGGGTCTTTTGTAGGCCGGATATGGCGTTGAGCTGCCGAAGCTGTTCGGGGGTGAGTTCGGGAAGTGAGTTATTCATAATTCAGATAGTAATCCATGATCTGTTGGTCGGAGAAACCGGCTTCGCGCATCTGTTCGGCCTGTCCTGTTTCAAGCAGATTCAGTGTTTCGGGGGAGTATGGCCCGGTAATATAGCGTTTCGGCTGCCGGAACAGCAGCCCTATATCGGCGGGTGGTTTCGAGGGCTCCTGTTCGCCCGTGAGTTTCAGATAAACTGTGCGTAAAAGCTGTGCTTTCTGTGCCGGTTTGAGCTTGCCATACGAGAACTGCGGGACTTTTTCGCCTGTGTAGGCCGGTTTCTTGGTCGGGCTTCCATCTTCGGGAATGATGCCCATATCACGGCCTTTCTCGTAAAGCAGACTTTCCTGTGCCGGCGAGAGGCTTACGACGGTCTTTTCGTCGCGGTCGAGAAACTGGACGACGGCTTTGTCGGCGGCTGCGGCTGCGCGTGCGCTGGCGGTTGAAGCCGACGCTGCGGCTCGCGTGCGGGCCACTTTGAGGTTATTTTCACCCCGTATTTTTTCGATTTCTTTCTTGTCCCGGAGATCCTCGGCCCGTTTTTGTTTCTCTTGCTGGGCTTTCCACATATATCCCAGCAAGGCGTCGTATTGTTTCTGCGCGAGGTTATAGGCTTGGCCGGCGGCCGAGGCTTCCATGTTCGCGGCCTGCTGCTCGCCTTCCTGTTGTCCCATGAGGGCACGGAGTTTCAGTTGTCGGTATTCGCGGTTTTGGCTGTCGTATAATTTTTCCCACTCATTGATCCGGTCGAGCATTCGCAGCGGAGCATCGGTACCGGTTTTCGGCACATAACCTTCCGTTGCCATACCGACGATTCCCGTACCGAGGGCCGTAAGCATATTGCTCCATGCCGCGATCTTTGCGGCTGTTTCGGCGCGTTTGATGCGTGCGGGATCGGCTTCCGGCTTCATCGTCTCGATGTAGGCGAGAATCGGATTTTGGCCGCTGCGGTATAGTTCTGCGGCCCGTTGCTGTTTTTGCTCCCATACGGCTTTCTGTTCCTCGGCACGCTGCTGCCGCCGTTGCAGTTCATCCGCAAAGGAGAAAATGGCTTTTGTCGGTTGCTCTTGCGGTTCCATATCGCTAATTGTTGCCCGTGATTCCGGCAAGTCCCGATTTGCCGAACCCTCCTAAGCCATAGAGCATGGCGAGTTGCCCGAACGCATCGCCTACGCCGCTGACCATGTTTTGCATACCGCTGATTTTGCCCGATTCGGCTTCGTAGCGGGCATTGTCGAGGTTGTCGAGGCGGGCTTGATATTGTTGTTGTATCTGGTCTTTGTGCTGTTCGCCCAATCCGGCGATTTGGGCGACGACCTGCGAATAGTTCTTGTTGAGCTTGCCGGCAGCGGCGACTTTCGCTTCATCCGTCGCTCCGCTCTTGATGGCGTTTGTATTGAGCGCTTTGAGTTCATCCTCGTTATAGTCCCGAATACGTTTGAGCATCGCCCGCGAATCGGCACGGTCGAGGTACGGTTGGTTCATTTCCGATTGATACCATTCGTCGAGCCGTCGCCGACGGTCTTCGAGTATTTGGTCGGCCTTCTTGCGGCGTTTATTGGCCGAAACGCCGCCTGCGATGGAGGAGAGAGCCGAAATTCCGGCTCCTATGGCTAATGCAACGGGAAACATGATTGTCTAATCTTTATCACTTTGTAAAATTAGCGGCCGCAGGTGAGAAAATATCCTTATTTTTGATCGGAATATATCAATAAATCAGATACTTAATGTCTCGAAAGACCCTTCAAGACGACGAAAAGAATGCAGTCTGCGTGAGATACGCGCAGACGGGAAGTCTGCGGGCCGTAGCCTCCGAATACGGCATCAGTCCCATGCGTGTAAAGCGTTTGTGGGAGGCGTTGGGCGAGCAGCAGCAACAAGTGCTGCGGGCATCGGTCGAGGATTTGAGGCAGGAGGTCGAGACAACGATCGTCCGCAGCGAGCTGACAGGCGACTATCTTGAACGGGTAATTAAGGCGCGGGATGCGGCTATTGCCGAATTATGGGCGCGTCTGTCGGACGCGAAGCTGCGCAGGGCCATGTCCGATAAAAATCTGATCGCAGCCTGCAAAACGTTGTATGATATGAGTAGCGGGGCCGAAAAGCGACAGTCCGAACCGAACGACTTGTTCATGGTATTGAACCAGCGTATTCACAACGAAATCAATCACAACTATTACATACAAGAGCATGGAACGACAGAGGCAGACGGTTCCGATAGCGGGAATTAACCGTGCGGAAAATGATTTGACGGTGCAGGACGGCTGTTGCGAAACCCTGCACAACCTGCGATATGACGCGGGGGCATGGCGGAATGTCGAGACTTTCCGGCCGGTGGCGGAAATAACCGATTTCGGAGGTTTTACGTTGTTGTATAAGCATCCCGCGACGGCCGATGACCTCTATATCGCCTCGGACGAAAGCGGCACGATTCACGAGGTGTGCGTGTCGGGCGGGCGGCTGTCCTCGACACAGGTGATTATGCGCGGGGTGTCGGAGCTGCGGCAGACTTTTTCGTTCGGGAATGTCTTGGTGTTTATTACCGACGGTCGGGAGCTATATTACGTCCTTTACGGTAATGAATATGTCGCTTTCGATATGCCGGAACCGCCGGATATAAGCGAATCGAAAGAAAATAGATCGCGCTTCAAGACCGATTTTTATGCAGCGATACATCATGATTTCGGGAGTGTCACGTATGATTACGTCGCCGGTGACGACTTGGCACGCATGGATAATATCGCTCCGGACGGCGGGTATTTCTTTACACGCATCACTGATAAGAAAAACAAAACATTGTTGCTTCCTGCCGTGGATGGCGAATACTGGCTCGGAGCCATAGCCGTAATGGTCGCCTATCGCATGATGGATGGTGCTACGGTGGCGAACTCGGAACTGATGATCTTCGCCTCGGACGGCGGAGAGAGCGAGGACGGTCAGTACGTCGATTATGTGGCGGACGGAATGCCGTCGAAAGTCCCGGAAAGTATCAGATACGGGGTTTTCATCGGGACGAAATACAAGCACACGACCTGCACCAATAATTTTTATATCCAGCCTCAAATCGTTATCAATATTCCGGAAGGGATAGATACGCGCATCATCGAGAGCGTGGCTATCTATTCCACTCGGATTATTCCTGTGTACGATTTCGAACAGACATGGAACGGCAAATGGAGCCTGTCGGATCGGGGGAGCGGAGATGACAACAGTTACATGTGGGCTGCGGATTTCAGAAAACTGTTTACAAAGGACGTGGACTTGTTGCAGGAACCTCTGTATCGGATTAAAGAGATTGAAGTGCGCGATTTTGTCAAGAACAGCCATAAAGAGGCACTCACCTATACGCTTCTGAAAAATGCGGAGAGCCAGCCGGTTTTCGAGCCTACGCAATCGCTCCACACGCAGGTTGCAGGGTGTTACTACGAATATAACGGGCGGTTGCACAAGGGAAATATCCGTACCCGCCTTTTTGCCGGTTATTCCCGCTTTTGTTTGGGTGAGACGGAAGAGGGGATAACGACGAAGTTGATTTGCCGGTTGGATATAGACAATACCAGCAAGCAAGTGTGTCGTTCTGTACCAGCGTTCCGGCCGACGAAAATCCGCAGGGTCGCATCATACCCCGATTATCGGGCCGTCCAGTTTGCCGTTATGGTCGATGACCCCGGCTCTTATGGCGGAAAATGTCTGCTGAATGTCAAGCTCGATGCCTGCGAGGGTAATAATTATGCTTATGCCGTCGGCACTCCATCCGGCAATGCAAAATACCCGTGTATTAAAATGTCCGAATCCCCCGTAGAGTATGAACAGACGAACGACGACGATACTTATATCGAGACGAACCGCGTACAAGTATCTGCGACGAACAACCTGTTTTCCCTGCCTTTTGCCAATTCGTACCGTTTCGGAGTAAGCGAGGAGCGGATCATCGCCATTGCGACGGTGGTGGATGAGCTTTCCGCAACCCGTTTCGGCGCTTTCCCGCTCTACGTCTTTACGGATCGGGGCGTGTGGTCGCTGGAAAGCGGAACAGGCGAGGTGCTCTATTCCAATATTCTGCCTGTCAATCACGACCAGATTATCAATCCGAACACCTGCACGGCGTTGGAAACGGTGTTTTATATCACCTCACGGGGCGTACATAACCTCCGAGGACGTTCCTCGCAGCTTATTTCCCGGCAGATCGAGCGATACACCGGAGAGCTGACCGAATATTTGAAAACGGCGCAGATCTGCTTTCAGTTCAAATACGGGGATTTGATCGTCTATAACCCCGAATATCCGTATGCCTATGTTTATTCGCTGGCCTCCGGCTTCTGGTCGTCGCGCGATATGACCGGACGGATACTTAATAACGGGCAGATCATTATGCGCGGCGCGATCGCCTTACTTGGCGACGAAACGATGTCCTGTTCCGTCGATTGCCGCATCGTAACGCGCCCCTTGAAATTCGGAACGACCGATTTCAAACGCCTCGAAACAGCCGTAGTGCGCATCATGTCGCAGGACTGTTTCGTGCATGTGATCGCCGAAGGGTCGAACGACTGCCGTACATGGATAACCTTGCGCGACGTTTGGTGTCGTGTCGGCGATATGGACGCACGCTTTCGGCGTACTTCTACGTCGTTCAAATTCCTGCGGTTCAAACTGCATCTGACGGCCAACGAGCGGTTGTCGATGACCGGTGTGGATGTCGAGTGGTATCCTCGCTTTACGAAACGGTTGCGGTAGGGGCGTTACATTCCGTTACAAAACGTGACGAATCGCACTGCGCCCGATCGGAAATTATTTGTCAAAATTTTCGTTTGTGTCTGAAAAAATGTTTTTTTGTGTAAAATCTTAGAGTATGGACGAAAAATTCGCGGCGCTGAAAAAGTATAATTTCTGGGATGGCAATATTCCGGCTTTGGGATATTTGCGAAAGCATTATACGGATAAGATTGCCGATTATGTCGGCAATAAGCTACTGACGGCATTTTTTAGAGTCTAAAATGCCGACAAGGTTGTATGGTTGCAACCTTTTTTACTGCATTAACTCAACAACATCTTCCGGTAACATTATATCACCATTATCCTCCTTCGGAGTATTTTTAAGAAACGACATCGGAACGATGGTGTAGTTCTTGGCAAATGGCAATAGATTAGCTTTGCGAAGAAGTTCGGCTGTCAGTTGTTTACTATTCTCTTGGGTTGTCCATTTGCATTCGCCAACCAACAGATATTTTTTATCGAGCGATTCTGCCATCACATCAAATTCGACTTGTTCCGGCTTCTTGTCCTCATTGAGAACAGAACCCCACCAGCGTTTTGCCTTGCCATAAATCACTCCATTGACAATATTTCCTGTAACCGCATCCCGGCACAGTTTTTCCCATTGCATACTCACATACTCTGAGAAATGGGCGTTCAAAGCCTGTTCTATTGGCAAACGACGATCAAGTTCGATGAACGAACGATTAGGAACAACAAACTGATAGTAGAATGCCATAAACGGATCGGCTATCTTATAGAGGCTCTTTTTTGCATTCTTTTCATCAACCCCGAACGGAACATCTTTTTCCAAGAATCCGAGATCGACGAGTTTCTTCAATGGACGCGACAGATTGGTTGCAGGTTCGTTGCATCGTGCGGCAATCTCGGAAAGCCGGTTTGCACCGGTACCGATATAAGACATTATCGTCGAAGTCTTGACAATATCCTTCACATCATCCTGAAAGAGTTTTACCGGCTCCTCGTAAAGTGTTCCATTCACAGAAAGGATATTGTGCCATAAGGCATCAGCAAGTGAACTTCTGTTTTCCCTCAGTTCCCAATAACGCGGTACACCGCCCCATACTGCATACTCTTCAATGGCATTCATCGCATCAAGACTCAAAGCCTCCTGAATATACGGTAAACGTATTGGCGCAAGTCTCATTATCTCATCAGCACGACCATAGAGAGGCGCAGTAGAATCAAGGAACAGTCCATACATCATATTTTGTGATGAACCGCAAAGCACCAGGTTATACTTCAACTGCTTCTCATCAACAAGTTTCTGCAATACAGACGGCAGTTCCGGAGATTGTTCCACAAGATACGGAAACTCATCCAAGCATAGAGAGAAACGTTTGTTTGTCCGATAATTGACCGCACGAAACATGGATTCCCAATCCGGATATGTCAGTTTGTCGAAATCCGGGAATACTTGTGCTATCACTTTGGCGAGCAATGTCCTCTGATGCTGTCCTTCTGAACGGTCTGCAAGGAAGTAAATATCATTGTCCGACAACACCCTTTTGATAAGCGTTGATTTACCCAATCGTCTGCGACCGTACACTACGACTAACGAGGACTCCTCTCTCGCAAGAGCATCTTTCAGTCGTGCAGCTTCATCTATTCTATCAACAAATTTCATACGCCTTATTTATTATGCAATGCAAACATAATGATTTTGCGGCATAATGCAAATTTTCAAGACTTGTTTTTTATCTTCGCAGAACTATTTATGTATAGGAGAACATACGCTCTGTCCCTTTTTCAAGGCGCGTTTCTTTGGCTTCAAACTATTGATATGGATGCGTTTGATAATAATGTCGTAGAATCTTACAAAATGTCGAAATCTATTTTTTGTTGCAACCTCAGCGTGGAGAAATATTGGTCGGCCGGAAGATTCGATACCCACCAATCGAAAATCTCGTCGGTCGTGGCGTGGAAACGTTCCATGTAGCCGTTCGTGTCGATCAGATATTGAATACTGCGTTTTATGGCCCGTTCTACGCCGGGATAACGGCGGCGGTCTCTTGCTTTGTTTTTAACCGACGACATCGGACAGAAGATACAGCCGATACGTTGGTATCCCTCGTCGTATAACCGGCAATAGGGTAAGTTATTACCCCGAATGAAATTCCATACATCGGAATCCTGCCAGCGGTAAATTGGCGAGAGCATGATTTTATCTTTGCCTCCCACACACGCGAAATCCCGCTCTTTATTGCGGTTGAATTGGTCGAAGCTGCCGGAAAAGCGATGATTGCCGATTTGCACCTCGTTCCGCGCTGCTCGGCGTGGACTTTCAGCGGCTCGGATACCCAGCAGAGTTACGGTTCCGCCTCCGGCCTGTTCTTTCAAATAGGCGCAACAATAGCGCTTGGTGCGTATCGGCAGCATTTTTTTCTTCTCGATCAACTTGTAAATGTTGATTTCGGGACGATGTAATACGACATCGGGATATTGTGAGCGGACGAAACGCATCAGTTCCGGCGGGTCGATGTTCGTAATTTGCATGTGGGCCTTGAATTTCACTCCGGCCATCTTTGCGAGATGATATAATGCCACGCTGTCTTTCCCTCCCGAAAAAGCCAAGTGATACCCATCCGGCGACATACGCAGGGCCAACGTTTCTGCACGTCGTAGGAGTGCTATCGAGTAAGCGATTTTATGTTCGAGTGCTCCCATGTGCTCGTGGGGTTAAAACACCCTGCCGCGCATAGCAGGGCCACGGCATCAGCCGTTCTTTTCTACAAGTTTTTTGAAATGAGGATAAGGCCGGAACTGCGGTACTCGTTTAGCCGGAATCGACAACTGTTCGCCTTTGGTAATGTTCCGTCCGACTTTCGCCCGGCGTAGCCGGCTCTGGAAAACTCCGAACCCTCGTAAATAAACGCTATCGCCGGCAGCGACGTTTCTCTTAACGAGTTTCATCAAATCTTCCACGACAGACAGAACTTCCTGTGCGCTCATGCCTCGCTTCTCCGCGATCTGATCTACTAATTCTTTTTTCGTCATAGGTTTGTAAATAAATTGATTACGGCACTATTGCCTTATTTTATGTGCTGTTTGTGTCTTAAAACGACATCCATTCGGGCAAAAGAATTGAAGGTGGCGATCGCGCTGGTGTGGGTGGCCAGTACATCCCGACGGTTGGCGATGCTCTCCATAAGCCGTTCTATGTCGTGCCAATCCGATATTCTCTCCGTAATGCTCCGGCAATTCGCTAATGTCAGAGGACGTTCGAACTCGAACATGATGGGATAATTGCATCGTGTCCATAAAAACATTTTTTCATGTCGGGCCAATTCATTCCATCGGTGGCCGAATGAGGCAAGAGCGAGCCGGTCGTTTTCCGGCATGGTTTCCCCCGCACCCCCTTCCCTTTCTTCAATACCGTGTGTATGTGTATCTGTTTTGCCATTATTCTCTTTATTCTTCTTTTCTTTCTTATCGGAAGGAATAGCCGTTTCTTCGGCAGATTGCGGTATATCTTCCGAATCATTCTGCATAAACCGGCATTTCTGCGTATTTTTTCGGATTTTCACGGAGGAATCGGCGATTCTTTCGGAATCATCGTCTATTGTTGCCGAATTATCGCCTATTTCTTCCGAAGAAATAAGCGAGTATTCAGCATCTATTCCGGCTTTACGCCGCAGAACCGCCATAATATCGAGATAACGGGCTTGAATTCCCCGTGAGGTCAGTAATTCACGGTGTTCGTAGAGCTGACGGTCGAACAATCCCAGTTCGATACAATCGCGGAAAATGTTGGAGGTACGGTCATCGTCCAATAGGCAGGTGTCAGCAATGTCAGCGATCAGGTCTTTGTCGGCAACGATATAATACCCTTTATCCCGATAAATTTCACAAAGCAAGGCGAGGTAAACGGCCAGTCCGTCGTTTTGCCAACGACGCATCAGCCGTTTTAATTTCCGGTCTTGGAATAGGTCGCAGTCCAACCGGAAATACATAAGTCCTCTTTTTACATTTCGCCCGGCCATCGGATTTCAGTTAGCGTAACTTTCCCAATTCAACAAGGCGTTTTACCGTGTCCAGCTCGATACGAGAATAGGTTACTTTGGAATTTCCCGTTCCCGGCTTGACCCGATGCACCCAGCCGCGATTGAGCCATGTACGCACGCAACTTTCACCGTAAATCCGATACGCTTCGCGTTGGGAAATTTCATCCTTAATCAATCCCAGTCGATTTAAGGCTATCGAGGCTCCGAGTGCGGCACTTTCCATGATTAGGGTCTTTTGTTCGTGTAAATCGTCCATAACGTCATAAGTATTCCTCAACTATTTTTGGATGCCGATGCTATCGAATAATCGTCGGATCTCGGTTCGGGAGAGTTTTGATCCGTTGGGTGCCGAGGTACAGAGAATGTAAAAATGCTTGTCTTTGGAACGGGTGCGGAATGTCAGGCCCCGTCGTTCCATGCGTGGAATAGCGTGGCGGGCATTGGTCAAAGCCTGGCCTTCCAGCGGAAATTTCCGAATTTCCCGAACGCTGAAACTACTCAAAATTTCACTCCATGTTCGGGGTAATTGTTCCGTTTTAATCGAATGTGTCTTACCGTTGTAGTCCATTTGTTATATCTCTTTTCAAGTGAGTGAAATATGTAAAAATCACACGTTTACGGTGAATACAAGTTACAAAATGAGCCGTGAATAGGAAAGGGATTTTTACAACTTGGACGTATCTGATAGACTGACAAATAAATAAAATGCGCCCTCCCGCATATTTGCCGGAGGGCGCAGAAATCAATAATTATATATTTTTACGATGCGACAGGGGCTTGTACGGACTTTTCCGGTGCTGTTTCATTTGAAATATATTTTGAATTAGTCAGCGAAACTTCGGTTTGATTGCTTTTTACAAAATCAATAACCGCACGATTGGCTTTATCGACGATGTTCCAATCTTCGGTGATATAAATGTGTGCCAATTTCTTTTCTTCTCGTGGAGAATGTCCGAGGGCGAAATTGACAATATCATCGCGGATGCCGCAATGATTCCATGCAATAGATGCCCATGTACGCCGGAAAGTATAGGTTTCCAAATCCGGAAAATTGATTACTTTTCCTACCCGTTTCAGTCCTTTGTTCACCTGTGCGTTGAATATATCGCTGTTTGCATATTTACGATGAAATTCAAACAGGCGTACTCCCGTAGGATCGCGGTATTTTTCAATTAACGCCAATGCCTCCGGCTCGATTCGAATGTCGATTTTCGCTTTATCCTGTCGCCGATTTTTTGTTTTGGTACGGTTATAAATTAAGCGTCCATTTTGGATGCCGGTACAGTTATATAAATCAACCGTGTTTATTCCGATCAAGAAGAATGATAGCAAGCCGATGTCTCTACCTAAATTTCTAATGTTATAATCGCCTCGGCGCTGGAATGTATCGTCGTCTGGAACATTGAAAACGGCTCGTAATTGCTCTAATGTCATCGGCTTTTTTTCAGTCCGAGGAATCGGGGGAACTTTGGTTCGAGAGAATGGGGAGAGAGGAATGCGGATAACACCGATGTCTTCATCGTTATACTCGGCTTTGGCTACATTGTGCAATGCTTTCAATGTGGCACAATACAACGACGGACTGCGTCGGCCTTTTTTATGGCCTGCGCGGGGCTTTTCGTTTTCGAGGAAAGTGATAAACTGTTTTACGACTCTGGATGTTATTTCGTTAATATCAATTTTATTCCGCCGAAGAAATCGCACAAATGCGTTAAGTGCACATTGATACATGTCCGCATTGCCTTTATGGTCGTTATCTCGTAATTGTTGAATATGCCGCCTCCCAAAAGCGATAAAATCCAATTTGAAATTTTCATCCTCTTTATAATTCTTGATAAGTTCTACGATCTGATCTACATTCATCGTCTCGATTTTGTCTGCGCACTTATTGCAGATTTTCCGGTATTCGTCGATAATAGGCATCGTATCTCGGACATAGGAGGTGCCGCGCTTGAAATCGAATTTTTCGTTTACCTCGGAAGAGCTCGCGTAATAGCAGGTCGGAATATACCGGGATTGTTTGTTGTGGGTGATCCGAATCTTTACTCTGAAAACTCCGTCCGCTTTTTTGTAGCGGGGATGGATAACGGTCTTAAAAGTCGGCATACGGCTAAAAATTTTGGAAAACTATTAGAAAACTTTTTACTTCAAATGTACCTTTCAAATGCTGAAAATGCAATAAAAAAACGGTGTCTGAACGTAAGTCAGACACCGCTAATTAGTTAAAATTCAGTGCAAATGAATTATTTATGTAAATTTTGCCGTTTCCGTTTTTGCGCCGTTTAGCAAACTGGTGGTTTCAGCCACTCACCCAACTCTCCAAACCCTCTTTTTTCTCAAAGAGTGGTGCAAATATAGGACAATTTTGCGGACTTCCAAAATAAAACAACCCAAAAATCATGCAGGTTCCCGCTTTCGACTATCTACGGCCGGGTATTCCACGCCGACGAAGTCTGATAAAGGCTGATCGCCCGGTCGAGCAGCTCCTGCGAGGGGATGCCCTCCTCCAGCACGAGGTTGTAGCGGTCTTCCTCCGTGGGTGAAATCCGGTACTGTTCCGCCCGGTTGACGGGTGAAAGTACGGTGAATACGTCGCCTTCGAGATAACCCAGGTCCTGATAGGTGGCGACGAAGGCCCGTTCCCGGAAATCGTCGGACAATGCGTCCTGACCGAAGAAATGGGAGTCGTAATCCATCCCCAGCAGCGAGAAGAGCGTAGGCATCAGGTCTATTTGAGAGATCACCTTATCTACTTGTTGAGGTGTGATGAGTCCCGGAGCGAAGATCAGGGCGGGAATGTGGTATTTCTCCAGCGGGATTTCGGTTTTGCCGGCACTCGAGGCGCAATGGTCGGCCGTAATGACGAAAACCGTGTTATCGAACCAGGGTTGGCGGCTGGCCTCTTCGAAGAAGCGTCCCAATGCGTAGTCGGTGTACATGACGCCTCCCGAACGCAGTTTCGCATCGTTCGGAATCGGAATCCGGCCTGCCGGGTAGGTGTAGGGCCGGTGGTTGCTGACCGTCATGACGTGGGCGAAGAAGGGCGCTGCGGTCGTATCGGCCCGCTCGCCGAGCGAGCGGATCACTTTGTCGTAGGCGTCTTCGTCGCAAACGCCCCAGATGTTGGCGAAGGTGATCTCTTCGGGTTTGTAGCTTTTTTGGTCGATGATTCGGTAGCCGTTGCCGCCGAAGAAGGTTTCCATGTTGTCGAAGTAGCTGTTGCCTCCGTAGAAGTAGTAGGCATCGTAACCCTTCTCCCGGAGTACGGCCGCCGTGGAGTGCATGTTGTCGTTGCGGGGACGTTTGATGATGCTCTGTCCGGGGCAGGGCGGCAGCGAGAGGGTAACGGCTTCGAGTCCCCGCACCGTGCGGTTACCTGTGGCGAAACACTGTTCGAAAGCGATCCCCATTTTGTAGAGAGAGTCCAGGTGGGGCGTGATCGCGTCCGGATAGCCGAAATGCTGCATGAACGAGGCGCTCATGCTCTCGATGGTGATCAGCACGATGTTGCGGCGCAGCGTATCCGGGTTGCCGGGAATGTGGCGCAGGTTGTCGCCGGTACTCCCGTAGATCGCGTGTACGTTGGCTTCGGCCTCTTTCTGCGGTAGGGTCAGGTAGAACTGCGGATAGCTGAGTTCGTTCTTCATAAATGCGTCGTAGAACTTGTAGGCTCCGGTGGCTTGCAGCTCGTTGGCATAGGTGTTGGCGCTTTGCTGGAATCGGGTGTTGAACTGCAGGAGCAGGCAGCAGCCCAGGGTGAGCAGCAGGTAGGCGGGCGATACGGCCGCTTTCCATTGCCAGGTGCCGAACTCTCCGGCACGGCGGATCTCCCGTCTGAACAGCAGCCAGGTGCATCCTACGGTCAGCAGCAGCACGCCGGCGAAGAGCGGAACGACCGGATAGGACTCCATGATGTTGCCGACCACTTCGTTGGTATAGACCAGGTAATCGACGGCGATGAAGTTGTACCGTACGCCGAATTCGCTCCAGAAAAACCATTCGGAAACGGCGTTCAGGATAATGCCGCCCGTGTAAAGTCCCGTCAGAACGGCGAGCCAGGTACGTCTCCATCCCGGACGTATTTGGGGAAGGAACAGTCTGAGTCCGAAACTCACGGCCCAGAAGCCGAAGAGGATCGAGGCGATCAGGGGTACCACGCTGCCGTATTCGTCGAAGATCGTATTGAAGAACGTGACGTAAATCCATGCGACCGAAAGGATGCCGAAGAGGATGTAGCCCAGCGGCCGGGCGTATTTGCCCGGGGCGATACTCAAGGCGAAGAGCCACAGTACGGCGAATCCGATCGTAAGGGCGCACCAGTCGTTCACGGCGCCCAACAGGAAGATTTTCAGCCATTGGCCGAAAGTGAACGAGATGTCGGAGGTCTGTTCGTTGAACAGCAGAACGATACGCAGCAGCGTGCCGACGGCTACTTGCAGCAGAACGAGTTTGAGGTAGATTCTCGAGATGAGTTTGATGCCGGATTGCATGGAGTTTGCTTGTTAAATCGGCACAAATATATATATTTTAACCGCTTTTGATGCGCGGGGGCTTTCTGCGGGGCTAAAAAAACGGTCGGGCGGGAAGGATTTGCATTTTTTTTGTAATTTTGCATAATTATTTCGCATACAATGGCAGAGAAAGATAAAGAACTTATAGAAAATATCGAGAAGCAGGAGTACAAGTACGGTTTCACTTCGGATATCGAAACCGAAACCATTCCGCGCGGCCTCAATGAGGAGGTGGTGCGCCTGATCTCGACCAAGAAGGGCGAGCCGGAGTGGATGACCGAGCGCCGCCTGAAGGCTTATCGTCACTGGCTGAATATGGTGTCTCCTTCGTGGGCGCATCTGACGATCCCTCCGATCGACTTTCAGGACGTCATCTATTATGCGGCGCCGAAGCCCTCCAAGAAACTCGCGTCGATGGACGAGGTCGATCCCGAACTCAAACGCACGTTCGACAAGCTGGGTATTCCGCTCGAGGAACAGATGGCGCTGGCGGGTGTCGCCGTCGATGCCGTAATGGACTCCGTATCGGTCAAGACGACCTTCAAGGAGACGCTGGCCGAAAAGGGAATCATCTTTTGTTCGATGTCCGAAGCGATCCGGGACTATCCGGAGTTGATTCAGAAATATCTGGGAAGCGTGGTCCCCTATACCGATAATTTTTATGCGGCGCTCAACGCGGCGGTCTTTTCCGACGGTTCGTTTTGTTACATTCCCAAAGGCGTGCGTTGCCCGATGGAGCTTTCGACCTATTTCCGCATCAATGCGGCGGGTACGGGCCAGTTCGAGCGGACGCTGATCGTGGCCGACGAAGGGGCTTATGTCAGCTATCTGGAGGGGTGCACGGCGCCCCGCCGGGACGAGAACCAGTTGCATGCCGCCGTGGTCGAAATCGTCGTCGAGAAGGATGCCGAGGTGAAGTATTCCACCGTCCAGAACTGGTATCCGGGCGACAAGGAGGGAAAGGGAGGCGTCTATAATTTCGTGACCAAACGCGGAATTTGCCGCGAAAACGCCCGTCTGTCGTGGACGCAGGTCGAAACCGGTTCGGCTATCACCTGGAAATACCCGAGCTGTATTCTGGCGGGCGACAATTCGGTCGGAGAGTTTTATTCGGTGGCGATGACCAACCATTTCCAGCAGGCTGATACTGGTACCAAGATGATCCACGTGGGGCGTAACACCCGCAGCCGCATCGTATCGAAGGGTATTTCGGCCGGTCGCAGCGAGAACTCCTACCGGGGGCTGGTGCGTGTGGCGAAGGCGGCCGAAAATGCCCGCAACTATTCGCAATGCGATTCGCTGCTGATCGGCGACAAGTGCGGAGCACATACTTTTCCAGTGATCGAAAGTGGCAATCCGACGGCAGTGGTCGAGCACGAGGCGACGACCTCGAAAATCTCCGAGGAACAGCTTTTTTATTGCAACCAGCGGGGGCTTACGACCGAGGATGCCGTGGGGCTGATCGTCAACGGTTATGCCAGGGAGGTGCTCAACAAACTGCCGATGGAGTTCGCCGTCGAAGCCCAGAAGTTGCTGGCCATCAGTTTGGAAGGTTCGGTAGGGTAGTTTGTCGGAAGAATTTCCGCCGGTTTCCGGGTAGAAACGGAGTCGGCGGTGCGTTTATGAATGTAAAAAAAGTAAAATAGATATGCTTTCAGTCAAGAATTTACGGGCGCAAGTCGCCGGAAAAGAGATATTGAAGGGCATCGATCTCGAGGTGAAGGCCGGCGAGGTGCATGCCATCATGGGACCGAACGGCTCGGGAAAGAGCACGCTGGCTTCGGTGCTGGCCGGGAACGAGAAATTCACGGTCACGGGCGGCGAGGCGACCTTCCTGGGGCAGGATCTGCTGTCGCTGCCCATCGAGGAGCGTGCCTGCATGGGGCTGTTCCTCGGATTTCAGTACCCGGTGGAGATTCCGGGCGTGTCGATGGCCAACTTTATGAAGATGGCCGTGAACGAACAGCGCAAGTTCCGGGGTGAGAAACCGCTTGCGCCGGCCGAGTTTCTGAAGCTGGTGCGGGAGAAGAGCGCCATCGTGGAACTGGACTCCAAATTGATTTCCCGTTCGGTGAACGAAGGGTTCTCGGGCGGCGAGAAGAAGAAGAACGAGATCTTCCAGATGGCGATGCTCGAACCGAAGCTGGCGATTCTCGATGAAACGGACAGCGGTTTGGACATCGATGCGCTGCGCATCGTCGGTACGGGCGTCACCAAGTTGCACCGGTCGGACAATGCGACGATCGTCATCACCCACTACCAGCGTCTGCTGGATTACATCGTGCCCGACTTCGTGCATGTGCTCTACAAGGGGCGCATCATCTATTCGGGCGACCGTTCGCTGGCGCTCAAATTGGAGAAAGAGGGGTACGACTGGCTTATCAACGATTATAAGGAGTAGCCATGGAGTGGACCGATATTTTCAGCGGCCCGGCTTTCGAGCCGGTCAAGAGCCGCGAACTGCACCTCGGAAAGGATTGCGACCTGTCGCGTCCGCTGGTGGTGCGGGATACCGATAAACTGACCGTCGAGGTCGCGGGCGGAGCCGCGCTCCGGCTGGTCGTGCTGCATACGAAACCCTGTCAGGCAGAGGTTCGTATCAAGCTGCTCGAAGGGGCGGATGCGGAGCTTGTCCAGCTTTTCTCGGCCGAGGCATTCGTCGATTTTCAGGTCGAGCAGGCCGCCGGGAGCAAGTTTCGCATGACGGCGTGCCAGTTTACCAGTGCGAATGTGCGTTACCGGTTCGATCTGAACGGACGGGAGGCTTCCAATGAGCTGGACGTGCTGTTTCTCGCGTTGGAGCAGGATCACTGCGTGGTCGATCTGCGTACCAACCATCTGGTCCCAGACTGTACGAGCCGGTCGCTCATCAAGGGCGTCGCTTCGGGGACCGGCCGTGGTGAATTCTGCGGATTGGTTTATGTGGCGCCGGATGCCCAGCATACCGATGCCCAGCAGCAGTGCCGTAATATTCTGTTGAGCCGCACTTCGCGCATCGATGCGCGTCCACAACTGGAAATTTACGCCGACGACGTGCGTTGCAGTCACGGAGCGACGGTGGGACAGATGGAGGACGAAGCGATTCTCTACATGCGTCAGCGCGGTCTGAAAGAGGAACAGGCACGGCGCCTGCAGATCGAAGGTTTCGCGGCGGACGTGGTCGGGCGCTGCCGGATCGAAGCCGTGAAAGAGATATTGACCGATGCCGTTGTCCGGCATTTGGATAAAATATAGCGTTATGTTCGATGTGGAAAAAGTCCGGCGGGACTTCCCGATTCTCGGGGTGCGCGTGTATGACAAGCCGTTGGTTTATCTGGACAGCGGTGCTACGGCGCAGAAACCCGAGTGCGTGATCGAAACGGTCGATCGCCTGCACCGGGAGTCGAATGCCAATATCCACCGGGGGGTTCATTTTCTTTCGGAGGAGGCTACCGAGATGTACGAGGCTGCCCGGGCTCGTATCGCCGAGTACATCGGTGCGGAAGCCCGGGAGGAGGTCGTTTTCACGGCCGGAGCTACTGCGTCGCTCAATACGGTGGCGTATGCATGGTGCGAACGTTTTCTCCGGGCGGGCGACAATATCGTGGTCAGCGAGATGGAGCACCATTCCAATATCGTTCCCTGGCAGCTTGTCGCCGAGCGCAAGGGTGCCGAAATCCGCGTGCTGCCTTTCGACGAGGAGGGGCGCCTGATGACCGAGCGCCTGCCGGCGCTGCTCGACGGCCGTACCCGCGTGGTGGCGGTGACGCAGGCTTCCAATACGCTGGGCACGCGGCCCGATCTGCGTCCGGTGATCGACGAGGCTCACCGGGTCGGTGCGGTCGTGGTGGTGGACGGATGTCAGGGTGTCGTGCACGGCGGTGTCGATGTGAAAGCGCTGGACTGCGATTTTTACGCCTTCTCCGGTCATAAACTCTATGCCCCGACGGGTATCGGCGTGCTGTACGGCAAGCGGGATTTGCTCGACTGGATGCCTCCGTTTCTCTCCGGCGGCGACATGGTCGATCGGGTGTCGTTCGAAAAGACGACTTTTGCACCTGTTCCATTGAAATTCGAAGCGGGTACGGCCAATTTCGTGGGGGCGATCGCGCTGGGCGAAGCGGTGCGCTATGTCCGGCAGTTCGATGCGGCGGAGGTCGAGGCGCATGAACGGGCGCTGCTGCTGCGTGCTACCGAAGGGCTGGAGCGAATCCCCGGCCTGCGGATTTACGGTACGACGCCGGACAAGTGTGCGATCGTATCGTTCAATGTCGAGGGGGTGCATCCCTATGATATGGGCATGATCCTCGACAAGCTCGGCATCGCCGTTCGTACGGGACAGCACTGTGCCGAGCCGGTGATGACGCATTACGGAGTTACGGGTATGTGCCGGGCTTCGTTCGCGATGTATAATACGCTGGCGGAAGCCGACGCCCTGGTCGCCGGGGTCGAGCGGGCCGTGAAGATGCTTAAATAGCAAGGATATGCTGATAGTATTGGAAGGACTGGACGGCGCCGGGAAATCGACCCAGGTGGAACTTGTGCGCCGCATGTTTGCCCAAGAGGGGGTGGAGAGCCATTTTCTCCATTTTCCGCGTTTCGACGCGCCGGTGTACGGCGAGCTGATCGCCCGCTTCCTGCGGGGTGAACTCGGGGCTGTGGACAAGGTCGATCCTTATCTGGTCGCTCTGCTTTTCGCCGGTGACCGGGCCGATGCTGCCGCGCAGTTGCGCTGTTGGCTCGATGCGGGCCACGCCGTCGTGCTCGACCGGTATGTCTATTCGAACGTGGGGTTCCAGTGCGCCAAATTGCCTGCCGGGGACCGGCAGGAGGAGCTGCGGCGGTGGATCCTCGACCTGGAGTTCGGCTATTACGGAATTCCCCGTCCGGACGTGTCGCTGTTTCTGGATGTGCCTTTCGCCTTTACGGAGAAAAAGCTCTCCGAGGTACGCGAAGGCGACGACCGCGAATACCTGAAAGGGGAACGCGACATCCATGAGGCATCGCTCGACTTGCAGCGTCGTGTGCGGGAGGTTTACCGTGCAGCCGCTGCTGCGGACGACCGCCTGCGGATTATCGATTGCAGCGATGCGCAGGGCGGGATGGACTCTCCCAATGCGATTTTCGCCCGCATCCGCACCGAGATAGAACGTTTTCGGTAAGCGAGGGCAGAGCCCGCAAGCGGTCTCTGCCGAGCGAAGAAAACGAAGAAGTCAATTCAACGTTTTCGGTAAGCGGGGCAGAGCCGAATTTGTGTGGATTGTGCCGGGTGGAGAAAACGAAGCGTGGAATTAGTGTATGAGATGAGCGCCTTTTCGAATGATGCCGGAGAAGTGCCCGGAGGGGCGGTTCGGTATATTCGATAAGCGGATGAGTCGTTTTGTCCGTGTCCCGACGGATGCGGAGCGTTGAGCGAAAAGGGAGTCCGGAAAAAGTCGGCAATCCGAAACGGCTTTGCGGGACGCTCGGACGCAGACCGAAAGGCGGGAAGTTTTGAGTTTTAACGATGAGAACGACTCCGGACGAGTGCGGGATGCCTGCGGAGAAAATGAAGAAAAGATCGTATATAACCTGTTCGAAAATGATGAAACCTATGCTGTCGCAACGGGCCCGGAGCCTGATTACCGGAGTTTGCCGCCTGGTGCTGGCCGTCGTGTTCATCGTGTCGGGCTTTACGAAGGTGATCGATCCCTGGGGAACGTCGATCAAGATCAACGAATACCTCACGATTTACGGGTTCGATTATCTGATTCCGGCCAGCATGGTCTTTTCGATTTGGCTGTGCGGCGCCGAGATGATGATGGGTTGCATGCTGCTTTGCAAGGTGCGTATCCGGCTGGTGTCGATCTTCGCTCTGGTGTCGATGCTTTTCTTTACGATCCTTACCTTTTTGAGTGCGACGTTCATCCCGGTAGAGGACTGCGGCTGTTTCGGTGAGGCGATCAAACTCTCCCCCTGGGAAACATTCTTCAAGAACCTGGCCTTGCTGCCGATGGCGGCCGTCGTGTGGGCTTATTACCGGAACGATAAGATTCTTGCCTTCCGCCGTTCGGAGGTCGCATTGACGGTTTTTTTCTTCCTTCTGACGATGGGGCTGGGGTTCTATTGCTATTGTCATCTTCCGTTGATCGATTTTCTGCCGTATAAGATCGGGGTGAATATCCGCGAGGAGATGCACGCCTCTTCTGCGGCCGGTCCCGAGGGAGAGTTGCAGACCGTGCTGGTTTATCGCAATCGCATGACGGGGGAGGAGCGGGAGTTTGCGCTCGATGATACGGAGTGGCAGGACGATACGGTCTGGGAGTGGGTCGATACGAAAATTCTGGGAGAGGTGCCGGAGATGAATCCGATGATCGAGGAGTTCGCTCTGCGCAATGGCGCGGAAGATGTGACCGACCGGGTGCTCGCTACTCCGGGACGGCTCTATTTGATCTGTGTGACGCGTTTCGACCGCATCGGCCGCAAGTGCGAGGATCGTTTGGAGCGGCTCGTGGAGCGTGCGTTGCAGGAAGGGGCGCATGTCGTCTGCATCACGCCCGAACCCTTGCAGGGAAACGGCATCCATTCGTTCGGGAAAAGCACGCCGGTTCCTTGCTACAACATCGATGGATCGACGCTCAAGACCATGTTGCGGGCTCATACGGGTATTGTCGTGCTCGACGACGGGGTAATCGCCGACAAGCGGAACTGTCGGGACATAGACTGAATCGGGCGTCAGTATTTCCGGTGCTATGCGCGGAAGCCGGGGTTGCTCCGGGCTGCGGAGGCGAGGGGTGAGTTCCGGTTTCCTGCCTGACGGAGTACCGGGACAGACGTTCCGGGTATTGTCGGAAGTAGAGAATATGCGGAAGGGCGATTCCTTCCGATAAAAGACCGTGTGTCATAAAGGCGCACTGTTGTGTCATTATCGGGAGCGGGCGAGTCATTTACGGCAGTAAATTCCTGTCGCCTTTACCTTCAATGCCTTGCATTGCATCCATTCTGACAACCTTAAGGGCTGTGCCTGGAACTTTCATTTCGACACAGCCCTTTCGTTGCTTTTTCGTAATTTGTAGTGCTTCGGCCTATTTCGTATTGACGATCGCGATTTCGTCGGCTACCGGAGCGATCTTGCGCAGCATCTGCACGCCGCCGCAATGTTTGTCGTGGGCCAGGTTGATGGCCCGGCTTACTTTCATCTGGTCGTTTTCGCATTCGCATTGTACGTTATAGACGATGCGGAAAGATTTGAAGACGCTGCTCGATTGTACGGTTTCCGTGTCGAGTTCACCCGATATGCTGAGTTCGAAGCGGGTCGGAGATACGCGCTCCTTTTCCATGATCGCCATCGCGGTCATGCCTGCGCAAGTTACGCCGGCCAGCAACATCAGCTCTTTGGGATTTAGTTGGTCGCATTTCTTGTTTCCTTCGAGGACATAGGTCCGTGCCGAAGTCATCTGTATAGTTACCTGTTGGATCATAACGATAAATTTTTAGGTTGAATTTTCTTTTTTTTGTTTTTATCCGGCAGAATATGCGGGCGGTTTTGCCTTCGTTCGTCGAAAAGATTCTTTTTTCTTTTCTGTCGGGCAACAATCGTTCCCAAATGGTGCGTCTGCCCCGGGAAATCGTTATCTTTACGGGAAATGACTCCGATTTGAACGAATGCACGGGACTGGGGCTAAATAAATTTGGCGCTGGGCCCGGCTTTCGCTATCTTTGTAGAAGATAGGATTCGGTTCGGCAATTTTCGAGAGCAAGTTCTCTCGGTTACCCTCGCTTTTCACTATCTTTGCAAAAGATCGGAGGCGGTTCGGCAATCTTTGCGTGCAAGCCCGCACGATTGCCCTCACCTTTCACGATCTTTGACATAGTCTTAGATAGGATGCGCCTCGGAAAATTGGGAACAAGTTTCCATTTTTCTCTCGGCTTTCACTATCTTTACCGAAAAAATATTTTGATTCGGGCAGGAAGCGCCTCGGGCAGCGCTGAACAGGTCGGACTTACCACCGGGTGTTCGCTATCTGCGTTCGAATTATTGTGTGTGCGTTATGAAGAGAAACATCCTGTATTTATTGTCGATAGGCATTTGCCTGTTCACTTGTGTCGGGAGCCATGCTGCGGCACCGGAAACCCGGGCGCATCTGGAGCGGGGGCGTTCGCTTTTCGATCACGGGCGCTGGACAGATGCCCGTTATGAATTGCTGAAGGCCCGCGAGGGAGCGGACCGGGACGACCGGCTTACGCTCCAGCAGATCGATTATCAGTTGGCGGTTTGTGCCTTGAAGCTCGGCAGCCGGGATGCCGAGGCGATGCTCGCCGACTTTTCCAAGCGTTATCCCGAGTCGGTTTACAACAACGACCTGCGGTTCGCCCAGGGGTTGCTTTATTGCAGCCGGTCGGAGTATGACAAGGCGCTCGCATGTTTCGGACGGGTGAACTACCGGGCTTTGGACAGAACCCGGCGCGAGCAGTACGACCTGCGCATGGGATATATCGAATTCGGCCGGGATGACTATGACCGGGCGATGACCTATTTCGACCGGATCAATCCCCAAAGCGAATTTTACGATCACGCTCTCTATTATAAGTCCTACATCGCCTATGCGCGGGAACAGTACGACTGGGCCAGAAGCGGGTTCGAACGATTGCTTAAAAGCGAGGCTTACGGCGAGGTAGCGCCCTATTACCTGCTGCAAATCGAGTTCAAGCAGGGGAATTACCGCTACGTGGTCGAGAACGGCGAAGAGTTGATCCGCCGGGCATCGCCCCGCCAGCGGGCCGAACTCTCGCGGGTCATGGCCGAAGCGTGGTTTCGCTTGGGCGAATATTCCAAACCGCTGGACTACCTCGACGCTTTCGTGCAGGCCGGCGGAGAAATGGGCCGGGATGAAAATTATCTCTACGGATTCTCCCTCTACCGCACGGCCCGCTACGACGATGCCGCAGAGTATCTGCGCAAGGCGTGCGGAGCCGACGACGCTCTGACGCAGAACGCCTCCTACCACTTGGCCGACTGTTACTTGCGCGGCGGGGACAAGCAGCAGGCGATGCAGTCGTTCGCCATGGCTTCGAATGCCGAATTCGATTCCGCGATTGCCGAAGACGCGCTGTTCAACTATGGAAAATTGCAATACGAACTGGGGGGCGGACGTTTCAACGAAGCGATTCAGGTACTCAACCGCTATGTCGCCCAGTATCCGTCGTCGCCCCGTGTACGCACGGCCAAAGAGCTGTTGGCGGCGGCCTATTACAATTCGCACAATTACGACGAAGCGTACGAGATCATCGCCTCCTATCCCGATCCCGACGGCGACCTGCTGGCCGCCAAGCAGAAGATCGCCTATTTCCGCGGCTTGAGCGCACTGGAAAAGGGCGATACGGAGGGGGCCGGGCGTTATCTGGCGGAGTCCGCCCGTATCGGAATCAGTCCCAAATACAATGCGCTGGCAACCTTCTGGCAGGGTGAAATCGCTTACGGCAGGGGAAATTACGACGTTGCTTTGCGCGATTACGAGTCCTACCTGAAGCGGGCGCCGAAAACCGAGCCCGAATATGCGATGGCTTTCTACAATACGGGGTATTGCCACTTCTCGAAGGAGAATATGCCCCGGGCGCGGGAGTCGTTCGTTCGCTTCATCGAACTGTATCCCACCCAAGACGGTTACCGCACGGATGCCCGCAATCGTCTGGGCGACACCTACTATTCGGATCGTCAGTTCGACGAGGCGTTGAAGTATTACGGACAGGCTGCGGCCGCATCCGATGACGGAGCGGATTACGCCCGCTACCAGCGGGCCGTTACGCTCGGTATTCTGGGACGTACATCTGAAAAAATCAAGGCGTTGCAGCAGATTATCCGCGACGGCAGGGGAGATTACCTCGACGATGCGACTTACGAACTGGGCCGGACTTTCGTAGCGCAGGAGCGCTACCGCGAGGGGGCCGCAGTACTTGAACCTTTCGTCGAAACCTATGTTTATTCTCCCTACCGGAGCGCCGCGTTGTCCGAGTTGGGACTGGCTTACCTGAACCTGGGCGACAAGAAAAAGTCGCTTTCCTACTATGATATGGTGGTGAAGACCGCGCCCCAATCCTCCGATGCCAAGGATGCCTTGCAGGGAATTCGGGATATTTATGTCTCCGAAGGGGATGCCGGCGGTTATTTCGATTATGCCCGGAAGAGCGGTGTCGAAGGGGACCTTACGGCCATGTCGCGCGATTCGCTTTCGTTCGCTGCCGCCCGCCGGATCTATCTTTCGGGCGAGCCTGCGTCGGCGGCCAAGTCGCTACGCAGTTACCTCGAAAGTTATCCCAAGGGATATTATACGGCTGATGCGCTCTATTGCTTGAGCGATTGCTACCTGAAGACGGGCGAACGATCCCGTGCGATCGAAACGCTCGCGGCTCTGGCCGATGCGGGACAGAATCAGTACACGCATCGGGCTTTGAAGATGCTGGCTGGAATGACTTTTGCCGATGAACGCTTTACGGAAGCTGCGGCGGCTTACCGCAAATTGGCCGATGCCGAAAGCACCGCTGCCGGAAAGGCCGAGGCCATGAACGGCTACGTTCGTGCGACGATCGCGGCGGGGGATGAGGAGCGGATTCTGTCCATGGCCGACGATGTGGCATCCTACACCGCTGCGGGAGACGAGGCATGGCGAGCATCCCGGTTTGCGAAGGCCGGGATTCTGGATCGCCGGGGAGATGCCGCTGCCGCGCAAAAGATCTACAAGGTTTTGAGCGCCAATGTGAAAACACCCGAGGGAGCCGAGTCGGCCTACCGGGTGATCGAGTCCGCGTTCCGGGCCGGCGATACGGCTCGTGCCGAAAAACTGGTGCTCGATTTCTCCGACAAGGGAACGCCTCATGCCTTCTGGCTGGCCAAGTCCTTCCTTGTGCTGGGCGATATTTATGTGCAGAAGGGCGACATGTTCCAGGCCCGGGCGACCTACCAGAGTATCGTGGACGGCTACACCCCTGCCGATGACGGAATCGTTGCGGAAGCGAAAGAGAAAATCAAGAAACTCAATTAACGATATGAAGCGATCAGCTATTCTGTCCCTGATGTTTATCGCCGGGATGCTTGCGGTGCCCGGGGCGCTCAACGCCCAGGTCGAGAAGCGTGTCGAAGTATCCAAAGCCTATGTGCCGAGCGTGGAGCATGCGACGAAACTTGCCGTGCGCCCCAATATGGTCGATACGGCGGCCATACAGCCGGAAATCGACTATTCGATCACGCCGCTCACGCTCGAAACGCAGCTCGCCACGCGCCCGATCCGTCCTGCGACGATCACCTATTGGGAGTTCGATCGTCCGCTGCCTTTTTACCTGAAGGCCGGAGCGGGTTATCCGCTCAATTCGGCGCTCGATCTGTATGTATCGACGCAGAATCCCGACATCGGCTATGCGTTGGGCTATATCAACCACGACGGACGGTACGGACGGATTCCCTATACGCCCGACGGGGACCATAGCGCCCTGTGGATGGACAATCGGGTGGGTGTCGCCGCCGGGAAATACATCGGGCGTCATGTGCTGGAGGGCGAGGTGAGCTACCGGAACCGGATCATCGACCGTTACGGCCTTTTCCCCGATCCGGACTTTCCGACTTTCGACAACGGAAATCGCCGCGTGATCGGCGATTTGCAGGGAAAGATACGGATCGGCGACGATTTCAACGACCTCTCGCGGACGAATTTCAATGTCGAGGTCACGGCGGGCAACTGGTGGAATCCGCTGGATTCGAAACTCTATCTGGAGGATAATGTCGTTCCGGTGTTGGATTATCCGTACGAAAACGAGTGGAATTTGGGGGTAGATGCCGCCGTTGGACGACGTTTCGGCCGCCATACGCTCGTCTTCCGGGCCGGATTCGAGGGCCGGTGGGGTGGCGACCGCAAGGGCGAATCGGTTTGGGCCGCTCCTTCTGACTATTACAACCGGACCTATTCGGGAGCGTTCCGTTATGCCTATCGTGCCCGGTCGGTCGATATGGAGTTCGGTTTGGATTACTACCGGGACGATGTGGCGGGGCGCGATGCGGCGAATTATTTCATTCCCTACGCTCACTTGCGTTTCGATCTGGGCGGCGGCGGTTTCGTACCTTATGTCGAGTTGGACGGAACCCTGAAGCACAACGATATGCGGGAGCTTATGGAAACCAATCTTTATTACGTGCCTCGTTATACGGACCCGATGCCCCGCAATACGGTGGACTATTCGGTCCGTGTCGGTGTGAGCGGGCGTCTCGTCGAGGATAAGCTGATTTACCGATTGTTCGTCGGCTATTCTTTCATCGAGAATCATAACTTTTGGTATTGCTATACGCCGACTACCCGGTATGAGGGGTTCAGTCTGGTACAGGGACGGCTGAATGTCATGTCGCTCAACGGTGAGCTGGAGTTCCGTCCGGTGAGCAATTTCACGTTCTCCATCGGCGGGCGGGGCCTGACCTATACCGAGCATCAGACCTTGAGCATCGGCCTGCCGGAGTTCGAGGGTACGATCCGGGCCCGCTATCATCATCGTAAGTTCTCGGTCGGCCTCGTTTTCGACCTGCAGTCCAACCGCTATATTTCGCGAGTGATTCCGTGGTTCCCGAACGACGGGATCGTGGGGAATATGCGCATTCCCTATACGGTAGATCTGGGGTTGAATGTCGATTGGTACGCGTCCAAGCGGGTAACGGTATTCGCCGAAGGTCACAATCTTTGCAACCGCCGGATTTACGACTGGAGTACGTTTCCGCAGTACAGCGCCGGATTTACGGCAGGTGTGAAGTTGAGTTTTTAGCGGATCGACCCGATATGAAAAACGGCCGGTAACATACCGGCCGTTTTTTATGGAGTACGATTTTTACTCCAGGTTTTTCCGGACTCCGTCCAGAAACCGCTTCATCTCCCCGCTGTCCTTTTTGTCGATGATCTTCGACAGGCGGGTCAGCGTGGCGACGATGTTGTCGATCTGTGCGGGCGTCTTGGGGTTGAAGAGGATTTCCGTCAGCAGGTAGTCGTCTTCGGAGAGCAGTCCGCGGGCGATGGCCATGTGTTTCTTGAAGGTGGTGCCGGGGGCATCCTGGTGCTTCATGATGGAGGCGAATACGAGAGTCGAGGCGAACGGCACCGAGAGGGAGTAGGCCACAACTTCGTCGTGCCCCTCGAAGGTGTATTCGCAGACGTTGAGCTTCAGCGAACCGTAGAGGTCCTTGAAGAAGATTTTGCCCATGTGGTCCGACTCCTTGATGATGATGGCGTTTTCGGTTTGCAGGTTGCCCAGGTTGGCGAACGTGGGGCCGAACATCGGGTGGGTCGAAACGTACCGGAATCCCGATTTCTCATAAAATTCCTGCAACCCGGTCTTTACCGAGGCGATGTCGGAGATGATACACTCTTTCGGCAGATAGGGAAATACCTCCTCGAATGCCTGGAGCGTGGCGTTCAGCGTTACGCAGTTGATAAGCAGTTCAGGCCGGAAGTCGGCGATCTCTTCGGGCGAGGTGAAGCGCTGGGCATTGTAGATGAATCGCATCCGCCGAGGGTCTTTTTCGAGGACGGCTACGTCGTGGTTGAAACTCAACAGATCGGTGAAAAAGGAGCCCATCTTTCCCGCTCCCAAAATCAGTATGCGCATATATCGGTTTGTTTATGTTTTTTGATGATCCGGGCGGCATGGGACCGCCCGGGGATTGTTCTATTTCATTCTTCGTTTTTTCGCTCGGCAGAGGCCGTCGGCAACTTCCGTCCCCGTTTGCCGAAAACATTGAATCGCTTCTTCGTTTTCTTCGCACGGCATAATCCGAATAAATTCGGTGCTGTCTTCGCTTATCGGGAACGTCGTTATTTCATTATTTCCATCTGGACCTTTACCGACTCTTCGTGGATCGCCTTCATGATTTCCGAAATGAATTCCGGGTCGAGGTCGAGCGATTGCCCCATTTTGCCGCGTTTGTCCAGGATTTCATCGTAACGCTTATTTTGCAGGATGGGCATGTTGTGCTCCTTCTTGTAGGTGCCGATCTCCTGCGAGATGTGCATCCGCTTGGCGAGGAGGCTCAACAGTTGCTCATCGACCTCGTCGATCTGGCGGCGCAGGATGCTGATGTTCTCCGTGGTTTGGGCATTGTCGCGCACCACGAGCAGTTGCAGCGTGTAGTCCAGCACTTCGGGCGTCACCTGCTGCGCCGCATCGCTCAGCGCACTGTCGGGATCGCAGTGGGATTCGATGATAAGTCCGTCGAAGTTCAGGTCGAGCGCCTGCTGCGAGATAGGAGCTACCAGTTCGCGTTTACCGCCGATGTGGCTCGGGTCGCAGAAGATGGTGAGGTTGGGGTACCTGCGGCGAAGTTCGATCGGAATATGCCAGAGCGGAGCGTTGCGGTAGATTTTTTTCTCGTAGGAGCTGAATCCCCGGTGGATGACGCCCAGCCGTCGGAGTCCGGCGTTGTAGAGCCGTTCGATCGCGCCGACCCACAGTTCCAGGTCGGGATTGACGGGGTTTTTTACCAGAATGGGGATATCTACGCCTTTCAATGCGTCGGCCAGCTCCTGCATGGCGAAGGGGTTGGTGACGGTGCGGGCACCGACCCAGAGGATGTCGATGCCGGCTTTCAGGGCTTCGAAAACATGGGCGGGGGTGGCGACCTCGGTGGCTACCAGCATGCCGGTTTCCTGCTTGACCTGCTTCATCCAGGGAAGGCCTTCGACGCCGATGCCTTCGAAGCCGCCCGGCTTGGTGCGGGGTTTCCAGATACCGGCCCGGAAGATCTTTACGCCCCGGGCGGCCAGTTCGGAGGCGGTTTTGAGTACCTGTTCACGGCTCTCCGCGCTGCAAGGGCCTGCGATAATCATCGGACGTTTGGGATCCACGCCCGGAAAAGTGAGCGGTTCTATTTCCATTTTCATTGTCGTTGTTGATTTTGCGATCGCCGGCTGTAACCGGCGAATCCGGTCTGTTTATATTCTGTTTACTGATTCTGTTTTGTTCGGGTCGTCGTGATCCGGTCGAGTGCCTCCTGCAACATCTCCTCGTTGCAGCAGAGCGAGATGCGGATGTAGTTCCGCCCTTCCGAGCCGAAGATGAAGCCCGGAGTGACGAAGACTCGCGACTGGTACAGCACCCGGTTGCAGATGGCTTCCCCGACACCGTTCGGGCACTCCCCGGCAGCCGTGAGTTGCGCCGCGAGGGTATCGTTCACCCGTCCCCAGAGGAACATTCCCACCTGGTCGTCGCGGACATCGCAGCCGAGGGTTTCCAGAATCCGGGCCGCCAGTGCGCGTCGGCGGCGATATACCTCGTTCATCCGTTGGTACCAGCTGTCGGGGGCTTTCAGCGCTTCGACGGCGGCCAGTTGCATCGGGCGGAACATCCCGGAGTCCATGTTGCTCTTCACGCGCAGGATCCACTCCAGGAACCGGGAATTGGTCGCCACCATTCCGATACGCCAGCCGGGCATGTTGAAGGTTTTACTCATGGAGTTGAGTTCGATGCAGATCTCTTTGGCTCCCGGTACGCTCAAAATACTTAACGGGCGGTCGTTCAGGATGAAGCTGTACGGGTTATCGTGGCAGATCACGATGTTGTGCCTGCGGCCGAAGGCGACGAGTTTTTCGAACAGCTCTCGCGAACCGTTGGCTCCCGTAGGCATGTTGGGGTAGTTGCACCACATCAGTTTCACACCGGACAGGTCCATTTTCTCCAGCGCTTCGAAATCGGGCTGCCAGTCGTTCTCTTCTTTCAGGGCGTAGGGCAGGATGCGGGCGCCGGTGAGCTTCGACACCGAGGCGTAGGTCGGATAGCCCGGATTGGGTATGAGTACCCCGTCGCCTTCGTTCAGGAAGGCCAGCGAAATGTGCATCACACCCTCCTTGCTGCCGATCAGGGGCAGGATTTCGTTGGCAGGGTCCAGGTCCACGCCGTACCATCTCTTATACCACCGGGCGAACTCCGCACGCAGTTCCGGAATACCTACGTAAGGTTGGTACCCGTGCGTGTCGGGCCGTGCTGCCGCCTGGCAGAGCGCCTGCACGGTTTCGGCCGACGGGGGCAGGTCCGGGCTGCCGATCCCCAGGTTGATGACGCGTGTGCCGGATTCGTTCATCCGGGCCACCTCTTTCAGTTTCACGGAGAAGTAGTACTCCTCGACGTTTTCCATCCGGCGGGCCGGGGTGACGGTCGGTTTTGCCGGTTTCGTTTCTTCGGAGCCGCCAAGCTCCGCAGGTTGTTGTTTTTTCATACTGAAAACAAAAAAGCTCCCGCCTCAAGGCAGGAGCTATGATCTAAATTCGTAATTCTGTCGATCGAACTTTACAACACGCAAACTCCCGCCTTTACTCGGCCCGAATAAAGGTAATAATAATAGGAGTATGTAAACTGAACGTGTTGCATATCGTTTTTGTCGTCGAATATCCATCCAGGATATTTAACGGGACAAATGTATCGCATTTTTCGGAAAATGACAAAATTTTTTTCGCTTTTTTTATTTCGGGCATAAAATTCCTAAATTTGTCGGGACAAACAATTCGAATAAACGTGAGCAATCTTCATATATCATCCGATTTCAGCGGTTTGGATGCCTTGATTCCGCAGGGCCGACGGGTTTTCGTCGTTATCGACAGTAACCTGAAGCCCTTTTTCGGCCTTTTCGAACGGTATGAACTCATTCCGATCCAGACCTCCGAGAAGGTTAAAACCTTCGCTACGGTAGAATATATTATCGAACAGTTGCTGGAGCGGGGAGCCGACCGGAGCTCGTTTCTCGTGGGCGTGGGCGGCGGCATCACGACCGACCTCTGCGGTTTCGCGGCGTCGGTTTACAAACGGGGTATTCGGTTCGGTTTCGTACCTACGACGCTGCTGGCGCAGGTGGACGCTTCGATCGGGGGTAAGAACGGCGTGAATTTCCATGCCTATAAGAATATGGTCGGTACGATCACCCAGCCTGAATGGATCTATATCTGCACCGATGCGCTGCGGACGCTTTCGCCCCGGGAGTTCCGGGCCGGAATCGCCGAAGTCCTGAAGACTTTCATCCTGTTCGATGCGGAATACTATCGCAAGGCCGTGGATTATTTCGCCCGGATGGAGGCCCACTTGCGGAAAGCGGGAACCTGTTGCGGGGGCGAATGTGTGTACGGGCAGGAGGAGCTTACCGAAATCATTCGCAAAACGGCGTTATACAAGTGTGCCGTAGTGGAGCGGGATGCTTTCGAGAAGGGGGAGCGGCGCTTGCTGAATCTGGGGCATACCTTCGCTCACGCCATCGAGAAAAATTGTCCGATCATGCACGGCGAAGCCGTGGCGATCGGTCTGGTGCTGGCTGCCGGGGTGTCCGAACGGCTGGGACTCGCCCCGGCGGGACTGGCGGTCGGTCTGGCGGAGGATTTGAAGAAGGTCGGGCTTCCCACCCAGTCGCCCGTAGCTATCGGTGTTTTGCTGGAAGCGTTGGAAAAAGATAAGAAGGTGGAGGGCGATGCCATTCATTTCATCCTGCCTCGTGCGGTGGGGGAGGTGGTGGATCGTGCGATTCCGTTAAAACAGTTGGAGGAGGTCGCCCGTGATCTGCGTTAGCGTACAGGAAAAGAGTTTCGGGGATTGCCGGGCGATCCTCGAATCGTGTGAAATGGCCGAACTCCGGGCGGACCTTTGCCGTCTTTCGGTCGAAGAGGTCGAGCGGCTCGTGGAGATTCGGCCGAACCTGATTGCCACCTGCCGGATTGCGAACTCTTCCGAGGCGTTCGCCCGCGAGCAGCTCGCGGCGGCGATCCGCAGAGGGGCGCGTTATGTCGATATAGAGATCGAAGCGCCCGACGAGCATCTGGAATATATTCGTACGCTCGCCCGCGAGTACGGGTGCCGGCTGATCGTTTCGTTCCACGATTTCGAGGGAACTCCCTCCCTCGACGAGCTGAAGGGGATCGCCCGGCTGTGTCGCACGAAGGGGGCCGATCTGGTGAAGATCGTCACGACGGCCCGGAATATTTCGGATGCCGCCCGTACGATGCGTTTGTATGACCTGCAAGCCGACGGAGCGCTTTTCGAGGGTGCCGCCGCTGCGGAGCGTCCGCAGTTGGTCGCTTTTTCGATGGGCGAAGCCGGGAAATTCACCCGTCTGCTCTGCCTGAAGCTGGGGGCGCCTTATACGTATGTTTCAGCTGGAGCATCCAACGCCACGGCGTCGGGGCAATATACCCGCGAGGAGATGGAGCGGCTGCTTTCGGCCGAAAATTATCCTTTCGAGGGATTTCGCGAGTTCCGTCGGACGACGGTTGCCGTTCCTTGTTCCAAGAGCGTGGCCCAGCGGGCTGTGCTGGCTGCTGCGCTGGCTGCGGGAGAGAGCCGGCTCGCCAATTACGCCCCTTGCAACGATATAGTCGGAGCCGTCGAGGTCATCCGGGGTATGGGCTGCCGGATTGCGTCGGACGGTACGACGCTGCATATCGAGGGTGTCGGAGCGGAGCGCTTGGGACGTTGCACGAAGATCGAAACCGGCGAATCGGGGCTGCTCACGCGGCTGTTGACTCCGCTGGCATCCCATATTTCCGCTTTGAACGGCGGTGCCCCGGTGGAAATTTCCGGGCATGGCAGTATTCTGAAGCGCAATCTGCACGAGGCGGTCGCCGCACTGCGCGAAGCCGGCGTGCATTGTTCTGCCCGTGAGGAGGGGTATCTTCCGTTTCGGATCGAGGGCGGTATTACCCGTCGTGAGATCTCCTTTTCGGGGCGGGAGAGTTCGCAGACCGTATCGGGTTTCCTGATGACTTTGCCGTTGTTGCAGGATGCGACCGTGCTGACGGTAACCGAGCCGTCGAGCATTCCCTACCTGGAGCTTACTTTGCGGACGCTGACTCGGTTCGGTGTCCGACTCAACAGGGAGGCGTTTTACGACGGGGTGTGTGGCGGGACGCCTTCGAAAATCGTATTTTCGGTACCGGGCAGGCAGGAGTACCGTCCTTCGGACGTCTTCCTGGAGGCGGATTGGAGTTCTGCCGCCTATTTCGCGGTGGCCGGAGCCGTCGCTTCGTCGCTGGGGCGGACCGAGGGAATTACGCTGCGCAATATGCGGCTCGATTCGCTGCAGGCCGATGAAAAGATACTCGACATCTTGCGTTCGTGCGGTGCCGATGTGAGCGTCGCGCCTGCGGACGCATCCGCAAGGGGCGATATGCCGGGAGATTTGCAGAACATCTCCGTTACTGCGACCGGCCGGCGGCTGAAGGCTTTCGAGGTCGATGCCACGCATTGCCCCGATCTGTTCCCGATCCTTGCGGTGCTGGCTGCCCATTGCGACGGTACGAGCCGTATCGCGGGTGTCGGACGTCTGACGCAGAAGGAGAGCAATCGGGCCGAAACGATCTATGCCGAGTTCCGGACGCTGGGGGCGCGGATCGACATCCGGGGCGACGAGATGTTCGTTACGGGCGGGCCGTTGCATGGAGGAGATGTCCGTTCGCACAACGACCACCGGATTGCCATGAGCCTGATCGTCGCCGGGTTGTTCACGCCGGAGCCGGTGCGGCTGGACGACGTGAAGTGCATCGACAAGTCGTTTCCTTCGTTCCTCGATCTGCTCGCCCGGCAGGAGTAGCGGGGCGGGCAGATGGTATTTCCGTTCCGGCGGAAAGAACGCTTTCCGTGCGGCGAAGCGCGGAAACGATGAACGGGCCGGACGACTGAAGTAAACTCGAAGAAATTTAATTGGCTATGAATTCATACGGAACAAAATTCAGACTCTCGATTTTCGGGGAGTCGCACGGTCCGCTGATCGGCGTGGTGCTCGACGGCGTGCCTGCGGGCATGCCGCTTTCGCGCGAGGATTTCCTCGCGGATCTCGACCGTCGCCGCAGCGGTGCGAAGGGAAGCACGCCCCGCAAGGAGAGCGATTTGCCGGAGATCGTAAGCGGCGTCTGCGACGGGCACACTACGGGTGCTCCGCTCACGATCGTATTCCGCAACAGCAATACCCGTTCGGGCGACTATTCGGACTTTCGCGCGACGCCCCGTCCGGGCCATGCCGATTTCGTGGCGGAACGGAAATACCGTGCCTTCAACGATCTGCGGGGCGGCGGCCATTTTTCGGGGCGGCTGACGCTGACGCTGGTGGCGGCCGGAGTCGTGGCCAAGAAGATGATCGGCCCGATCGAAATCCGGGCCCGGATCACCGAGCTGGGCGGTATTCCCCGCGAGCGGCTGAATTGCGAGCCGGGGAGGGAGTTGGGCGCCGAGGGTGCCCCGACGCTCTGGGACGAGCTGATCGACCGCACGCTCCGGGAGTTGGATTCCGTAGGCGGGGTCATCGAGTGTACCTGCGACAAGGTGCCCGTCGGATTGGGCGAGCCGTTCTTCGATTCGCTCGAATCGCAATTGGCTCACCTGGCATTTTCGATTCCGGCGGTGCGGGGCATCGAGTTCGGCGACGGATTCGCCGCAGCCCGTATGAAAGGTTCGGAGCATAACGACTGTTTTGTGAACGGAGAGGGAAAAACCGCTACCAACGGGGCGGGCGGAATCAACGGTGGTATCTCGAACGGCAATCCCGTGGTGTTCCGCGTCGCTGTCAAACCTACTTCCAGCATCGCGAAGAAACAATATACGTTCAATTTTGCGACGGGACGGATGGAAGAGTTCGTCGTCAAAGGGCGGCACGACGCCTGCATCGCCTTGCGCTGTCCGGTCGTGGTGGAGGCGATCGCTGCGATCGCGCTGGCTAACAACTGATCGTTTTTTGCCGAAAATCAATTGATTTTTAGTAAGTCGGATATTTGCAGCGCTGAATATTATTCGTATTATAATATTTGTCCCGCAGAGGTTTCGTTGCTCGATTCGATGCTGAAACGAAAGGAATACAGCAATACCGGGAAATATGTATTTCCCGGTATTGCTTATGATTGTTCCCTGAATTGGTATCGACGGTTTTTGAAGTCGGCCGGAAATGGGCGGGTACACAAAAAAAGGGTAAGCTACTTATATCGCACCGCTACGACCACATACCCTTGCTTGATTCCTCACCTGGGGGAGTCTGTGGGAGCTGGTCGTATAAGACTTACCCCAGCACAAAAGTACGAATTTTTTGTATCTTTGCAAAGAAAAAAGGAACTATCTGCGATTTTGTCGCTGTTTTTCGAGAGCCGGATGCCGAAAAGGCTGCCTGGATGTGTCTCGGAGGGCGGTGCGGGGAGAGTTAATGAATGAAGAGAATGACGGCGAAAAAAAGATTGCTTGTCGTGTTTATTGCTGCGGTTGCAGTCGGGGCAACGGTGGCTTTGGTTTTCATCTTTCAGTTTTTCGGAGATGCCGTCCGGGAGCGGAGCGACCTTTATATAAGCGCCCGCACGGACTACCCGGGGCTGCTCGACTCTCTGCGTCCCCGTACGGACCATCACTGGGCTTTTGACCGGTATGCCGGCCGTCTGGAGCTGGAGCGCTCCTTCAAACCGGGGCACTACGTACTGGAACCGGGAATGAACGTCGTCGAAATCGCCCGGATGCTCAAACTGGGGATGCAGACGCCCGTGCGCGTTACGCTCAACTATGCCCGTACCCGTGCGTTCCTCGCTTCGCGGCTGGCCCGCCAGCTCGATGCCGATTCTGCGGAGCTGATGCGGGCACTGACCGACCCGCAGCTCGCCCGGGAGGTCGGGACCGACAGCCTGCAGCTCTTTTCGATCTTTATCCCCAATACTTATGAATTTTATTGGACGGTTTCGCCCGAGGATTTCGTGCGCCGCATGCGCAAGGAGTACGACCGTTTCTGGACTCCGGAGCGGGATGCCGCCCGCCGACGCAGCGGTTTGAGCCGGGACGAGGTGATGACGCTGGCTTCGATCGTCACCGAAGAGACCAACAAGGCCGACGAAATGCCCCGTGTGGCGGGAGTCTATATCAACCGCCTGCGGAAAGGGATGCCCCTGCAGGCAGATCCGACGGTCAAATATGCGCTGCAGGATTTTTCGCTTCGCCGGATTCTGCACAAGCACTTGAGAACCCCTTCGCCGTATAACACCTATCTGAACAAGGGGTTGCCGCCGTCGTCGATCGCGATGCCTTCGGTCGCTGCGATCGACGGGGTGCTGAACTTCGAGAATCACGACTATCTCTTCTTCTGTGCCCGCCCGACTTTCGACGGTTATCACAGTTTCGCCCGCACGTACGGCGAACATCTGGCTAATGCCCGGGCTTATAGTGCGGAGTTGAATCGTCGGAATATTAAATAATTTCCGTATATTTGCCCTCCCTATGTTGGTTAAAATCTATACCGAGAATCCTTCCGAGAAGGAGATCGACCGGGTGGTGAACCTGCTCGAAAGGGACGGCGTGGTGATCTATCCGACCGACAGCGTCTATGCCTTCGGCTGCTCGATCCGTTCGGCGAAGGCCGTCGAGCGGCTGCGCCGGATCAAGGGGAAGGATCTCACGACGTTTTCCGTCGTGTTCGATTCGCTCGGGCGGATTGCCGATTATTGCCGGGTGGATAACGCTCAGTTCCGGTTGCTGAAACAAAATCTGCCGGGGCCCTTCACCTTCCTGCTGGATGCATCGTCGCGTATGCCGCACAAGGCGCTCGAACGGCGTCGCACCATCGGGATCCGCATTCCGGACAATTCGATTCCTCGGGCCATCGTCGAGCGGTTGGGAGCTCCGCTGCTGACCTCTTCCGTGCTGGATGACGAGGAAACCGAATATATGACCGATCCGGAGTTGATCCACGAGCGGTACGGCCGGGACGTAGAACTGGTGATCGACGGAGGTGTCGGCGATGCGGTGCCGACGACCGTCGTAGATCTGACGGGCGGCGAGCCGGAGATTTTGCGGGAAGGCAAAGGCGTGTTGCGGGAATAAACGTATGCTAAAAATAGAAGAAGAATGACAAAGTTCAAATTCTGGAACGAGGTCTGCAAGTACGGAGCGATCATCGGACTGGTCATGTCCGTAGCTTTCGTTATCGAGCAGTCCCTGATGTTGTCGGGGTGGTTTTCAACGATGGGGCTGGTATGGGTCTTGGCCGCAGTCGTATATATCGTGTTGCTTTATCGTTTCGCCAAGCGTCGCCGCGAGCAGTACGGTCAGGAGCAGGGATTTCCTTTCGGCCACGGCTTGGGTTTTATTCTGGCTCTGATCCTGGCGTCGGCCATGATCAAGGGGGTGGTAGAATACCTTTACCGCAGTGTTTTCATCGGATATTCGGAGTATATCGACCGATACACTTCCGCATTGATCCGGTTCGCTGAGGAGGGAAAGTTCCCTGCGTCGATGGAGGGCGTATTCGCCGAAATGCTGAAAACCATACAGGAGGCGCCGGAGCCTTCCATTCTGGCTACCGTATGGGCTTCGATCTGGGGCAACCTGATCGTCGGCCTCATCCTAGGGCTTATTTTGGCCGGTATCCTGGCGCGTGCACCCCGGCCTTTCGGTCCTCAATCCGAAGAGTAGAAGAACGATGGATGCTACGCTCGACATATCGGTCGTCGTTCCGCTTTACAACGAGGAAGAGTCCCTGCCGGAGCTGGTCGAATGGATCGACCGCGTAGCTCGCGGCGAGGGTTTGTCCTACGAGGTGATCCTGGTGGACGACGGTTCCGGCGATGGTTCGTGGCGCGTGATCGAGAGTCTGCACGAGCGGTTTGCGGCGGTGCGGGGGATCAAGTTCGCTCGCAACTACGGCAAATCCGCCGCTCTGTATTGCGGTTTCGCCGAAGCACGCGGCGAGGTGGTTTTCACGATGGACGCCGACTTGCAGGACTCGCCGGACGAGATTCCGGCTCTGCGGCATATGGTCCTCGACGAGGGGTACGATCTGGTGTCGGGCTGGAAAAAGAAGCGTCACGACCCGGCGGGGAAGCGGTGGCCGAGCAAGTTTTTCAACTGGACGGCCCGCATCGTTTCGGGAATCCGGCTGCATGATTTCAACTGCGGACTGAAGGCCTACCGCCGCCGGGTGGTCAAGGCGATCGAAGTCTATGGCGAGATGCACCGTTATATCCCGATTCTGGCCAAACAGGCCGGATTCAAGCGGATCGGCGAGAAGGTCGTCGAGCATCGCGCCCGCAAGTACGGTCATTCGAAATTCGGTATGGAGCGGATGGTGAAAGGGTATCTGGACCTCATTACGGTTTCGTTTCTCTCGCGTTTCGGTCGTTCGCCGATGTACTTTTTCGGCAGCCTGGGAACGTTGATGTTCCTTTTCGGCGGCTGTACGACGGCGTGGGTGATCGGTGTCAAGTTGTATAAACAGTGCCATGACCTGCCTGTGCGGGCCGTAACGGACCAGCCGCTTTTCTATCTTTCACTGCTGGCTGTCGTGCTCGGCGTGCAGTTATTCCTGGCGGGATTCCTGGGCGAGTTGATCGACCGGAATGCCGCGGACCGTAATAAATACCTGATCGAAAAAACATTGGATAATCAATAAACCTTGCAGAGCCTGCGATTTTCGGCAGGATTCGAAGAGGTTCGTATAAACAAAATAGAAGTTATATGATTCAACGTATTCAGACTTTGTATCTGTTGCTGGTCGTCGTGCTGACGGGACTGGCGCTGTGGCTGCCGCTGGCCGATTTCACCGTCGGAGCGGACACCTGTACGCTGACCGCTTTCGGCCTGAAGGATGCCGCCGGCATCACGTTGCTGCCGACGGTGTATCTGGGGGTTGTTCTGGTTGCCGCCTGTCTGGTGCCGTTGGTGACGATTTTCCTTTTCAAGCGCCGTCTGGTGCAGATCCGGTTATGTGCCGTCGAGTTGGTGCTCCTCATCGGTGCCGGGGCGATGATGGGAATCTATTTCTACCTTTGCAACCGTTACTTCGCGGACAGTGAATTTTACTCCCATACCCTTAAAATTTCGCTCGTTTTCCCGTTGGTCTGCCTGGTTTTCGACTTGCTGGCTTTGCGGGCGATCTTCCGGGACGAAAAGCTGGTGCGGTCGCTCGACCGGATTCGCTGACCGGACGTATTTCTCGGAAAAAAGGCGTGCGGTCAAAACTGCACGCCTTTTGTGTTTATTTTGCCGGGAAAGAATACGGTTTGGTGGGGTTTTTGATACGAAATAAAAATCCGGTGTGTCGTTATATTTGATTTAACGGGATTGTAATACGAAAATAGTGTTCGAATTATTGTCGAAACAGGAAAAAATAGTATTTTTACAAAAAGTTTAAGAATAAGTGGCCTGAGTAAATATGCAAGACGATGAAGTTATTTTTAACCTATTTTTATATCACTCTGAAATTTAATTGTTTATGAAAAAGAGTAGCATTTGGAAATTGCTCTTCAGTGCATTGACCGTGTTCGCCGTGGCGGTGTTCGCGGGATGTACCGACGACAATGACGACATGGGCGCTCCCTATCTGAACGTCACGCCGGAGAACCTGACGTTCGATGCGGAGGGACAGCCCGCAGATGAGTACAACGGTACTTTTATCGTTGAAACGAACCGTCCCTGGCGTGCTATCGTCGAGGATGAACAGACTTGGGTGCGCCTTTCGGCTACCGAAGGCGAGGGCGATGCTGCCGTGACCGTTACGGTGCCCGCTTCGAACATCGGTCAATCGGCCAAGGTGACTTTCGAGGTTTACAACTCCTACGGCGCATTGATTCAGAAGGATGTCAATGTGCTTCAGGGCGAAGTGGTGCCGCCGACGCTCATCTTCAACGAAACCGCAGGTAGCGAGTCTGTTGCGAACCCGTATCCGTTGGTTGCCGACTATACGGGTTGGAACACCACCGGCGAGGGGGCTTCGAAGGTTTCCTACGAGGGCGTGAATACTTCGATCCGCGCTTCCGGTAAGAGCAGCGCGGGTGCTTATGACGGTGCTTCGGGTCCGAACGTGATCTTCTTCGGCTCGGCTCCGGCAACCTTTACGGTTAAAAACATAACGCTCGCCTCCGGCCAGACCAACCTGAAGCTGACTTTCGGCGGACAGTATTACGATCAGGACAATAATGACAACGGTTTCAAGAAGGATGACTTCGTGGTTTCGCTCAGTGCGAACGGAACGGACTATACTCCGCTGTCTTACGAGGTGAACAACGGTGACCAGGAAGATCCTTATTGGGTATTCGCTACCAAGAACTTTACGCTCAAGAATGCGACTTCGACGCTTTATATCAAGTTCGAAGCAAATATTTCGTCTAAATTCCGTCTGGATGATATTACTCTGATGACCGGCAACGGCGGCGAGGAGATCGACTTGGCGGGTGGCGGTGTCGTGCCTCCCGATCCGAGCGGCGATGCGATTTACGAGAACAATTTCGATAAGACGCCTGCCGAGAAGGTCGATAATAAATGGCCGTTCCTGGATCAGACCGACGCATGGCAAAATGCTTCCGGTACGGGTAATTCGACGGTGACCTATACCTCTACGAACGTATCGGTGCGTACTTCCGGCAAGCTCAGCGGCGGTTACGACGGTGCTTCGGGTTCGAACAAGATTTTCTTCGGCTCTGCACCTGCGACTTTCGACATCAACAATATTACGATGCCTGCGGGCAAGACCAACTACCGGATCATCTTCGGCGGTGCTTATTCGCAGAGTAACGGCGGTACTTACGACAACATTTTCAAACCCGAGTCGTTCCACGTTGCCGTAGGTAACGGAACCGACTGGTCGGGCAACCTGACTTACGAGAAGATCGGCGGCAGCGATACGACCGATCCTTACTGGGTCCAGTTCGCCGTAGATTTCACGCTCAAGGAGGCTGTCAGCCAGCTTTCGATCCGTTTCACGGCTGATCTGGCGTCGGTATTTGCAATCGATGACGTACAACTCGTCGAGGGCAACGGCGGTCAGGAGGTCGATCTCGAAGGCGGTGTGGTTCCGCCCGATCCGGGTGAGGCTACGGCCATTACCATTCCCGAGCTGATCGCACAGATGACTGATACGGAAGCTCCGGTGGATGCCAATGCAGATCGCTATCTGGACGCTGTGGTGATGAACGACGTGGCCGGTGCCAATTATACCTTCAACAACCTGATCCTCGCTACCGAGAATGCGACGGAGGCCGGTAACGGCATCACGCTCTACGGCAGTCAGGTAGAACCTTCGACGCTCGGTCTGAACAAGGGTGACAAGGTGCGCGTAACCCTTTATAAAGGACTTGCCAAGGTGGTAAATTACAGTGGTATGTACGAAGTGACGGGCGCTAAGGAAGCGACTTGGTGCAAGGTCGAGAAGACCGGTACGGTGACTTCGATTCCCACGGCGACGATCGTTGCTGCGGATCTGGCGAAATATCAGGGTATGGCCGTGACGATCGCCAATGCGTCGGTTGCCCAGGCAGGTGTTTGGGCGAGCGCCAGCGCACTCTCTTCGCATACTTTCACTGCCGATGGAGCCAATTTCACCGTATTCTGCAAGCAGAGCGATGAAAAGAACCCGAGCGTGTTCCTCGATGTTCCTTACAAGGCCGCTACGGGTAATATCTCCGGTCTGGCTGCCGTATATAAGAATAATTCCCAGCTCGTTCCGCGCAATCTGGACGACGTGGCCGCTTTCAGCGACAGCTCGACCCCGATGATTACGGGGGTAACTCCGGCCAGCCTCTCCTTCGAGGCTGCGGGCGGCGAGAAGACGCTCACGGTTTCTGTTATCAACCAGGGTGACAACCAACTCTCCGTAAGCGGCCTCACCGCTCCCCTGAGCGCTACGGTCAGCGGCCTGACCGTGACGGTCAAGGCCGATCCGAATACCGGTACGCAGCCCGTTAATCAGACGCTGACAATTACCCTTGCCGGCAGCACCAAGACCGTGCCGGTTACATTGCTCGGTGCCGGCGGCGGAGGAACCGGTGAGGTCGTTGCGTTCTCGATCACGGATATTAAGGCGGATAATGCGGAGCTCCCGATCAATGGTTACGGTTCGCAGGTTGTCGCTACGCCCAGTACCTGGGTTAGTTGGACCGTCGGCGGCATCGAGTTCACGGGTGTGAGAATCTGTGAATCGTCCGCTTCCAACGGCTCGATCATTCAGATGCAGGGCAATGCTTCCGACGCGACTAAACAGGCGAAGCTGCGAAACGTGACGCCGATTGACGGAATGTCGAAGATCAAGATCGTTTTCCGGTCGTATGGCACTACGAAATATGCTCCGGGCTACACGATGACTGTTGCCGGGGCTGCCCGAACTCCAGTGGAAACATACACGGATGAGAGCGGTTACAGAGAGTATGTACATGAGTACGATCTGACCGGTTTGGGTGCGGATTCCTTTGAGCTCGACAATAATAAGGTCGGAGCCTTGTATATCGAATCGTTCGAGATTACCAAATAGTTTTTAATATGCCGGATACCGACTCTTGGAGGGGATAATCCCTCCAAGAGTTTGGTTTCTCGGATAGTTTTTTATAGTTTACCGATGATGTCGATGTTCAGATATTGTGAGAAGGGATGGAAATGGCTGTTCCTGACGATGATTGCGCTCTCTGTCGTAGCTTGCGGCGACGATACGGACGATTTTTCGGGTTCTGCCGTATGGCGGACCTCTTCGACGGTCGGAGCTGCGGAAGGTTCGGCAGCCATACAGATTGCGGGGCCTGTCGGAGCCGGATGGCGTGCCGAAATCAAGGACGGAGGTGCGTGGTGCTCGTTCAGGCTCAACGATCCGACGGTCCTCGTGAAGGAGGGCACCGTACAGAGTTCGAACATCAGCAATATCCTGGACGTCTATTATACGCGGAATACCGGGAGCGGGGAACGTTCGGCGACCATCGAATTCGAATTTTTCGGCGGTGAGCCGCAGGTGCTCGTGCTGACGCAGTTTTCGGCCTCTTCGACCAACGATCCCTACGATGAAGGTCATGCGAAGGCCTGGACCGAATTGCCGGAAAAGCGAGTCGATGAGAATTTCGTTTACGTCAGCCACTTCGCTTCGCTCAATAACCGCACCGTGCGCAACTATTCGTTCTGCTACGACAAAACGCTCCATGTGGCGCATTGGGTAGCTTATCCGCTGCACTCGGTGTACAGAGGATCGATCGACCGTACCAACGATTTCCAGTACGATCCGAAGGTCGATTATTCCTGGCAGCCCAACCTCGCGGCCGGTTCCTATCGGGGCAGTTACGACCGGGGACATCAGCTCCCTTCGGCGGACCGTACGGCTACGCGGGAGTTGAATCTCCAGACGTTTTATGCGACCAATATGACGCCGCAGCTCAACCGGCTCAACCAGGATATGTGGGCCAATCTCGAAGCCAAGGTGCGTGCGCAGATATGCAACGACACGCTTTATGTGGTGACCGGTTGCTATTATGCCAATACCAATACGACGACGACCGACCGTGACGGGAAAGTTTGTCCGGTCCCGACGAATTATTTCAAGGTATTGCTTCGCACGCGCACCGGTACGACCGGTAAACGCATCGCGGATTGTTCGGCCGATGAATTGAAGACGATCGGATTTTGGGTGGATCAGAAGAGCTACGGCGATATTCAGCCGCCTGCGTCCATTTGCATGAGCGTGGCGGAGATTGAAAAGAAGACCGGCTTTACGTTCTTTCCCAATATTCCCGAGTCGGCTGCGGAATCCGTAAAGGCACAAAACTCTCCGAGCCAATGGGGAATCCAAAACTAATTTGACTTATGAAAAAACGACTGATTTTTACAGGACTACTGGCCTTACTGTTCGCAGCCTGCTGTTTCGCGCAGAAACCGTACAAGGTGGTCTTTTACAACTTGGAGAACTTTTTCGATACGATCAACGATCCTGAGGTCAATGACGACGAATTCACACCGGAAGGACCTAAAAAATGGAATTCTGTCAAGTATGCGAAGAAGTTGGGCAATACCGAAAAGGTGCTTTTCGATATTGCCGGTATCGATAAGGATTATCCGATCGTGATCGGCGTATCGGAGGTGGAGAACCGCTCGGTGCTCGAAGATATCATCGCTACGCCGAAGATGGCTCCGGGCAATTACCGGATTTCGCACTACGACTCTCCCGAAGCTCGCGGTGTGGACGTCGCTTTTATGTACCGTCCCGATGTCTTCAAGCTGGAGGGCAGCGCACCGATCCGCACGCAGATTCCTTCGCTTCCGAATTTCAAAACCCGCGATATTTCGACCATGTGGGGGACGATCGACGGCGAACCGTTCTTCTTCATGGTGGCTCACTGGCCTTCGCGTCTGGGCGGCAAGGACGCTTCGGAGTTCAAGCGTATCGCCGTCGGCGAGCAGATGCGTCGAATCGCCGACTCTGTCCTGAAGGTCAATCCTGCGACCAAGATCGTGGCGATGGGCGACTTCAACGACGATCCGACCGATCCGAGCATGTTGGAGGGGCTGAATGCCAAACCCAAGGTCAAGGATCTTCAGCCGGGCGATTTCTTCAGTCCGTTCCACGCCGTGCTGCGTGCCGGTATGGGAACGCTGGCTTACGGCGACGCCTGGAATCTCTTCGACAATATCGTAGTGTCGGAAAACCTGGTCAATGCGAAGCCCGGCGAGTTGCGTCTGGTGCGGGCTCCGGGATCGAAGTACTACGGGAATGTCTTCAAGCGTAACTATATGATCCAGCGGGAGGGGCAGTTCAAAGGCTATCCTTTGCGCACGTACGTCGGAAACAATTTCCAGGGCGGTTACAGCGACCACTTCCCCGTTTATATCTACATCGGTAAATAAATACCTTAACTTGAAAGGATATGAAAATAAAAAGTTTACTAATTTTTGTATTTACCCTGATGTCGCTGACCGCGTTCGCTCAAAGCGGCGGTATCAAGGGTAAGGTCGTTTCCCGCGAGGGACGTGTCGCGGTGGACGGGGTGAAGGTTTCGGTCACTCCCGGTGAAATGACTGCCACGACCGACGGCCGAGGTGGTTTCGTGATCGAGAATGTCGAGCCCGGCGAATATACGTTGCAGTTCGAGGCTCCCGAATTCGAGCCTTTGACGCTCGTGGTGCGCGTGGACAAGATGGTGCGCGACATCAATACGGTGATTCTGGTCCCCGAAGTGCTTTCGACCGTAATGGACGATTCGATCTTCGCAGAGTTCGACACCGAGAGCGGCAACGATGCGCAGTCGCTGCCTTCGTCCCTTTCGGCTTCGAAGGACGTTTTCAACAACATCGCTTCCTACCGGTTCAGCGAGATGCGTTTCAACGTGCGCGGTTACGATTCGCAGTATTCGGACGTTTACTTGAACGGTATTCGCTTCAACGACGCTATGACGGGCTATACGCCCTGGTCGTTGTGGAGCGGTCTGAACGACGCTACGCGCAACCAGGAGATCACCAACGGTTCGGTCATGTCGGATTACGGCGTGGGTAGCATCGGCGGTACGACCAACATCAACGCCCGTGCTTCGCAGGTGCGCCAGGGACTTCGCGTGAGTCTGGTGAACGCCAATTCGATGTATCGCTTCCGTGCCATGGTGACCTATGGTTCGGGTCTGCTGGACAACGGCTGGTCCTATGCGTTGTCGGTATCTACCCGTCAGGGCGGCAACTCCTACGTGGACGGCGTCTATTACAACTCCTACGGATATTTCGCTTCGGCCGAGAAGATTTTCAATTCGCGTCACCGGTTGGGCTTCACGATTATGGGTGCTCCCACCGAGCGCGGTGCGCAGCAGGCTTCCACGCAGGAGGCTTACGATCTGGTCGGCAACAACTATTACAACCCCAACTGGGGCTACCAGGACGGCAAGATGCGTAATGCGCGCGTGCGTAACAGCCACGAGCCGATCGCTATGATCAACTATACGTTCGATCCCAATGAGCATACCCAGTTCAACCTGGCCACTTCGTTCCGTTTCGGTAAGAACGGTTATTCGGCGCTGACGTGGTACGACGGTGCAGACCCCCGTCCCGATTATTACCGCTATATGCCGAGCTACAAGTTGCTGAACGCTACCGACCTGGAGGCCGCTTCGATGGCTGCCGCCAGTCTGGCGGATCAGTGGATGCGCAACGTGGGTAATATCCGCCACTTCGACTGGGACGAAATGTACCAGACCAACATGAATTTCCGCAATGCCGAGGATGAAGCGATATACGGTCCCGGCGCCCGTTCGAACTATATCATCGAGGAGCGCCATACCGACCAGTTGGACTGGAACCTCGCCGCGCAGATCAGCCGAATCTATAAGGATAACTCCCGTCTGACGGCCGGAGCCAACGTCCGCATCAACCGCACGTGGTACTACGACGAGGTGAAGGACCTGCTCGGCGGCGACTACTATGTGGATGTCGATAAATTCGCACAGCGTGACTTCGGCGATCCGATCATGGCGCAGAACGATATGGATTATTATAACCAGTACGGTCATGCAAGAGCCGTGCGGGAGGGCGACAAGTTCAGCTACAACTACAAGGCGCATCTGCGCTCCGGCGGTGTGTGGGCCACTTATGCCGCTCGTTTCGGCGGGTTCGGCATGAAGCTGGGCGCCGAGCTCGGCGGAGTCTCGATGTGGCGTGACGGTCTCTGGCGCAAGGGTCTCTTCCTGGACAATTCGAAGGGCAAATCGGAGAAGTTGGAATATTTCGTATATAAGGCCAAAGGTAATTTCGACTATGTCATCAATGCCAACCATACTTTTGAACTCAATGCCGTGGCGATGCAGAATGCTCCTACCTTCCAGTCGGCATTCGTTTCGCCCCGTACGCGTAATTCGGTAACTCCGGGTCTGACGACCGAGAAGGTTTACGGCATCGACGCTTCGTACAACCTGCGTTACGGTGACTACAAACTCCGTGTTTCGGGCTACTACACGAAAGTATATGACCGCTCGAAGGTGATCTCCTTCTACGACGATGTGCTGAAGACCTACACCAACTTTGCGATGAGCGGTATCGACGAGCAGTATTTCGGTCTGGAGGTCGCCGCTTCGATTCCGATCTACAACGGTTTGTCTTTGAACGGTGCGATCAGTTGGGGTCAGTACACTTACACGTCGAACCCCAATTACGTGCAGATTGCCGATAACAGCGCCGAGCCGTTGAGTTCCGGTACGGTTTACTGGAAGGACATGCGTGTGGAGAGCACCCCGCAAACGGCCATGAATATCGGTTTGTCGTACCGCGGTCCTCATAACATCTACGCATCGATCGATCTGAACTATTACAACAATATGTATCTGTCGATGAACCCGCTTTACCGTACGGACGAGGTGCTGTTGCCTACGATGACGGACGAACAGATCCGGGAGCTGCGCAGTCAGGAGAAGTTCGATTCGGCTTACACCTTGAGTGCGAGCATCGGTAAGAATTTCTACATTCAGCGTCGTTATACGCTCGGCTTCAGTTTGCAGGTGAATAACATCCTGAACAACCAGAATATCAAGACCGGCGGTTACGAGCAGATGCGTGTGCAGGGCATTAAGACCGGCAAGGAGATCACTTCCTACCAGAAGTTCGCTCCCAAGTATTTCTACCTGTTCGGCACCACTTACTACCTGAATGTCTATTTCCGTTTCTAACGGCTTAACGAATTAATATTGTGAAGAATATGAATAGAATAGCAACCATATTTCTGGCGGTGACAGCAAGTTTGTTCTTCGTCGGCTGTTATAACGATTTCGATACGCCGGCTCCTGCGAAGGTATGGACGGATGCGGACTTCAGCGACAGTAAAATCATTTCGATCAAGGAGCTGAAGGATATTTTCGAGGAGGCTTATCCCGGGACCAGCGGTATCGGCCAGTCGCTGACCATTACCGACGACTTGGTGATTCGGGGCAAAGTCATTTCCAGCGACCAGGCCGGTAACGTCTATAAGTCGATGTACCTGTACGATGAAAGCTGCCAGTCGGCCATCGAAATCAAAGTGACTTCGGGATATTACATTACCTATGCTCCCGGTCGCCTGGTTTATATCCGTTTGCAGGGTCTGGTGCTGGGAAATTACCGCACGATGCTCAGCGTGGGTGTCGCATCGACCAATTCTAATTATGCCAACGGCAATATGGAGGACCGCAATACCTTGGAAGAGCATGTCAAGCTCGGCGAATTGATCGGCTTGACGGCGGCCGATACTTTGGTGGTTACTCCCGCTTCCTATTCGACGCTGACGGATGAGTCGCTGGGGCGTTTGATCCGTTTCGAAGGGTTGGAAAGCAAGTTCGGCAAGGCCGGCTGGGGGTATAAAAATACATTCCCCAACTACTTCGCCAACAGTACCTCCTACGATGTGAATTCTCCGGGTTGGACCGATATCAACGATTGGGCTACCTGGGCGACGAAGCGGGTCGATGAGCTTACGCACGAGAGTACGTTCTATTATGGCTCTGCCTGGTTCACCTATGGCGACATCAACACCCTCGCAGGCAATTATGTCGTACGTTCGAGCGGTTATTGCCGTTTCCGTGACGAGAAAATACCTGCGGACGGTTCCGTGGTGAACATTACCGCGATCTATACCAAGTTTTCGCAGGGCAGCGATGCGACGGCGGCCTATCAGTTGTTGCTGAACAAGGCGTCCGACGTGGTCGTGACTTCGAAATAGCCGCAGTTTGCAGTTGAAATCGCCGGGCCTCATCTTTTTGATGAGGCCCGTTTTTTATTCTTTATGCGGTTGCGATTCCGCTCGTATTGTCCGCGAAGGAGCTGCCTCCGGTCTTATGAGGCATAAATTTCAGGGAAGAGCAGTGCGCGGAAGTCGGAGCGCATGATCTTGTCCCGTTACTGTTTTTCCTGCCTGCCGGGGAGCCGGTTGCCGTATGTCCGAAAAAAGCAAGACATTGTTCGGATCGTTCTTTTGCTGCAAGTTGGCAGGCTGTCGCACCGGGGGACCTGCTGTCCGCATAATGCGATTCCGACTGCCGGGAAGGGGCAACGTGATCGGCAGAGAGCTGTCCGCAAACGGAAGAGCGTCGCCGAAACGGAGAATTCGATGCGAAGTGCGGAATCGGAAAGCATGGCGGGGTATGACATAACGTCGTTCGTGGAGTTTGGTTCCGCGTCTGTTTTCCGGAAACGGATACGATTCCTGTGCGTGGACGATCTTCCTGCATTGCAGATAGGAGCGGAAAAGGAAACATCCGTGAACAGGAGTCCGAAACCAAAGAAAACCCCCGAACCGGTGAGAGTTCGGGGGTAGTAGTGAATAAAACCTGTTATTGATGATTATTCATCTGTTTCGGGTTGAGCTTCGGGACGCATGGTGACCTGTATTACGTTGCCGCTGTCGAGGAGCTTCTTCGCCAGGTCGCGGATCTCGTCGTAAGTGATGCTGTTCAGGGTCTTTTCGTAGTCGGCGAGCAGATTCTGCTTGTGACGGTTGTAGTCGTCGATCAACCCGAACCAGGTGCCGTTATTTTCGAGCGTATTCTTGAATTGCTTGACCAAGTATTCGCGGGAGTCGTTGATGTCTTTGGCTTCCGGTCCTTCAGTCGCGATTTTCTCGATTTCATCGAAAACGATCGGCACGAGTTCGTCGGCCATCTCCTCGTTGGTGTCGAACTGTATTTGCAGGAGGGCCTGTTTTTCGGGACGATACGAGAGAGTATAGCTTACCTGTACTCCGTACGTGCCGCCTTTCTCCTCGCGGATGGATTTCAGGTAACGGTTGTTTAGAGCCATGTTGAGCAGCAACATGGTTTGCTTGTTGCGCAGCGTGTAGTCCGCATCGCTCGAGAAGAGCAGGAACTCCGAAACTTTCGGCTGCAGCATCGGGGTGCGGAAGTCGTTCACGACCTTGCCTTTGGCTGTGCGGAGTTTGTCGTCCGTGAACTTAAGCACGTGTTTCGAGGTGGGAATCGAACCGATATATTTCTCGACCAACGGCTTCAACGTTTCCAAATCCACGTTGCCTACGAAGGTGAACGTAAAGCTGTTCGCACCCGGGTAGAGCGTTTTGAAGGTTTTCGGCAGATTTTCGAACGAGATGCTTTCCAGGGCCTCGATCGTCAGCGGCTGCTGACGCGGATTGTCGCTGTAAAGCGTTTTGATCGTTTCTATCTGCATGATGTAGTCGGGATTCGAGGTCAGGTTCTGGACGTATGCCTTGTAGCTGTCCATCGTCGTGTTGAAATCCTCCTCCGAGAAGCGGGGACTTGTGAAGTTCTGGTAGAGCAGTTGGAGCATCGTTTCGATGTCTTTGGGCGAGCAGTAACCGCTCATACCGTTGCTGTAGTTATTGACGTACAGGTTGATTCCGGCTTTCTTGCCTGCGAGCTGCTTGTTCAGTTCGATTGCAGAGAATTTGCCCACCCCCGACTGGGCCGCGATGACCGGAAGGAATTCACCCTCCTTCACCTCAGTATCGGCAAGCTGCGACATCCCGCCGTCAGCCTGTACCTGCAGCAGGACTTCGTCCGCCTTGAGTTGGGTCGGTTTGACGATGATCTTCACACCGTTCTTGAGAATCCATTCGGTCGTTCCGAGATCCTCGTTGTATGCGGTCTTTTTCACGGGCGAGCCTTTCAGCTTGATATCTGCGGGGATCAGAGGCTCGCTGACGGTATTGTCCTGGTAAGCCTCGACGTCGGATGCCATGACCTCGCTGCGGATGGCCAGAAGTTCGGCTTCGGTCGGCTCGGTCAGTCCCTCTTTCTTCGGTACTTCGACGGTGATAACCTGGTTTTCAGGTGTCAGAAGTTGTTTTACCCAAGCATTCACATCGTCGAGGGTCAATGCTTCGAGGTATTGTTTGTCGAGGTTGTACTGCGTTTCGGCATCTGCCATAGCGGTATTTTTCTTGTAATTCGCCAGGTAGGTTTGAACATATTGTCCGTTCGTAAGGTCGTTCCGATTGGCATAGGTAGCCTCGGCCTGACGCAGGAATTCAGCTTTCGTACGATCGAATTCGCTCTGTGTAAAGCCGTAACGCTTCATCTTTTCCATCTCTTCGAGGATAGCTTTGTAACCGCAGAGCAACTCTCCGTCTCGAGTTTGTACGGCGACCATCGTGAGATCTTGGGTCGGATTCACTCCCAGTATGTTGCCTGAATCCATCCCGGCACTCAGGAACGGAGCATCGGGCTGCATGGCGATTTCATTCATGCGATCGTTCGCCATGGCACTTGTGTAGGAGTTGAGTACATCGTACATTTGGCTAATTATCAGGTTGTTGTATTGCTTGGGGAGAGCGGGTCGTTTGATGAAGAGCTGCATGACCGAAGCCGTCATTTCGGGATCGGAAAAGATGCTGACGATGGGTTCTTCGTTTTCAGGAACTAGGTAAGCCTCTTTCTGCGGGGCATCTGCAGGGGAAACCGGAATATCCGCCATCAGGGTTTTGATCTTGTTTTCGATCCGATCGACGTCGATATCGCCGACTATGACGATCGCCTGGTATTCCGGGCGATACCACGTTTTGTAGAAGTCGTACAAGGCTTTATGGTCGAAACTCTTCAGACCGTCCAGATAGCCGATTACGTTGCGGTGCTCGTATTTCGAGCCTCTGTTGACGGCGGCGTTGCGTCGTACCATGGCGCGCCATCCAGCTCCGTCGCGGGTGCGCAGCTCCTCCATGATTACGCCGCGTTCGTTGTTGATCTCCTGAGGCTCCAGACTGATGAACTGCGACCAGTCGTGCAGGATCAGCAGTGCGGTGTCGATCGTCGCAGGGTTTGCTGTGGGCACATTGTCCAGGTTGTAGCATGTTTCATCGTAAGAGGTGTAGGCATTCAGGTCCGCACCGAATTTGACGCCGTTACGCTCCAGATATTCTATCATCTTTTTGCCCGGCAGGTTCTTGGTGCCGTTGAAGGCCATGTGTTCGAGGAAGTGGGCGAGGCCCTGTTGGGAATCTTCCTCCTGGACAGCTCCTACGTGGTGGAAAATGTAGAAGGATGCCTGTCCCTTGGGTTTTTCGTTGTGACGGATGTAGTACGTCATGCCGTTTTCGAGTCGTCCGACGCGCACCTCCTTATCGGCGGGAATCGGCATGTCAGGCTGTAGTTGCGCCATGACATTCGTCATTGCGAACAGCGTGACAAGTAAAAGAATGAACCTTTTCATAAAATGATTGTTAATTGATTTTGGGTGAAATTATTTGTATTGCGTTGTCATTCGGTTGTTTCTTCCGGTCGGTATTCGATGATGTCGCCCGGCTGGCAGTTCAGTTCGCGGCAAATGGCTTCCAGCGTTGAAAAGCGGATCGCCTTGGCCTTGCCGTTCTTGAGAATGGAAAGGTTGGCCGGGGTGATATCGACCCGCTCGGCGAGCTCGCCGAGTGACATCTTTCGTTTCGCCATCATGATATCTATGTTGATGATTATCGCCATGTCTTGCGTCCCCCCCCCGTGTGTATATTGTATATCGACATTTATTTTTTCTTTAGATCGTGAGTTTTTGCTCTTCGCTCAACCGGGATCCGATCGAGAAGACCTCGGCCGAGAAGAGTACCAGAATCGCCATGACGATGTTCCAGTAGTTGAGCGGGAACGAGGCGGCGACTTGCAGGGGCGAATCTTCGAGAAACGTCCGGGTCGTACTCTGGTAAATATAAGAGCCGACTCCGGTGCAGACTTCGGCCAGAATCAGCAGGAACCCTACGGCACGCGTGTAGATGATGATACGCCCCGGCAGGGGTTGTTCGTCCCGTACCGATTTGCGCAGGATATTGATAATCAGCGCTACCAGGATCAGGATAGAGAGCTTGGCCAGCAGGGCCGGGATGGACAGCAGCAGTATGTAATTGATTCTGTTCAGTGTCCGGACTACTGTCGGGTCACTGTTTTCGTCCGTTTTGACGTAGATATTAACCCCCGTATATTCGGCTTCGGTGGAGATCGATGCGTGTCCGGTTTCTATCGGGAAAAGAGTTTCGTCGCTCTGGGCGTTTTGCAACCGGGCCGCCAAAAAGTAGGTGTGTTGCGCGATACCGTGTTTTTCCTGCATCCGAATGTCTTCGGACGCAGCCTGCCAACCTGTCGCCAGACTCGACGACACGTGGGGCACGAAGCTGTGGATGAATCCTGCGGCCAGAGCCAGGAAATAAAAGATGTAAATGACCAGCAGATGGCGCCGCAGAGATTTTTTCTGTTTTTTGTCCATTTTCGGTTTGCTGAATACGTAATGGAGGTGTTCGACCTGTTTTTAACCTCCGGTGAGGCAAAGATAGTAAAGAACTTCTGCAAAACAAATAATTTTTATCGTTTTTCGATAAAAACGCAATAAAATATAACGAATGATGTTTCTCGTCTGAATACGGAGCGGAATTTTCCGGACTTTTCCCGAACCGGAGATCGGACGGGCAACCCGGCTGAAACCTACCGAAGGTCGGACCGGCAGGGATCATCCCCGTCTTGGAGGCGAGGCCCCTGCAAGTACGGACGATCGAAACGAGAAAGCCCCTCTACGAGCTTCGTTACGCGGGGGAGCCGAAAACAAAAGTTGAGTTTGGTTCTCCGCTCTTCTTGTTATTATCTTTGACTTCTTCTTAGACACTCCATGCCGGCAAAACGCAAATAAAATTTGCTTTTGCACCCGGCTTATTCGTATCTTTGCACGAAATGCAGTCGGCGCGGCCGGAAGGCTTCGCTCTGTTTCCGGCATACGCCGCTACTGTCCGCAGGAAGCCGGGCCGGGGCGTTTTTGTAGGAATGAAACCATTCGGTATCTACGGCTTTCTCCCGGCCCGGCGGATAACCGGCGGATTGTCGTTTCGTTGCATTTGAAATTGAAAAACGCACTGAAATATGGCAGAGAAAACAGGTTACACTTATTATGCAGACCCTCAGCAGGTCGATTTCACACTTCGGATGACCGTTCCGGCTTTGGCGAACGAGGTCCTCAATACGGCGGGTGTCGATGCCCAGCGCAAAGGGTTCGGGATCGATAAGTTGAATAAGGAAAACCGCTCGTGGGTGCTTTCACGCATGGCGATCGAGATCGACGACCGCCCCGAACAATACAGCTCTTATGAAATCGTGACGTGGGTGAACGAGTACAACCGGATGCTCTCGACCCGTAATTTCACGCTGCACGATGCCGCCGGCCGGGAGTTCGGGCGGGCCGTGACGCAGTGGTGCATCATCGACTTGGGTGCCCGCAAGGCGATCGATCTCAATACGGTCATCGGCACCTGCGCCGATTCGATTGTGGATGCTCCGTCGCCGACCGAAAAGCCGCGCAAAGTGACGGGGATCGTTCCGCAGCATATTGCCGAACACCGGGTGGTTTACAGCGACATCGACTTCAACCGTCACGTCAATACGATGCGCTATATCAACATGATGTTCGATATGCTGCCCATCGAGCAGCTGACCGCGATCCGCCCGGTGCGTCTTGACATTCATTTCATGCACGAATGCCGTTACGGGCAAACCCTTACGGTCGGGTACGAACAACGGGACGGCTTGTCGCTGTTTGAGGTTTCGAACGGAGAGGAAGCCGCTGTCCGGGCGGCGCTCGAGTGGCGTTGATGTGTCGTATTTCGTGGTGGCGGGCGAGGCAGGGAGCCGAACCGAATCGACTTCGTTTCGGTCCGTTTTTACGATCGGCTTTGTTCCTTTCTGGAACGGGTTTTGCCGATATAGAGACAAAACCTTTATTATTATGGAAAAGATCAAAGTTGCGAACAAGTACCAGAAAAGTATCGATCTATTGAACGATGCTTTGGGAAAAGAGATTGCCACCTCGCTCCAGTACATGTATTTCCATGTCCATTTCGAAGATGCCGGTTACGAGTATCTTTCCAAAAAGATGCGGATGATTTCCATCGCCGAAATGCGTCACAGCGAGGAGTTGTCCGACCGTATCCTCTTCTTGCAGGGGGACGTGAATATGAACCCGTCGTTTACGACGCGCCAGATCTCCGATCCCAAGGAGATGTTCCGTTTCGCTATACAGCTGGAACAGAGTACGATCGACAGCTATAACGATGCCGCTCGCATTGCGGCCGAAGCCGACGATTCGGTAACGCACAAGATGTTCCAGGATCTGGCCGTCGAAGAGGAGGAGCACTTGGACTATTTCCGCAACGAGTTGCAGAACCTGCTCGATTACGGCGACAAGGAGTACCTCGCCTTGCAATCTTTTGCACGCAGCAAGGCCGAAGCCGAAGGGAAGGTTTCCGAGTAGTTTTTCCTCGCGGACGCGAGATAATGCGTCCCATACGTGGTTTTTGAATAAAATTTCATATCTTTACACGCGAAAAAAACTATTAACTTATTAAAATAATAGAGATATGAAATTTTATATCCGTATCGTGCTGCTGGCGGCTTTCCTGACGAGTTTGTTGTCGGCTCACGCGCAGTCCCCGACCATTACCTGGGACAGCACTGTGAAGGACCTCGGCGATTCGAATTACGAAGTCGTATTTACGGGTAAGATCCTGCCGGGATGGCATACGTACGACCTGCATTCGGACGTTTCTTCGACCCTGGTGGAGTTCGAGCCTGCAACGGGCCTGACGCTCGACGGCGATCCTTATGAGATCAACGCTTCCAAACGCGAATACGACGATATTTTCGAGGTCGAAATGGGTACTTATTTCGATGAAATCATCCTCGGTCAGAAAGTCACCCTGACGGGTGAGGGCGCCGTATTGAAAGGCAATATCAACTGGCGTTCCTGCGAGGAGGAAAATTGCAATTCGCCCGAGGATTGGGGATTCGAGATCACGATCGGCGATCCCGAGGCGGCCCGGGCATCCGTTGCGGCCGGGGATGCTGCGGATCAACCTGTTTCCGGCGACGGAGCCGGAGAGTCCAAAACCCTGTGGGGTCTGATTATCGAAGCGGTTCTTTGGGGCTTCGCGGCGCTGCTCACTCCTTGTGTATTCCCGATGGTCCCGATGACCGTATCGTTCTTTATGAAAGGCAGCGGATCGCCTGCTGCGGGACGTTTCAAGGCTTCGATGTACGGTTTCTTCATCGTAGCGCTCTATACGCTTCCCATTGCGGCGATCATTCTGATTACGCGTCTGGTGGGCGGCGATGCCGTGACGGCCGACATTTTCAACTGGCTGGCTACGCACTGGCTTCCCAACCTGATCTTCTTCATCGTGTTCATGATTTTCGCCGCATCGTTCTTCGGGGCCTTCGAGATCACGCTTCCGAGCTGGATGGTCAATAAGAGCGACCGGCACGCGGACAAAGGCGGTTTGATCGGTATCTTCTTCATGGCTCTGACGCTGGTGTTGGTGTCGTTCTCCTGCACCGGGCCGATCGTCGGCAACGTCCTGATTCGTTCGACTGCCGGCGAATTCTGGGTGCCTATCGTGACGATGTTCGCTTTCTCGCTGGCTTTTGCCCTGCCTTTTACGATTTTCGCTTTCTTCCCCTCCTTGCTGAAAGACCTGCCCAAGAGCGGCGGTTGGCTCGGTTCCGTGAAGGTCGTTCTCGGTTTTATCGAGGTCGCCCTCGGTTTCAAGTTCCTGAGTATGGCCGACCAGACCTACCACTGGGGGTTGCTCGACCGCGAGGTTTATCTGGCGATCTGGATCGTCGTGTTCACATTGCTGGGCTTCTATTTGCTGGGCAAGATCCGCTTCGCTCATGACGACGAACTCAAGCACGTTTCGGTGACCCGGCTGACGCTGGCCATCGCTTCGCTTTCGTTCGCGGTCTATATGTTCCCGGGTATGTTCGGTGCGCCGCTGAAAGCTCTTTCGGGCTATTTGCCCCCGATGCATACGCAGGACTTCGTAATCAATACGCAGGGCGTCGTTACCGCACCGTCAGCAACGGCACAGACGACTGAAAAGATCAAATATGCGGATATCCTGCACTGGCCTTACGATCTGCCGGGGTATTTCGATCTGGCCCAGGCCGAAGCCGCTGCCAGGGAGGCCGATAAACCTTTGTTCGTGGATATTACGGGAATCAGTTGTGTGAATTGCCGCGAAATGGAGGCCCGCGTCTGGAGCGATCCGCGCGTGCAGCAGATCCTGCGCGACGATTACGTGCTGGTTGCCCTCTATACCGACGACAAGACCAAAGTACCCGAGAACGAATGGGTGACCACTGCGGGAGGCAAGGTTCTTAAGGACATCGGTCGCATCAACTCCTACATCGCCCAGACCCGTTTCGGGGTGAACGGACAGCCCAACTACCTGATTCTCGGCCGTGATGGGCAGGAATTGGTTCCCAAGCGGGCTTATAACCTCGACGTGGAGGCATACATCGACTTCCTGAAGAGTGGTGTGGAGGCGTATAATAAAACGAAATAGGATGGATAGCGAAACCGGTTCGGGCAGTTTCTGCCGAACCGGTTATCGTTATCTCCTTGTTGCAGGATTCGGTAGGGTATTTGTATTTTTACTAAAACTGCCGTACGTCGTTTTTCGAAAACAGAAGGGCCGTACCGAAGGTTTGAATCCGTTCGGGGATTCGATTTAATTTTCAAAATAAAGTTCGGGATATGAAAATTTCGATCGTGGGGCCCGCCCATCCGTATCGAGGGGGCTTGGCCGTAATTATGCAGAGCATGGCCCGGGTTTTCCAACGCCGGGGCGACGAGGTGAAGATCAAGACTTTCACGCTCCAGTATCCCCGTATTTTCTTTCCCGGAAGGAATCAGACGGTGCAGACACCGCCGCCGCCCGATCTGTACATCGTGCGGTGCGTGAATACGATGAATCCGTTCAACTGGATCGCCGTGGGGCGGTGGATCGCCCGCGAGAAGCCGGATTTCGTGCTGATGAAATACTGGACCCCCTTTATGGCGCCCTGTTTCGGTACGATCGCCCGTTTTGCCAAAAAGAACGGTACGACGCGTATCCTTTGTCAGATCGACAACGTCGAACCGCATGAACGCCATATGACCGACAAGCCGTTCAACCGCTATTTCTTGAGGGCGGTGGACGGCTTTATCTATATGTCCGAGCAGGTGCACCGCGAATTGCGCCGATATACGCAAGTTCCGGCACTCTTCTCTCCGCATCCGCTTTTCGAAAATTTCGGTATCGTCATCGATCGTACGGAGGCCTGCATCCGCCTCGAACTGGATCCTTCGAAACGCTATGCGCTCTTTTTCGGTTTGATTCGGGACTACAAGGGGTTGGACCTGTTGCTCGATGCCTGGAAGGTCTACAAGCGGGAGCATCCTGCCGAAGACCGGCGCCTGATCGTGGCCGGTGAGTTCTATGCTCCGAAAGAGAAGTATTTGAAGCAAATCGCCGACAACGGACTGGAGGACGATGTGATTCTGCACGACTATTTTATTCCGGACGAATTGGTGCGTTACTATTTTTCCGTCGCAGATTTTTTGGTGCAGCCGTATCGTTCGGCCACGCAGAGCGGCGTGACCCAGATCGCTTATCAATTCGACCTGCCGATGGTGGTGACCGACGTGGGCGGTCTTCCGGAGATCGTGCCTGACGGTCGTGTCGGTTTCGTCTGCCGTCCCGATGCCGTAGAAGTCGCCCGGGCCATCGACCGTATCTGGCGGGACGATGTGCTCGCGGGATTCCGTGCGAACATGGAAGAGGAGAAGAAGCGCTTTTCGTGGGATGCGATGTGCGATCGCATTACGGAGCTTTACCGATTGGTTAAATAGGAAGCGTAGAGGGGCGATCCGATTAAATAGGAACTCTTGTATCTCGAAAGCGGAATCTCGTACGATCCTCGTCGCTTTAGTCGATAGACTCTTTGTTACAAAACCCCCGCTGCAAATTGCAGCGGGGGTTTACTCATCATTTTTCCGGTAGACCGGGGATACGGATTATCGTTATTTCTTGATGTTGGGAAGCTCCAGGCCGTAGTGCTTTTTACGATCTTCGAGCTTGAGCCAGAAAGCCAGCAGGAAAGCCAATACGCCGAGGCTGGCGAAAATCAGCATCGGAACCGTGTAGTTGTAGCTTACGTGTTCACCGGTTTTGATCGCTTCTCCCACGCCGGGATTGACCTTGTTGAGAACCCAGCCGATGATCATCGGGAAGGCCATCAGTCCGAGGTTCTGGATCCAGAAAATCGTTGCATAGGCAGAACCCATATAGCGGTTATCGACCAACTTGGGTACCGAAGGCCACAGGGCGGCGGGAACCAGCGAGAAAGAGAGGCCGAGCAGGATGATCGCCGAGAACGCGATAGCGGGGGTGAGGGGAACCAGTGCGAAAGTCATGTGGCAGATGAACATCAGGATCGCACCGATCATCAGCATCGTCGCGCCTTTGCCCTTGTGGTCGAGGAACCAGCCGAGCAGCGGAGTCAGGATCATGGCCCCCATCGGGAACCAGCGGAAGATGTCCGAAGCCTGCTGGTTGGTGATGCCCAGATTACTTTCGAGCATACCCGTTGCGAAACGCTGGAACGGGAAAATCGCCGAATAGTAGAGCACGCAGAGTGCCGAAACGATCAGGAAGGTTTTGCTGCTGAAAAGGTTCTTCAGATCGGCGACCTTGAAGGGCTCTTCGGTTTCTCCTATCGGGGTGTCTGCCTCGGTTTGTCTGTCGAGTTTGAAGTCCATGACCGAGAATGCGATGTAGGTCAGCAGGCCGATGCAGAGCAACAGGCCGACAACGGCTACCGGACGTGCTACGCTCGGATCGCCGCCCCAGTTAGCCACCCAGGGCGACAGGCTGAATACGGCGAATACGCCCAGTCGGGCAATAGCCATTTCCAGGCCCATCGCCAGAGCCAGTTCTTTCCCCGTGAACCACTTGACGATTGCGCGGGATACCGTCACACCGGCCATCTCCGTACCGCAGCCGAAGACCATGAAACCCAGGCAGGCGAGCTTCGCGCTGGCCGGGATGTCCGTGAGGAACGAACTGAGGAACTCGTAACCGAATCCGCCTTCATAGAAGTAGTTGCTCAGTCCGTAGAATTTGATACCGGCACCGAGTACCATCAGCGAGGCCGAAAGAATACCCGTAAACCGTACGCCCATCTTGTCGAGGATGATACCTGCGACGAGCAGGAAACCGCAGACGTTCAGAATGAATTCCGAACCGCCGTACAGTCCGAAAATCGTGGGGCTCCAGCCTCGGGTGCTTTCGAGCATGTTCTGCAACGGCGAGAGGACATCGACGAACATGTAGCCGAAGAACATGGTGAGCGCCACCAGAATCAGTGCGGTCCATCGGGCGAACGCCGAGTCGTTCAGTTTCTTTTGAATAGCTTGTGTCATAGTTTATTGAATTGGTTATTGTTAGTTAAAAAGCTTCTGTATGCTCCCCCGTGTAACGTTTGAGGATTTCGTAGGCCGAGGTAATGCCCAGCTCTCCGGCTTTCGAGAGGTCGAGGCAGCCCTTGCGCGTGTCTTTCATATAGATTTGGGTCATGCCCCGGTTGTAGAACGCTTCGGCGAAGAGGGGATTCAGTTCGATGGCTCTCGAGAAATCTTCGAAGGCCTCGGGCAGTTTGCCTGAAAGAGCCAGCAGCGTTCCCCGGTTGTAGTAGGCTTCGGCGAAGTTCGGGAAGAGGCGGAGCGTCTTGTCCAGATCGGCGATGGCTTCGTCGTAATTGTAGGTGCGTGTATGGGTGTTGGTGAGTTTGTTCGCCGGGTCGGAGTCGATCGAAATTCGCTGATAGGGATTGTCCAGGCCCGAAATGAAGTCGATCATTTCGGCCCGTGTCACGGCCCGGTTGAAGTAGAGGAATGGATTGGCGGCATTGTCTGCGATAGCCGACGAATAGGCGCCGACCGAATTGGTGAATTGTCGGATCAGCGATTGCGAAATGGCATATTGTACTTGCAGGAGCCAGTCGCGCGGATTCTGGCACAGGATTTCGGCATAGCGGCTGTCGAGCATCGCCAAAGAGTCCGCATCGATGTTCGTAGGCCGGTTGGAGAGGACGAGGTAGGGATTGTCCAGTTTTTTCTCGAAGTCTTTGACCCGTTGCAGGGTATAGCGGTTCGACGCCTCGATCCGGGAGGTATCGGGCTGCATCAGGGTGAAGCGGAACAAGGGTAGCAGACGCATGTTGCTGCGGCCCAGGCTCGGTTGTTCCGAAATGCGGTCGAAGTAGTTGTTGGTGAATTGGTTGTCGAAGGCCAGCAGTTTGTCCATCCGTTGCGTCGTATCGGCATAGATCGAGTAGGTGCTGTCCTTCAGGTGGGATTTGTATTCGGCGATCTTGCGCTGGGCGATCTCTTCGTCCCGTTTCGCAGCCTTGGGGTTATGCAACGCATAACGCAGGGCGCTGCGGTTCAGGTAGGCGTTGGCGAAGTCGGGGTAGAGTTCGATGGCCCGGGTGTAGTCGCGCTCGGCGCCTTCGAGGTCGCCCAAGCGGGTTTTGAGCATGGCACGCAGGTAATAGACCTGGACATTGCCGGGAGAGTAGAGCGCCACGCGGTCGAAGTCGTCGAGTGCGCGGTTGTAATCGCCGATCTGGGTGCGGAGAATCGCCCGGTTGAAATAGGTGAACGAGTTGGTCGAGTCCAGTTGGAGTACCCGGTCGAAATCCGCGAGGGCCTGCATCGGACGGTTGGTGTTGGAATAGACCACCGCCCGGTTGAAATAGGGCGGCAGGAAAGCCGAGTCGCAGCGGATCGACATGTCGAAATCGGCTTCGGCTCGGGCATACTCCTCTTTTTGCAGCAACAAGGTTCCGCGTTGGTAATAGCCGTTGGGATTTTCGCGGTTGGTGCGGATCGCCTGGTCGAAATTTTCCAGGGCCCGTACGGTGTCCTTCAGGTACAGGTAGGCTGTGCCGCGGCCGATGTAGGCGTCGGCTACCTTGTTTTCCTGGAAGATGAATTTGTCGAAATCCTCGATCGCCTCCTCGTATTGCTTGTTCTGCAGGCGCGTATAGCCCCGGCTGTAATAGGCGTCCGGCAGGTCGGGCCTCAGGTCGATCGCCTCGCGGAAATCCTGCAGCGCGTCGTCGTAGTTGCCCATGCGCGTACGGGTCAGCGCCCGGTAGATGTAGGCGGTCGTGAATACGGGGTTTTTGACGATGGCAGCCGAAAAGTCGGTATCGGCACCCAGCAGGTCGTCGAGGTTGAATTTGGCTACGCCCCGCAGGAAATAGCCCTCTGCGGCGTCCGGATCGGCCCGCAACAGGATGTTGAGCACACGAATCGCCTCCTGATATTCGCGGTTCATCAGGCAACGGCGGCTGGCCCAGTAGAAATAGTCTTTGTTGTATTGGGCGTCGGCAGTGGCGGCGTTGCTCAGCAGCGTCCCCAATAGGATGATTTTCAGGATAAATTTGCGCAATGCCACGACACCCCGATTTGGTTGTGATTATTCTTGTTCGTACCCGAAGCGCTTGAGTTGCCGTTCGTTATCGCGCCAGTTCTCGTTTACTTTGACGTACAACTGCAGGAAGACCTTCTTGCCGAGGAATTGCTCCATGTCCTCGCGGGCCTGCTGTCCGACTTTTTTGAGTTTCTCGCCCTTGTGCCCGATCAGGATACCCTTCTGGGAGTCGCGTGCGACATAGATGACCGCCGAAATGCGGTCGATCGTCGGTTCCTCCTTGTAGGCTTCGATCGCGATTTCGCAACAGTAGGGGATCTCCTTGTCGTAGTTGCGCAGGATCTTTTCGCGGATTATTTCCGAGGCGAAGAATCGCAGCGTTTTGTCCGTGAGCGTATCTTTGGAGTAGAAGGCTTCTCCCTCGGGCAGCCGTTCCAGAATCAGGTCGAAAAGTCCCTTGATGTTGAAATTCTCGCGTGCCGATACCGGGACGATCGTGGCGGCCGGCAGCAGCGCCTGCCATTTATCGACGAGCTCTTCGAGCTTTTCGGGCGTCGTGAGGTCGATCTTGTTGATTACCGCGAGGGTGGGAATATCGCTTTGGCGGATCTTTTCGAGGATGTCGTTCGAACGGTCGCTCTGTTCCACCGTGTCGGTGACGTAGAGGATTACGTCCGCATCGTTCACGGCGCCGGTGACGAATTTCATCATCGATTCCTGGAGTTTGTAGCTGGGTTTCAGGATGCCCGGCGTATCCGAGAAGACGATCTGGAAATCTTCGCCGCTGACCACTCCCAGAATGCGGTGGCGCGTGGTCTGGGCTTTGGAGGTGATGATCGAGAGGCGTTCGCCTACGAGTGCGTTCATCAACGTCGATTTGCCGACGTTGGGATTTCCGATGATATTGACGAAACCGGCCTTGTGCATAGGATGTCTGTTGTCTGATTCTCACGAAAAGGCAGTGAAAGCGAGGACCGCATAAAACGAACGAACTTGTTTTTCATGCCGGGCCGCCATGCTGCCTGCTCCAAAAATAGTGAAAGCCGAGAGCAATCGCACGGATTTGCACGCTAAGATTGCCGAACCGCCTCCTATCTTTTACAAAGATAGCGAAAAAAATACCCCCTGCCAAATGAAGCGTCATCTTTCTATGTTCAGAAGGTGTCGGTCGGTGGCGTTTTTCGGATAAGGGGGGCCGAGGGAGGTTGCGGCTCTTTTCGACACCGCTGTTTTTCCGGAAAAAGCCCGTTATCGGACGGATTGGAAGATCGGGCCGGAAAAAACGCGTTTTCTTCGGTCCTTCGCGTTGTGTTTTCCTCTCCGGTTTTTTCCTATTTCTGTATATTTTTCTTGTACTCGTCTGCAAGGTGTTCCGGACGAATCCGTTCTTCGTGTTTACGGGCGAAGCCTTTTCGGATTTGTCCTGCATTCTGCTTGCCCAATTATGAGCTGACACCGATTTCGGAGAGTATGTGTGAATCGCCTTTCCGCTGCCGGTGCGTGGTTGCAGAGGATGCCGGATTTGCCCGGAAGCGGGTCGATTATATGATAGATGTCATAAGGAAAACCCCTTTGGTTCGGAGCCCGAACCGAAGGGGTATAAAGTAGTTGGCGAAGTATTCATTCCGCTTATCTGCGGAAGCCGCGTCCGGGTAATTTGGGCATTTTCATATTGCCTCCGGCGACGGCCTTCATCATCTTGCGCGTGTCTTCGAACTGCTTCATCAGTTTGTTCACCTCGGCCATCGTCGTACCGCTGCCTTTGGCGAGCCTTTCGCGGCGCTTGGCGTCGATGATTTCGGGTTTCTCGCGTTCGAGGGGAGTCATCGAGTTGATGATCGCTTCGGTCTGCTTGAATACGTCGTCCGAGATCTCGACATTTTTGAGAGCCTTGCCCATACCGGGGATCATCGAGGCCAGATCCTTGAGGTTGCCCATCTTCTTGATCTGGGCGATCTGTCCCATGAAATCGTTGAAGTTGAACTGGTTCTTGACGATCTTCTTCTTCAGGCGGCGGGCCTCCTCTTCGTCGTACTGCTCTTGGGCGCGTTCCACGAGCGATACCACGTCGCCCATGCCCAGAATACGGTCGGCCATACGTTCCGGATGGAATACCTGGATGGCATCCATCTTCTCGCCGCTGGAGATGAACTTCAGCGGTTTGTTCACCACCGCACGAATCGAGATCGCCGCACCGCCGCGCGTATCGCCGTCGAGTTTGGTAAGCACCACGCCGTCGAAATCCAGCCGCTGGTTGAACTCGCGGGCCGTATTCACGGCATCCTGACCCGTCATCGAATCGACCACGAAGAGCGTTTCGCCTGGTTTCACGGCCTGTTTGATCGCCGTGATCTCCTGCATCATCGCCTCATCGACGGCCAGACGGCCCGCCGTATCGACGATCACGACGTTGAAACCGTGCTGACGGGCGTATTTGATGGCATTTTCGGCGATCTGCACCGGATTTTTATTCCCCTCTTCGGTATAGACTTCGACTCCGATCTGTCCGCCCAACACCTTGAGCTGGTCGATGGCCGCAGGACGATAGACGTCGCCCGCCACGAGCAGCACCTGGCGTCCCTTCTTGCTCTTGAGCATCGCCGCCAGCTTGCCCGAGAAGGTAGTCTTACCGGAGCCTTGCAGACCGGCGATCAGGATGACCGCAGGCGTGCCCTCCAGCTTGATGTCGGTCGCCGTGCCGCCCATGAGTTGTGCCAACTCGTCGCGGACGATCTTGGTAATCATCTGTCCCGGCTTGACGGACTTGAGCACGTCTTGTCCCAGGGCCTTCTGCTTCACCTCGTCGGTGAAGGATTTGGCTACCTTGTAATTGACGTCGGCGTCGATCAGCGCCCGGCGGATCTCCTTGAGGGTTTCGGCGACGTTGATTTCGGTGATGCGGCCTTCGCCCTTGATCAGCTTGAAGGACCGTTCGAGTTTATCGGTTAAGTTTTCAAACATAGTTTCGGTTCGTTATCGTATGCCGGGAAACGGTGCCGCCCGACGCTGGAGCATTTTTCGTTTTGCGGAGCCGTCGTTGCAGTCGGTTTTTTCAGTCCGGACAAAGCTAAAGCGGTGTCGGGCAAATCGTTCTCCCTGTTCGGCCGTTGCAGGTCCGCTCCGGATTTTTCGCTTGCAAATATATAAAACTATTCGCAGAATCGCAACGGAGGTGCTGATTTTCCTCGGTGTCGGCGACAAAGACACAACCCCTCCGAGTTCTCGGAGGGGTTGTCTGATGGGGCTGTGCCCCGTGTTTTCGGTTTAATAGTGTGCGACGTACATATGACGGCTCAACAACTGGTAGTCGTATTCCGTAGGCTCCACATCCCGATTGACCTGGAAAAGATACTCCTGTCGGTAGTAGTATTCGCTCATAGGGCCGTTTTCGTCCGTATTTTCACCCATATACCGCAGTTCCGGTTCGGATACCGTGAAACAGTTCTTGTCGAGCGGAAGCATCGGCATCCAGTGGGTTTTCTGTTCACCGGTCGCAGGATCGAAGACTGTGCAGGAAGGATAGAACACGTCGAATTCCAGATTGACCGTGAAGCAGTTATATTCCAGCGTATAGACGAAACGGTGGGGGTTTATCTCGTTTTCACCCAGCGGAATCTCGTTGAAAGAGGTCGAAACGAGCCGGAAGTTGTCCGCTTCGTCCTGCGTGATGTAAAGGTAGCCTAATACAAGACCTTCCTGAGTCGAGGGATTGATGTTGATCTGCCGATATTCGGTTTTTTCGCTGGTTCTGCCGTCGGACATCGTGCTGCGGATCTTGGCATAGGAGGTGTAGGCGTTTACACCGTACCATTTTTCGTCCGGATTGTCTTCCGAGAATGTATAGGGAAGCGTTCCTTCGTCCACGACTTCCTGTTTGGTCAGGTAGGGGATGTAATCGGGTTTCGAAACGGTTTGGGGACCGTAGTGGAGCGTATATTCCGTGCGCTCGCTGCCGCTGCCGCCGCCGTCCTGCCAATTCTCTTCGGTCACGATCGTGCTGACGCGGCCTTCGGCGTCGAACGTGTAGGTGTAGGTCATAGTGCTGTTGCCGTCTTGACGGCTGGCGGGCAGGTTCTTAACGGTCGTACCGCTGATGCCGAGCAGCATGGCGGACTCCTCTGCATCGCCGATCATGAAGGCGCCTATGTCGATGCCGTTCCAGGGGTTGAGGTGTTCGGTGTAGGAGAACGTCGTTGTTTCGTTATCCCGTCCGTCGATGGTCGAAATGGAAACGATGTTTCCGTCCTGCCAGGTAAGCGTCGAGGTCGAGTTCTCATCGGGATAGGAAGGGTTGCGGTATTCCAAGCGAGCCAGCGTGCCGTCGGCGTTGTAGGTGAAAGTCTGGCTGGCGCCGTCCGGGTCGGTGTAGCTACTTACCAAACCGCTTGTATTCAAGCGGTATTCCTTGGTGTATTCGCCCGAGTTGGGAAGGGGCATTCCTTCGTAGCTGCTGCCGTCGATTTCGAACCATTTCTCTTCGTCTGTGATTTTCCCTTCGCTTCGTTTGAGCGTCCTTTCATAGGAGGCATTGATTTTGTCGGTCTGTTCCGAATCGTAATCGTATTGGTCGTAACCGGTCAGAAGACCTTCGGCATCGTATTCGAAGAGCATGTAGCTCTTGTCGGTGCTGGAACCGTCGCTGTAAACCTCGGTGTAGGTCGTTTCTACCCAGGTCAGCCGGTCTTCGGGTGCTACGTCGGGATGTTCGGGCTTTTGAGGATTGTCGGGGTTATTCGGGTTGTCCGGATCTTCCGGTTCGTCTTGTCCCACGCCCCGCTGGGTGATGGAGATATTCGCGGATTCTCCGCCGCAGGAGATGATGACGACCGCCTGGCGGGATTCGGTCGTTTCGTTTTCAGTGAGCGTGACGGTAATCGTGTGCTTGCCGGCGTCGCCCGAAGTGGGGTTGATGGAGATCCAGCTTTCGGCACGCGAGGTTTCACGTACGGATGCCGTCCAGCTCTGGGTCGTCTCGAAACCGATGGTATGGGACAACGCATCGGCCGAAATCGAGGCCGATAAGTTATCCTGAGGAATCAGAATGTTCTGAAACTCATCTGTTTCGCTGTCGCTGCAACTCCCCCCCCCAGCGCCAGGGTGATGAGAGCCGAGAAAATGAACAGTTTTTTCATACGATAAAGAATTTGAACGATAATTGGTTAAGTAAGTCGGGCAGTTTTGTCCGATCGGTGCAAAGATACGAATAAGCCGAGCGCAAAAGCAAATTTTATTTGCATTTTGCCGAGGCGGAGTATCTAAGACGAAGTCAAAGATACGAATAAACTGCGTGCAAAAGCAAATTTTATTTGTATTTTGCTGAGGCGGAATGCTTGAACGACGTTAAAGATTAGAAAAAAGCCGGGTGCGGAAGCAAGTTTATCTGCACTTTGTCGGATCGAAGCGTTTGAGGCGAAGCCAAAGATTATGAAAATGCCGAACAGAAATACAAATATATTTGTATTTTGACGGAGTGGTCCGGAGATCGTGCCCGTATGGGTATTTTCGTCTGTCGAATGGGAGGGTGGATGGCATTCGATCGTGCCGTCGGTGGCTGCGGAGGTTGCAGACGGACGGAAAACAGGGGCGATTGTCTGTGAACGGCGGGCGGATGCGGTTTACAGCAGCCCCGCTTCGTAATAGAGAACGATCTGTTCGAGTACCTTGTCGTCCCCTTCTCGGTCGTATTCCGACTTGAGATTCTGTCCGAAGATACGCGATACGCTTTGCCAGAATCCCGCGACGAAGCCGCCCCGGAACTCCCGGAGGATTTCGTAAGCCGTGTATTTCGTTTCCCGGTCAATCAGCTTCAGAAGCACGCGGCCCTGGGTACGGGTCATGTGTTTCAGCACGGGCGTGTACTCCTTTTTGATCGCTGCGGCGATGCCTTTGATGTATTGTTTCTGTTCCTTTTTCGTTTCGAGCCGGAGCAGTTCCGCCTCCATTTGAACCATTTGTGCTTTGGCGGCTTGGGCTACGGGATAGACTTTCTTCACCGCTTCGACCAGTTTGCGGTAACGGCGCAGGTCAGCTTTTTTGCTGAATACGAAGACGGGTTTTATGGGGACGACCGAGATCGTGTCGCCGTCGGGTCCGATTTCGAAAGAGGTGTGCCATCGGCCCGGCTGTCCGTGTCGGGCCGAAGCCTGCCCGGGCAGGGAGAGCAGCAATACCAGGGATAGGAAAAACCACTTTTTCATCGGAACCGGAATTTTCGTACCTTTGTCAGGATGAAACACAAGGGCGGAGAGGGCGCTTCTGTCCGAAGCGGACGGATTTCGAATCCTCTTCGCAATTCAAAGATAGTGAAATGTGAGGGCAATTGTGAGAACTTGTTCTCGAAAATTGCCGAACCGAATCCTATCTTCTGCCAAAGATAGTGAAAGCCGAGCGAAAACGGGACTTGTTCCCGGTTTTCCGAGGCGCCTCCTATCTAAAGCTATGTTCAAAGATAATGATTCTGAATTATTAACGCAATAAAAAACGGTTGTATTATGATGGAAAAAGGACTTTCTGCACAAAGTAAGGTAACGGTCGATGGCGGCAACGTGGCTGCAACGATGGGATCGGGCGACTTGCAGGTATTCGCTACGCCGGCTATGGTGGCCCTGATGGAAAATGCGGCGATGAAGGCTGTGGCTGACCATTTGCCGGAAGGTTCGACGACCGTCGGTGCCGAGATGAACGTGACCCATATCAAGCCTTCGGGCGTCGGTGCCGAAATCGTCGCATCCGCCGTGCTGACCGAAGTCGAAGGGCGTAAGCTCACCTTCAATGTCGGGGCCCGCGATGCCGAAGGGATGATCGGCGAGGGGGTTCACGTCCGCTATGTCGTTGATCGTGAGAAGTTCATGTCCAAAGTTCGCTGATGCGGAATCTTGTCCCGGAAGCAACGGAAGGAAAAAGTAAAAAAGGCTGTCCAACAAGTTTTTTAATCCTTTTAGAATCGCGTATTCGGAAAAGCTCTCGAATAAGCAGTACAAATAAAAAAGGGCTGTCTGAAACTTGTTAGACAGCCCTTTTTTTGTTGTTATGCTCTTTAGCCCAGCAGCAAATGTTCGAGGAAAATAACCAGCATGCCCGCGAAATACCCGGCCAATGCCAGCAGCGTGATTTTACGCAGGTACCAGCCGAATTCGATCTTTTCCAGTCCCATCGCCACTACTCCTGCGGCCGATCCGATAATCAGCAGGCTGCCGCCCACGCCGGCGCAGAAAGTCAGCAGGTGCCAGAAGATACCGTCCTGTACGAACGCCTGCATATAAACCGGGTCGAGGCTCGAGGCCAGGGCTGCCGTATCGACGACGGGGTACATACCCATACAGGCAGCCACCAGCGGCACGTTGTCGATTACGGCCGACAGCAGACCGGTGATTCCGGCGATCGTATAGACTTCGTGTACGTTTTTGTCCAGGAAGTCGGCGAAGTCGGTCAGCAAACCGGCGCTCTGCAATGCTGCGACCGACATCAGAATACCCAGGAAGAAGAGGATCGTGGGCATATCGATATGTTTGAGTACTTTCGACACCCGGTTTTTGATAGATTCCTCCATGTTCTGTTTGTGGTCATAGACGAGCTCCGTGAAGACCCACAGCACACCCAACGATATCAGCATGCCCAGGTAGGGCGGCAGTCCCGTTACAGCCTTGAATATGGGCACGAACAGCAGCCCGCCGACACCGAGAACGAGAACGAAGTGGCTGAAGCGCGGGCCGACGAACGGCGGCAGCTTGGGCGCCGTGTCTAATTTTTCGGGATGCGCGTTTTCGTCGGGAATATAACGGCAGGCGATGGCCGTGGGAATGATTACCGATACCAGGGCCGGGAGGAACAGTTTGGCCACGAGCAGGCCCGAGGTGACGTTGCCCCGCATCCAGAGCATGATGGTCGTTACGTCGCCGATGGGCGAAAAGGCACCGCCGCTGTTGGCCGCGATGACGATGACGCTGGCGAAGATCCATCGTTCTTTCTGTCCGCTGATCATACGCCGCAGCAGCATGATCATAATGATCGTCGTGGTCATGTTGTCCAGCACGGCGGACATAAAGAAGGTGATGATCGATAGCAGCCAAAGCAGTTTGCGTTTGTTGCGGGTTTTGATGTGGTCGGTGATGACGTGGAATCCTCCGTGCCGGTCGATCAGTTCGACGATGGTCATGGCGCCGATCAGGAAGAAGAGGATTTCGCTCGTATCGCCGAGTTGCTCGATCAGTTGCGTGCCGATCTGGGCGTCGTTGCCCAGCAGGCTCAATACCGTCCATAGCGCACCGCACATCAGCAGGGCGATTGCGGCCTTGTCGATGCGTAGTTTGTGTTCGAGCGCAATGCAGAGGTACCCGAGCACAAAAATCAGAATCATGGTTATAATCATATCTTACTGCATTGAATTTTCGATTTTATCGATGGAGTCGGAGCGCCGCAATCCCTGTGCCGTAGTGGGTGAGTCCGGTGATTCGGGCCTTTATTTTTCACTTTTTTCGTGGAAATTTTTCGCAGGCTTACCATTCGCGGAGGATTTTTTTTGAAATTTCGATTCTTTGCCGTACCTTTGCACCTACTTTCGAGCATCGGATTGAACTATGGTGTAATGGTAACACAGCAGATTTTGGTTCTGTCGTTCCTGGTTCGAGTCCAGGTAGTTCAACACTGTCGTTCGTAGCCGAAGTCGCTGCGACGGGAAAGACCGGATTTTGAATCCGGTCTTTTTGTTTTCGTGCACGGCCGTAAGCGGCGAATAAGCGATCGTCTGATTCGATGCTGCGAGCGCTTCAAAATTATAATCGCCTTTGTTACTGTTGCTGCATCCTTTTCTCATCGGGTCGCCGGTTTCGAAAGACTTTGTCAGGCGCGCCGTCGGACCATCGTACTTTTCCGAAAAGGTTTCTGTTTTTACCTCTGCCGGGTAGGGCAGCACTTTCCCTTTCATTTAATCGCCCGTTACCACAATCGGGTCGGGCGACCGACAATTTTGGCTTTATTTGGTGTTGCCCGTATTTATCTACAATAAAGTATTTTACTCGAAAGGGAAGCAAAAGTGGAAATTTATTGCCCGTATCTCTTCCAAAGTGTAAATTCTACTTCCCAATACGGACTCAATCGGAACTCGACCAACTGGAAGTTTATCGAGTATATCAGCATCAAGGAAAAATACTTTCATCTTGCCTTCGCCTACCGCTCCTTCGATGGAATTAGCGCCGTATAAAATTGATATTTTTTTAGTTTCGTTTGGGAGAACTTTATAAGTATCTCCACGAGCAGGGACTTCCAGATCCCAATTTGGGGTCCATGCAAATGCCCAATACACCGCAGACTCTGTTTTGTTCGTTACCATCACGGACCAATGGAACGTGCTGCTTTCCTTTATACAGGAGACACTTGTAATACAGAATCCTACAGATAAAATAAGAAATACGACCCATTTCTTCATAATAAAACATCATTTCATTTTTTGACGAATGTTTCCCCGGATTTTGGAGAACCGGACCGTTTTCGGGTTTCGCCGCAGCCGTTATTGGCCGAGGGCCTGACGCAACGCCTTTGCCAGCTGGTCGGGACAGGATGTTCCCCGGCCTTTGCAATCGATGCCTTCGAGACGTGCGATCACGTCGGCAGCCTGCATCCCGCGCGTCAGCAGACCTATTCCCTGGGTATTCCCGTGACACCCGCCTTCGAAGCGGACGCTTTTGACGATATCTCCCTCCAATTCGATTTCGATGGATTTCGAACAGGTACCTTGTGTTTTATAAGTGAATTTCTTTGCCATTTCGAAAGAATTAGGGTGCAAATATACGAATAAAAGGAATCGAATTGTATTTTCAGTGTCCGATGTGTCGGAGTATTTCCGTGCGCACCGGAAATTCATGGTTTTTGCGCATTCGGATCCGCTTCGCTTCTCTTGAGCCTCTTATTTCCGGGTTTTTGATTCTGGCCGGCCGGTTTGGTTTTGCTATTTATTTCGGGCGACGATCGGATAATCGTATGTAAAACTCCCCTTCCCGATCACGGGAAAGGGAGTTCTTTTATTACAGTATACTTTTTTATTTCTGCTGTTGCTGCTGCAGGTCGCTCGTGTCGGCGACGACCATGTTTTTGTCGATGCGGAGCGTGACGTTGCCGTCCACTTCGATCAGGAGGGTCGTCTCCTTGATCTCTTTCACTACGCCGTAAATACCGCCGGCCGTGATGATCTTGTCGCCTTTCTTAAGGCCGGCCCGGAATTGAGCCATCTGCTTGCGTCGCTTCGATTCGGGGCGCCACATGAAGAAATACAGAACCAGAATCATCAGGCCGAGCATGATGAAGAGCGAATAGCCGCCGCCAGCCTGCGGTGCAGGAGCTGTTGCTTGAAGTAAGTTAATCATAGTTTTCTATTAATATTAATGTTTAGTCTTTTCTTTGGATCGGGACGAGCCGGGACAGGCGACGTGCCGAACTTAATTCTCGTTTTTTCTTCCGGACAGGACGCTTCCATCTGATCCTCGGCTGTTTCGATCATCGGTTGCTCTCATCTTTTCGGACCGGTAGCCTGTCTTTTGCAAAGATTGCCGAACTGCCTCCTGTTCCTGCAAAGATAGTGAAAGCCGAGAAGAAAACGGGAGCTTGCTCGCAGTTTTCCGAGGCGTATCCTATCTTCTGCAAAGATAGTCAAAGCCGGGTGTCGCACCAAATTATTCGAACGCTGGCGGCAGGTTCTGCCCGAACCGGTTCTTCCCGATCGAAACTCGCACGTACCGGGGATTCCTTCGAATATATCGGGGGATCCGTATTTCGGTTGCCTCCGTCGGATTTTCCGGTAAATATAGTTAAAATTTGCAGGAGTCGCAGCCGTTCGGCGCTCCTTTCCTGCGAATTAACAATTTCTTAATCGACAACGGCTTCGATGTAAATCCGTAACGGCTCCTCCGATCCCGACGCATAGAGTTTCAACAGTTTCATCTGCCAGCCGTGCTCGCCCCGCGAGTCGAACCGGACGCTGAACGGGATTTCCTCGCCCGGCTTCAGGGGCCGTCGGTCGAATTCCGGGGTGACACATTCGCACGAAACCTCGTAGCGGGTCACTACCCATGTCCGGGACGAAGTATTTTGCAGCCGAAACCGTTTGATGCCTGTTTCGCCGGAGTGGAGCCGTCCGAAACGGATCGTGTCCGAAGTACCTTCGGTGAGCGTTTCATCCGATATTTCGAGTGTCGGCCCACTCTGGACACTGCTCGTCCGGCGGGACTGACAGCCGATGACGAGGGCTACCAGCAATATGCAGAAAATGTGCCGCATCATATCAGTCCCCGTCCGGTTTTTTTGAGTTTTCCCTCTTCGGTCAGCGCCTCCACGATCTTATCCAGCACACCGTTGATAAACGTGCTGCTGCCGGGCGTAGAGTAGAATTTGGCGATATCGATGTATTCGTCGAGGGTCACTTTCACCGGAATCGAAGGGAAGGAAACCAGCTCGGTGATCGCCGTGGCCATAATCAGGTTATCCATGAAGACGATACGCTCCACGTCCCAGTTGCGCGTAAATTTTTCGATGTATTCCAGCCGCTCGTTGTAGTTGATGAGCGTCTTTTCGAACAGCGTTTTGACGAATTCGGCGTCCTCGTCGCTTTTGAATTCGGGCAGCATCTTCACGTCCGCGTGGGACTGGCGCATGTTGGAGATCGTGCGGATCACGAGCGTCAGAACGAATCCCAGGTCGTCGCTCCAGAGGATCGACTGCTCTTCCAGTACGTCGTCCAGCATGGGACAATCCTGCAACTCCTTTTCGAAGAAGGTGGCCAGAAGCGCTGCGTCGGCTTTGAACGAACTTTCCGAAGCGCTCATGTAAGCCTGGAAATAGTCCGTCGCCGCGAGTTGGTTGTAAAGTGTGCGGATGAGTTCGGGATATTTGCTCCAGCCGAGTTTACGGGCTGCCATTCGGTCATTCACCGTGTCGCTGTCGGCGATCATACGGATCACGGCGTTGTCGATGAAGCGGGTGTTGGGGTGGAGGTCTTCGTAGGTCGGCAGCTTTTTCTGTTTGGCCAGCTCCTGACGTTGCTGGGCATAATGCGCCAGTTCGACCGGAAGGGTCATCATCTGGAAATAAAGGTCATAGGTCTTGTCGATCGAATTCATCATGTTCTTTTCCGACGCGATCATATTGTCCGAGTCGGATTTGAGATGCGCATATAGGGCCTTTATCGCCTTGATTCTAAGCTGTCTTCTACTTAACATATATTTTCAGAACTTTGCGGCAAACGGGAGTATCTGCCGTTTGTCCGGTTTGCTTCGTGTCGGGAGGCGTGCGGGCTGCTTGTAAAACGAAGTCGCGTTTTACCGGGCGCGGTTCGCCCCGATACGAAAATTACCGGACAAAGGTAGGAAAAAAAGCGCTTGCCGCAACCTTTTTGCGCTTCTGGGGCATAAATAATCTTGTGTCCGCTCTTTCGGCAGGAGCTGCCGGGCCGATTCGTTGTCGTGCCGGTTTTTCCCGCCGCAGACCGGAATTCGGGATTGTTTGCTATCCATGTCCGCGGACCTTTCGCCCCGGCAAAGTGCGAATGAATTTGTCTTCGCTTTCGGTTTATCCTGAATCTTTGCCTTGTTCGCTTCGGCAAAATGCAAATAAATTTGTTTTTGCACTCGGCTTATTTGTATCTTTGACATAGTTATAGATAGGATGCGTCGAGAGAAAACTGCGAACAAGTTCCCGTTTTCTCCCTGCTTTCACTATCTTTGTACCCTATGGAAGAGATAAGTCAGAAAGAAGGGGCTGCCGTTCGCCTGCCTTACGATGTGATCGTCGTCGGTGCGGGCGCTGCGGGTATGATGGCTGCGGGTACTGCCGCACGGAACGGACACAGGGTTTTGCTGCTGGAAAAGATGGAGAAATCGGGCCGCAAGGTGCGTATTACGGGCAAAGGCCGTTGCAACGTGACCAACGCCCGGCCGCCTGAGGAGTTCGCCGGACAGGTGCGTACCAATGCCGAGTTTTTTTCGACCGCTTTCGCCGAGTTCAACAACAAGGCTACGATCAGATTCTTCGAGCGGCTGGGCGTGAAGCTCGATGTCGAACGCGGCGAGCGGGTGTTTCCTCGAAGCGGCAAGGCCTGGGATATTGCCAACGCACTGCTGGAATATTGCGTGGACAACGGCGTGAAGATCGTTTATGATACTCGTGTAACCGAAATAATGACGCTCAACGGTCGGGTTTTCGGCGTGCGGTACCGCAATAAACGGGGATTCGAGCGCAAGGAGGAGTGTCCGCGCGTTATCGTCGCCACGGGCGGCGTTTCCTATCCCGCCACGGGTTCGACCGGCGACGGCTACGTCTTTGCGGCCGATACGGGGCATGCGGTCGAACCGGTGCGGCCGTCGCTTACGCCGCTGGTGTCGTCCTGTCCCTGGATCAAAAATATGAACGGACTGTTGCTCCGGAATGTCCGTGCGACGCTCTGCATCGACGGCGAAGCCGTGCGCGAAGAGTTCGGCGAGCTGGGTTTCTCCGAGCGCGGCATCGAAGGCGCCGTGGCACTCCGTATGAGCCGGGATGCGGTGGACGCCCTGATCGACGGCAAGGGTGTCGGGCTGATGGTCGATCTGAAACCGGGGCTGACCGAGGAGATGTTGCGCGAGCGCATCGCCCGTGAGATGGCGGAGATGGGGCCCGAGGAGTTCTTCTCCGAATTGCTCCGCAAGCTCGTTCCGAAGGCGCTGGTTATTCCGCTTTCCGAAGAGGTCGGCGCCCACTCTAAAAATTACATCCGCAAGATTACGCCCGAGCAGATCGAACGGTTGGTTAAGCTCCTCAAGGGGATGGTTTTTCCGATTTCGGACTATGCGCCTTTCGAATATGCCGTCGTTACTGCGGGCGGTGTGAGCTGCGAGGATGTGAACCGCTATACGATGGAATCGCTCAAAGTCAAAGGACTCTATTTCGCCGGCGAGGTGCTCGATCTGGATGCCAACACCGGCGGGTATAATTTACAGATCGCTTTTTCGACCGGTCGTCTGGCCGGTATGCTCAAACAGTGAAACGGACCGGATGCAATCTACGCCGCCGCCTTCGCGGTATTTCCCGGCTGACCGACCGGCTCTCCCGGGCCCGTCATTTCCGGGGGCACGGCGTGCACTCGCCATTCGTTTACGGACTTGTGCGCGAGGCGTTTATGTTTCATAGGCTGCGCGACGGAGAGCACTGCCTTTACGATGCCCTGCGTCGGGTCGGAATCTTTCACCGGCGGGCGGTGCAGTTGCAGAACGCTTTTCTCTACTGCGGCTATCGGACGTTTGCGATAAGTGAAGGCAAAGCCGAACTTGTTCGGACTTTGCCGGATGCAGAAAACGAAAAAAGTAATTCGACATTTGTGATCGACGAGGGCAGAGGTTGTTCGCAGGTTACGCCGGGGAGGGAAAACGAGGCGAAAAATTCGACTTTTGGCCTGAATTGTGCGGGTCCGTACGACATGGTGATCCTGACCCGGAATTTTCCGGCGGAGGAGTTGTCTGCTGCTGCGGCTCGGGCTGCCCGGACAGGAACGACGCTCTGTGTGATGAATCCCTATCACGGTAGCGCACGCGGCGAAGCGTGTCGTCGGATCGTCCGGGAGCATCGTTCGACGACGGTCGATAACCGGGGCTATTTGCTGGTATTTAACAATCATTTGCCGAAACAACATTTCAAGTTATGAAGATATATACGAAGACAGGCGACCAGGGAACCACTTCGCTGGTCGGGGGGGAACGGGTGTTCAAGACCGACGAACGGGTGGAGGCCTACGGCTCGGTGGACGAATTGACCGCTTTCGTTGCCCTGCTTACGGACCATTTGCGGGGAGATGTGGGGTTGGAGCCCCGTGTTTGGGAGCTCGCACGCATTGCCTCCCAGTTGATGACTGTTGCTGCTACGCTGGCTGTGGGCGAAGGCGGAGCGGACAAGGTGAAAGGAATCGACGCCGAGGCTGTGAAGTTTCTCGAAGAGGCGATCGACCGTATGCAGGCTTCCGTGAAGCCGATTACCAAGTTCACTATTCCGGGCGGACATCGTGTCGTTTCGCTGTGTCATGTCTGCCGCACGGTTTGCCGTCGGGCAGAACGGGCGGCGCTTCGGGCCGATGCGAAGTATGGCGTCGCACCGGAGGTACTGATGTACCTCAACCGGCTGTCGGACTATTTCTATCTGCTGGGCCGCACGCTGACCGAATATTTCAGCGTGGAGGAAACCCTGTGGATTCCGTGACGGGATTTTATCGGTTTTTTTCGGAATTTCGTACGATCTGCCGAGGAGTTTTTTTTTCGTGTGCCGTAAGGACCCGACTCGGCCGATGCGTTTGAAATGCCGTTGAGAAAGACGCGTCGGAAACGATCCGGCGGAGGCAGTGGCGGTGTGCGGATAACGGCAGTCGAATTCCTGAATTCGTGATGCGGACAGGGGCTGTCGATACATGGCCGCTTTCGATGCGATTCGGAAATAATCGTGTGCGGTTGCGGATCCGCCGAACATTGTCGGTCTTTGCGAAACCGCTCTTTCGGTCGAGGCCGGAATGTGCGGATCGTTTCCTATCGCTATGTTTGTTCAAAAAAAATGGCAGAAGAAATTTTTATTCTTTTGATTTGTATTTCTCGCAGGATTTTATATATTCGCAACCTAATAATAAGGAAGCTGTATGTCAGCATGGACTTATTGTCTTGTGAGTTAATGATTTAAATTATTGCAGTTATGTATTGGACACTTGAGTTGGCATCGAAATTGGAGGATGCTCCCTGGCCGGCAACCAAAGATGAATTGATCGACTATGCCGTTCGCTCGGGCCTGCCGTTGGAAGTGCTCGAGAATTTGCAGGAGATCGAAGACGAGGGAGATATTTACGAATCGATCGAGGATATTTGGCCGGATTATCCTTCGAAGGATGATTTTCTCTTCAACGAGGAGGAGTATTAGTCGCTCTCAAATAGATTAAATAGTTAAATATCAGCGCGATGAACGACGAAAATTTGTTTGTCGCGCTGGTGTTTTATGGCCTCAGACGGTGTGGTTTGTTTGTCTAAATTGTGTTTTTTACGGCAAAAAATCGGAGTTTGTTTGTCTAAAATTCCATATCTTTGCTTCTCCTCAGGAATATTGCAAAAGGAGGATAATATATGGGAAGACCGAAAAGACTATATCCGTTGGGCAAGTATCGCCTTCGTACACCGAAGGAGGTTGATAAAGAGAAAGCCTATCCTGTCGAGTTGGAATATACATGGAACAGGCAGATAATACGCAAGACGACGAATGTGTTTGCGAAGGTTGCCGACTGGAATCAGAACGGCAATCAAGGACGTGGCGAGTTACGCGCAAGCTATGGCAGCGAATACAAACGGCTCAACCAGCTGTTGCTGGCGCGTGTAGAGCGTATAGATTCGCAGCTTGCCGAGTATAACGAAAAGCATCCCAATCAGATTACTGCTGATGTAGTGTCAGGTTTTCTTGCTGACAAGCCTCTTGCCCGTCGGGATCAGGGCAAAGACTTCGTGGAGTTTACATTGGAACGCCTTTCATCGGACTATTCAAGGAACAGGATCGGGAGAAGCCGGTATGAGAACGGAAAGAGTTGTATGAATATCTTCCAGACATTTTTACGAGCGACCAAGCAAGGAACATATAAACCGGATGCAATCTATGTGGGAGAAATGACTCCGGAACTTTTAGACAGCTATATAGAATGGCGCAGGGAAATAAAACAGAACAGCGATGCCACTATCAACCATGCACTGACTCCGATATTGAAAGCGTGTGCATATGCCAGTGAGATGAACATGATGGATCCGGCCGTCAATGCACGGATTCAGGATATGCGCATCGTGACGAAAGTTTCGCTTTCGGAGGAAGAGGCTGAATTTGACGGCAAGAGTTTGACCAAAGAGCAGATGACTGCCCTGCTGGAATATTACAGAAACTGTGTTGAACCGCGCAGGAAAGAGTTTCTGGAGATGTTTTTCTTTGCGTTTCATGCTTGCGGACTTCGTGTGGTAGATGTTATGACCTTGCAATGGAAGCATATCGACTTTGCCAGACGAGAATTGCGGAAAATCATGATAAAGACAAACAAACGTCATGTGATTCCGCTTACCGAACCGGCCCTGCATATCTTGCGGCAATGGCAGGAAAAACGTGAGGGTTGCCGGTATGTATTCAATTTGGTAAAGGAAAGTCTGGATCTCGATGATGCAGAAGCACTCTACAAAGCTCGTAACAACGCGACGAAATGTATCAACCAGTCGCTTGTCGTAGCAGGAGAACAGATAGGACTTCCGTTCAGTTTGTCAATGCACGCAGCCCGGCATTCGTTCGCGGTTTTCGCATTGAACCAAGGGTTATCCATGTCGGTTGTCAGCCGTCTACTCGGTCATGGAAGTACGGACGTGACGGAGAAAGTCTATGCACGGTTCCTGCCGGAAACCCTGTCTGCGGAAGTAGCTAGGCTGAAACACGGCCTCGCTTCGCTTGAAATAATTTGATTTTCAGGTTTTATAGTATTGAGATAAACAGTTTTGTTCGAAAATAATGTGAAATTTGTATGTTACAAATAATATTTTTGGTTATAGGTCTTTGTATCATCGTACTTACATTATCCTTTGTCTTTAAGAGATATGCAAGGACAATTCTTTGGTCAAGTGCAATTGCCTTGTTTGCCGGCACTCTATTGCTTGTCGGAATCGGTGTAATAAATCCTGTCGATGAAGACTATACGGGTTCTACAACATTTTGGGGGACAATCATAACATTGATTTTAGGCGCAGCCCTCGCCTTTTGTGCAGAAATACTAAAAGAGAAAAATAAGGGAAAAACAAATCAAAATGGTAATATCATTGAAACTCCAGTTTCGGAGGAGCTGGTAGCAGGTATTGACGCTGCTATTGTTTTATCAGGAACATTGAATACGGAACTCGCAAAAAAAGTTTTCGGTAAAGCCATTGAAGCCGGTTATATGGAAGAATGCGGCACCCATTATAAATGGAATGAATCAAAAGTTCTGTTGGCGTATATGTGTGGTCGGATTTATTGTGGTGATTATCCGGAGCGTCTTAAAATGGAAACAAAGACCTATTGGAAATTCGGAATGGAACTCTTTCCTGACGCCGAATTGTGTGCACTATTTGACACTTCTGACATAGGGCAGTCTCGTCAAAACAGAAAAGACCTGACAGTGCCGAAAAATTTTCAGAAAATCGACATCTTTTTTGAGTAGCCTTCCGGCTACTCTTTTTGTTTATAATCAAACGGTTAAGCGCGCATCCTAATATTAGCCTAACATTAGGAATAACCTGTTATATAATCTATGCTAACTTCTTAGGTTTTAAGGACTCTCTATCTTCGCCACCGCCGTGGAACGATGTGCACAGTCGTGTCACGGCAAGATAACGCGGCTTGAAGTCCGAGTGTGCATCAGGATTGGAAAGCCATAATAAGATTTACTATGGCAAAGAAATTAAAGGTAGAGACTATATGCGAAAGAGAATTGCTGGAAAAGATTCTCCGCATAGTGGAACGACAGGAAAAACTGCCATCTGCAAATAAGGTGGTTGCGCATTGTCTTTATGACAACAAGTCCTTGATGGCGAAATTGGGTATCAAGGAGAAGTATCTTAAGAAATTACGAGACAACGGATATCTCGGCTATTCCCGTGAAGGTGACAAGTATTGGTACACGCAGGAGGATGTGGACCGATTTTTACGTCACTTCCATTTTGATGCTTTTGCAATAGGCGTCGACTTACCGAAGCAGGAAGGAGGTGGCTATGTTTGATAATCTGCATCTGACCAATATGCTTCGCTCGGAAGTTGAGCATGTTCCGGAAACTGGACTCCTTTTGGATGTGTTTCCAGACAAGATACAAGACCTAATTCTAAATCTTGCCCGATATGAAAATTTCAATGTTGAATATACCGCATCCATTATCCTTTCTGCCGTAGCTACTGCTGTCGGCAATTCCTGCCAAATCCGCATCAAGGGCGAATGGAAAACAAGTCCTTCCATTTATATGATGCTAATCGGTCGTCCAGGATTGGGAAAGACTCCGCCTTTGGGATTTATATACAGACCGATACGCGAGCATGACGACCGGATGTATGAGAAATACAATGAAGAATGGAACGAATATGAAAAGGCGGTTGCTTTATCAGGAAACAAACGTAACGGTGGAGATGCGGAAGATTGTGCCATCCTGAAAAAGCCCCAGTTGGTAACGACCGTCATATCGGATTTTACTCCGGAGGCGATGATGAGCATACATCAGCATAATCCGCGAGGAATCGCATTGGTCGTCGATGAGATACTGGCTTTGTTCAATTCCGTAAGGCGATATAGTAATCGGAATAATCTTATCGAAGATCTGCTTACGGCCTATAGCGGACAACCTTTGAAAGTAATCCGCAAGTCGGAAACCAGACCGATTCTTATCAAAAATCCGTGTATCAATATCATAGGCTCGGTACAGACCAACTTGCTGACGGAGATATTCAAGACCGAACTGGTTGCTAACGGTCTGCTCGACCGTTTCCTGTTCGTTTATCCGAAAGATCGGAGAATTTCCGGTTGGAAACGGTGTGATTGCAATATTCATAAGCCGGATATGGTCGGGCAATGGAGGACGATAATGAATAGGATATTGGATATACAGTGTCAATGCGCCGACAAAGGGAATACGGTGAATCCACTTGTATTGAATATGAGCGATGAAGCGGAGGAATACTTTTATGGTTGGTATAATGACATCATAGAGGAGATTAATGCCATCGAAGATGATGCGGAGGTAGAAAGCCGCAAGATGAAACTTAACGGCAATGCCGCCCGTCTGTCTCTGGTATTCCAGATTTTGAGATGGGCAACAGACGAGGGGGCTATGCAGTGCATCGAGCTCGAATCCGTTCAGGCTGCTATTCGGATGATCGGTTATTACGAAGATACCTATCGCAGGATTCAGGAACTGATTGTTGCAAACAATATCGGTGAAACCAAAGAGGCTTGGCTGTCGTTGTTGGACGATGTGTTCACGGCCGGAGATGCGATTGTCGCCGGAAAGAAAGTCGAACTGTCGAGGCGTTCCGTCTATTATGCGTTGAAGCAATTGTGCCGGCAACCGAATCCGGTTTTAGAGAAAACCAGTCACGGTACATACCACAAGATCAATCAGGAAAAACAATCTGCACTTTGCACTGTTGCACTTCTTTCTAATGAATCGGTGGAACAAATACCGCAAAGTGCAAAAGTGCAGGATGCAAACGACAAAAATCCGAACGGATATGAGTGAGTATCGTTTTCATCTTCAGAAATACAGTTACGGGAGCAAGATAGCCTGTCCTAACTGCGGTGGAAGCAGATGCTTTGTCAGATATGTCGATGAGGAAGGTGTTGTCGTGTTTCCGGATAGGGTCGGCAAATGTGACCATGAGCATAAATGCTGCTACCATTATACCCCTCGTGAGTATTTTAGGGACAATCCCGATATGATGAATAAAGCGGATTATTCTCGGTTTGAACGGCAGAGATCTTTGGAACGGAAGTTCGTCCAGCCAGTTCCCTCTTTTATCTCTCCGGATATTGTCGGACGTAGCCTGTCGCATTATGATATAAATCCCTTGTACCATTACCTCTCCAATGTATTCGGTGCTGAAGAGACCATGCGTTTGTTCAATATATACCGGATCGGGACATCCGCCAAATGGGGAGGTGCTACAATTTTCTGGCAGACAGATATATCAGGCAATGTGAGAACCGGCAAGATTATGCTATACGATACCCAAACAGGACATCGGATCAAAGAGCCGCAGGCATATATCTGTTGGGCACATTCGGAATTACATTTGCCGGATTTCCATTTGAAGCAATGCTTGTTTGGAGAGCATTTGCTGAAAGGGGCATCTTCGTCTCCTGTTATGCTTGTTGAGAGTGAGAAGACAGCTGTTATCATGAGCCACTTCATTCCTGATTATATCTGGCTTGCGACCGGAGGTAAGAACGGATGTTTCAACAAAGAAGCGATGTCTGTTCTTCGGGGCAGAGAGGTAACCCTTGTTCCTGATTTGGGAGCGATGGAATTATGGCGAGAGAAATCCGCATTGTTGTCCGGTATCTGCAAACGTGTGGCAGTTTCCGATGTATTGGAGCGTATGGCAACCGACGACCAGCGTGAGGCAGGATTGGATATTGCCGACTTCTTTCTGACCGTTCCTACCAAATGTCAGATTCTCCAGCAGATGATTCGGCGTAACCCTGCATTGCAGACGTTGATTGACGAACTCGGGTTGGAACTTGTTGAATAACGGAGGAACTTGTTCCGGGAGTTTTATAGAAAGTCCATAACACAATAAGGACTTTTTGCCTGACAGCAGCAAAGTCCCCTCTGCATCCGGCAGAATCCGAATCAGAGTGAGCAAGCTCAAATATCAATCATTTATCAAAAGAACATTCATTATGACAACAGATAGAAAACAGGCCATGCACGTCGAAGCCGGCAAATCATTCAGCACGGCAGAGGCCGACGAGAACGAACGGCGTTGGAATGAGGAGAAGATTGGCAGGAAGAATCTGGACCTGACCAACCACTATGACAAGACCAGAATGAAGTTGAATTTCGAGATCGGCCCTGACGGTAAAATCCACCCGTTGGGCTATCAGGAGAAACCGCTTGAAGTTCGCCTGCAGGAACGGCTGGACGCATTGGGGTGGAAGCCCTTCAAGTCGGACAGCAAGATCCAACCGAATTGTTGTGCGAAGTTTATCTTCGGTGGCAATCATGACAGGACGCTTGAAATGGCCTTCGGGAATCAGACTGTCAGTCTGGAGAAAAATGCCGACAACAGCCACTTGCACCGGTGTGAGGAAATCGAACATTGGGCAAAGGATGTCTATGACTGGTGTGTCCGCAGATATGGGCAGGAAAACGTTGTCGGGTTTCAGGTTCACCTTGACGAGAGCAGTCCGCATATCCATGCCCTGATTGTTCCGGTTGGTGTTCGCCTTAAGAGTGGACGCGAGTGTATGATGTGGTCGGCAAAGTTCGGGAAAGACCGGTTTGAATATGGCAAGATTTTAAAAGATATGCACACTTCACTATATGAAGATGTCGGCAGCAAATACGGTCTTGAACGTGGCGACAGTATTGACGGACGCAATGTGCAGCACCTCAACAAGCGCGAATATATCCGCAAATTGACCAAAGAGGCAAAGCAAGCGGAGAAAGCAGTCAAAGGGCTTCAATCTATGATGCGGCATCTGGAATCAAAGATTTTCAGTTACAGCCGCCAACTTGAAGAGGCGGGAAAGGAACTGGTTTCCGGCAGGATAACCCTCGACAGGTATGAGGCGCAGAAAGCGGATATTCAGAAACTCATTGCCGAGTATCAGGCCAAACTTGAAGACAAAGCCGACAAACTCAATGAAAAGGAGCAGGAATTGGAACGGCTTACAAATGATGCGATAAAGGTACATTCGGTTCTCCAACCGTTCCGAAACTACAAAGTTGATTTCACATCACCTCAAATTACAGAGAAAGTTCCCTTGTTCGGTACGGATAAGTGGGTCGAACGGCAGAACCGGTACATCGCCAAGCAGTTTACCGAGATTATCCGCAAGATAGAATCACTATACAAGAGTGATGCAGTACGGCAGGTCGATGCCGCCCAACGCAATGTTCTGGCTGATTACGGTGAGTTCTACCGGCTGAAAAGGGAGAACCAGACCCTTTCAGAAATCAACCAAGAACTGGAATCCGAACTAAATACTTTGCTTGGCCAATTGGCTGTACCGTCAATCCGCAATATGATTTTTGCCGTTGCCGATGCACTTATCGGTGGCCAGCCTGTACCGATTTCCTCCGGCGGCGGAGGAAATTCCGACTCTGACCTTCGTTGGGATGGACGCAGATCTGACGATGAGGACGAAGCGTATCGGAGGAGGTGTTTGCTTCATGCCTCACGAATAGTTAAGTCTGAAAGAAACGGATATAGGAGAAGACGTTGAAAACCAGTGAAATTAATTGATTTATCCCGATTGAGTTGCAACTTAACCGGGATTTTTCTTCTTTATTATATCAGAAAAGTAAGAACAATATTAATATAAAGATTATGATTTACGGTTACATTCGTGTCAGCAGCGACAAACAAACAGTTGAGAACCAACGATTTGAGATCGCCAAATTTTGTAAAGCACAAAATTTGGTGATTAACGATTGGATAGAAGAAACTATAAGTGGAGCAAAAAATTACAGTAAACGACAACTTGGCCGATTGCTTGGGAAAGTGTGTAAGGATGATATTATCATTTGTAGTGAATTATCCCGACTTGGTAGAAATCTCTTTATGATTATGGAAATCTTGAATATCTGCATGACAAAAGAGTGTCGTGTATGGACAATCAAAGATAACTATCGGCTCGGAGAGGATATACAAAGTAAAGTTCTTGCTTTTGCTTTCGGATTATCGGCAGAAATTGAACGAAATTTAATCAGCCAAAGAACGAAAGAAGCATTGGCAAGGAAAAAAGCGGAGGGGATTGTATTAGGGAGACCGATTGGTCGGAAAACAGACGAGTCTAAATATAAACTATATCCTAAAAAGACTCTGATAACAGAACTTTTGAAAGAAGGCATATCACGGCGAAAAATAGCCAAGATTTGTAAAGTGGATAGAAATACATTGTGCCGTTTTATCAATACTTTTTTGTTGGAATAATAGGAGCGATTATGTAAGGACACATACCGTTGTCTCTGCTTTCTCCTCGTCCGATTTGTGGTCTATTTTGTCAGAAATAGAGAAATCCATCAAAGCTAAAATAGAAGCAGTTGGTATGCCATTGAAAGATTGGGATATTCAAATCAACTATGGTATTAAAACAGGATGCAATGACGCCTTTATTATTGACTCTATTAAGCGTAATGAAATTCTGGATAACTGTACAACAGAGGAGGAACGACAAAAAACTGCGGAGATTATACGACCGATATTGCGAGGACGAGACATTAAGAGATATAGTTATGAGTTTGCCGACCAGTATATTATTTCCACGTTCCCGTCAAAACAATACAACATAGATGATTATCAATCTATTAAATCGTATTTATTAAGTTTTGGAATTGAGAAGTTGGAGCAGACTGGCAAAAAGTATGTTATAAATGGGGAAACCGTAAAGGCGAGGAAGAAAACGAATAATAAATGGTTTGAAACACAAGATAGCATTAGTTATTTGGACGAATTTTCTAAGCCAAAAATTATTTGGAAACGTGTTGGGTCGATAATTCGATTTTCATATGATTACAAAGGCGTTCTAGGGTTGGATAGCACGTGCTTTGCAATAGGTTCTCATATTCCATACCTTTGTTGTATATTAAATTCATCAATGGGGCACTATCTACTAAATAATGCTCCAAGAACTGGAACAGGAGATTTGTTAATTAGCGTTCAAGCAGTCGAACCTGTAAAAATACCACCCGTTCCTGATAACGAAGACAGGTTTGAAATGTTTGTCAATGAAGCAAGTTCCAACCCGACTGCCGAATTAGACGAAATAATAGATAACATGGTTTTTGAACTTTATGGACTGGATCAAGAAGAAAGAGAATATGTTATTAATAATTATCGATAACATATGCACACTCTTCTTGTGTTAGTCCATACATCTTACAAATCAGGCTATCTATCTTAGATTCGCATATTGATACATTTGTCTTATCCGAAAGGCGAGCAGCTACTAGTTGACTTAAATCCTCATCTGTATGACATACAAGAGGGAGTTGTTCAATGGTGTATTTCAGCCATCTATTGGTGCCAACACCTGATGATGTACCAAGACAAGTGGTAAAATACCAGTGTATAAGCTTTGAGTTAAGTAAGCCAAGTATATGGTTTAAATGATTACCTGTTAAAAAGAAAACGGTATTTAGCGGAACCAAGTCATCGCATAGCGCAAATTTGGATTCATCGGATAATTCAATCCAAATAATTTTTGGCTTAGAAAATTCGTCCAAATATGCGCAATTACGCAAATTGTAGGCAGTATCTCCTTGGTCCGTACGAGATTCTATTTTATCCCAGTAATTATCAATATGTTGTTTGATGCTCGGATAATCCTCAATATGTATCCTTTCTAACTTGCCTTTAATACCATTATGGGTATTGATTAGCCACAAATCACCCCACTCATATCCGTATCTACAAACATCCCTGCCACGAAGAATCGGTCGTATAATCTCCGCAGTTTTTTGTCGTTCTGCATCATCAATGCAATTTGCAAGAATTTCATCGCGTTTTTCAGATGTAATGATGAACGCATCGTTACATCCAGTTAACACACCTCTAAATATTTCAACATCCCATTCTTTTAGCGGTACTCCAGCAGATTCGACCTTGGCCTTTATTCTTTGCTCTATATCACTCAATATTGCCCAAACGTCACTCCTAAATGATGATTCTTGATTATGTGTCCTTACATAATCGCTCAATTTTTCAATGTCAAATTCGTCCTTCCTAATTGAACAAGCATAAGTTTGTCCTAATGGAATTTGTTTCTCAATATTAAGTATATTTACATCAACAGTAGCAGAATCAAAAACTTTGAATCCAGCGAAATCAATTAACTTTAATGGATTGTATTGCTCTGCCAGTAATGCACGAAGAGATTTGCCATAAGCAGACTTCAACCAACCGTTCGATGTTATGAATGACAACATTGCATTTGGCTTTAATAGCTCCATCCCCATTTCATAAAACAGGCAATAAATATCCCCTGTTCGTTCGTAGGTCTTGTAGCCCATTTTTTGAAGTGCATCTGCATCAGTTCCCATCTTCTGCAACTGTATATATGGCGGATTTCCAATGATGCAATCGAATCCCATAAAGTGTCCTGATTCATCCAAAATTTCCGGAAATTCTATACGCCACTCAAAAGCACCGATAAACATTTTATTGTTACGAATCCCTTCTATTTCATCATTCAATTTATTAATTCTAGTTTTCAGCGTTTTTGCCTGTTTCTCACGTTGAGCCTTTTCCTTTTTTGAACTCTCGAACAATTGAGGAGCAAGCAGATTATTTAATTCCTTCTCCAACTGTATTTTCCTCAGAACTTTCGGATCGTACAGGCTGATTTGTGTTTGCAAAGTGGACTTGATTGTTGAAATCATATCTTCCAACTCTCGCTTTTCATCCTTGCTGTGGGCGTTCTTATATCGAGCTACAGCATCTTTGTATTGGGTTATCGAAATCCCTGTCTTTTTAAGTATCTCCGATATGTCCTGACTGAGATCGAAACGATGTATAAGTGAATTGCCAACTTTAATATTTATATCAATATTCGGCAAAGTTTCCAAATCTATATATCCGCTGTCTTTCGTATAATAAGCATTTTTCAATAACTCAATCCAGAGACGGAGGCGACATATATTAACTGCGTTAGGGTTAAGATCGACTCCAAACAAACAATTTTCTATGATTCTGCGTTTTTCGTTGAAAAGTGCCTCCTGTATGCGCTGGCTCTCACCATTGCCGGGAATATAAACGAACGGTTCTCCGTCATAATCGGATACGATTAGTTCATCGTTCGCAATCTCTATGCTCCAATCCTGTTTCTTAATACGCTTGCCATTGCAATCTAGAAGAATGCCGAGGTCGTATTTAGTGCGGATAATTTCATTGAGAACAGACACGAGGAAATGCCCAGAACCGACAGCCGGATCACAAATACGGATAGAATCCACAATAGCATTAGCTTGATGGTAATCCTCTATGTCCTTATCTTTCAATGTTTCATAATCGGAACAACTCCAACCCATTGTTTCGTTAAATTTCCGTACAACCGTTGTCTGGATAGCCTCGCGGCTCATATACATTGTTACAGCTCCCGGTGTAAATACAGAGCCATCCTTATGACCGTTGATTTTTTCGAAAATAAGACCTAGTACGGATGCATTGATGAGTGTTTTTGCTGTTTCTTGAACTTCTTCTGAACCTTCACTGGCAAAATCGTAAGCATCGAGGAACTCCAGCAGATATCTGAGGGTCGGCAGTTGTTTATAGCGAGGTTTTTGTCCGTCTTTCAGCACAGTTCCACCATAAATAGGCAGTTCGCTATTGTCAAGGCTACTGATTCGAATGGTCTTGCGCTCCAATACGCTGACCTCGAACAAAGAGCTGTTCAAATAGGGAATTTTGCCGAATTTGTCATTTATAATGTCTGTCCGTCCATTTGGACGCTTCGCCAATACCTGAAAAAACAACTTGTTCAGTTCGTCATAATCAGGGATAAACTGAGAATGTAAAAAGGCGTAAGAAGTATCGCCTTTGTGATATTTGACAAGTTGAGCTTCCAATAATTTGAGAAATAGAATCCTATTTATCCAACCTATTGTTAAAGCCAGTGCTATATTGAAAATCTGCTCTTCCCTGTCTTTTCCAAACGAAGTTCGTTCCTGTATACTATCTATCCAATCTTCACTATCAAGAATCGTGATTGTGTTTTCAAGTATGGAAGCAGAATTTCGATTTGCGCTATTCCTACGAGTAATAATTCGTTTATGACTATTTTTCTCTTCAACTTCTTCTAAACCTATGATATAGAGTAATTCGCTGTAAAATTTTGTATTAAGCGAATTACTATCATTCTGGAAACGCTTTTTTAATAAATGTTCGGGACTAAAAACCTTGTACAATTCAATAAGTCGTTTATCCATTCCTTTGTTTAAGAAGGTTTTATACTTTCGAATATCAAACCATGTATAGGATAGGATATCTTTGGAAGACTCGATAACCTCTGCTGCAATCTCTTTATAAAAAAATTCTGTTTTATCCGAGGTCAAAGTGCCGTCATTAAACTCTGCAAATCGTTTCAATAGTTTTTTGTTGGAGTAAAAAACTCGTTCAAACTCTTGGGCATCGAATATAAAGAACTCATAGATATTCGTAACTACAAGCTGCTTCAGTTGAATATTGTTTTTTTCGACACGTTCACGAAGATAATAGAGCAATAACTCTTGCAATGCCTTTTTATTCAGGTTGTCTTTGGTAATCATTTCTGAGGCATTGGTTGGCATCTTTACTTCGAATATTACGCCTACAGGAGTCTCAATACTGTTGCCGAGATGGATAGCGCAGTCAATACGACCATTTGGAGATACCTTATAGTTTTGTCCATAAAAAGTAAGTTTAAGGAAATCCATTAAATCTCCTTTAAGCTTTTCCTCGGTATCAATTGTGGCAATCTGTTCATATAACATTCCAAGTTGCTGTTTGAATGTATCAAAAGACTGTTTGCCAATACTTACCTGACGGTATGCTTTGCTCAATGATTTCGCTATCGTAAGTTCGGACATAATATTTGTTTTCAGTAAATTTTATATTTAGAAGAGACTGGGATTATTCATCTTGCTCCTCTAACCACTCTCTCAATTTTGCTTGCAACAACTGCTTGTCAGGTAGATAGAGGGCATATTGTTGTGCATAGATATTGGAATCTTTAGGCAGAGTAAGTTCCACCAATGCGTCTTTCTTTTCTTTGCAAAGCAGAATACCGATTGTCGGTTTTTCAAAGTCCTGTTTGATATATCGATCATAGTAGTTTACATACATCTGCATTTGCCCTAAATCCTGATGAGCCAATTTGTCTACTTTCAAGTCAATAAGCACATAGCACTGTAGAAGCCGATTGTAGAAAACCAAATCAACATAGAAGTTTTCTTCATCGAAAGTGAATCGTTTTTGACGAGCTTCAAACAAGAAACCTTTTCCTAGTTCCAATAAGAAATGCTGCATCTTTCCAATTATAGCATTTTCCAACTTGGTCTCAGAATATGATACATCAGGTTTAAGCCCCAAGAATTCTAATGTTAGCGGATTCTTTATTATGTCATCAGGTTTGTTGATAGCTTGTCCTTCTTGAGCCAGACGCATAATTGAATCCTTATCTTTACTGAGAGCCAGTCGTTCGTATAAACTTGAATTATACTGCCTTTGTAATTGCCGTACACTCCAATTCTGCTTCTGACATTCAATTTCGTAAAAGCTGCGCTCGGTATCCGATTCAATGCGCATTAGCACTAGATAGTGAGACCATGAAAGCCTAAACGGATATTTACCAATTGATTTTATGGGTCTTTCAGTGAACTTTTGAATTTGGTCAACGCTGTTGACCGAATTATCGCTTGGAGATTCGGTCATCACTGTTGCGCCAATCTCTTTTGACGAGTATATTATAAAAAACTTACGACATCTTTTCAAGGTTTCTACAGACCAGCCATCGCCAAATCGTTCTGTCAATACTTGTGACACACCTTTTAATAGCTGCTTGCCGTATGTTGCACGTTCTTCTCCATCTTGCACAACATTCACAATAATTCTCCCTATTTCATATTTGGTGATAACCTCAGTAATATTAATTGCCCGTGCAATATTTTCCCGTGCATCTACTATCAGTCGTTCAATACGTTCTGCCACATCTACTATGATGTTGCTATCTATATTCTGCATCTTACTCATGGTCTTTGAAACTATCATTACTTATCAAATCATGAACTTTCACCCTCAAAACTTCTGCTATTTGGAATAATGTCTCAAGACTCGGCTGACTGGTGTTGGTACACCATTTCGAAACCGTAGCTTGATCTTTACCTAATTGTTCTGCCAACCAACGGTTGGTACGTTTTGTTTCGGCAAGCACTACTTTCAGCCGATTCATATCTTTACTCATGCGACATCAATTTATTCATGCTTACAAAGATAATAAGAGTTCAAAGATTCTATGTTATCAGTAGAAATATTTCTCATATTACTTTATTGTTTTGCGTTTTAAATCAAAACAGACTTATATTTGCAATGGACAAAATGCTTAATATATGGCAACATTACATATCATAGGAAATGGATTTGATTTGGCGCATGATATTGATTCAAAATATTCAGATTTTAAAAAATATGCTTGGAGGCATGCAAGTCACAAAAGCTATTATCTAGGTGTACTTGAAAGTTGTTATCCGGAAAAGGATATAAAAAGTGGAGAATTAATGTTATGGAGTGATCTTGAGCACGCATTGGGTAATTTAGATTTTCAGCAGGCCTTCGTAATCGGAACCGAAGATATTAAATTAGACGATGGACATGGACTGCGCTACCAAGCACAAATGGAAGATGCTACAGAATATATGCTTTTATCTATGTTCGGCGTGTTTCATGAACTCTTTGAAGCATGGGTTCATAGTATCAATCTAAGTTCAGCCCCGTTAGCAAATATTTTACATTTTGATTCTAATGGATTATTTCTCTCTTTTAATTATACTGAGACTTTAGAGTCCATATATAATATTCCAAGATGTAATATTCGATATTTACATGGCAGGAGGAATACTAACGACAAGTTGATAGTTGGTCATTGTAATAATATAGATGGTGATAGTTACCTGCCTAAAGATCCTGCTATTTACGAATATCAGGCATATCGAAGTATTGCTGATGTAGTTAATGATGAACGAAAGAATGTTACAGATATCATTCTGAAAAATGATGACTTTTGGCAACAGTTATCTAACATAGACAAGGTTGTCATATACGGACATTCTTTATCAGATGTAGACCGACCATATTTCAAACAAATTGCCAGCAATATAAATCCTGCATCGGAATGGTATTTTTCAATTTATTACCAAAATGCTCAAGAACGAACAGAAGAGATTCGCAAGGTTTTAAATATGATAAATTATATTAAAGTTGCACCTAATAAATGCCATACATTTCAGATGTAAGGCCCATATCATTTGTTTGTCCAATATGTTTGTCAATCGCCTTAGACCGTCTCGGGTAGCGTAGTTTGTTTGTTCAAATTTCACGATAATTTAATTAACTATTTGATATTTAACGTGTAGTCAATTCTTCAACGAGGACGAATATTAATTGTTCGCAAATCGGGTTGTTATACTTACCTGAAGCAGTCCGAGAGGGCTGCTTTTTTGTATGGAATTAGATCGTACCGGATTCAAATTGACGATTGCTTTCCAATTTTTTATTTAAATTTGTATTGTTTGTATTGCTTTTCACGAAGCGAAGTAGAAAATTATGGGACGTACATTTGTAGAATACTCGCACCCAGACGTTTTTTGAAAAATTCGTTTGATGATAATATCTAATTGTATAACGTAATCTACAAAAACTATATCATAAGATATGAAAATCGATGCTAAAGTTCAGTCTATATCTAAATTGAAGGATTATTTCTTTTTAGTGCCTGATTATCAACGAGAATATGTTTGGAAACCCGATGACGAGGTCGAGCAGTTTTTGATCGATATTGAAAATGAATATAGTCCCGATGCAAAAGAGCAGCGTAATTATTTTTTAGGATCTATCATCATTGTCAATAATGATAGATGTTTCGATGTCGTGGACGGACAACAGCGTTTGACAACTATTATGTTGTCTTTGTGTGTTTTCCGAGATTTATTAAAAAAGGAGACATTGAACAGCGCTCAGAAAAATTATTTACAGATTATAGAAAATCTACTTTATAACTTTGATATTGAATCGGGAGAGACCCGTGTACGCTTAGAATTGCAGTATGAAGAGAGTCATGATTATTTGACAGCCTTGATACAGGAGCAACCTTACAATGGAGTGCGATCCCCATCTATAGAGCGAATGCAGGATGCCTATACGAAAATACTTCGACACTTTCAATTATATGCCGGGATTGATGAGTTGATAGATTTTGCGAAATATTGCTTGACAAAGATAGAACTCGTTGTAATCGAATCTCAAGATTTGAGTAGTGCATTGAAAATTTTCGAGACGATCAATCAGCGAGGGGCGGGATTGAATGCTATGGATTTGGTCAAAAATTTGCTGTTTAGTAATACCAAAGAGTCGGATTTTGCCAAGATAAAAGATATATGGAGGGAGATTATTCAAAATCTTCAGGAATGTTCTGAAGATCAAAAACCCCTACGATTTTTGCGATATTTTCTGAGTGCCCGATATTATAATGGTATCTTGCGAGAAGATGATATTTATAAATGGATTATATCTTCTGAAGGGAAACAGGCTACGCAATATGAAAAGCATCCGGTAGACTTTGCAAAGGAGATACGCTGTATGTCCAAACGGTATTCAGAACTTGTAAATGCCACTGAATTACAGCGGGATGGGTGCTTGTATCCTCACGTGACAAATATAGGCTTTATTAATAAATACAAATCCAGACAGCATTTGATCCTGTTATTGTCTTTGGGAAGCAATGCGGATGTGCCGGCAATCGAATATTTGGCCAAACAAATAGAGAGTTTTTTCTTTTTCAGCTCGACCCTCAGGATCCAAGCCAAGACGAATGAATCCTTGTTTGTCCAATGGGCGGAGAAATTACGTAATCTTACGACGATAGATGAAATTGCCTGCGTGATAGAGAAAACGATGTTACCTTATTTGCTGGATAAGGTAGGGGTATTTAAAGCCGAATTCATAACTTTGAGTCATGGGGTTTATAATCCCTTGTATCGGTTGCGCTATGTATTGGGGAAGATAGAAAATACGGTGTTGGAAAAATTGCACAGCCCGGTCTGTGGACATCAATTTTATAATGATTTGCAAATAGAACATATTTTACCTCAATCACCGAAAAATGGAAGTATTCCACTGGAGTTTTTGTCCGAGGAGGAGTATTACTCCTATGTGTATCGATTGGGTAATGTCACGTTGATCGAAAGCATGATTAATCAGGCCGTGAATAATTATAATGATTTATCGACAGATCAATGGTTTTATGACAAGCAGTCGGAGTATGGCAAATCGTCTGTTTGTCTGACGAAATTACTCGATAGTAAATTTTATATCGGAGTAAATACAGCCTTGAATCGATTCAAAAATGATTTCCAATACAATTTTACCGGTTGGAACAAGTCGTCTGTTGAGGCGAGGCAAAAAATATTATTGGAGTTGGTGTTCGATACGTGGAGAATTAACGATTTAAGATTGGATCGGGTAAAATGAACTTAAAATGGATGAGGATTCCGGCTGCTGCTTATAATGGTTTTTTCCGGATTGCCGGCGGATGTCGATCCGGCCGGAATCATTTATTTGTGTTGCTTTTCCGCGATATAGAACAGGTCGAAGCAGTCGTCCGCTACCGGTCCGATGCGGTAGTCTTCCATGGTGATCGAACGGGTCAGGGAGTCGTTGTCCCGGAGTAGGCGTCGGCGGTTGAGGCGGTTGAGCAGGTCGTAGGGGAGTTGCAGCATCCACCGGGGCAGCCGGTGTTGTAGGTCGAGCACGTCGAAACGGGTGATGCGCCGAACGCCTTGGCGGTTTTTTTCGTAGTATTCCATGATCCGTTCATTGCCGAAAACGCCGAGGGCCTCCACTGACGCAAAGGCGCTGCCGAGCAGGTTGCGGAGTTGGTCGGGATTGTATTCCCTGACGTGCCAGGGGTTGCGTGTCAGCGTCATGCGGATATTGGGGGTGGTCAGGATGAACTTGCCGCCCGGACGTAGTACGCGGTGCACTTCCCGTACCAGTTCCATGTCGTGTTTGATGTGTTCGATCACCTGAAAGGAGATGACGTAATCGAAGCTGCCCGACGGCAGGTCGAGAGGGGGAACTACGGCTTGCCGCATCTCCACGTGCGGGAACGGAGGCCGTTCGCCCGCAGGTTCGATTTTGTCGAGCGTGAGAAAGCTGGAGGCGTGGGGGGCGACTATTTCGATGCCGTAACCCGTGCCCGTACCTATTTCGAGTACGTCGCCGCTGATTCGCCGTGCTGCCTCGTGATAGGCCAGTTGCGAACGCTGGAATACGTAGTTGTCCGATATGTCGCGCGATACGCGTTCCGCCGTGAGTATTTTAGCCATTGTGCCCGGTCAGTTTTACACCGTTCTGCGTGATTTCCACTGCGCCCCGCTTGAGGAGCATGCCCAGCGAGCGTTTGAACACTTTCTTGCTCATCTGCGTCCGTGCAGCGATTTCCGCCGGGTCGCTGTCGTCGTTCAGGGGAAGCGAACCGCCGTTTTCGTGGATCATCGAAAGCAGCGTTTCCGCCGAATGGCGCACTTCGGCGACTCCCTGCTGTTGCAGGCTGACGTCGATGCGGTTGTCTTCCGTGATGCGTGTCACGTATCCCTTCAGACGGTCGCCTACGTCGATGCGGCGGAAAAGCTGGTTGCGGTAGATCATGCCCCAGTGACGGTTGTTCACGATCACCCGATAGCCGATCGGGGATTCCGAAGCCACGAGCAGCGAAACCTCTTCGCGGGGCTTTACCGTGATAACGTCGTTATTGACGTAGCTTTTGAATTTCATGGTCGCCACGCAGCGCCCCGTTACCGAATCTACATACATGTAAACCAGGCAGTTCCGTCCGGCCAACACGCCTCCCTGCTGGTTGCGGTTGGGCAGGAACAGGTCTTTGCCCGCGAGTCCCCAGTCGAGGAATGCGCCGTGCAGGTTCTTGTCCACTACGCGCAGGAATCCCGCTTCTCCTTCGCGCAGCTTCGGCGTTTCGGTCGTGGCGACCAATCGGTCTTCCGAATCGTGATAGACGAATACTTCGAGCGTATCGCCGACCTTGTTGGTCAGAGAAACATAACGGTTGGGCAGCAATACTTCGTTCTGTTCGTCGTCGATCAGATAGAGTCCGTAGTCCGAGATGCGGTTTACGGTGAGGGTTTGTGTGCGTCCTGCTTTGAGCATAATGGGTATTTTATCTTGACAAAAGTACGTTTTATTTTTGCCGAAAGCAATTTTTGAGCGAAGTTCCTGGGGGCGGAGGGGGCGGTTCCGGAATATTTCGTCTTGTCGTGAGATGCGATGTGGTTCGGAATTGAATTTTCATTTGTACCGGACTTTTTGTATATTTGAAATATAAATGGGGAGCTGTATATGGTGTGATGTTTTCAAGTATATATTGGGGTTGTGGTTATTTCGTTAATCATAATGACTGCTTCACAACAATTAATATTTCAAGCCTGCTCCCCTCCTTGAATATATTACAGATTATTCAATAATTAAACAAACTATGATATTACTCTTGTTTATTATTTGTATAGTTAATCTTATAACATTCTATAATGTGGATTATAAATATTACAAAGAACACGGAGAGTGGAACGATCATCCTAATACATACGGTGGAACATTTAGAAATTTAACAGCAGCTTGTGTTACATTTGCAATAGCTGTTGCTCTTCTTCTTGACAAATATTTAGGATAATCGAACGAAAAGAAGCGAGTAGCGGTAAATTTTATTTTAGTAAAAAAACGAATGGCGATATGGAACTGAAAGTGGCTTTGTGTCAATTCGACATGGTGTGGGAAGATACGGCGGCCAATTTGCGGACGGCCGGGAGAATGGTTGCCGAAGCGGATGCCGATCTGGTGATTTTGCCCGAGATGTTCGCTACGGGATTCGAGACCGATCCCGGTCGGGTCGCGCAACCGATGTCGGGTGAAATCGTGCAGGAGATGACCCGCTGGGGCCGGACGACGGGCAAGGCCGTCGCTGGCAGTCTGATCGTCGAAGAGGAGGGGCGCTATTACAACCGTCTGCTTTTCATAAAACCTTCGGGCGAGCGGGTGCAGAGCGACAAGCGGCATCTCTTCTCCATCGGCGGCGAAGGAGCTAATTTTTGTCCGGGACGGGAGCGGGTCGTCGTCGAATACGGCGGCATTCGTTTCCTGCTTCAGGTTTGCTACGACCTGCGCTTTCCCGTATGGAGCCGCTGCCGGAACGATTACGACGCTATTATTTACGTCGCTTCGTGGCCTGCGGGCCGCCGTGACGTGTGGCGGACGCTGCTCCGGGCCCGGGCGATCGAGAACCAGGCCTACGTATTGGGGGTGAACCGTACGGGGGACGACCCCCGGCTGCATTATTCGGGCGATTCGGCCGTGATCGGCTGTAAGGGAGAAACCCTTGCCGAAGCAGGGGAGGGGCAGAGGCTTTTGACCGCACGGCTCGATATGGACGAGCTGCGTCGTTTCCGCGAGAAATTTCCCGCCTGGCGCGATGCCGACGATTTCGATCTGAAGTGATCGGATGTTCCTCGATGATCGGCAGGACAGTTGGCTGTTTCAGCGCTTTTCGTTAAATTTGTTTCAGGAGATGTTTGTTTCCCGGGAAATGATTCTATTTTTTCCGTTTTTCTTGCTTAGGTCGTTTATCGGTGAAGTGGCCGGAGTCTCTTTCGCAGTGAAAAAAATGATATATATTATTCTCCATGAAAACGACATGCCTTTTATTGACTTTGTTATTTGTGATCGGATTGACGGCCTGCTCTAAATCCGACGACCCTTTGCCGGAGAAGGTGTTTCAGGATGTAAACAAGACGGCAGAAGATTATATCGGCGAACTTAACCCGAATTTGTATTATAACTTTTTCCGGTTTCAGAATGACAGCGATCACACGTTGTATTGGGGCATCAATACAAAATTTTCGACAATAATGGGTCTTTATTATTGTCGTCCCGGACAGCAGGCTACGGATCTGATAACGATGGAATACTATCCGGGATTGCATGATTATGACATTTTAATTGACAATTTAATGGCTGTAGGGTGGATTGAGTTTTATTTCGATCTTCCTGCTCCTGATGATTTGCCTGATTGGAGAGTTCCGAATGAATTTCAGGATACGTGTGCGATGTATGTTTTTACAGCTTTGGAGCCGAACAGTCCGAAAAAGACTCCCAAAGATCCTTCACAATGGAAATTTGAGAAGTTCTCCGATCATAGCGTCCGCTGGACGTACCGTGTCACGAATGCGGATTATGACGAAGCGGTGCGACAGACCGAAGAACGCTGGGCCGAAAAAGACGACGAGGAGTAATAGGAGAGAAGATGTCTTGCGGCGGTCCGCAGGACCTGAAAGACTGGCGCCCGGAATATTGATATTCCGGGCGCTGAAGTGTATGATTTCCGTTTTTCCGCCGTTACAAAAGGGAGCTAAAGATCCGTTTCGTCCCAGCCGAGGATCTTGCAGAAGTCGTACTCCTCGGGGTTGGACAGGTATTGGCGTGCCGCTTCGTAGTCGGGCGGGGTAATAGCCATCAGGATATTATCTACTACGGCTTTGAAGCGGTCGGACGAGATGTCCACCATGCGGGGCAGGATCTTGCCCGTCGCGGGGTCTTGCAGGTCTTTCAGGTAGAGGGGTTCGACGTTGCCGCAGCCGTCCACATAGACCATGCAGCCCGTCTTGCCTTCGCTGAAGAGCTTGTAAACGCCGATACCCAGCTCCGAGCAGTACGTCAGGTCGTATGCCACCGGCGTCTGCCCCCGGATTTCGTAACCCAACTCCACGGGGCGGGTCTGTACGTTGAGTTTCAGCTCCGCGAGCCGTTGGTCGAGCAGCATGCTGAAGAAACAGGCTTTCGACACTTTGCCCAGTTCGGGATGACCGTGCGCGTCGTAGGTGAAGTGAATACCGCACGAGGAGAGTTCCGCCTCGCTCAATTCGTGGAACACGCCTTCGGATATGACCGCCGCGCCGTAGTCCATGCTGACGATCCGGCGCTTGACGATGGACGAAACCATCAGACGGATGATCTTGTCGATGGTGATCGGCGTTTTGTTGAACATTTCGGGAATGACGATCATCGGGTAGTGGCACGCCTCGCCGATACCGAAGGCCAAGTGTCCGGCACTGCGGCCCATCGCCGACATGACGAACCAGTTGCCGCTGGTGCGGGCATCGACATAGACGGCCCGGGCGATCACCGCACCCTTGTCTTTAGCCGATTCGTAGCCGAAGGTCGGCGCGCAGTCGGGCAGCGGAAGGTCGTTGTCGATGGTTTTCGGGACATGTATGTTGGCGATCGGATGACGCTTTTCTTCCAGAAATTTGGCCACGCGGTTGGCCGTCGATGCCGTGTCGTCGCCGCCGATGGTCACCAGCAGCTTGATGTTGTTCTCGGTGAAGAACTGCCAGTTGAAACGCTTCTCGAAATCTTCGTCCGAAGGTTTGAAGCGGCTCATGCGCAGGAACGAACCCGCGAGGTTGAAAATTTCGTCCGCTTTGAGGAAGGTGATGTTCTCCGTGGCGGGCGCTTCGCGGAAGAGCCCTGTGAAACCTTTGTGGAGTCCGATGACGCTGTATCCCTTCTGCAGGAAGGTTTTTGCCACGCTGCCCACTACCGTATTCATGCCCGGTGCCGGGCCGCCGCCCGTGAGAATGGCGATCGCTTCGTTTCGTTTGGTCATATCGTATCTGATTTTATAGCTCTTTGACAGCACGAAATTAACGTGCCGAAAATACAATTATTTCGTCCGTGCCGGAAAAAATATGGAGGCTTCCCGAGGGAGCCTCCATACGTTCTCGGGAGTAATGAAATGGATTACTCGATTACGGTGACGTTTATAGCTTGTTCGCCTTTAGCTCCGTTTCCAAGTTCGAAAGCGACTTTCTGTCCTTCGTTCAGCGTTTTGAAAGAATCGGATACGATGCCTGAAAAATGTACGAAGACCTCTTTGCCGTCTTCGCGGGTAATGAATCCGTAGCCTTTCTTGCTATCGAACCATTTAACTTGACCTGTCATAAATGAATATTGATTAAAAATGTATCAGCAAAGAAAGGTAAAAAGTGTTGATTCTCAAAATTTTTTCGCAATTATTTTTGCACGTTTTTTGTTCCTCGAAAAAATAGTTATATTTGTTCATCCGTATTATCTGTAAAAAGTTTGAAAGCTATGGGCAAGAAAGTAAAATGGGCACTATTGACGATGCTGGGTTTTGCAACGGCTTGTTCGACAGTGAAGAACGCTCCTCAGGGAAAGCCGCAGGACCAGGCTCCGGATTCGGCCCGGGTCGAAAGACAGATCCGCCTGATGTACGGCGTGCGTCCTCCGGTACCTGTCGAGGAGGTCGAACGTCAGCAGGCCATCCGTGAGAAGACAGCCCGCAAGGAGGTTAAAAAGGCACAACGGGCCCGTGAGAAAGAGGCTCCGGCTTCCAAAAACGAATAATCGCCGATGACGGGACGAAAGCTCGGGTTGCGCAAGCGTATCGGGCTGCGCCTTTTTTCCGATCTTTATGCGGAGAAGATCGCCGAACACAAGCTGCGTACGCTCTTTTGGGAGTGTACGCTGCGTTGTAATTTGGCGTGCCGTCACTGCGGCAGCGACTGTCGGGTCGATCCCGGCGTGCCGGACATGCCGTTGGCGGATTTCCTGAAGGTGCTCGATGAGGAGGTTACGCCCCACAACCGCCCGGAAGATGTCTTGTTGATCTTTTCCGGCGGAGAGGTGCTCGTGCGCAGCGATCTGGAGGAAGCCGGCCGGGAGGTTACCCGCCGGGGCTATGCCTGGGGGATGGTGACCAACGGTCTGGCGCTCGACGCCGACTGCTTGCGAAGTCTGATGGATGCGGGGCTGAGATCCATTTCGATCAGTTTCGACGGCTTTGAGGACGCTCATAACTACATCCGACGCAATCCCCGCAGTTTCGGGAAGGCGCTCGACGCGATCCGGTTGATCGTGAGGGAACCCCGCTTGACCTACGACGTGATTACGTGCGTCACCTCGCCGATGGTCGCCCGGCTCGGAGAGTTCAAGGAGCTGCTGATCGCCGAGGGGGTCAAGTACTGGCGTATTTTCTCGATCTTCCCCGTCGGCCGGGCCAAGGACGATCCGACGCTCACGGTTACCGACGCACAGTTCCGCGAGGTGCTGGAGTTCATAAAGCGTACCCGTAAGGAGGGACGCATCGACTTGAGTTACGCCTGCGAAGGCTTTCTGGGCGGTTACGAAGGCGAGGTGCGGGACGATTTCTACCAGTGCGCCGCCGGGGTTTCGGCTGCCTCGATCCGGGTGGACGGGGCGATTTCGGGCTGTACCTCCATCCGGGCCAATTTCCATCAGGGGAATATTTACCGGGACAGTTTCTGGGACGTGTGGCAGAATCGCTTCGACAAGTTCCGCGACCGCGAATGGGCCCGCAAAGGGGAGTGCGCCGATTGCAAGATGTGGCGTTTCTGTCTGGGCGGCGGTATGCACCTGCACGACGACCAGGAGCATCTGATGTACTGTCACTACAAGCGATTGCAATAGTCGGAAACACAATAGGAGAGAGACTGTCTAACAGGTCCCTGAAATTGAAAATCGTCCCTGTCAGGATCATTCCGACGGAGCATTAAAATCGGACTTGTTAAACAGCCTCTCTTTGCGTTATGTCCGGTGAGGCGGACGGTTTTTTCCGGTTCGGATGTTCCGGTCTTATTCGAGCTTATGTACGAAGCTCTTCACTTCCTTGCGTTCCCGGGGCAGCGTTTCCCGGGTGCGGAACGGCTCCGCCAGCCGGTCGGCCGGGCCGGGGTAGCCGAGCGTCATCATCGTTACAGGTTCGATCTTTTCCGTGTCGAGGCCCAGCAGCCGGGCGCAGGCTTCCACGTCGAAGCCGGCCATCTGATGCAGTTGCATTCCCATCGAGGCGGCTTGCAGGGCGATCGAGATGTTCGCGGCGCCCACATCGTGCATCCAGTGCCGGTTATAGACATCCGTCCTCGGGAAATTCTTGTATCCGCAGGAAACCAGCAACACCGGAGCATCGGGCGCCCAGGCTCGATTGCCTCCGGTGAGGCACTCCGCGAGCCGGGCATGAGCTTCCGGATATTCGCGAGTCGTATAGTAATATGCCCACTCCTGGGCATTGTTGCAGGAAGGAGCCCAGCGTGCCGCTTCGAACAGCAATGCCAGTTGTTCTTCATTGACGGGACGGGAATCGTATGAGCGGGGGCTCCATCGCTCTTCGATGGCTTTTATCAGTTTCATATCGGTAAATAGTAGGATGTGTTCTGGTAATCTGCAAATTTTGTGCCCCGAGCATTACCGGATTTCGGGAAGATGCCCCGCCGGTTCCGATAGACGGTCGATGCGCAGTCGGGCGGCCGCTGCGCTCGATGGGCGGCTGTAAAAAAACTTGTCTGTAAGCTGCGGTCCCGGTTTTGCCGAAAAGCTGGATGATATGGCGGTTTTCGGAAGAAGAGGGGCAGACCTGAAATTGAGAACTCCCTGATGAAACTCTTTGTGTCCGTGTGGCCTTTCGCCGACTACAACGGCAGTTTACGACGATAAAAAAACTTTCCCGTAAAGGAAAGATTACTCTGATTTTTCGAAGCCCCGGATTGCGTCGCTCTGTTTCGCTTTCGGACGAGACCTTATATTGGGTGTATAAAAATCAAAGATTCCGCTTGGCCAGGCGGAATCCTTTTTTCTTGTGTCCTTACTTTCGGCGATGAATAGCCGCCGTATGCCCATCATAAAAAAACCTTTGCCTTAAGCAAAGGTTTTGATTTTTGTCGGGGAGACTGGATTCGAACCAGCGACCTCCAACTCCCGAAGCTGGCGCGCTAACCGGACTGCGCTACACCCCGAACAATATTTTTCACCGTAACTGATTTCCCTCTTTTTCGAGCCTCTACGCAAGAAGTCTTTTTCCGGAGGCTTCTTCGTCGGGGTAGCGGGATTCGAACCCACGACCCCCTGCTCCCAAAGCAGGTGCGCTAACCGGACTGCGCTACACCCCGTTCCCAATCCGGGGACCTCTTGCGAGGTGTGTCCCGCCGATTGCGGAAATCAGTGCGATTTCGGAGTGCAAATATAAGGTCTTTTTTGTTTATAACAAACTTTTCCGGCTAAAATTATCTTTTCGAAGAGAGATTCCTTTTTCCCGACTTCCGTTTCGGGACCTTTTCAGGCCGGATTTCGAATATCCGGTCGCGTTTGCCACGACGTACCGTCCGTTGTCCCGGGACGTTTTGTTATTGCGAGCGAGCCGCTTGCAGTCGGTTTCGAATTATTTCGGATGTCCTCCCGTATCGCTGCGATGTGCCGTTCGTTTCGGATGACGGTTTTCCGTTTCTGGCATCATCTGTTCGGGCCGTCGTCGAACAGAAACCTGAAATCTTCGCGGGGCCGGGGCATATATACGTGGAATCCCAGTTCCTGCGCCGTGTGAAGATTTTCCGCGTTGTCGTCGATGAAGAGCGTAGCTTCGGGTCGCATACCGCTCTCTTCGATCATTTTGCGGTAAATTTCCGGGGAGGGTTTCAATGCGTGCATTTCGTATGAAAGATAGGCTTTCTCGAAATAGTCGTCCAGTTGCAAACCTTCCTGGGTGAAGAGAACGTCCCGTACGAAAGGAAAAACCACGTCGTTGATGTTGGAGAGGGCATAGGTCCGGAATCCCCGTTCCCGCTGCGTGCGCACCATTTGCAACTTGTAACGGGGGATGCCGGCCAGAAAGGAGGTGAAGGCCCGGCGGATTTCATCGTCCGCGATGTCGCGTCCTGCACTCCGACGCACGTAGTCGTAGAAGTCGTCGTTCGTCACGTCGCCCCGTTCCAACCGTCCGAGAAATCCTTTCGGATGGTACGAGTCGATCAAATCGTCGATTTCGGTGAATCCGATCTTGTGGAATTCCTCCACGCAGCGTGCTCTGTCGAGGTCGATCATCACGCCCCCGAGATCGAATACGATATTTTCGATTCCTTGCAGCATGTCGGTCTGTTTCGTAGTGTCGTTATGGCCTGTCGGCAATTATCCGGCCGAATGCACCGGGCAGGACCCGGCTTCGGGTTTCAGTGGTGTTCTTCGTTGAAATTTCCGACGGATTTTTCCCGGTTGCAGGAGCTTTTCGGTGGCGGCCTTGTTCTTACGCACCGTTGTCCCGCTGTCGTGGTTTGTCCGTCCGACGTGCCCGTTACGTCGTTTGTTTGTTCGGTCTATTTTCGGTTATTCGTTCGTTTGCAGCTCTTCCGGATGTGCTGTCGGGGTTTTTATCGTTGTAATTCCGGCCTCGGATTCGGTGATCGTAGTCTCGGCCTGGGTGGACTGCGTCGCTGTTGCCGTCGGAGCGGAAGGTTCGGGATTTGTCGCTTCCTTCGCAGTTCCGGTTTGCGTGAGTTGTACCGCCGCCTGTTCCGGTACAGTCGCGAGGACTTTCGCCGTCGCGGAAGCCGATGTATCCGTTGTTTCCGTATCGCCCGCCGTATTGCCGTCCGTTACGTCGATGCTCTCTTCCTCCATACCGAGCTGGATGGCATAAATATCTTTTCCCGAGTAATCGCCGAGTTCCTGTGCCGGAATCGTCCGTACCGAGATCGCGGTGACGGGTATTCCCTGCGATCGGGTCAGGTATTCGACGATCGCGCTGTCGCGGCGGACGAGAATTTTTTCGAGCTGTCCGACGGCCTGGTCTCCGTAAAGCGTGAGGGCTTTCCGGCTGCCGGAGAGTTTGCTGCCGTCGATGCCGCGCAGGGCGAGCAGTGAGTCTGCGAAGCGCATCACCTCGTCCGATTTGAGTTTGGTCGCCTGGATCCGTTCGAAGTCGATCATCGACAGTCGCTCGCCTGCCGGAAGGGTCGAGTTGTAGCAGGCCATTTTGAGATTCAGTTCTGCCAGTCGCCCGATGGCCTTGCTGCGGTTGATCCGCTGCGTGAGGCCGATCTGCATATCGGGCTTGTCGCGCAGTATGTCGGCCACCTTATCCAGCGTGGCGTATTGATCCGTGTTGAGGGAGAATTGCAGCGGATCGACCGCGATATGGTCGAGGTTGTCGCCTCCGCCCGTCAGAAACGAGAAGGGTGCCGTCACGACTTTCAGCAGGACGTTGCCCAGCGCCTTCATCACGATCTTGCGGTAGGAGAATTCCGGGGAGTCGAGGTTGCCTTTCACGGGCAGGTCGATCTTGACGTGTCCTTTGCGGTCTTTGAGAATGTAAAGTCCCAGCTTGAGCGGAATCTTGAATTCAGGCTCCAGGTCCTTGCGTTTCTTGTCGACCTCGCATTGGAATATGTCGAGGTGGTTCGTGCCGTTGAGAAAACGGTTGGCGATGATGTTCTGGCTGCGGAACGTGAGGTTGCCGCCCGTAAGGGGGTAGGCCGTGAAATGTTCGCAGTAGGGGGTGAAATCCTTGAGGTTGATGTTCGACAGAGCGACCATGAGGTTGTGGTTGTCGAGGTTCTGGAGCGAGCCTTTCCAACGGATATGGCCCGATCCCGTGCGTTGCAATTTGGCGTCGAGCGTCAGTTCGTTCTGTTTGCTGAAATCGATGTCGCGGCTCGACAGCCGGATGTCCGAAATGAGGTATCGGAACGGTTTTTCGAACGTGTTGTCCGTGAAGGCGATCTCTCCCTTGTCCAGAAGCAGTTCGCCGACGGTGAAATTGAGCTGCGTCGTGGCCGGTTCTTCGCGTTCGATGGTTACGGTTGTTTCACCGTCGATGGTCGCTTCCGTTTCCGTCGGACGCTCTTCGGGAGCTTTGATCAGAGCGAGCAGGTTGTTGCCGCCGCCCCGGTAGATTTCGAACTGGGTGCGGATGCCGGCGGCATAGATTCGGCGAATATCGTACTGCATCGTGCCCAGATTGCCGTCCCGCAGGTCGAAATTGAGCGTATCGACGTCGATGATCCGGTTGTTGCGGCTGTCGCGCAGTTTCAGCCCCGATGCGGCCGCTATGCCGTACGTGCGCAGGTCGAGCAGGTGGTTGGCGTTGCCTTTCACATGCAGGTCGAGTGTGACGAGGCCCTCTACCGAGCCGATGTCGATCACCTGATTGAAATAGGCCGCTGTGCCTGCCAGCGAGAGGTTCGAAAGCAGCAGACTGAGGTCGTAGTCGGCCGTCGCCTGGTCATATTCCAGCGAGGTGCGGAGCGAACCGCCCCGCGAGAAGTTGAACACGATGCCCATGTCCGTCCGTTCGTGTCCGGATAGGTGCAGTCCCGGTACGTCGATGTCGAGCTCGTTGAAGCCCCACGTGACGTTACGCTGCATGTCCTTGTAAGTCAGCTCGCCGTTGTGTATCTTGATGTCGTCGATATCGACTGTCCAGGGTTTCGACGGGGCCTTTTCGACCGTGTCCGCAGGGGGCAGGAACCGGGTCAGCAGGTCGTCGAAATTGAAGCTGGTACCGTCCTGATAGACCTTCAGATAAGGTCTGTCGATCAGCACGGCGTCGATGTGTACGCGGTTGCGCAGCAGGGGCAGCAGGTGTATTCGAGTATAGAAATTTCCCAGCGATGCGAATGTCGTCGAGTCGTCCGGTTCGAGCATGGCGATCTGGTCGATTCGGAGTTTGCCGTTGAGTACGTTGAACCGCAGTTTCTCGATGGTTATTTGCCGGCCGACGAGTTCCTTGCTGTGTTTTTCAAGGTAGTTTTTTGCGATGGGAGGCAACCGCAGAATCGTCGTGACGACGAGTACTGCGAGGATGCCGAGGGTGACGAGCAGAATCTTGATCCATTTTTTCATGGCCGTCTATCTTCTTTTTTATCGGGTTCTGTGTTTTAGCGTTGAAGCTTCATCGTGTACTTGCGGGCAACCCGGAGTACGCACATTGGCATCAGACGGCAGAAGGGTATGAAAAGCCGGTTCCACCAGCCGGGCACGCAGCAACGGCGTCCTCGCCAGAGGGCTTTCAAGGCTCGCCGGGCACAACTGTCCGGCGTGATGAGCACACCTAGCCGCAGTCCGATGCGCTGCCAGCGGGGCGGCAGTCCGTAGAGGTCGGTGGCCACACCTGCCGGGCAGACGGCCGTGACACGGATGTTCTGTTCGCGCACCTCCTTGGCGAAAGCCACCGAAAAGCTCCGCAGGTAGGATTTGCTCGCGCTGTACAGGGCTAGTCCCGGCCAGGGCATCCAGAGCGAGTAGGAGGCCATGTTGAGGATATGTCCTCCACAGCCCCGGCGGGACATTTCGGCGCCGAACAGCCGACAGGTCAGGGTCGTGGTCAGGGCATGGAGGCAGAGGATTTTTTCGATCCGTTCGACGGGTGTTTGCAGAATGTCGCGGAACGAGAAAGCTCCGGCGTTATTGACCAGGACATCGACTTCACGGCCGAGAGCCTGTACCCGCTCGAAAAGTTCGTGTGCGGCTTCGGGTCGTGCCAGGTCGATCGGGATGACCTCTACCGCCAATCCGTATTGTTCGTGGAGTTCTTCGGCTGCGGCTTCCAGTTTCGCCGGATCGAGTCCTGCGAGGATCAGCCGGTATCCGAGTTCGGCCAGCCGCCTGGCCATGCAGCGCCCGATGCCGCTGCCGGCACCCGTCACCAGAGCGGTCCGGCTCCCTTTTTCGATCGTTCCCTTGCGTGTCATTACGGTAGTTTTGCCAGTTCCTCCCGGATTTTTCGGGGCAGGTCGCCGCAATGTTTGCAGCATTTCATATCGACCGAATACATGCGGGCGATGCAGTAGTTGCGGTGGTCGCACTCGCTGCGGGTCGCCGCGTCGCCTTCGCGCAGCTTGTTCACGAAAGCCGGGTCGTTCACGAGCGCCCGAGCCATCTGCACCAGTTCGAACCCGCTGTCCAGAGCTCGCTCGATTCCTTCGCGGCTCACCAGACCTCCCACGTAAATTAGCGGCAGTTGCAGCGCTTCGCGGAATTTTTTGGCATCCTCCAGGAAGTAGCACTCCGAGAAGGGGAACTGCCGGATCATGAAGGGGCCGCAGTAGCGGATGAAGGCCCGCAACCAGAGGGGCGAGTAATAGCTCATGGTGTAGATCGGAATCAGACCCCGCATCACGGCCATCGGCGCCTTGCTTACGAAACCGCCCGAGAGAACGATGCCATTGACCTTCCAGCGCTCGATCTCGCGGGCGATCTCGATGCTTTCCGGGATCTCGATGCCGCCCTTGAATCCGTCGTACATGTTGTGCTTGACGAGTACCGAGGTGCCCGTCGCATCGGCTGCGTTCATCACCTCCTCGAGGCACATGCGCATGAAGCGCATCCGGTTGTCGAGCGAGCCGCCGTATTCGTCGCGGCGGTGGTTGGTGTAGGGCGAGAGGAACTGCGAGATGAGGTAGCCGTGCCCGGCGTGCACCTCGACGCAGTCGAAACCGGCGGCATGAGCTGTTCGCACGGCCTTGCCGAAGTCTTTGGAAACCTGCATTATTTCATCCCGGCGCATTTTGCGGACGGGGGTGTAGGCGTAGAGGTTGAATCCGCTCGAAGCCCCGATGGGAATCTGTCCGGCGGTCGAGTAGTGGGTCATGTTGCCGCAGTGACCGATCTGGATCGAAGCGGCGGCGCCTTCCTTGTGGATGGCGTCGGTGATGTCGCGCAGCGCCGGGACGATCTCCGGGCGCAGCCAGAGCTGGCTCTTGAACGAGAGCCCGCTGCGGCAGACGGCAGCGTAGGCCAGCGTGGTCATGCCGATACCGCCCCGGGCGACGCTCACGTGGTAGTCCTTGAGCTGCTGCGTGGGGCTGAAGTCTTTGCCCATCGATTCGAAGGCTGCCGAACGGATGGTGCGGTTGCGGAGCGTAACCTGCCCCAGACGATAGGGCGTGAAGAGTACGGAATCCTGCAAATTACTCATAATTGAAAACTTAATAGATGAAAGGTATGATCCTCTTTCGGTGCAGGGAGGTGAATTCCTGCCCGAACTCTTTTTCGTATCGTTTGTAAAGCGAAGCTGCGCGGGGGGCGAGGTTGGCGAAGGTCCACCAGGCGAATACTGCCCCGGCCCATGACCACGAAGCGATGGCGAAGCCCACCCATTCGGTCAGCTCTCCGAAATAGTTGGCCGACGAAACGTAGCGGAACATACCGCCCCGGGGAATGTAATGGCGTGTATCGCCCGGCTTGCGCAGATGGCGGATGATGTAGTCGGAGTGGAGGTTGATGACCATGCCTGCGACGAAGAGTGCGGCTCCGATGTAAAAATAGGGTTTGGAAAACCAGCCGTCGTAATAGTCGGCAGGGGAGATATAGAAGATCCAGCCGCCTTGCATCAGGGCGTTGAGCGTATTGAAGAGCATGCCCATTCCCACGATGCCGGCCGGCATTTTCGAATTGCCCCGGATCAGTAGCGGAAAGATGAACGCCCGTTGCAGGTAGTGTCCCTGGAACAGGATCAGCAGGGCCAGCGGCGCCGCCTCCCACGTGCGGTCGGAGAGGAGCCAGAGAACGGTCATGGCGATGAATACCGGACATTCCATCAGCACCCAGCCGATCCGGTTCGGGATCGGAAAGCCGTATTTACGGTTGAAGAGATAGCCGTATCCGGCCTCGAAATAGTGGAGTGCGATGTAAACCGCCAAGGCCAGCAGGGCCATGACGATCAAAAAAATGTTAAAATATGCTGCCATGCCGCAAAAGTTTTTACCTATTTTATAAAGGGTGGATAAAAATTATTACAAAGGTAGTGAAAATGAGAACAGAATAAAACAAATGAGTTCGTTTTTTTTATGCCGGAGGCTCCCTGTCTTCTGCGGGGGCGATAAAAACGGGAACAGAGTCCGACCGGTGCGTCCGGCGGCTTTGCCGAGTGCGTCCGACCTTTCCGAAAGTATGTATAATCGCAGGATTCCGGGTCGTTGAATTTCGTTATTTCGGGGTTTTATCTGCGAATGTGTCGGATGTTCTTCTGAAAATGTTTGGAGGCGGGATTGCCTCCTGGCATAGTTTGTGTCATTCTTCTGTTACGAACCAAAATAATTATAGCGTATGAACCAGAAACGAAACAATGATGAACTGCTGACGACAGTTTTCGGATCGAAAGAAGTGCTCGAGCCTGCTCCCGCCGATGTGATCCCCCAGGGAATGATGCGCCCGGAAATTGCATATCAGATCGTCAAAGACGAAACTTACCCCCAGACTCAGCCCCGGTTGAATCTGGCGACGTTCGTGACTACCTACATGGACGAATACGCTACCCGACTTATGAATGAAGCAATCAGTGTAAACTATATCGACGAAACGGAGTATCCCCGCATTGCCGTTATGAATGGACGCTGTATCAACATGATCGCTAATCTTTGGAATACTCCGGAGAAGGCGCAGTGGAAGGCAGGCGCCCTCGGTATCGGCTCTTCGGAGGCCTGTATGCTGGGCGGTGTGGCTGCGTGGCTGCGCTGGCGCAAGCGTCGCCAGGCTGCGGGCAAGCCGTTCGACAAACCGAATCTGGTGATGAGCGCCGGTTTCCAGGTGGTATGGGAGAAGTTCTGCCAGCTTTGGCAAATCGAACTGCGCACCGTGCCTCTGACGTTGAAGAACCCGACGCTGGACCCTGAGCAGGCGCTCGCCATGTGCGACGAGAACACGATCTGTATCGTCCCGATTCAGGGTGTTACCTGGACGGGTCTGAACGACGATGTCGAGGCGCTCGACAAGGCGCTCGATGCTTATAACAAGAAGACCGGCTTCGAAATTCCGATCCACGTGGACGCCGCTTCCGGCGGTTTCATCCTGCCGTTCCTGAATCCCGAGGTGAAATGGGACTTCCGCCTGAAGTGGGTGCTCTCGATCTCTACGTCGGGTCACAAGTACGGTCTGGTGTATCCGGGCCTGGGTTGGGTAGTCTGGAAGGACAAGAAGTACCTGCCCGATGAGATGTCGTTCAGCGTCAATTATCTGGGCGCGAATATCACGCAGGTCGGTCTGAACTTCTCGCGTCCGGCGGCCCAGGTGCTGGGACAGTACTACAATTTCCTTCGCCTGGGATTCGAGGGCTACAAGGAGATTCAGCAGAATTCGATGGACATCGCCACCTATTGCCACGATCAGATCGGCAAGATGAAGTGCTTCCGCAACTATGCCGACAAGCTGGTCAATCCGTTGTTCATCTGGTATATGAATCCCGATTACGACAAGAAGGCCAAGTGGACGCTCTACGACCTGCAGGCTCTGCTGCAGCAGAGCGGGTGGATGGTTCCGGCCTATACGATGCCTGAGAACCTGGAAAATCTGGTCGTAATGCGTGTGGTCGTTCGCCAGGGTACGTCGCGCGATATGATCGACATGCTTATCGACGACATCAAGAACGCTGTGGCCGAGCTTGAAAAGCTGGAGTATCCGACCGATTCCCGTATCAAATACGAGAAGCAGATCAAGCAGAAAGGCCGCGTATTTACGCACTGATCCGCAGAAACTCGATCCTGCATCCGCCCCGTCGAACCGCTGCACGTGTAGCCGGGGAGAGTCGATGGTTGCGACCGCGATCCGCCTGTCCCGATTGGTGGCGGTGCCGATGCGGTGGGTTGGGATTCCCGCTGATCGCCCGGCTTCCGGGGTTAGCCTGTCCCCGTGACCGAGGCATTGCAAGCTCCGCCCGTCTGAATTTTCAGACAGGCGGAGCTTTTTTGCTAAAAAATCGTTGCATAATTAAAATAAAAATGATATATTTGGGTAATGAAAAAAAACTATTTACCAACCAAACTAAAACCTTTGTATTTATGAAAAAATTTAATTACTTATTCGGCTGGCTTTTTTGCGGGGCGGCGCTTCTCGGTTTTGGATGCGACGATGACAAGACGGATGTCCCCCCCCCGACGGTTACGTTTGAAATCGCGACGCCGGAAGCCTCGTCTAATTCCGTTTCTGTGACGGTTACGCCGTCGGACGACAAAACGACCTATTTTGCGGGAGTGACGGAATCTTCCTCCGTCGAAGGACTTGCCGACGAGGAGCTTGTTGCCGAAATGGTCGCACGTTCGGATTTCGACAAGTGTCTTTATATGGGCAAGAAGGATGTTTTGGCAACCGGGCTGAAGGCTGATACCGATTATACGGTGGTGGTTTTCAGCTATCAGAATAAAGAAGTCGGAGCTGTGGTCAAGAAGACCGTCAGGACGCAGAAGGAGGGTGAGGAGCCGACGCCGGGCGATTTCAAAATCGAGATCACGGTAACCGATATCACCCACAATTCGGCTAAGGTGAAGGTTACGCCCAGCGACGATACGGTGGACTACTACGTGAACGTGTTTCCCAAATCCGAGGTCGAGCGTGACGGAAAGATGCTTGAAGGCTGGGAGTTCATCGAATATTACGGACAGGACCCCTACATCGGGAACAAAACCCAGAAGGGTGTGTACGAGAGGTCGCTATCGGGACTTTCGTCGAGCTACTCGTACGTAGTGGCGGCTTACGACCTTTCTCAGGATGAGGAAGTCGTTTATTATGAGTTCCTGACGACCAAGGCTCCGGACGTTCCCGACCAGTTCCAGATTACGAACATCCAGCCTACGACTACGGGGGTGACCTTTACCGTGACACCCCAGAGTGCGGACGAATGGTATTGCGCCTGGATTACGATGAAATCTACCTATGAGAGTTTCGAGCCGGAATCGTATATTCAGGGCGTTTATTATGGCCTGAACAATATTGCGGTTGGGAAGCAGATGACGATGTCGGACTACGTGAAGTCGATCGCCAAGCAGGGTACGGCAGAGTGGAGCAATTATGACGGCGATCTGAAGCCCAAGACTGATTACGTGATCCTGGCGTTTTACGTGGACCCGAACAATGAAGACCAGTTAGAGGTATACGACTATGCATATACGAAGGCGGAATTCCGCACGGAGACTCCGAAGACCGAAATTTCGTTGACGCTGGGCGACATCAAGAACCTGACGGACAACGGCGACGGTACTGCCGAGGTAACGGTTCATGTCAAGGCCTCCCTGGCCACATCGTATCGCATCGGCGCTCACACGCAGACCGAAATCGATGTGGAAATCGCGAATGGTTACGGCCCTGAGGATTGGGGGGACTTTTGGATCAGTTGGCGTCCCTCCTCCGATGTCGAAGGCATTTGTTCACCTGAAGGCGCCGATGTCACTGCGCTCATTCCTTTCGTTGCAGGACAGGGATATTGCCTCATTTTCCGAGTCCGTAGTGAAGATGGCAACACGAAAACCGAGTACAAACCTTTGAATAAATAACATTCGGATACATATTCCGGTCCGGTATTTCTCGGCGAATGCAGGTTTTCTGTTTCATCTGGGATTCGGAGAATAATGGTGGGGAGATGCCGGACCGGATTTTTCTTTGAAGTTCATGCTATGAAAAAAACGATATTCGAGCACTTTGGATTCTGGTTGCGCGGAGTTGTGTGTGGCGCGTTGCTCCTGTCGGCGGCGGTTGCATGCAGCGATGACAACGACGATCCCGGGGCAGCGGCTCCCGAGATCACTCTGGAGAGCGTTTCGACGGGTCAGACCGAATTTTCGTTCCGCCTGCGGACGAATGTGGATGGGGCGTACGGTTATCAGGTCGTGAAGCGGACGCAGACTGACGGGATGGAGAAGCCCGACGCTGCATCGCTTTTCGACGAGCACGCCGGTACCGTGAATAAAGAGACCACGGTGGCCGTGACCGGATTGGAGACGGGCTGTTCCTATGTGCTTTATGCAGCCGTGAAGGCGGGGACGCTGTATAGCGAAGTGGCGGAGCTCGCCTTTACGACGGGGGCGAACTCGAGCGAAGTTATCGAGGTGTCGGACATCGGCTCCGACCGGTTTACGTTCTCTATCCGTTGTGAGGGTCCCTACTTTTTCGCCGCGATTCCGACGGCCACGCTGAATACGTATACCATCGAGGAGTACCTCACTGAGGCGGGTTGCATCGGCCGGGGCGAGGCCGAATACGACTGGGTCGACGGAGGGGAATTCTCCGCCGAAAACGGGACTTTCCCCATGAAGGTCATCGCGGGTGTTCCGTACGTCATTCTGATGGCGCCCTGCGACGCATCGTACAATATCACCGGGGAGCCTCAGCGGCTGGATTTCGAGACGCTGCCCCGCCAGGGTAGCGGTGCGGAAGTGGAGGTGGAATTGACCGAAATCGCCTCTACGTCGGTGAAGGTCGGAACCTCGCCTGGCGAAGGTGTCGCCGAATATTACGTATATGTCCGTGACAAGGAGTGGTATACGAACATCATCGAGAACAACGGAGGTGAGGCGATGGCGATCCATATGATCAAGTATGCCACCGATGCGGGACTGGGCAGGAAATACGAGGCGGTCGCGAGCGAAGTGTGGGAGGGTCTGAAACCCTCCAAGGAATATTACTGCGGCGTGGTGAGCGTCGATTTTTCCGGGGGCGAGAATCTTCAGTTGGTACCGTTCACGACTGAAGAGTCCTCGGGACGGGTGCCTCTGCTGGAGGTCGAGGCCCGTAAATCCGATACGAATCCTTCCGAGACGCTGAATCTCCGCATTCGGAGCGATATAGCCTATCTGGGACGTTACGCCGTTTTGGCCGCCGCCGAGGTAAAGGATTACGAAGCGCAGGGTAAGGGTGACAAGGAAATTATTTCGGACGTAGGCACCGACCTGAACATCCAGGAGATAGAGCAGGTCAATACGGCGGAAGGTTACGATATCGAGGTGGAATTTCTCTATCCGGGCATGGAGTATGTCTGCATTGTCGCCGTACGTTCGTTGGAGGATGTGGAAGTTTATAAACGGGTGACGGTGCGGATGGACGACTGGCCCTCCGAGGCGCGTGTCGAGTCCGAGTTGTTCGACGTGCTTCCGGGTACCTGGACGATCTCCTATTCCTATCTGGACTATAATGATATGCCTCAGGAGATTAAGGATGTCGAAGTGAAGATCGAAGCCGGAGTCGATGATAAGACTTGTAAGGAGTACCGTGCTCGGAATATGCTGGTGCTGACCGGCTATCCGTTCCAGGGGGGCGAGCCGCTCTATTATTCTCCGGCCGATTTGATGAGAGAATCTTCTTATTACAGCGCGGCACCTGAACTGGCTTACCGTGACTACGGGGCCAAAATCTTCTTCCACATTGGAGAGGGCGATGAGGTGACGGTGCCTTCGTCGAAGAGTGTTTATCTGTATAACTGGGGAGACAGGCCGCTTCTTTTCGTGGGCATGGATTACGATAAGTACCAGCTCGCGCCGGCATCGTTTCCGGTGGAGGTATCGTCCGACCGCAGGACGCTTACGATCAAGCAGTACGTATCGGGTGCCGAGTTCGAATACGGTGTATACCGGCCTTCAGTGGTGGAGGATGGAGTCAAGTTGAACGTGGCTGTGTCGGATATCGTGCTGCGTAAGGTCGATTGAGTGATGCGGCAGCAAAGGGCTGTCCCGATTGGTGGCGGTGCCGATGCGGTGGGTTGGGATTCCCGCTGATCGCCCGGCTTGCGGGGTTAGCCTCTTCCCGTGACCGAGGCATTGTAAGCTCCGCCCGTCTGAATTTTCAGACGGGCGGAGCTTTTTTTGCAAAAAATCGTTGCGTAATTAAAAATAGAATGATATATTTGTAATATCAAAATAATATCATAAAAACAGGATGGTTATGGAAAAGGGAAATTTTGTCTATTCGGGTTGGCGGGCCAACGGCTTCGTCGCGCTCGTCGGGTTGCTGGTGTTGATCGCCGGAGGTATCGCGCTGTGCGTGTTCGGCAGCGATGTAATGGATCCGCGCATTGGGCTGCGGACTGCGATGCTGGTTTGCGGCGTATGCCTGTTTTTTATAAGTATGTTCTGTTTCAAGGGCTTTATGTTGCTCGAACCCAACGAAGCCCGTGTCGTTATGTTTTTCGGCAAATACAAGGGGACTTTTTACGAAACGGGTTTTTGGTGGATCAATCCCTTTATGGGGCGCAAGAAAATTTCGGTGCGTGCCCGCAACCTGAACGTCGAGCCGATCAAGGTGAACGACAAGAATGGTAATCCGGTGATGATCGGCTTGGTGCTGGTGTGGAAAATCTGTCCGGACGAGATCTACCGGGCCGTCTTCGACATCGACGCCTCGACGATGGGCGGCACCGATCTTGCGGTTTCGGCTTCGGCCCGTATGAAGGTGCTCGAAAACTTCGTCAGCGTGCAGAGCGATGCCGCACTGCGTCAGGTGGCGGGGTATTATGCGTATGATAACAACGGCGTCGCAGATGACGAACTGACTCTGCGTTCGAACAGTGACGAGATCAACGATCAGCTCGAAGCCAAGCTCAACGACCGTCTTTCGATGGCCGGTATCGAAGTGATCGAGGCCCGCATCAACTATCTGGCCTACGCGCCGGAAATTGCAGCCGTGATGTTGCGGCGCCAACAGGCCGATGCGATCATCTCGGCCCGTGAGAAGATCGTCGAGGGAGCCGTCACGATGGTCAAGATGGCTCTCGACCGGTTGGCCGACGACCGGATCGTCGAGTTGGACGAGGAGCGCAAGGCCGCGATGGTTAGCAATCTTCTGGTGGTGCTGTGTGCTGACGAGGCTGCACAGCCGATCGTCAATGCAGGTACGTTGCATCATTAGGATCGGACAATGGCGAAGGAGGCGACGAAGAGTTTTGTGCTGCGTGTCGATGCGGCTACGATGGAGGCGGTCGAGCGGTGGGCTGCGGACGAGTTCCGCAGCACCAACGGCCAACTGCAGTGGATCATCATGGAAGCTCTGCGCAGAAGCGGCCGCCTGAAAAAATCACGGGTCGGGAAACCGGAGCCGAAACCCGAAAAAGAGTGAATCTATGCGAATCAGTTTTATGCGGTGGCGTCCCGGCAGCGACGGCCGGGAGCCTCGGGAGCGGAGAAAATGGCTCGAAATAAACGGTGTGCCGAGTAGGGCCAGGTTTCGCATGTTTATCCGTAACAGATTGTGGATCGGACTTCCTCCCGCTTTCGTGGCAGGGTTCGGAGTCGTATTGCTGCTGCTGGTTTTCGGCGGAGAATCGACTCCGGAGCGAAGCTTGGTGCGGGCGTCGATCGCCGGCGGTTTATGCGTATTCGGTTGGATATTGGGCGTCTGGGCCGCAACGGGACCCGATTCGGAGCCGGTGGCCGAAAACTCGGAACAGGCTTCCGGGGATCGGTTTGCTCCCCGCGGGTTGCGATGGTGGCTGTGGGTTCTTTGCGGTGGGGCTGCGATATGCTATGCCGTCTTTTCTCCGAGTATCGGACGGATCGTCGAAGGCGAACGCACGGTGTTGGAGGGTGCGGCGGAAATCGTCAGTAAAGTATTGACGGTAGTCTGTGTGATCGTTCCTGTTTGGTTGGCGGAACGAGCCCGGCGGTAACTTCGTCCGGCCGGATACGCAGCGCGGGTACGGTGTTTCCCGGCCGGTCCCTACCTGCGGTTTTCGACACTCGGCTGTTGGGCGCCCGTTCGGGAGGTTTTTCCTGGTGTCACTCCGGCGGAACGGATTTTTAGGACGATGCGGGATATTTTTCTGAAATTTACGCTATCTTTAACCTGATGAAAAAGATCGTTGTTTTTACGGGTGCCGGCGTGAGTGCCGACAGCGGACTGGCTACTTTCCGCGATTCCGACGGGCTGTGGGCCAACTACCGAATCGAAGATGTCTGTACGCCCGAGGCGTTGCGCGACAATCGGGCGCAGGTCGTCGATTTTTACAACATGCGCCGCCGCGAGATGCTCGGGAAGGAGCCGAATGCGGGCCATCGTGCTATTGCGGGCCTGGAAAAGTGTTTCGATGTGGAGGTAATTACCCAAAATGTCGATAATCTGCACGAGCGGGCCGGCTCTTCGCGCGTCACGCACTTGCACGGAGAGCTGACTAAATTGCGTTCGTCGCGCGATCCCGAATTGATCGTGCTCATCGACGGCTGGGAACAGCGGCTCGATGCAACCGCTCCGGACGGCTCCCTGCTTCGCCCTCATATCGTCTTTTTCGGCGAGGCGGTCCCGATGTTCGAACGGGCGGCCGAGATCGCCGGGACAGCCGATCTCATGGTCGTAGTCGGTACTTCGCTGGCGGTCTATCCCGCCGCATCGCTGGTGCGTTACGTGCGGCCCGATGTGCCGATTTTTCTGGTCGATCCGGGAAATCCCGATACGGCGATGATCCGCAATCCGCTCACCCATATCCGTTCACGTGCCGCCGAGGGCATGCCCGAACTGGCGGAGCGGTTGAAGTCGGAATTCTCTTGAATCACAGCTTTTCTGTCTGTCGTTTTCTCGCGGTCGGAAGGCAGTCGGTTCGAAACTCTTCCCGCATGATTTGCCGGGTTGCGCCGGAGGGATGGGACGACCTTCGAGGATTGTAAAACGATAAGGAGCGGTAATCCGCTCCTTATCGTTTTATTGTTTCTTTTGAAAATTTCTCCGGAACTATCGGTAGGTGATCTCGATCGTTGCCGGGTTTACGATGTCGCGTATTTTGGTTTTCGTCCGGTTTTTGATTTCGTATTTGTAAAGTTTTTCTTCTTCGGGGAACTCGGGGTGGTTCATAGCTTCATCGATGACTTCGTTGCCGACTACGATGTCGTATTCTACCTGATACTCCTCATACGGGACGTCGTAGGATATCCGCTTTACCGCATTGTCGGCATCCGTTTCGATGCGCAGTTTCAGGTATTCGTCCTCTCCGCAGGCGGATTCCGTAGTGGTGTAGGATTTGTGTAGCGTGACATTTGGTGTGGGATAAGCACCCTCATCCACTCCCACCTCGTCGTCCTCGTCGGCGGCAGTGGCAGTGGTTATTTCGGGCAGGCAATCGCCGTAGTTTCCGGTCAGGCGTAACAGGGAAAAAATAGCGCTGGAAGTGTTTTCGAATGAGATGCGACCGCCCATTGCATACATGTAGAAATCGAGGTTGCTCCGGTCGTTGGCATAACGGTGGGGGTAGCACTCATCGGCCGGGAGCGAATACTCCCAGGGCTGGTAGTCCGGGTCGTAGGAGGCCTCGTAACTGTCGTAGTAGGTGTAGCGCGTCAGCAGGCCGTCCGTGTAGTAGAATTTGTTTTCGCTGTATTGATTCAGGCCGCTGGAAGAGGAATAGGAATACTTGGATAGCAAGGAAGAGAGACGTCCTTCCGGGGTGTATGTATAGGTCTCCTGCCCTTCGAGCCGGGGTGTCCCGTTGTCGTAGTCGTAACTCGAAGTTTCGGTGATGCGTCCTTTCGCGTCGGTTTTGGCGGAAATTTTGTAGAGAAGGCGCTCCGCCTCATCGGTTGTCCGGACCGAAACTTCGTTGGCGATCGTATAGTCGAATGTATATATCTCCGTTCCGTTGTCTTTATAGGAGTATTCGTCGGTCGAGTGGTAGTTTTCGGTAATTCGGGCTACTCTGTTTTCTTCGTCGTAGTCGAATGATTGCGAGACGGTCGTCGTCGCTCCCTCTTCGCGGTTGTCTGTGAGTTTGTAATCCACCCGGGCGACGTATTTGTAATCGGTCGGAGGCGTGTCTGGATCATCTGGATCATTTGGATTGTCCGGATTGTCTGAACCGTGTCCCTTTTGTTCGATTTCGATGGCGATGCGGTAAGAGCCGCAGACGATCGTGATTTTGGCGAAGCGCGATTCGGAAGAGCTGTTGGATTCGAGGATTTCGATGGTGATCTGCGCTTTGCCGGCATCGCCGCTGTAGGCGGACAGACGGAGCCACGAAGGTTCCGTGCGCGTCGTCTCTTCGAGGGTTGCAGTCCATGCTTCCGCTGCCGTGAACGAAATGGTTTTCGGAGCGGTTTGATCAGCGTCAAAGATTTGCTCCAGTAAAGAGCTGTCGATCAGGATGGAAGAAAGCCCCCCCCTCCTCGGGAGATTCGGTGCAGGCTCCGAGCATGACGAATGCCAGCAGAGCTGCGAATAGTTTTACGTGTTTCATTGTTTAGGAATTTAAGTGATATTAAGTGTTTGGTTCAATGCCGTATGACAGGAACGGTTGCTGCGTGGTCCGTTAGTTCTTGTTTTTGAAGTAAAGCTCCAGCAATTCGTGCGCCGCGACGAACGAGCTGACTTTGGCGTCGAGCACTTTTTGCTCGAGCTCCGTGATGCGGGGTTCGATCTGCGGGTTGTGGTAGAAGCTGTTCTTCAACACCTCGTCGATGGTTTCGTACATCCAATACTTGTTCTGACGGTTGCGGTTGTGCGTGAAGTATCCGTTCGCCTGAATGAAGTCGAGGAACTCTTCGACGCCTTTCCACACCTCCTCGAGTCCCGTTTTTGTGTATGCCGAGCAGGTATATACTTTCGGACGCCAACCCGATTCCGGGACCGGGAAAAGACGCAGCGCACCCTGATATTGCGTTTTGGCCAGTTCGGCTTTGTGGATGTTCTCGCCGTCGGCCTTGGTGATGACCATCATATCGGCCATCTCCATAATGCCGCGCTTGATGCCCTGCAATTCGTCGCCCGCACCGGAGATCTGGAGCATCATGAACATATCGACCATCGAATGTACGGCCGTTTCGGACTGTCCCACGCCGACCGTTTCGATGAAGATGACGTCGAATCCGGCAGCTTCGCACAGGATGATCGTTTCGCGGGTTTTGCGGGCTACGCCGCCGAGCGACCCGGCCGAAGGGGAGGGGCGGATGAAGACCTTGGGATTGGACGAGATGCTCTCCATGCGGGTCTTGTCGCCGAGGATCGAACCGCCGCTGCGCTCCGAGCTGGGGTCGATGGCCAGTACCGCCAGCTTGTGCTTGAGCGAGGTGACCATATTGCCTACGGCTTCGATGAAGGTCGATTTTCCGGCTCCCGGGACGCCCGTGATGCCGATGCGTACCGATTTCCCGGCATGCGGCAGGCACTTTTCGATGATCTCCTGCGCCTGGGCATAGTGGTCGGGGTTGCTGCTTTCTACCAGGGTGATGGCCTGCGAAAGCGTCGTGATGTTGCCTTGAAGAATGCCCTCGACGTACTCTTCGGTGGTGAGTGCACGCTTTTTCTTTCGGACGAAATAGGGATTGACTACGGGTTGGTTTTCCACACCTTCGGTTACGGTCAGGGCGCACTCGTGGTGGGTGTCGGCATACTCTTTTTCGTAATGGTTTATCTTGGTGAATGACATGACGGAATTAACGGTATTACTGGTGTTTATTGAACTATTTTCTGGATGAATGAACTGGTCATACTCTGCGGATTTCCCATCCACAGCACCCGGTTCTTGGCATCGATCAGCACGCTGAACGGCACGAAATCGACTCCGAAACTGCCGAATACTTTTTTGTCGTGATCGAGCGCCACGCCGATCCGTTCGGAGATGTAGGGCGTGAGAATCGGGGCGATTTTATCAGAATCTTCCTGTGTTATGATGATAATGCGCAGTTTGGAGCCTAATTTGTTAGATAGATCCCGGAGTGCGTCCAGCGACGCCGTGCAGCCTTTGTTCGACGAGTGGAAGAATACGAGGTACGAAAGATCCGCTGCGGCCGGATTCCGGGATGCGAGCCAAGTGACGCTTTTGAGTTCGGGGGCCCGCTCTCCGATGACGATGTTCTGTGCATGGGATGCGCCCAACGTGCAAAAAACGACAGTAAGGAGTAAAAGAACTCGTTTCATAGGCATCGTAATTTTTAGCGAAGATAGTGAAAAAAAATAAATAAAGACCGGTTTTCTGCCGGAAAGGAGATTTATATTATGGAGAATATATGGGGTTCGCAACGTAAGACGGCCAATATGGAGCGAGGAGGCCTTCGGGAGGAGAATAGAAGGGCGCACGAAGAGGATGAACGTTTTCGGATAACGGCCGTGAAAGCGGCCGGACAGGTGCGTCAGCGTATGCGCAGCGCGACCGGGGAGTCGGATGAGGTCATCCGTCGTAAATTCATGCTGCCCGAGCGGTATATCCTGACCTTGATGACGGTCGAAACGCTCGGACAGGAGCGGATGCTGCTCGATCTGATGGCCGGCGGTCGGCTCGGTGCGGACCTCGTGCTTTGCGGTCGTCGTTCGTTCTATGCCGATATGTTGCTTCGCACCGCCCGCGACCGTCGTCTGGCGCTGCGTACCAATTTTATTTATGAATACTCGCCCGAGGAGTTGAGCGCTTTTTTCCGCATGGCAGACGGCCTGGTTTACCTGCCCCGGAAACGGGGGCGGGTGCAGCCTGTCGTCGAAGCGCTCTATGCCGGGATTCCGGCCGTGCTCTCCGATACCCGCCGCAATCGGCTGACTGCCGGCGATGCGGCCCATTATATCGCGTGTCCGGAGCTCGATGAGCTGGCCGATACGCTCGATGCGATCCTGTCCGATTCCGGGTTGCGTCGGCAGGTGCAGGGATGCTGCCTGCGTCGTGTGGAACGATGGAAAACTCCCGACGATAACTTGCGGACCAAGGAGTGATAATACGGGAGCAATTAACCGATCGATAGTTGCACGCTTCGGATTAAATCGCTACTTTTGTCGATCGAAAAATCTCATTGAAAGTTTTGTAATCCTCATCGGAGGGCAATATAATGCCGGATAAGATGACTGGGTAAAACCAATCGCTTGTCCGGTGTTTTTTGTTTTGTGCTGAATGTGCAAGTAGTTGAATTTAGTATGATTGTGCATGGAAAGAGATGCTATTGATTTCGGTTCGCTGAAGGTTTCGGTATTGTTCCGCCGTCTGTTTATTCCGACTTTGTGCGGTATGCTCAGTATTTCGGCAGTTACGGTGGCCGACGGTATTTTCGTAGGGCAGGGCGTCGGCAGCGACGGCATCGCCGCCGTGAATATCTACGTCCCGCTGCTGATGGTCTTTCAGGGAATGGGCCTCATGATCGGTATCGGCTGCTCGGTGGTGGCTTCGATCCACTTGTCGCAGTCGAAGATCCGGGCGGCCCGCCTGAACGTCACGCAGGCGATGGTGTTCGTGACGGCGGTGACCTTGCTGCTGTCTTCGGCGATTCTGCTTTTCCCCGACCGGACGGCTGTGTTGCTGGGGGCTTCGGAGCATCTGCTGCCGTTGGTGAAGGATTATCTGTTGTGGTTTACTCCGGCATTGGTTTTCCAGATGTGGACGGCCGTCGGACTTTTCGTTATCCGTTTGGACGGGGCGCCGAAGCTGGCGATGTGGTGCAGTGTTATCTCGGCGTTGCTCAACGTGTTGCTGGACTGGTTGTTTATTTTCCCGCTGGGGTGGGGTGTCATGGGGGCTGCGTTCGCTACCGCGATCAGTGTATCCGTCGGCGGCGGTATCGCTTTGTGGTATCTGCTGTGCCGGGCCCGTTCGTTGTCCCTCTGTCCGCTTAAGGGCAGCCGCAAGAGCTTGCGCCTCTCGTTGCGGAATGTGGGGTATCAGTGTCGTATCGGCTCCTCGGCCTTGTTGGGCGAAGCGACTCTTGCGACCTTGATGTTTACCGGAAATCAGGTGTTTATGCGCTATTTGGGTGATGACGGCGTCGGAGCGTTCGGCATCGCCTGCTACTACATTCCTTTTGTGTTCATGGTCGGCAACGCCATTGCGCAGTCGGCACAGCCGATCATTAGCTATAACTTCGGGGCAGGCGCTTCGGGGCGGGTGATACAGGCACGACGGATCGCATTGGCAACGGCTGTTGTGTGCGGTATGACCGCGATGGGATTGTTCGTCTGCTGTCCCCGTATATTGGTCGGGTTCTTCCTCGATACCGATACGCCGGCTGCCCTTATCGCTATCGAAGGGTTTCCGTTGTTTGCGTCGGGTTTCGTCTTTTTCATCGTGAACCTGATCGTCATCGGGTATTATCAGAGTCTTGAACGGGTAAGAGCCGCCACTACGTTCGCTTTGCTTCGAGGCTTCGTCCTTTTGGTTCCCGCTTTCCTGCTGCTGCCCCGTGTGGCCGGGATCTCCGGCATCTGGCTCGCCATGCCGCTCTCGGAATTGCTGACGTGTGCTGTCATCGCGGTATTTTATAATCTGCGGCGGGGTTTCGGCCTTCGGTTTTCTTGATTTCAAGCGGTTGTCCTTCACGGATAACCGCTTTGTTTTTCCGTTTTTTCCCTGCATATGCCGGAAAGTCGGAATAGTTCCGACTAAAATCGTTTTTTTGTTGGCTTATTCAGATATTTCATCTATTTTTGTATGATTTTTTGAGGATTCCGAAAATTCAAATTCAACGATATTCAACTTAATTAAATCTCTTGAAATTATGAAAGTATCTCACATTGAGCATCTTGGCATTGCAGTCAAAAGCCTGGATGAGTCGATTCCCTATTGGGAAAACGTACTGGGTCTGAAATGTTATGCGATCGAAGAGGTTGCCGACCAGAAAGTCCGCACGGCGTTCTTCAAGCTGGGCCAGACGAAGATCGAGTTGCTCGAGCCTACGTCGCCCGAATCGACCATCGCCAAGTTCATCGAGAACAAGGGCATCGGTATCCACCACATGGCACTCGCCTGCGAGAATATCGAGGAGCAGTTGGCCGATGCAGCCGCCAAGGGCATCCGTCTGATCGACGCTACGCCCCGCAAGGGTGCCGAGGGCATGACCATCGCTTTCCTGCATCCGAAATCCACCCAGGGCATCCTGACGGAGCTTTGCGAGAACAAGAATAAATAATTTAACAGCATATTTTCGATTATGAGTGAAATTCAGAACCAGATCAACCAGCTCATCGAGAACCGTGAGATGGCTCGTATGGGCGGTGGTCAGAAGGCGATCGACAAGCAACACGAGAAGGGTAAGTACACCGCACGCGAGCGTATCCAGATGCTGCTCGACGAGGGTAGCTTCGAGGAGTTCGACATGTTCGTCACGCATCGTTGCTACGACTTCGGTATGGAGAAGAAGCATACGTTCGGCGACGGTGTGGTAACGGGTTACGGTACGATCGAAGGCCGCTTGGTCTATGTCTTTGCCCAGGACTTCACCGTGACGGCAGGTTCTCTGTCGCTTTCGATGTCCGACAAGATCTGCAAGATTATGGATATGGCGATGCGCAATGGCGCTCCCTGCATCGGCTTGAACGATTCGGGCGGTGCCCGCATCCAGGAGGGCGTGAACGCTCTGGCGGGTTATGCCAACATTTTCCAGCGCAACGTGATGTGCTCGGGTGTCATTCCGCAGATTTCGGCCATCTTCGGTCCCTGTGCCGGCGGTGCAGTCTATTCTCCGGCGCTGACCGACTTCATCATCATGAAGAAGGGTTCCTCGAATATGTTCCTCACCGGTCCGAAGGTCGTGAAGACCGTGACGGGCGAAGACGTGACGCAGGAGCAGTTGGGCGGTGCCACGATGCATACGACCAAGTCGGGCGTAGCTCAGTTCGCCGTCGAAACCGAGGAGGAAGGCATCCAGTTGATCCGTCAGTTGCTTTCCTATATGCCGCAGAACAACATGGAGGATACGCCGATGGTCGTCTGCACTGATCAGATCAACCGTCTGGAGGATTCTCTGAACGAGATCATTCCCGACAATCCGAACAAGCCTTACGATATGGCCGAGGTGATTCGTGCTATCGTCGATAACGGCGAATACCTGGAGTCGGCTGCCGATTTCGCAAAGAATATCATCACCTGCTTCGCCCGCTTCAACGGACAGAGCGTCGGTATCATCGCCAACCAGCCCAAGTACATGGCCGGTGTGCTCGACATCAACGCCAGCCGCAAGGCCGCCCGCTTCGTGCGCTTCTGCGATGCCTTCAACATTCCGCTGGTGACCCTCGTGGATGTTCCGGGCTTCCTGCCGGGTACGACCCAGGAGTACGGCGGTGTCATTACGCACGGTGCGAAGCTGTTGTTCGCATATTGCGAGGCTACCGTTCCGAAGATCACCGTGACGCTGCGCAAGGCATACGGCGGCGCTTATATCGTGATGTCTTCGAAACATATCCGCGGTGACATCAACTACGCATGGCCGACGGCCGAGATCGCTGTGATGGGTGCGAGCGGTGCCGTCGAGGTGCTGCATGCCAAGGAGCTCGCCGCTTTCGAGAGCGCCGAGGAGAAGGCCAAGTTCGTGGCCGAGAAGGAGCAGGAGTACCGCGACAAGTTCTCCAATCCCTACAACGCCGCCCGCTACGGCTATATCGACGATGTGATCGAGCCGCGCAACACGCGTTTCCGCATTATCCGCGCTTTGCAGTCGCTCGCAACCAAACGTTTGCAGAATCCGGCCAAGAAGCACTCTAATATTCCTTTATAAATCGACGAATTATGACACAGATAGATTGGTCGGGTATCCTTACGATCACATGCGTCGGGTTCTGCCTGGTGATTGTCATGCTCCTTCTGCTGGTCTTTGTAATGAAGGGCTTCGGTTCTTTCTTTACGCATCAGCGCAAGAAGCAGTCACCGTCGCAGACGGAATTGGACGAGGAGACCGTAGCCGCCATTATGACGGCGCTGAAGCTCTTCGGCAGCGCCCGTCACGACCGGGAAACCGAGATGCTTACGATTTTGAGCATCAAGCGGGCTTACTCGCCCTGGAACTCGAAAATTCACGGATTAACTCAAATGCCAGATTACAGAAAATAAGTTATGAAAGACTATTCATTGAAAATAAACGGAAATCAATACGACATTTCGATTGAGGACGTGAACGAAGAATCGACGATGGCCAACGTCACCGTCAATGGTGTCGCTTACGAGGTGGAAATCGTCGGCGAGCAGGCCAGCAAGATGAAGAAACCGCAGGTCGTTCCCGCTCCGAAAGCTGCAGGGCTGTCGGTGACTCCGACTACGGCTGCGCCTTCCGCTCCCAAAGCTGCACAGGCTGCTGCCGGCGGTCCCGGTTTGCAGGTGAAATCTCCGCTGCCCGGTACGATTCTCTCGGTCAATGTGAAGGAGGGCGACCGCGTCGCTCCCCGTCAAACTCTTTTCGTGCTCGAGGCGATGAAGATGGAGAACAACATCGATGCCGAACGCGGCGGTGTTGTCAAATCCATCCACGTCCAGAAGGGCGCTACCGTGATGGAAGGTGATCTGTTAATCGTTATCGAATAAGTGATATGATGTTAACAGCTGGATCCATTTCATTGTCCGACAGTCTGGTCGATTTTTTCAATCAGACCGGATTCGCAGGGGCGACCTGGGGGAATATAGCGATGATTCTCGTCGCTTTCCTGCTCCTGTACCTCGCCATCAAACACAAGTTCGAACCGCTGCTGCTCTTCACGATCGCTTTCGGTATGCTGCTGACCAACCTGCCGGGAGCGAATATGTTCCATTCCGAACTGTTCGCCGGCGGACATATCCACTGGGGAAATTTCATCCAGGATGCCGGATTGCTCGATTATCTTTATCTGGGTGTGAAGCTCGGTATCTACCCGTGTCTGATCTTCATCGGTGTCGGTGCCATGACCGATTTCGGCCCGCTGATCGCCAACCCGAAGAGTTTCATGCTCGGTGCTGCTGCGCAGTTGGGTATTTTCGTGACCTTCCTGGGGGCTTACGCGTTGGGCTTCACTCCTGCTCAGGCCGGTAGTATCGGTATCATCGGCGGTGCCGACGGTCCGACTGCGATCTTCCTGACCGCCCGCCTCGCGCCCGAATTGCTGGGGCCGATCGCCGTGGCCGCTTACTCTTATATGGCCCTCGTGCCGGTGATTCAGCCGCCCATCATGCGTCTGCTGACCACCAAGAAAGAGCGTGAAATCAAGATGTCGCAGCTGCGCCCGGTTTCCAAAACCGAGAAGATCCTCTTCCCGATCATCATTGCCGTAATCATCTCGCTGCTCCTGCCGAGCGCCGCTCCGCTGATCGGCTGTCTTATGCTGGGTAACCTGATGAAAGAGTGCGGTGTGGTCGATCGTTTGAGCAAGACCGTGCAGAACGAGCTGATGAATATCGTGGTGATTTTCCTCGGTATTACCGTCGGTGCTACGGCTACCGCCGAAGCGTTCATCAATGTCCAGACCTTGAGTATTCTGGTGCTGGGTGTGCTTGCGTTCGCTCTCGGTACGGCCGGAGGTTTGCTGCTTGCCAAGTTTATGAACCTCTTCCTCCCGGAGGGCAAGAAGATGAACCCGCTGATCGGCTCCGCCGGTGTTTCTGCGGTTCCTATGGCAGCCCGCGTATCGCAAACCGTCGGCCAGGAGGCCAATCCGAGCAACTTCCTGCTCATGCACGCCATGGGTCCGAATGTTGCCGGTGTCGTCGGCTCTGCGGTTGCCGCAGGTATTCTGCTGTCGTTCCTGGGATAGTCCGGGGTTTCTATAGATTGAAGAGGGCCGTTTTGCAGACGGCCCTCTTCTTTTTCCTGGGAAAGAAGGTTGCTGACGCCTATATCGGTTGCGGTGTGCCTATTGGTAATTATATTTTTTAAGAAACCCTTATTCGACGATCGCAGCACGAATCCGACGGTCGCTTATTCGCTGTCGGTGGTCGCGTTTATAATTCGCCCCCTTCCTTGCTCCTTTTCTTCGGAAAGGACTTGGTCCGTTGCGCATCCAAAAAGCTCCGCTAACAGCTATGATTCCATGCTTGAAATTTGATCGTGCGGCTTTTGGTATTGTAATGGATTCCGGGATCAGACCGGGGCGGTTCCGGCTGCTTTTCCGGTTGCGTTGTTCCGTCCGGCTCCTGTTTCTTGCGATGAAACGAATAAATAATTGATATTCGAGTGTTTTCTGTCGCCCAACTTTTTGAGTCGTCTTAAAATTCCGCCTCGGGAAAATGCAAATAAATTTGCTTTTGCATCCGGCTTTTTATATCTTTGTAGAAGATAGGATTCGGTTCGGAAACCGGGACCAAGTTCCCGTTTTCTCTCGGCTTTCACTATTTTTGTTTATGTAGAAACCAACAGACAGATGCTATGAAAAAATTTCTGTTTTATGCCGTGAGCCTGTTGCTGGTGTTGCCCGCGATGGCTCAAACTCCGGCCGATGCCCCGGGTACGACGACTTCGACACCTCCGGCCGATGAACTGGTCATTTCGGATGTCCAGGTCGCACGTTTGAAAAAAGCCCCGTCGTTTAAGAACAAAGGGTTCGAAAAGTATTGGAAATGGGTGCTTTCGCGCGTACAGTATCCTGCCGATATGGAAGAGCAGAAGGTCGAAGGAGTGGTGCAAGTCCGGATTATCGTCGAAACCGACGGATCCGTGACTGTGGACGAAGTGCTTGCTTCGCCCCATGAGAAGCTGACCGAAGCGGTTACGCGGGTGGTCGAGAATTCTCCGAAGTGGACCCCGGGCATCATGACCGACAAGGAGTCCGGTCTGGATTATCCCGTGCGGGTTTCTTACGTTCTGCCCGTGGAGTTCAAGGTGCGTCCGCAAAAACTGGTCGATCCGACCATCGGACGTTATAACGGACAGAAGAATTTCAAACCTTACGGTAGTTGATACGCTTTCTGCGTCGGTCCGGTATCTTGTTGCAGGTGCGCTGCCGACTGGTCGATTTTCTCCGGTGACCGCCGGGGATGCGTAAAAAAACCGTGCTTGGCTTCGGACGAAAGAAGCCGGGCGCGGTTTTTTGTTGTAAAATGTGTAAATGGCTTTTTTAGAATATATTGACGTTATTTTTTCGGGTGTTTTGCTTTTTGCGGATTTTCTTCGTATCTTTGCGCACCCGTATAGTGCGGGAGGTTGGATAAATAAGTATTAATTAAACGTAAACAAAGTGGATTCATTAAGCTACAAAACTATCTCGGCGAACGCCGCTACGGTTGACAAGCAATGGGTTGTCATCGATGCGACCGACGAGGTATTGGGACGTCTTGCATCGCAGGTTGCGAAGATCCTCCGCGGCAAGAACAAGCCTAGCTACACCCCCCACGTCGATTGCGGCGATTATGTTATCGTCATCAACGCGGACAAAGTGAAGCTCACAGGCAAGAAGATGACCGACAAGGTCTATACACGACACACCGGTTTCCCGGGAGGCCAGCGTTTCGCTACGCCGGCCGATTACCTGGCGAAGAAACCGACGTTTCTCATCGAGAAGGCAGTCAAAGGCATGCTCCCCAAAACGCGCCTTGGCGAAGCCATTATGAAGAATCTGAAGGTGTATGCCGGTGCCGAGCATCCGCACGCCGCTCAGAACCCGAAGGCAATTAAGTTAAACGAGATTAAGTAAGAATTATGGAAGTTGTAAATACCGTAGGTCGTCGTAAGGCTGCTGTGGCTCGCGTATTCGTGAAGCCGGGTAAAGGGGAGATTACAATCAACCGCAAATCGCTGGAAGTCTATTTTCCGCTCGACATCCTCCAGTTCCAGGTGAAGCAGCCGCTGTTGGCTACCAACACCGCAGAGAACTACGATATCACCATCAATCTGGACGGTGGCGGTATCAAGGGTCAGGCCGAGGCGGCTCGTCTGGGTATCGCACGTGCATTGTGCGAGATCGACGCCGAGTTCCGTCCGGTTCTGAAGAAGAACGGATTCCTGACGCGCGATCCCCGCGAAGTTGAGCGTAAGAAACCCGGTCAGCCCGGAGCACGTCGTAAGTTCCAGTTCAGCAAGCGTTAATCGTACGACCGAATTTCGGCAAGCACGATTCAGGTTACAAACCGGCAAGACTACCTATATTTATTATTATATCGGCTATTACTTACAGGTTGCCTGATCGCGGAAAACTCTCCGGATTGACCGCAGTTCACTACCGGGAGAGTTGAAGAAAAGAGAATTAAAATTAAACCATTGAATTAAAATGTCACGTACAGATTTTAATACATTATTGGAAGCCGGCGCTCATTTCGGACACTTGAAGCGTAAGTGGAATCCCAAAATGGCTCCTTACATTTTCATGGAGAAGAACGGCATCCACATCATCGACCTGCACAAGACCGTGCTGAAGCTCGATGAGGCGGCAAACGCACTCAAGCAGATCGCCAAGAGCGGTCGCCGCGTGCTGTTCGTCGCCACCAAGAAACAAGCCAAGGAAATCGTTGCCGAAAAGATCGCAGCTATCGGTATGCCTTACGTTACGGAGCGTTGGGCTGGCGGTATGCTGACAAACTTCCCCACCATACGTAAAGCCGTCAAGAAGATGTCCACCATCGACAAGATGACCAACGACGGCACGTTCGATAATTTCTCCAAGCGCGAGAAGCTGCAGATCGCGCGTCAGCGTGCGAAACTCGAGAAGAACCTCGGTTCGATCGCCGATCTGACCCGTCTGCCGGCCGCTCTGTTCGTCGTGGACGTGCAGAAGGAGTCCAACGCCGTGAAGGAGGCCAAGCGATTGAATATTCCCGTATTTGCAATGGTAGATACTTGTTGTGATCCAACCGACATTGATTACGTTATCCCTGCAAATGACGATGCGACCAAGTCGATCGCTGTGATCCTCGACGCCGTGTGCGGCGCCATCAGCGAGGGCCTCGAGGAGCGAAAGCTCGAAAAAGAGAAGGAGGCCCAGGAGAATGAGGCTCATGAGGGCGATGCTCCTGCGAAGAAGGATGCGAAACCTCGTATCAAGAAAGCCGTGAAGGCTTCCGTGGATGCCGAGGAGGCTGCCGTTGCCGAGGTTGTCGCTGCGACCGAGCAGAAAGCGGAATAATTCGCACGGAGATTACGGACGTTTCCGTCCCGTGCGAAGATCGCCCGAGCGATCCGAGTCGGTCGGGATACGGAAACGCAGAACGAAGTTCAACGAAATTAAAACCAAGACTATGGAAATCAAAGCTGCAGATGTAATGAAGCTCCGCAAAATGACCGGTGCCGGTATGATGGACTGTAAAAAGGCCCTTGCCGAAGCCGAAGGTGATTTCGCGCGTGCCCAGGATATCATCCGTGAAAAGGGTAAGCTGGTCGTTGCCAAGCGTGCCGATCGTACGGCCACCGAAGGTGTCGTCGTAACGAAAATCGTGGGTCAGAAGGGGTATATCCTCTGCCTGGCTTGCGAAACCGACTTCGTAGCGCAGAATGCGGAGTACTCCGCTTCGGCCAATGCGATGCTGGACGTTGCGGTAAATAGCGATGCTGCGGACCGTGATGCGCTGCTGGCAGCCAAGAATGCCGAAGGCCGCACTGTCGAGGAGATGGTGACCGAGAAATCGGGTCAGACCGGCGAGAAGATCGAGTTGGCATACTATGCCCGTATCGAAGCTCCCTACTGTCATGCGTACGTACACTTCAACAAGAAGCTCGGTACGCTTATCGGCTTCAACAAGGTCGTTCCCGAGGAGGTTGCCCACACCGTTGCCATGCAGGCAACCGCTATGGCTCCCGTTTCGATCTCCGAGGCCGATTGCCCGGCCGATGTGATCGAGCACGAGCGCAAGATCGCTGTCGAGGCCATGAAGCAGGATCCGAAGAATGCTAACAAACCCGAGGCTATTTTGGAGAAGATCGCCGAGGGTAAGATGCGCAAGTTCTTCGAGGAGAATACGCTGCTCAACCAGCCGGTGGTAGGTGAGAAGGAGACGATCGCCGAGTTTATCCACAAGGCGGACAAGGATGCTACGGTTATCGCTTACAAGCGTTTCGCGCTCGAAGCGTAATCGGTGACCCTATAACGAAAAATAGCGAAGGAATTTCCTTCGCTATTTTTTGCTTTTATGGTGTCGGTGTTCTTGAATTTCTAAGAAGGGATTTCCTCTGTTCCCCCCCCCTCGATGGGGTGAAGTAGTCGAATTCGATATGAACGGAGGCTTGTCAATGATTGCGGTCGGTGCCGAAAAAAGAGTATGGAAATGCCTTTTCTGAAGATTAGAGAACAATTTACTGCAATAATATTGTGCGCGAAAAATTTTCTAATCGATTCAGGTCCGATTTATTGTAATAACGACTCAATTTCTTCAAAAATATTATATCGTCTTCAGTAAAATAATTTCCTCCCCACATATATACATCGGCAATTTTCCACACTTCAGATGGAGTCATGATTTTCCCATCTTTTAAGATAATACGAAAAACCAAAGTATATCTACCATCTGAATCTGGAAGAAGAATGACATAACGTCGGAAAAAATCTGTAAATGCGGAGTTATCGCCATAATACAAGATAGAACTTATAAAAAAGTCTTTAGCAAGCATAACAGAATCAATCTTAAACGACTCTTCTTGTGGTGGCTGGTAGTAATGAGATATCCCTGCCGACGTTTTAACAACAAGATCGCATGGAGCCCACCAACTACAAAAACTCACATAGAAAAGTAATGTGTCATTTTGAGGGTTGAACTGAAACCCTTCCGATTCGACATCTTCAAGCATCTTTTTTAAGAGTCCTATTGTGGGGGAAGAAATTTCCAATTTCGCACCTTTTTTCCGCTTCCAATTTGGACGATAATTGTCAGGACGATATATAGTATCTTTGTTGATCTTTTTAAGTCCATAAGTATAAATATTGACGTGCTCCGACGCCTCCTGCCATAAATCAAATAGGCTTGTTTGAGCATACGTGGTCAAGCTAATTCCCAACAACAAACAAGAAAGAATTATTTTTCTCATAATCAGTTATTCAAATATTTATATTTACCATAAAAAATACTTTCGGATCGATGATTCAAAATAGCCGTACATTCAATTGGAACCCCATCGGTACTTACTGCATAATGAGTACGCAAAGGCAAGCCGTATTGTGCTCTAATCCTATTTTCGAGATTCGGGGCGGGCAGAACTTAAAGAAACAGAGAGCATAACTCTTGCTTGAATCCGATTCGGGAGTTATTTTCTGCAAATCCGCCGCAGAACCCAGAGCGGATAACGTCGTACGGGGCGCAGCCAGAGCCATACCCGAGCCAATACCCGGTGAATGGCACTACAATCCACAACTCCATAAACCTTGGCCGGGGGCATCGTTTCCGTGGTAAGGTTGCCATCGCCGAGCAGCGTGACCTCTTCCGGTGTCGCCTGAATGATGCGGTGTACGACGAAATTGCCTTGTACGGTTTCGGCCATCACCACCGCTCCGCGTCGCAGATCCTCGTGGCGCAGGGGCCGCAGCGTGATGACGCTGCCGCTGCGGAAGAAGGGCAGCATGCTCTGTCCCTGGACGCAGATTCGTACGTTTTGGCCTTCGAGCAGCAGGTCCCTCGTCTGGGCGAAGGCGATCCGGTTCGCTACGGTTTTTTCCATGATCAATTGTTTTCAGGCTCTCTGTTTTCCTTCGAGGACCGTGGCGTAGGAGAGTTCGGCCGCTGCCTTGTCCGGCAGGCAGGCCAGGTGCCACACAGGGGCTTGGGTGAGAATGTCCGACAGCGTACGGCAGATTCTGTCCTGCAAATCGCTGTCGTAGGCGAATGCCGGGGGGCAGGACGGGAGCAGCGATCCGACGGCCCGCAAGATTGACAGTCGGGTGATTTCGTTGGCCGGGGCCTGGCTCAACCGGACGATTCCGGCAATCGGCCGCGAAATGTTGCGGTAACAGGGGGTCTTGCCGCTCCAGGGCGATCCGAAAGCGGTCGCCTGCCCCTGGTACATCCGGATAATCGGGCTGTCGTCGTTGAGCAGCCGTGCTCCGGGAATGTGCTCCTGCCACAGCCGGGTATGGGTGCTTTTTCCCGTGCCGGATTCTCCCAGAAACAGGACGGCCCGGCCTTCGCATTCGATGGTCGAGGAGTGTATCGCAATGGCTTCGGGGGAGATGGCGATGCCGAACATGATCCAAAGCCCGAAACGCATCAGGGATTGATGGGGTTCGCGTCCGTCAGCGAGCAGGTCGCTCTGTACATCCGGCGAATTGAACGCTTTGAAGAATAGCGTCGGACGATCCCCGTTGCGGGGAACCATGCGGAACAGGTAACCTCGCGGCGTACGCTCGAAGTGGCAGTCGGCTTCCGCATCGTCGAACGGAAATACGTCGAGTTCCCTGTTCGGCTCTCCTCCTGTTAATTCTTTATTTATCGTGCAGTCCGGAATCAGGCGCATGGTCAGGGATGCGGCCGGATCCGCTTCTGCGGCGAACGGTTCGAATGCCCGGGCCATGTGGCTGCCGGGTCTTACGAAGAGCCGATCGACCTGTTCCAGCCGGATGCGGAATCCGGCGATGATATATTCTCTATCCATTGTTATCGAGTGTGATGATGCGGTCGCAGTACTCCAGCGAGCTTTCTCGATGGGCGATGACCACGATGGTTAAATCTCTGTTGTGTTGTGACAGTTCGGCGATCGAACGGTTGATTCCCTCCTCCGTCCCGCTGTCGAGCGCCGAGGTCGCCTCGTCGAAGAATAAAATGTTGGCCTGTTTGTAGAGGGCTCTGGCAATGCCGATGCGCTGGCGTTGTCCGCCCGACAGTTTGTTGCCGGCCTCCCCGATCGGGGTGTCGATCCCTGCGGAGAGCGATTGCACGAAGTCTTCCAGCCGGGCGGCACGCAGGGACTCCTCGGCTCTCCGACGGTCGATTTTCTCCTCCTCTTCGCCCAGGGCGATGTTTTCCAGCAGGGTGCCGTCCAGCAGGAACACGTGCTGCGAAACGTAGCCGACGGCATTTTGCCAGCGGCGGCGGTTGGCGGCGGTCAGGGGCTCGCCGTCGATCGTGATTTCACCGCCGGTGGGGGTATAGAATCCCAACAGAAGGTTGAACAGGGTCGTTTTTCCGGCCCCCGATGCGCCTCGGATACCGACGTGTTCTCCCTTGCGGATCGTGAGTGTCAGCCCGTGCAGCACCTCTTTGCCGCCGCGCTCGTCGTCGAAGCGGAACGAGAGGTCGCGCACGGCGATTTCACGTTCGAAGGGCTGCGGAGGCTGTGCGGCGGACGGTTCCGGCTTTTCGTCGTTCAGGTCGATGTCCCGCAGGATATCGATGGTGTAGCGGTTGTATTTGAGTGCCGACCAGCCGGACATCATGTTGCGTACCGAAGGCATCAGCCGCAACCCGGCGACGGCGAATACGCCGAAGAGGACCCGGGCTTCATCGCCCGGCGTACCGAGGCTGACCGCCACGAACAGCGCCATGCCGATCGCCAGTCCTACCTCCATGAAGATCGAAGGCAAGGCATTGACGGTCATATTTCTGGACTGAATCGTAACGATCTTGTCCATCGCCCGGTCGAAGCGGCGCAGCATCGAAGGAAAGGCATCGTTGATCTCCAGGTCGGCATATCCCCGGAAGGTTTCGACGACCGTGCGGGCCTTCTCGCGCTGGGCTTCGTTCTCCTGTACGCCGTAACGGTGGAGCCGTTTGCGCACGGCGCTGTAGTAGAACCAGACGGTCGGAATGAATACCAGCAGGACCAGTCCCGCGACTGTGGGGTTGTAGAACAGCAGCGCCGTGAACAGCAGTGCGAGCAGCATGCTCTCGCTCGTGATCGACGCGAGCGGTACGAGGATCCCCGTAACGAACGCCAGACAGACGAAATTGACGTTCCGCGAGAGCAGTGCCGAATTGGTGTTTTTGATGAATCCCAGCCCCCGGTCGTGATATTCGATATAGAGCCGCCGCGACATACACCGGTAGAGGTCGTAAATATACCGCCGTTCGTAGCGCAGCAGGAAGAGGTTCAGCAGGTTTTTGAATGCGATCAGTGCGACGATACATCCGCATACGGTCAGGGCGAACGCCCGGTCCGATTCGAATCCGCCCGCTTGGTACAGCCGTTCGAGCCAGGGGTTCGTGTGCATGCTCTCGCTGTCGAGGATCAGCAGCAGTACCGGAATCAGCAGAGCCAGTCCTGCGAAGTTGAGCAGGGCCCGCAGGAAGATCGTGCCGGAAACCAGGTAGCTCCGGCGGCGGAATCGGCGGGGGATGATGTCCAGCAGGATTGATCTCATGAAGCTGTTTTTCGGGACCGGTCTGCGATTGTCGTTCGCAAGAGCCGGCCTGCATTTTTTTGTATAAGTCGGGGACGCTCGCTCTTTCCGTTGCGGGATGCGTCCCAAAAACGTATCAAATATACGATTATCTGTTCGAAAAATTCGCCGTTTGTCCCTGTTTTTTCCGGTATTCGCTTCTGTTCTCCCCGTTTTTCAATCCTCCTTCTCCTCCACCCGCTCCGTGCGTCCCAGACGTACATACCAGAGATAGCCTTCCGTCCGGGTGTAACCCATCTGCCGCAGCAGGCGCAGGTACTCGCGGATCTGTTTGCGGTGGCGTGCGGTTTCCCGGTCGCCGAACTTGTAATCCACCACTACGGCCCGCTCGCCGTCGGTCATCACGCGGTCGGGGCGCCGCGTCGTTCCGCTGCCCGGCAGGATGATTTCGTTCTCGTTGCGCACCACCTGCCACCTGCCGCCGAACCACTCCGCCGTCACCGGATCCGCGAGGGCCTTTTCGACCAGCTCCCGCAGGCGGGGGGCCTCTTTTTCGTCGAGTACGCCGTCCTGGGTCATCGCTTCGATGGCCGTGTAGATCTCATCCGTTGTCGCGGCGTTTTCGAAGACCCGGTGCATCAGGATGCCGAAGTCGCGCGGGGTGAGTTCGGCCCGACCCTCTTCCTCGTAGTAGCGTTCTGTCGGCAGCCGCAGTTGCAACTGCGGCTCCGACGTGGGGTAGTCCCCGAGCAGGACGTGCGCGGCTTTCGCTTTCCGGTGCGTATCCGGCTCCGGTCCGGCGAATTCGCCGAATTCGTAGGTTTCGGCGGCTTCGTCCCGGGAGTAGCTGCCCTCCAGCCCGTCCAGCCGGACCGTGCCGTCCTCCGGGGCGATGTTTTGCAGGATCAACTGTCCGACGTTCGGTCCCTTGGCTCCCTTCTGCGGGATGAAGATGTGCAGCGACTCCACGGCCCGTGTCAGGGCTACGTACAGCAGATTGATGTTGTCCACGTGCGCGTAGATCATCTCCCGGTAATAGTCGGCCGAGAAGAGCGATTCGCCCATGCTGGTTTTATACCGCACCGGGAATCGGCCGATTTCCTCCAGCTCCTCGTCCGTGCCTTCGGCCCAGACAATGTTCGCCGAGAGTCCGCTCGATTTGGGATTGAGCGTCCAGTTGCAGTAGGGGATCAGCACCACCTTTTTTTCCAACCCTTTGGCCTTGTGTATCGTGGTGATTTCGATGGTCGTTTCGCCCTGTTCGACGCTCAGCGAGCGGCCGCTTCCCTGTTCGTCCCACCATTTGAGGAAGAGGGGAATGTCGGCTACGCGGCCCGCGCAGAAGTTGATGATCTGTTCGTGCACGGCTTGCAGGTAGGCGATCTCCTCCCGTCGCTCCTGAAGGTCGTACCGCATGACGATCCGTTCGAACGCCTCTTCGGGCGGGAACAGCCGCAGCGATTTGAGAAAGACGACCTCCTCTTCCGTGAGTTCCGCATCGAAGGAGGGTTTGGCTGAAAAATGGTTGTAAATGGCCCGGCTCAGCGAATCCGCAGGATTCATGGCCAGCTTCAGGCAGGCGATGACGAACGAACTGATCGGTGCCGTGCCGACGATGAGCGCCTCCTGCGTCATCACGTCGAACCGGTAGCGGGGATCCGTGTTCCGGCGCTTGAAGTCGAGCAGTGCCGAGGCGACTTTGGTGCCGTCCGTGCCGCTGCGCACCAGAATCATCATATCTTTTGGGCGGAACCCCTTGTTCACGAGAGCTTTGATGCGTTCGATGAGGGGCGGCTCGCCAGCGTAATGGGTGATATTGACGTAGCCGGGATGCAGCCCTTTCTTGCGGGCGCTCTGCGCGTGTTCGCAATAGGCCTCCTGCAGGGTGTCGCGCAGCTCTTCCCGGGCCTTTCCCCCCAGGGCGTGCGGCGGAGCCTGGGCGAGCAGTTGGTTCAGTGCCGTGTTGTCGCTTTCGACCACCTTGCCGATCATCCGGTTGTTGAACTCCACCACCAGCGGCAAGCTCCGGAAATTCTCCTTCAGGTGTATCGTTTCGGTGCTCGCTTCTCCCAGCTCCCGTGCCGCCCGGCGGTGCAGGATCTCCCAGTCGCCGCCCCGCCAGCGGTAGATCGACTGTTTGATGTCGCCCACGATCAGCACCGAGGTCTGTTCCGACTGTGCCATGGCGTTGCCCAGCAGGGGCAGGAAGTTTTCCCACTCCCGGGTCGAGGTGTCCTGAAATTCGTCGATCATGAACCGGTCGTAGCGGTTGCCGACTTTTTCGTAGATGAACGGGGCGTCGTTGTGGCGGATGAACTCCGAGAGGATGTTTTTGGTCTCGGAGAGCATCATCACGTTCTCGTCGCTGCACATCTGCCGTACTTTGCCGTAAAGGTCCTGCAGCAGGGCGAAGCTGCGGTAGTTCTCGCGCAGCAGGTCGGTGGTGTTCCAGAAGCGGATGCTGCGGTCGTAACGGGCGCACAGTTCGGCCAGCAGCGGCTGAAGCTCCGCGACCAGCGGCAGGGCCGGCGAGTCCTTGGCGCACCAGCCTTCCGTCGTCGCGCTCATCTTGCGCACGGTAGCTGTGGGTGCTTTGATCTCTCCGGCGGCTGCGGCCGCGAAGTAGCCCGCGAAGCTGCGGCTCTTGCCGGTGAAGTCGGCCGTCGTGACGCCAGCGGTATTCATGAGGTTCATGGCCCGAACGCCCAATTCCTGAAACTCCTTTTTCCCGGCCTTGGCCCTCCCCGTCGCCTTGCCGACGATCCGGTCCAGTTCGGCCTTGGAACGCTCCGCCGAGAGGGTTTCGCGGTTGCTCTCCTTGAATATTTCGTTGCCCAGGGCGAGGATGCCTTCGCGTACATCCCAGCGTTTGCCGTCTTCGATGCGCTCCTGCACGAAGGCCGTGAGCCACCGTTGCAGTTCTTCGTCGATGCGGATCTGTTCGACCAGCGCATCCGCGCTCTTGGAGAGTACCGAGGCGGTTTCGATTTCTACGTTGTAGTTCAGATCGAGTCCCAACTCCTGGATGAAAGCCCGCAGAATGCGCTGGAAAAAGGTATCGATGGTGAGGATCGTGAACCGCGAATAGTCGTGCAAGATGCGGGTCCGGGCTTCCCGAGCTCGGGTGCGGACGGTCCGTTCGTCGAGCGACAGCTCCGTGCACAGGCTGGCCAGGTAGCCGCTTTTGCCGCCCGAGGCCAGCGTATGTATCTCCGACAGGATGCGGGATTTCATCTCCTCGGTGGCCTTGTTGGTGAACGTGACGGCCAGGATGTGACGGTACAGCGTGGGTTGCTCGACCACGTCCCGCACGTATTTGTATGCCAGCTGGTAGGTCTTGCCCGACCCGGCGCTGGCGTTCAGTATTCTCGCTCTCACTTGGTTATCGCTTCAAAATGTCGGATGGAAGCGGCCGGTGGAATCCCGCTTTGCGGCAGGTTTGCTGCTGCCCGGGCATTTTTTCCGGCCGCATCGATGCCGGTGGCGGATGAAGGCTGCCGGAGCCGGATGCCTGCCGGCTAAACCGACGTTTTTTTGGTAAAGGTAGCGATAAAATGGGAAACGGACGGAGAAATTCAAAAAAATATCGTATCTTGGCGTTACGAAAAAGCAAAAAACAGAAAAAACTATGAAAAGATGGATATTGAGCCTGGCGCTCCTGACGCTGGGATTTACGGCTTCGGCCCAGAATGATCTGATCGATCGGGGGGAGTTGGCTCCCGAAATCGCAGCGGCGAGCGGCGAGAAAATGGAGTGGCTTCCTTCCTTCAATGGTGTGATCGTCGAGGGGTTGTTCCGGATCCGGTTCGAGCGGGTGCCTATGGATCAGGCTCCCAAGATCATTTTCAACACCAAAGGCGTTTACGACAGCCGCTTCACGGCGGAGGTGAACAAGAATAAGATGCTCGTGATTTCCGAGCGCATCGGCGCCCGCGAACGTTCCGAAACCGAGGTGACGGTTTATTACAACAACCTGGAGGAGATCCGTATTTCGGGGGCGAATGCCACGTTCGGGGAACCGATCGACTTTCCGCAGGCCCGGTGCTGGTTTTCCAACGGGGCGGTCGTCAGCGCGGCGCTTGATGTGAAGGATCTTCAGATGGATGTGACGGGCAAGAGCGTCGTGGTCCTGACGGGCAAGGTCCGTTACTGGGATCTGAATGTTTCCACGGCCCAGGTGGACGCTGCCGCTGTCGAAGTGATGTCCGTGCGTGTCAATTCCACCTCCAAGGCCGACGTGACCATCACCGCTCCGGAGCGCCTCGAGGCGTCGGTCGGTACGAAGGGCCGGATCACCTGCATCGGAGAGCCCGAGTTGCTGCACACTTCAAACTCCCTGATCGGGGGCGAGATCACCTTCAAATAGCGCACTTGCCATGCCGGGATTCCTGCAGGAGGTCGCTGCCGATTTATACGACAGATACGGGGACGATATTTCGTCCCTTTCTGTTCTGTTCCCTTCCCGACGTGCACGGCTTTTCTTTATCGACGCCTTGTCCGGCATCGCCGAACGTCCTTTGTGGCAGCCCCGCTGGACGACTATCGACGAGTTGATGAGCGAGATTTCGGGTCTCCGCATCGGCGACCGGGTGCGTCTGGTGACCGAACTGTATAAAGTCTATTCGGAATTTCATCCCGAATCTTTCGACAAGTTCTATTTCTGGGGGGAGATGCTCCTCACGGACTTCGATACGATCGACAAGTACCTGATCGACGCCGATATGCTTTTCCGCAACCTGGCCGACATCAAGGAGTTGGAGGCCGACGTTTCGTATTTGAGCCCCGTCCAGTTGAAAATCATCGCTTTCTGGGCCAATTTCACGGACGAAACCTCCCTTTCCGAGGAGAAACGCCGCTTCCTGGCCGTTTGGCAGACGCTGGGCCCGGTCTATCGGACTTTCCGCGAGCGGCTCCGGTCGCTGGGGATGGCCTATACGGGGATGGTACACCGGGCGGCCGCCGAGCGGATCAAGGCCGGCGGTTTCGCATTCCCGGAGTCCCGGCGGTTCGTCGTGGCGGGCTTCAACGCGCTCTCGGAGTGCGAGAAACGGCTTTTCAAGTTTCTCTCCACGGCTGCCGAAACCGATTTCTACTGGGATTACGATACTTATTATACGGACAATGCCGACCAGGAGGCCGGTATGTTCCTGCGCGAGAACCGGATCCTGTTTCCCGCCCGGCGCGAACTTCCGCACGATCATTTCCGGTCGCCGAAGCGAATCGAAGCGATTTCCACGGTATCGAACGCCGTGCAATGCAAGTACGTGGCTTCGATCCTGCGGGAACTGGCTGCCGAACAGGGGCCGCTGGGGAAGGAGACTGCCGTCGTGCTCACGGATGAAAACCTGCTGCTGCCCTTGCTGCATGCTCTGCCTGCGGAGATTGGAAAGGTGAATGTGACGATGGGTTATCCACTGAAACAGAGCCTTTCCTATTCGTTTGTTGAACGATTGATCGAACTGCAAAACCATGCCTGGCAGAAGGAGGGCAAACCGCTTTTTTACCACGCCGACGTGCTGGGACTTCTGTCGCACCCTTATATCCTCGAAAGCGACCCCTCCCGGATCGTCCGTATGCAGGAGGAGATCGTCCGAAACCGGCGTATCACGGTCGCAGCGGAGTGGCTGGCCTGCACGCCGTTGCTTGCTACGCTGTTCCGGAGCGTCGAGGGGTGGCGCGGATTTTCGGACTACCTGCTGGCGGTGATCGCGCAGATTGCCCGGATGCCTTACGAAGATACGGAGGCACGCCGCCGCGTAGAGTTCCTGAACGTCATTTCCGAAGAGGTGATAAAACTTCGCAATTCACTGAATAATTGTGAAATAGAATTATCTATATCGATCTATACTTCACTTCTTCGCCGACATCTGCAAACCCTGCGTATTCCTTACGAGGGAGAGCCTTTGGAGGGAATTCAGGTTATGGGTATCCTCGAAACCCGCAACCTCGATTTCCGCAACGTCATTTTGCTCTCGATGAACGACGACAACTTTCCAGGCAGTGTCGTGACCGGTACTTCGTTCATTCCCTACAACCTGCGGGCGGCTTATGCCTTGCCTACGCCGGAGCATCACGAGGGGGTTTACGCCTACTATTTTTATCGTTTGCTGCAACGGGCCGAGAACGTGCGGATGCTCTATTGCGCTCATGCCGACGACAAGACCACCGGCGAACAGAGCCGTTACATCTATCAACTGGAGTACGAAACTCCCTTCGAGATCCTCCGCCGGGAGGTCGGTATCGATGTCAATCGGATGGAAACCCCGCCGATCGAGGTCCCCAAGCAAGGGGAAACCGCCGAAAAGTTGGCTCGCTTCCTCGCGCCGGACGATCCCGTGCGGCTGTCGCCTACGGCTTTTTTCCGGTATGTGGCTTGTCCCCTGCGCTTCTATTTTCACTCCGTGGCCCGGTTGGAGCCGGACAACGAGATTTCGGAGGAGGTCGATGCACCGATGTTCGGTACGATTCTCCATGCGGCTTTGCAGCGGCTCTATGCTCCCTTTGTCGGGAAGACCGGCTGCGGAGAGGCGTTGCGTGCGCTGACTCGTTCGTCCGAAGTGGAGAAGGCGGTAGTTGCGGCCATCAATGAAAACTATTTGCAGGATGTTGAAGCGACGGTTGAGGATTATAGCGGTAATCTGTTGTTGGTCAAAGATATTGTAATCCGCTATATTCGGGGCGGCGTATTGCCTTACGACGCCGCGCATGACGATTTTACGGTCGAAGGACTCGAGGAGCGGATCGGGCAGGAGTTTGCGTTCGAAAGCGCCGGAAAATCCCTGCGTGTGGTCTTCGGGGGCCTGGCCGACCGGATCGACCGCCTGCCGGACGGTACGCTGCGGGTCGTGGACTATAAGACCGGCGAACCGCACCTCGATTTCCAGGGGGTCGAAGCGCTCTTTCGTGGAGAGGCCAAACAGCGTCAATCCAATATTTTACAGACGTTGCTCTATTCGATGATGCTTTTCCATTCGCGGGGGGTGGATGCCGAGCCGACGCTCTATTACGTGCGGGCCATGCACCGGGACGACTATTCGTCCCGGCTCGTCGATCGGGAGTTGGGGCGCACGGGCGTACGCTATTCCGAATACCGCGAGCCTTTCGAACGGCTGTTGCGCGAAACCCTCGCCGAGATGTTCGATCCGGCGATTCCGTTCCGTCAATGCGAGGATGCCGAGCATACCTGCCGCTATTGCGATTTCCGCGAGATCTGCAAACGCTGACGCGGGCATGTCGCAGCGATTTTCTCCGTGTCGTCTTTTCGGAAAGGCGATTACATTTTCAATCTGCCCCTTGTCCGACGATCGCTTTTCGCGGCTGGTGCCCGCGTTCATAATTCTGTCCCTGAATCCTCTTTTCGGAGGGAGTCTGGGCCACTGTGCTCCCGAAGAGGTGTATATGAAAGTGTATAATCACGTTCGGAAAATCAGTTTGCAGCCTGTAAATACCGGCCATAGAGCGCCTCATATCTTGATCTGATTCATTGACGGACGGTGCGAGCGTATTTCCGACGATATGCGGGATCGGCTCGGAGAACCGCTTTTGCGGGAGGGTCGGTCAGTTCACAACGGATTTTTCGCGGGATGCCTGTAAATACTCCCGCAGGATTTTTTCGAGTTCCGTCGTGCCGATATCGACTGTTGAAGCCGTGATTGCGTAGGGGGATCCAAAGTATTTCATTTGCCAGCGCATAAGCTCTTTGGCAATCCGGTTTTTCTCCTCGTCGATCGCCCGGTCGGGATCGTGGAGTTCGATCCGGATGAATTTCTGCCCGTAGGTTCGGAATACGCTGAAATCCGCAATGCGCTGCCATTCGATCGTGAGGTAGATCCCTTTTGCAGGTGCATAAATCCGCAGACTGTCCGGAGTCAGCAACAGGGTCGGCTTGCTTCGAAAAAAATTTTTCAGCAGCATGATAAATAAGATGCAGAAGCCTCCCCCGAAGAAGATCAATCCTGCGATGCCGATGACCAGCCCGAACGTCCCGTGCGGCTGTACGATGACGAGCAGGCAGGAGAGTGCCGCCATGATCGCTGCGGCGAGCGTCGTGCCCAGCAATTTGCGGTGGCTGGGATAGATAGCCGTTTCTTTTTTCATTCGCGATTCGAAAAATTAGTCGAAGGACTGCATGCCCGACTGGGCGATGCGGATGATCCGCTGGTACTCGACGGGCGACAGTTCCATGAAGAAATAGTGGATCGGATCGACGCGCATGCCGTTGTGCCGCACTTCGTAATGCAGGTGGGGTGCGATCGAAAGGCCCGTGTTGCCCGAAAGTCCGATGATGTCGCCGCGACGGACCTCCTGCCCGCGGCGTACATTGACCGCCAGCAGGTGACTGTACGAAGTTTCGTAACCGTTGCCGTGGTCGATGACGATGGTACGGCCCGCTGTGGAGCGCGAGGCGATCTCCTTCACGCGGCCGTCCGCCGTGGCGAAGACGCGCGAACCTTCGGGCACCGTATAATCGACGCCCTGATGGGATTGCAGGGTGCGGTAGAAGGGATGGATGCGCATGCCGTAGGAGGCGGTAAGCAGCGTGAGCTGCTGGTTGATAACGGGCTGTATGGCCGGAATCCGGTTGCGGCCGTCGCCGACCGTATCCAGCAGACGTTGCAGTTCGAGGTACGATTCGTTGAGCTTGGTCAGCGTCGCTTCGGATTGTCTGACCTTCTCTTTGAGTTCCAGGATGATCTGACGGTCGGATTTGTCCAGCAGGCTTTCGTACGTTGCGAGCCGCTTGGTTTCATATTCGGTGTCGAAATCGTAAGGATCGGATTCGAAAAGGATGTTGAAGACGTTGCGGTCGCGTTCGGAAACATTTTCCATCACCGTGCGCAGCGAGTCGTAGCGGGCTTCGAGCCGGGTGTATTCGCTCCTCAACTGATCGGTGGAGTGCTTGAGCTCGTATTCGACGGGCGTGTCGAAGAAGAGCGAGAACCCGACGTAGTAGAGGATGGCTGCGCCGAACCACACCAGTACGTGAAACGTGATGCGGATCGCCTTCTGTTTGGGCGTGCGCGGTGTGGCGTATTTGATCGGTCTGCGGGTTCTTGCCATGTTATTCGTCGAAGGTATCGAGGTTGAGCTCCTGCATCTGTTCCATCAGGCGCTCGTACTCCTCGTTGGTCATATTGCGGTTGAAATAGTTGATCGGATTGACGACCTGTCCCATGTGGATCACCTCGTAATGCAGATGGGGGCCGGTCACGCCGCCCGTGTTGCCGACCTTGCCGATCAGTTGTCCGCGCACGACCTTCTCGCCGGGTTTGACGAAGATCTGGCTCAGGTGGGCGTAGCGGGTCTGGTAGCCGTACTGGTGGTTCAGGAGGATCTGCTTGCCGTAGCCTCTGCGGGGCTGTCCCAGGTCGGTGGACTGTACCGTCGCGTCGCCCGTGGCATAGACGTTGTTGCCGATGTTGGCCGCCAGGTCGATGCCTTTGTGCAGGATGCGTCGGTGGTAGATCGGGTGGTTGCGGTAGCCGAACGGCTCGATGCCGTGGCGCAGGGCCTGACGGTCGATGGGCCAGATGGCCGGGATCGCCGTGGACATGTTCTCCTTGTTCTTGGCCAGGATTTGCAACTCGTCGAACGAAACGGAGGTACGGTAGAGCTGGCGGCCGAAAGCGTCGAGCTGCTGCCACGTGCCGATCATCAGCGGGGCGTATTCGTCGCCCGCCAGAGCCGCGTATTTGGACGCCGGATAGGGGGTGTAGATGCCTCCGATATTCAGGGTGTCGGCCGAGAACAAAGCCCGGTAAACGAAGTTGTCGCGGTGGTGTATTTCGTTCAGTTTGCGCTGCTCCGCGCGGATCTTGTCCTGAAGGAGCCGGTATTTGAAGACCAGCTCCGAATTTTCGCGCAGGATGCGGTACATTTTCGGCGTGTAGAAGACATTCGCGAAGACGACGTTGACGATCGATACTGCGATGAAGATGATGAGGATTTTGCGAATGACACGGTAGGTGCGCAGGCGGAACGGGACCGTGACCACCTCATGAGTGGCCGAAACCACCTCACGGGTCAGGGCGTGGGGATCGAACGTCTGCTTTTTTCGTGCCATGATCTGAAAAACTCCTTGGAAGTGATGCAAAATTAAGGTAAAATATGTAATTTTGCAATCTTGTAACTTCTTTAAGTTTCGCGGATTCGAGCGGATGACAGCCTGAGCACAGGCAGCCGGAATCTGCGGAGTGTGTCTTATGAACAACGCAAAGAATTGAAAACACAGTATATGGAATCCAACAAAATTCGTCAGGCTTTCCTCGATTTCTTCGCAGGGAAGGACCATGTGATCGTACCGTCGGCACCGATGGTGGTGAAAAACGACCCGACGTTGATGTTCACCAACGCGGGTATGAACCAGTTCAAGGACATTTTCCTCGGGAATATTCCCCGTCCCTATCCCCGGGCCGCCGATACGCAGAAGTGCCTGCGCGTGTCGGGCAAGCACAACGACCTGGAGGAGGTCGGCCATGACACCTACCATCACACGATGTTCGAGATGCTGGGCAACTGGTCGTTCGGCGACTATTTCAAGAAGGAGGCGATCGGCTGGGCCTGGGAGCTGCTGACCGGGGTGTACGGACTGGACAAGAGCCGCATGTACGCTACCGTGTTCGAGGGAAGTCCCGAAGACGGGGTGCCGTTCGACCAGGAGGCCTACGACATCTGGCTGCAATACCTGCCTGCGGATCACATCATCCGCGGCAACAAGCACGACAACTTCTGGGAGATGGGCGACGTAGGCCCTTGCGGACCTTGCAGCGAGATCCACTACGACCTGCGCGACGAGTCGGAGATTGCCGCCGTGCCGGGCCGCGAGATGGTCAATCAGGGCAGCCCGCTGGTGATCGAGATCTGGAACCTGGTCTTCATGCAGTTCAACCGCAAGGCGAACGGTTCGCTCGAACCCCTGGCGGCCAACTGTATCGATACGGGCATGGGTTTCGAACGCCTCTGCATGATTCTGCAAGGGAAAAAGTCGAATTACGATACCGACGTGTTCCAACCTACGATCCAGCGCATCGCCGCCATGTCTGGCAAAACGTACGGTGCGGATGAGAAGTGCGACGTGGCTATGCGCGTGGTCGCCGACCACCTGCGTGCCATTTCGTTCTCGATCGCCGACGGACAGCTTCCTTCGAACGTGAAGGCGGGCTACGTGATCCGCCGCATTCTGCGCCGCGCCGTCCGCTACGGCTATACCTACCTGGGCTTCAACGAGCCCTTCATCTGCCGTCTGGTGGCCGGTCTGGTCGATCAGATGGGCGGGCAGTTCCCCGAGCTCAAGGCCCAGCAGACGCTGATCGAGAAGGTGATCGAGGAGGAGGAAAGCTCCTTCCTGCGTACGCTCGCTACGGGCATCAACCTGTTGGACGGCGTGATGGCCGAGGTTCGCAAGAGCGGCGGCGAACGCATTTCCGGCAAGGACGCTTTCCTGTTGTACGATACCTACGGATTCCCGATCGACCTGACGGAGCTGATCGCCCGCGAACAGGGGATCGAGGTGGATCTGGAGGCCTTCGAGAAGGAGCTGCAGGCGCAGAAGGAGCGTTCGCGCAACGCTGCTGCGGTCGATACCGACGACTGGAAGGAGCTGATCCATATCAAGCAGAGCGAGTTCATCGGTTACGACACGCTGAGCGCCGAGGTGAAGATCGCCCGCTACCGCCGTGTGTCCTCCAAAGGACGCGTTTCCTACCAGTTGGTGTTCGACCGCACTCCGTTCTACGGCAATTCCGGCGGTCAGATCGGCGATATCGGCTATATCGAAACCGCCAACGAACGGATCCCGGTCGTGGCTACCGAGAAGGAGAACGGCCTGATTATCCATATCGTTACCCAACTGCCCGAAAATCCCGAGGCGACCTTCATGGCCGTCGTGGATCCGGAGAAACGTCAGGCGGCTGCCAACAACCATACGGCGACCCATCTGATGCATGAAGCGCTGCGCAAGGTGCTCGGTACGCACGTCGAGCAGAAAGGTTCGCTCGTGACGCCCGAATACCTGCGCTTCGACTTTTCGCACTTCCAGAAGGTGACGCACGAGGAGCTGCGCCGGGTCGAGCAACTGGTCAATCGTGCCATTCGCGCGAACTATCCCCTCGAGGAGAAACGCGATGCCACCAAGGAAGAGGCTGCAGCGGCCGGGGCGATGATGCTCTTCGGCGAGAAATACGGCGACCGGGTGCGTATGGTGCGCTTCGGCACCTCGGTCGAGTTGTGCGGCGGTACTCACGTGAGCGCTACGGGTAATATCGGGTTCTTCAAGATCCTGAACGAAAGCGCCATTTCCGCCGGTGTACGACGTATCGAGGCCACGACGGGGGCGAAGGCCGAGGAGGTGATCTATGCGGCCGAAGATACGATGCGCAACGTGGCCGATTATCTCAATAACCCGCAGATTCTTCAGTCGATCAAGAAGATCATGGAAAGCAACGAGGCTTTGAAGCACGAGATGGAGGCCATCCGCCGCGAACAGGTGGCCGAGTGGGCCGCGAAGATCGTCGATTCTACGCCCGAGCGTGGCGGGATGCGGCTGATGGCTACGCAGACCGATCGCCGGCCGGATTTCATCAAGGACCTCGCTTTCGCCGTGCGTTCGCGTTCGAAGAATATCGTACTGGTGATCGGATCGATCAATGACGGCAAGCCGACGCTCACCGTCGCTTTGGGCGACGATATCGTGGCGCAGGGAGTCAATGCCGGTGTCGTGGTGCGCGAGGCGGCCAAAGCCATCAACGGCGGCGGCGGCGGACAGCCTTTCCTGGCGACGGCGGGCGGTAAGAACCCCGATGGCATCCAGGCGGCTATCGACAAGGCCGTAGAACTGATTGTGGAACAAGTAAAGTAATGTTTCGGATGAGTAATCGCAAAGTATTGCTGATGATCCTCGACGGTTGGGGCATCGGCGACGGACAGAAGGGGGATGTCATCGCACAGGTGCATCCTGCCTATATTTCGGAAATGACCCGTAAATACCCTCATGCGCAGTTGCGTACGGACGGCGAAAACGTCGGCCTGCCCGATGGGCAGATGGGCAATTCGGAGGTGGGGCACCTCAATATCGGTGCGGGCAGGGTAGTCTATCAGGATCTGGTGAAGATCAACCGGGCCTGCCGCGACGATTCGATTCTGAAGAATCCCGAAATCGTGAAGGCGTTCGAATACGCCAAATCGAACGGGGTGAGCGTGCACCTGATGGGACTGGTTTCGGACGGCGGAGTGCACTCGTCGCTGGATCATCTGCTCAAATTGACGGACATCGCCGATAAATACGGCATCGAACGTACCTACGTGCATTGCTTTATGGACGGCCGCGATACCGATCCGTACAGCGGCAAGGGATTCATCGAACGGCTGGAAAAGCACATGCGGGAACGATCGACGGGCGTCGTGGCCTCGATCGTAGGCCGTTATTACGCGATGGACCGCGACAAGCGTTGGGAGCGTGTGAAGGTGGCCTACGACCTGTTGGTCGAGGGCAAGGGCGAACATTCGTCCGATATGGCGCTGGCGATGCAGAAGTCGTACGACGAAGGGGTGACCGACGAGTTCGTGAAGCCCGTCGTGCGGATCGACGAGGACGGCAATCCGATCGGTATGATCCGGCCGAACGACGTGGTGATCTTCTTCAACTACCGGAACGACCGGGCCAAGGAGCTGACCATCGTACTCACACAGGAGGATATGCCGCAGCAGGGCATGCACACGCTGCCGCTCTACTATTGCTGTATGACGCCCTATGACGCCAAGTTCGAGGGGCTGCATATCCTGTTCGACAAGGAGAACGTGGCCGACACGATCGGCGAGTATGTCGCCCGGCAGGGGCTTTCGCAGCTCCGTATCGCCGAAACGGAGAAATACGCTCATGTGACCTTCTTCCTGAACGGAGGCCGCGAGGAGGAGTTCGAGGGCGAGGACCGCATTCTGGTCGCTTCTCCGAAGGTGGCGACTTACGACCTTCAGCCCGAGATGAGCGCTTACGAGGTGGCCGACAAGCTGGTCGGGGCACTCGACAGGCAGAAATACGATTTCATCTGCCTGAATTTCGCCAACGGCGATATGGTGGGGCATACGGGAGTTTATGAGGCGATCGAGAAAGCGGTGAAGGCTGTCGATGCGTGTGTGGCCAAAGTCGTCGAGGCGGCCCGTCGCAATGGGTACGAGGTCGTGCAGATCGCCGATCACGGCAACGCCGATAATGCGGTCAATGCCGACGGCACGCCCAATACGGCTCATTCGCTCAATCCGGTGCCGATCGTCGTGGTTTCCGACCGCGTGAAAACGGTCCGCGACGGTATCTTGGCCGACGTAGCCCCTACGGTCCTCGACCTGATGGGGCTCGAAAAGCCCGAAGCCATGACAGGACATTCGCTGGTGAAATTTAAGTAGGGGAACTCTTATAGATGATATAGAGCGGATTCTATATTGATTTTGATTTGCACTGAAAAACAGATGTTTTTCAGTGCAAATCTTTTTTAGAGGATTCGGGAGGATTTATTCCCGAATATTTTGTATTTTTCATAAATGATGTTATATTCGTGAAGGGTATTTTTTTGAATTTTAATTTAATGCCTATGAAAAAGTTTATCTGTTGCGTTGCGGCGCTTTCGGCATTGATCTTTTCGAGCGGTTGTGGCGACGACGAGAAGCAGGTCGAACCGGTCGATGAATATTGGATCGAATGGAAAAATGAGAGCGATTATCGAATCGATTTCTTTTATGTAGAAGGAGGGTATCGGTGGCATGACGGGATTAATCGTGGAAAGTATGTTTCCGTGCGGGTGTCCGGCTCACCGGAAGGTTTGTCGGACTATATTGAGGACCGAAAGATGGGGCTGTGGTATGAGCAGTTTGTCGTCGATGGCGAAACGTATGCATATATGGAAAACTACGACCCGTCGGGGTCGGGTAATTCCGCTGTGCCAAAGGGTTTGCAGGACGTGCAGCGCTATACTTTGGTAAATAAGGAGAAAAACGGTAGTCTGGCTTTGGTTTGGGTTTATACTTTCACCAATGCCGATTACGAGGCGGCGAAAGCCCGGGGTGCGGTGCATATTACGCTTGGGGAAATTTAATTTTTAGGAATATCAGGCATTTGATTCTTCCCGGAAGTCGGATTCGATTTCCGGGAATTTTCTTAAAAGATTCAAGAAACGAAGTTGTATTTTCGAATATTATCTATTACTTTTATAATGAAGTCAAATCAGCCTGAATTTAAATTATGAGAAAGATTCTTTATTTGTGGATGATTTGCGTCGTGCTGTGCTCTCTTGTAAGTTGCAATGACAGCGACGATAAAACCTATTCGTCCTATGTCAGCCGGTTCGTGTGGGAGAATAGGTGCAATCATAGGATCGAATATTTCTATGTAGAGGGGTGCATCACGAGATCCCAGGGAATAAAGTATGGAGAGCGGGCTGTAAAAGAATTGGAAGGACCTTCGCCCGTGGATTTGCAGACTTTTCTCGACGGAAGAGAAACTCATGTTATCTACGATTCTTTTACAGAAGGAGTTATAATTTACTGTTATATGGAAAATTATTATCCGTCGGGACTCGGAGAAGTTGCGGTTCCGAAAAGTTTGCAGGATCCCGATCGTTATGTTTACAAGGCTTATGAAGAGGGGGATAAATACGTCGTGGAATGGACTTATACATTTACCGATGCGGATTACGAGGCTGCCAGGGCTCGCGGACCGGTGCGCATCGGAATTGTTTGATTCATAACAGAAAAATCGAAGAAAACCCCGGACTGAACTTAAGTTCAGTCCGGGGTTTTCTCATTCGGTCGCTTCGGCGGCGTCTTACTATCGCTGTTCGGCCAAAAAGGTTTCGATATTCCGTTCGATGCAGCCGACCAATGTTTCGAGTGCTTCGACCGGGGCCCAGGCCGTGTGGGGCGAGAGCAGCAACCGGTCGGGGTCTGTTACACGCAGCAGGGGGTTGTCCGGCGACATCGGCTCGCGCGAGAAGACATCGATTCCGGCACCGGCCAGCCGCTTGTTGTCGAGCGCATCGGCGAGGGCCTGCTCATCGACGATGCCACCTCGGGCTACGTTGATCAATAGGGCCGAAGGTTTCATCAGGGCCAATTCCCGGGCTCCGACGAGGCCGCGCGTGCGGTCGTTCAAGGGAGCGTGGATCGACACGATGTCCGACCAGCGGAGCAGTTCGTCGAGCGGCATGGCGGGGTAGGGTTCCTGCCGTTCGACACCCGAAGTCGAAGTATAGGCGATCTGGCAGCCGAGGGCTGCGGCGACTTCGGCGACCTTGTGCCCGATGGCTCCCAGGCCGATGATACCCCAGCGTTTGCCGTAGAGCTGGTGGAGCGGCCGTCCGAAATGGAACGGAGCGTCGGATGCGGCGTATTCGCCGCTCTTGACGTAGCGGTCGTAGTAGATGCTCTGCCGCAGCAGGGCGATGGCGGCACCGATCGTCGTTTCCGTCACCGCATGGGTGGAGTAGCCGACAGCGTTGCGGACCTCAATCCCGCGTTCGGCGGCGGCTTCCAGATCGACGTTGTTCATACCGGTAGCGGCGATGCAGATCAGTTTGAGCTGCGGCAGCACCTTGATAGCTTCGGCCCGCAGGGGGACCTTGTTGGTGATGACGATGTCTGCGTCGATACAACGCTCGGCTATTTCACCGGGCGTCGTTTTTTCGTAGCCGGTATAATTTCCCAGTTGCTTGATGCGGGAGAGGTCGATTCCTCCCAGGCTGTACTCATCTAAAAATACGATATTCATAGTTGCGGTTTTATTTCGGGTCTTGTTTCGGTATGTGCATCCGCCGAAGCAGGGGCCTCGCCGAATAAGACCATCATTTTTTGTACCATTGTCTGCGGATCCGTGGTGGTACCGGGTACGGGAAACGGAGGTGTTTCCGCAGTTTCCGGTACGGATCGGGATTGCCGGGGCCTCGACGGAACAGTCGTAGGTTCCGCGTCGCAGCCGGCGGGCTTGTCTCCGGACCGGACACGGGCGATCTCGTTTGCGGACTGTATCGTCCATCTGTCGTGACCGGCGGATTACGGAGCTGCCTCGGCTATGCTTGTTCGCATCGTTCGCCGCTGTTTTGCAAAGATACGAATAAGCCGAGCGCAAAAGCAATTTTTATTTGCATTTTGCCGAGGCGGAGTATCTAAGACGAAGTCAAAGATACGAAAAGATGGACACTAAGCCAAACTTGGTTGAGTTTGTCCGATTCATATCTTAAAAACAAAGATACTAAAAGCCGAGAGAAAACGGGAATTGTTCCCGTTTTCCGAGGCGCAGCCTATTTAACCGAGGCTATGTCAAAGATAATAATATTTCGAAAAACGGATCTAACCGCTTCTGGATGGTCATAAATCCGTTCCGACAGCCGTTTGAGCGGTTTTCTTGTACGCGGGACGGCTGTTGCGGTCCGCTTACAGCTCTCCGATCACTCCCCGGACGACTACCGAGGCGCAGCCTATGCCGAAGAGGGCGGGCAGGTAGGAGATCGTGCCCGTGTTGGATTTCTTGTTCTGTTCTTCGCAGAGGATCGTCGCGCCTTCGCGTACCGGTTCGGCGGAGAATACGGCTTTGAAGCCGCTGCGTACTCCGGCTTTGTGAAGCCGTTTGCGCAGCATGTGGGCCAGCGGGCAGTGGTGGGTGCGGGAGATGTCCTCGATTTCGAGCCGCGTGGGGTCGGTTTTGGCTCCGGCGCCCATCGAGCTGACCAGGGGAATGCCGCGTTTCAGCGCCCCCAGGATCAGCGCCAGCTTGGGCGAGAGGGTGTCGATCGCATCGACCGCGTAGTCGAACCGTGCCGAGTCGAGCAACAGGTCGGTTTCTTCGTCCTTGATGTATTTATCGACTACGTGGAGTTCGAGTGTCGGGTTGATGTCCCGCAGCCGCTCGGCCAGCACCTCGGCTTTGGGCCGTCCGACGGTCGAGTGGAGGGCCACCAGCTGGCGGTTGATATTGGTCGGATTGACCGTGTCGGCATCGGCGACGGTCATGCGCCCCACGCCTGCCCGGACGATCATCTCGGCGGCATAGGCGCCCACGCCGCCCAATCCTACGACCAGCACGTGGGCCGCACGCAGTTTTTCGAGTTTTTCCGCTCCCAGCAGGAGCTCCGTTCTTTCGAGCCAGTTGTCAGTCATCGTTCGAATATCTCTCTGTAATTGCGGTATATCGCGCATTTCAACAGTTCAGGGTCGAGGTCTTTCGCTTGGGCGATCCGGCGGTAAATCTCCTCGATCGGCACGTCGCTTTCGTCCGTTTCGGCGAAGAGGTTTTCGACCGGCGTGCGCCGCAGGGCTTCGACCGTGCGGGGTGAGCGGAACGTCCGCTCCCCGAAGGAGAGGTAGTAACCCTTCTTTATGGCTTCGGCCGCCTGCTGGGACGATCCGATGAAGCCGTGGAAGATCACCGCCCGCAGTGCATGGGGAGCCAGTTCGCGCATGACCGCTTCGAAGGCCTTCACGCAGTGCAGCACGACCGGTTTGCCGAGCCGTTCGGCCCAGTCGAGCTGTTCGCGGAAAATCCGGAGCTGGGCCTCCCGGCCGACCGTGCCGGCATAGTCCAGGCCGATCTCGCCGACCAGATCGACTTCGCCGAACCGGGGGACGATCTCTTCGATTCGCCGTGTTTCCGCCTGCCAGGGATGAATCCCTGCGAAAGAGGGCTCCAAAGCCTTGCCGGTGGGACGGTGCGTGTGGATATCGACTATGCTGCATTTCATAATGCGGATCGCTCTAAAAAGACAAAGTTATGATTTTTCAGTCGATTAAAAAAAATCAGGCTGCTCTTTGCTGTTCGTATCGGAAAAAATCGTATCTTCGCACGCGATTTGGTGTGTTATTACGCTAACAAACATTGCCTGGAAATCTCAATGCAAAATAATTATCTGTAAAACAACCATTTATTAATCATGTCGAAAATCATTACATTACGCAAAGGTCTCGACATCAATCTTCAGGGTAAGGCCGTGGAGAAGCTGGTCAAATTGCCGCTCGCTCCCGAGTACGCCGTGTCGCCTCTCGATTTCGAGGGTGTGACGCCCAAGTTGCTGGTGAAAGCCGGCGACCGGGTCAAGGCGGGTACCCCGTTGTTCTTCAACAAGTACAACGAAAGGGTGGTTTTCACCTCGCCCGTCAGCGGTACGGTTTCGGCGATCAATCGCGGTGAGAAGCGTTGCATTCTCAACGTGACGGTTCAGGCCGATGCGACCCAGACGTACGAAGAGTTTGCCAAGCTGAACGTGCAAACCGCTTCCCGCGAAGAGATTATCGATCTTTTGCTCAAGTCCGGGCTTTGGCCCATGATTATCCAGCGGCCTTACGGTATCATCGCCGATCCGAGCGACACACCGAAGGCCGTTTTCGTTTCGACGTTCGATTCCGCACCGCTGGCTCCGGATTACAATTTCGTGCTGGCCGGTGAGAAGCGGAACCTCGAAACGGGTATCGAAGCGATGCGCAAGCTCACTTCGGGCAAGGTCCATCTGGGCGTGCGTGCCGGTGCGGAGGGCGAAATGGCATCTTTGAAAGGGGCCGAAATCCACACGTTTGCAGGCAAGCATCCGGTAGGTAATGTAGGCGTTCAGATTCATCACGTCGATCCGATCAACAAGGACGAGCGGGTGTGGACGGTGAATATTCAGGATCTGGCCATCATCGGCCGCCTGCTGAACGAAGGGCGCGTCGATAGAACCAAAGTCATCGCGGTCGCAGGCTCCGAGGTGAAAAATCCCCAGTACTATCGGCTTATCGATGGTGCTCCGGTGGCTTCGGTGCTCAAGGACAACCTGAAGCCCACGGCCCACAATCCCCGCATCATTTCGGGCAACGTGCTTACGGGACGCAAGACCCCGGCCGACGGTTTCATCGGTTTTTATGCAAACATGGTGACGGTAATTCCCGAAGGCAACCACTATGAATTGCTGGGTTGGGCGATGCCCCGTCTGAACAAGTTTTCGGTTTCCAGGGCCTATTTTTCATGGCTCTGCCCGAAGAAGGTTTACGACCTGGATACCAATCTCAACGGCGGCGAGCGCCCGTTCGTGGTGACGGGACTGTACGACAAGTACCTGCCGATGGACATCTATCCCACCTACCTGCTCAAGGCGATTCTTGCGGGCGACATCGACAAGATGGAGAACCTCGGCATCTACGAGGTCGTCGAGGAAGATTTCGCGCTCTGCGAATTTGTCGATCCCTCGAAGATCGAGATGCAGCAGATCATCCGGGACGGTATTAACTTAATGATCAAGGAGGCATAACGATGGGAGGTTTAAGAAAATTCGTAGATAAAATCAAGCCGACCTTCTCCGAAGGCGGCAAGCTTTCGTTCCTCGCATCGACTTTCGATGCGTTCGAAACGTTCCTTTTCGTGCCGAATACGACCACGAGCAGAGGAGCCCATATCCGCGATTGCAACGATATGAAGCGTACGATGATCGTGGTGGTCGTGGCGCTGATGCCGGCCTTGTTGTTCGGTATGTATAATACGGGCTACCAGGTGGGCATGACCGGCTGGGCAGCCTTTTGGTTCGGTTTCCTCAAGGTGCTGCCGATGATCGTGGTTTCCTATGTGGTCGGTCTGGGCATCGAGTTCTTTTTCGCCCAAAAGCGCGGACACGAAGTCAATGAAGGTTTCCTCGTGTCGGGTCTGCTGATCCCGATGATTATGCCGGTCGGTACGCCGCTCTGGATGATCGCGCTGGGTACGGCTTTCGCCGTCATCTTCGGCAAGGAGGTCTTCGGCGGTACGGGTATGAATGTCTTCAATCCCGCGCTGGTGGCGCGTGCATTCGTGTTTTTCGCCTACACGCCCTTTATTTCGGGTGAGAAGGTCTGGTTCGCCGACGACGCTGTTTCGGGTGCTACGGCCCTCGAACAACTCGCTACGAGTGGTACGATGAGTTATTCGACGGCGGACGCTTTCCTGGGATTCATTCCCGGCTGCGTGGGCGAAACCTCGACGCTGGCGATTCTGATCGGCGCAGCGATTCTGCTCTTTACGGGCGTCGCTTCGTGGCGCACGATGTCGTTCGTCTTTATCGGCGGCCTGGCAATGGGATACTTTTTCCAGGCACTCGGCGTGACGACCTACCCCGCTTGGGAGCATCTGATCGTCGGCGGTTTCGCTTTCGGCGCCGTGTTCATGGCCACCGATCCCGTCACGTCGGCCCAGACCCGTACGGGCCAATATATCGTCGGGTTCCTCACCGGTGCGCTCGCCGTGTTGATCCGTGTGGTCAATCCGGCCTATCCCGAAGGTATGATGCTTGCGATCCTCTTCATGAACGCATTGGCTCCGCTGGTGGACTACTGCGTGGTCGAGTCCAGCATCTCGCGCCGGAAGAAACGTGTTAAATTGGTAAAATAGGGGAGATATGGCAAAGAAAAAATTCGTATGCAGCATTTGCGGACATGTCCACGAAGGTAACTCCGCACCCGATACCTGCCCCGTCTGCCAGGCTTCCTCGTCGGCATTTACGGAGGATCGGTCCGGCCGGAAAAAGGGCTGGATGCACAATCCCAACAGCAACACTTATATCATCGTCTATTCTACGGTCATGGTCGTTATCGTGGCGACTCTGCTGGCCGTGGCTTCGCTCTCGTTGCAAAAGCGTCAGGCGGAGAACGAGTTGCAGGAGAAGAAGAGCAATATTCTCCAGTCGCTCGGGTACAGCCCCGACGAAAATCCGCAGGAGTTCGACCGGGCGCTGGCCGATTTCGACAACCAGGTCAAATCCTTCGTCCTCGATGCCGACGGCGTGAAAACCGAAACTCCCTCCAAGGAGGTCTTCGCGATGCTCGCCACCAACCAGAATATCCGCGATAATTACGATGCCAAGCGTCTTATTCTGTTTCAGACCGAAGACGGTCGCGTCGTCATTCCGCTGATCGGTATGGGTCTTTGGGGCGATATCTGGGGGTATGTGGCGCTCGAAAAGGATATGGATACCGTGTCGGGTATCGTCATGGCCCACAAGGGCGAAACCCCGGGCCTCGGTGCCGAGATCGCCACGCCTAAGTTTCAGGCGCATTTCGCCGGCAAGAAGCTGTTCAAGAACGGAGAGTTCGTATCGGTCAGCCTGCGCAAGGGCGGTGCGAAAGATCCCGAGCACGAGGTAGATGGTATTTCGGGCGGTACGAAAACCTCGGACGGCGTGACGGCCATGCTCCGCGATTGCCTGTCGGCTTACCTGCCTTACTTCGAAAGTCAGCATCAGGCCGCAGCACAGTCGGTACCCGTTGCCGCGAACGAGGCTGCAAGTTCGGAAGTGTCTAACCAGCAAAACGTAAACGAGAGCCATGAGTAATGAAAAGGAGTCGATCTTCTCGGCTAAGAATTTGAAATACCTGACCAGTCCGTTCTCTGCGAACAATCCCGTCATCGTGCAGATCCTGGGTATCTGCTCGGCCCTGGCGGTAACCGTGCAGATGAAGCCGGCGATCGTAATGGCCCTCTCGGTGGCCGTCGTGACCGGTTTTTCGAGTATGGTGATGTCCTGCCTGCGCAAGGGCGTGCCTTCGCGTATCCGTATTATCGTTCAGCTGGTCGTGATCGCCGCGCTGGTGATTCTCGTGGACCAGATACTGAAGGCATACGTCTATGAAGTGTCCAAACAGCTCTCCGTATATGTCGGTCTGATTATCACCAACTGTATCGTGATGGGTCGTGTGGAGGCATTCGCTTTGGGCAACAAGCCCTGGCCCGCATTCCTCGACGGTATCGGCAACGGTCTGGGCTACGGTATGATTTTGGTGATCGTGGCCTTCTTCCGCGAACTGTTCGGTTCGGGAACGCTGCTCGGCTACCAGATCGTTCCCGAAAGCTGGTACATCGCCAACGGCGGCGGCTATTCCAACAACGGTCTGATGCTCTTCCCGCCGATGGCGCTGATCATCGTGGGGTGCATCATCTGGGTACATCGTTCTCACAATAAGGATTTACAGGAAAAATAGGAGGGTAACGTATGGAATCATTGAATATCTTTATTCGGTCGATCTTTATCGACAACATGGTCTTCGCCTTCTTCTTCGGCATGTGTTCCTACATCGCCGTATCGAAGAGCGTCAAGACGGCCCTCGGCCTGGGTCTGGCCGTTACGTTCGTGATGGTGATGACCGTGCCTCTGAACTACCTTTTGTACGAATACGTCCTCAAAGCCGATGTATTGGTCCCGGGTGTCGATTTGAGCTTTTTGACTTTCATCGTCTTTATCGCCACGATCGCCGCTTTCGTGCAGCTCGTGGAGATGGCCGTCGAGAAATTCTCGCCGACGCTTTATAATCAGTTGGGTATCTTCCTGCCGCTGATCGCCGTGAACTGTGCCATCATGGGCGGTTCGCTCTTCATGCAGCAAAAGGTCGATGCCCTGGAAATCACCTCGCTCTGGCAGTCGATCGTCTATGGTCTGGGCTCCGGTCTGGGCTGGTGGCTGGCGATTGTGATGATGGCCGCCATTCGTGAGAAGACGACCTACTCGCAGATTCCCGCTGCACTCCGGGGACCCGGTATCGCATTCATCATCACGGGTTTGATGGGTATCGCGTTCATGATCTTCTCGGGTATCAAGTTGTAATCCTTTAAAAGAGATAAAAAGATGACGTTAACAATTATCATAGCGATCGTTGCCTTTCTGGTGATAACCCTGATTCTCGTGGGGTTGCTTCTCTTTGCGAAGGCGAAACTGACCACCTCGGGCGATGTCACCATCGACATCAACGGCGGGGAGAAAGTGCTCATCGCCGAGAGCGGCGGCACGCTGCTTTCGACGCTGGCCAACAACAACGTGTTCCTGCCGTCGGCATGTGGCGGCGGCGGTTCGTGCGGCATGTGCAAATGTCAGGTGCTGGAGGGCGGCGGCGAATTGCTGCCGACCGAAACGGGCTTTATCAACCGTAAGATGGCCAAGGAGCATTGGCGCTTGGGCTGTCAGGTGAAAGTCAAGGAAAATCTCAAGATCCACGTGCCGGAGTCGGTGCTGGGCGTCAAGAAGTGGGAGTGCGAGGTGATCTCGAACCGCAATATCTCGACCTTCCTCAAGGAGTTCGTGGTGAAATTGCCCGAAGGCGAGAACCTCAAGTTCCGCAGCGGCGGCTATATCCAGATCGACATTCCGAAGTACGATGCCATCAAATTCTCCGACATGGACATCGAAGAGCCTTACCGCGAGGATTGGGACAAGATGAAGATGTGGGATCTGGTGACCAAGAATCCCGAACCTACGTTCCGGGCCTATTCGATGGCCAACCATCCGGCCGAGGGCAATATTATCATGCTCAACATCCGTATCGCCACGCCTCCGTTCGACCGGGCTACGGGTACCTTCGCCAAGGTGAATCCCGGTATCTGCTCGTCGTACATCTTCTCCCGCAAGCCGGGCGACAAGGTGACGATTTCGGGTCCTTACGGCGAGTTCTTCCTGCCTGACAACCTGCCCGCGACGCAGGAGCTGGTATTCATCGGCGGCGGTGCAGGTATGGCACCGATGCGCAGCCACATCATGCACCTGTTCAAGACCGAGAAGACTTCGCGTCCCGTATCGTTCTGGTACGGCGCCCGCGCGCTCAAGGAGGTGCCGTATATGGATGAGTTCCTCGAAATCCAGCGGGAGTTCCCGAATTTCAAGTTCCATCTGGCGCTCGACCGTCCGGATCCCCAGGCGGATGCCGCCGGAGTGAAATATACGCCCGGATTCGTGCACAACGTGCTGTATGAGAATTACCTGAAGAACCATCAGGCTCCCGAGGACAATATTTACCTCATGTGCGGTCCTCCGATGATGATTTCGTCGGTGGTGAAGATGCTCGACAGCCTGGGCGTGCCCTCCGAGAATATTCTTTACGATAATTTCGGCAGCTGATAGAGGTCTATATTCTGATGTAAAAAGAGGTTACGGTGTAAACCGTAACCTCTTTTTTGTCGGTAGAAGCTGCTTGACAAGGGTATGGATCGGAAAATTCCCGGCCAATTCAGGGATTCTTGTCCTGCAGGTTGTAAAGAGTCCTGTTAATTTCCCGAAGGCTTCTCTGCGGTCATTCGGAAATCGACGGGAATGACGAGACTGACCTTTACGGCGTCACCTTTTTCGTCGCGGCCCGGTGTCCATTTCGGCGAGGATTCCAGTATCCGGGTCACTTCATCGCTGAAGCATTTATCCGGGGACTGCAAAATCTTTATGTCGCCGACGCTGCCGGCTTGATCGACAGTGAATTGTGCTACGACTTTCCCGCCGAGATTATTTTTGAAAGCCTCCGCCGGATAACGGATCTGACTGTTTACCCAGTTGTGGAAAGCCTTCATATCTCCGCTCTGGAATGAGGGCATCTGCTCTGTCTGTTCGAGTGCGAGCGTGGCATTGCAGACGGCGATCTGGGAGTAAGCGGTTTCATCCCGTATTTGGACTTTCGAAGCTTTCCCTGTCGGCGGCCTTTCCGGGAAGATAGGCGGCGTATTTCTCGCGCATTTCGGGCGTGAGATTCTCTGTTCCTACGATGCTATAGGTACCACTGGGAAGTGTAAGAGAGCGCAGGCCGGTGACGGGATCCGTCTTGAAATCGGTGACTTCCCCATCGACTACGAGCAGTAGGTCGTAGTCTTCGTTTTCCGGGGAGGCGGTTTTTTCGGCGGTTTCCGCTGGCGGGTCGGTCGGGGTGTAAGCTGACGGCAATTTGTCCTGGATGCGGATTTCTGTCGCTTTGGAGGTGAATCCGAAAGCTGCCAGCAGGCCGGTGACGATGGGGAGCATTGCGATCAGGCGGAGCAGAGCGTATCTGCTCTTCATAGGCGTTGTCATCATTTGGATTCGTTTTTTTGTTAATGAATTGGTTAATGAATTGGACAGACCGTCGGCTACGTCCGGACTGTAACCGAACTGCTGCGTGAAGATGGTTTTCAGATAATTTCCTGTGTCGTGCCCCTCGGCGAGTACGTCGCGGTCGGCTTCGAACTCTTCCACTTCGGTAAGTGCGCGTGCTGCGAGCCACGCGAAAGGATTCCACCACAGCAGGGCTTTCAGGCTCTCCATAACGATCCGTTCGAGCGAATGGCGGTGGATGACGTGACTCTTTTCGTGGGCGAAGATCGCCGCAATGTCTTTTTCTGCGACGGAGCGGCTGATATAAATCGTGCGGAAGAAGGAGAACGATGCGATTTGAGCAGTAGGGCGTACCAATACGATACGTCCGATTCGTTCCTGTGTACTGTGTCGTCGCAGGCGTCGGATCAGAAGCGCTTGCCGGAACATGGAAGAGAGTAGAAGAAGTACTCCGCAACCGTACACGATCCATATCGCTGCCTCGTAATCGAACGCGGCGGCGGAAACGGAGGGGGCGGTGAAGGTGGTTTTGGCGGGAGTGCCTGCGGTGGCGTAAATCACCTTGCCCGGCCAGACCGGAATTCGGAGCAAGGGAATGAGAGCCGCCGCGAGGAGCGACCCCGTGAGGCAGAGCCGTGCTGCGAGGTACCCCGTGCAATTGCGCAGAAACAGCAGGTATGCGCCGTACAGTATGCCGCTGCAAACGACTGTTTCGAGGATGTATCGGACGATCTCTTTCATGACTTGTCGGTTTTATGTCGGGCTTGCCGGATGATGGCGAGGATTTGTTCGGTTTCTTGTATCGAAAGGTCTTCTCGCCGGGAGAAGAAAGAAACCATTTGGGCCAACGACCCGTCGAAGTAGGAGTTCAATATCGAAGAAACAACCGTCTTGGCGTACTCTTCTTTGGGAACGAGCGGGTAGTATTCGTAACTTTTGCCCCGTTCCGTACGTCCGACGTAGCCTTTGTTCTCGAGTATTTTGACGAAAGTGGCGATGGTCGTATATTTCGGTTTGGGCTCCTGCATTGCGGCGATGAGATCATTGATGGAACCTGCGCCCAGTTGCCAGAGGATCTGCATGACCTCTTCTTCGCCGCGTGTCAGTTTTTTGAGGGTGGTATTGTCTGTTTTCATTGTGTTTTTATTGGTTTACTACAAATTTAGTACTAAAATTTTAGATGTGCAAATAAATCTACTAAAAAATTAGATGAAAAGGTTGTTTTGTTCGGAAGCGATATTTTAATTTGCCCGTGCCTTGTACGATTTTACGTAGGTTGCGCCTCGGAAAACTGTAAACAAGTTCCCGTTTTCTCTCGGTTTTCACTATCTTTGCAGAAGATAGGAGGCGGTTCGGCAATCTTTGCGTGCAAGCCCGCACGATTGCACTCACCTTTCACTATCTTTGCCGTATGAAAAATATCGTATTTGATCTGGGAGGTGTGGTTTTCGGGCGCGATCCACGTAAGTGGGAGCCGGAATTTATGGAGTTCTTCGCGTTCATCCATGCGGAGAAAATGCCGGAATTTTGGGTGGATTACGACCGGGGCACCCTTACGCTCGATGAGGTCGTCCGTATATTGAGCCGGGAAAAGGCGTGCGATGAGCGGGTCACGGCCCGTTTTATTCGGGATGCGATCGACCGGCAGGAGGAGATCGTCGAAACCCGTGCGTTGGTCGGCGACCTGAAACGGGTCGGTTATAAGTTATATGTGCTGTCGAACATGTCGCGGGAGTTCATCGACTTCCTGCGCAAGATGCCGGTTTACCGCTGTTTCGACGGGGAGGTCATCTCCTGCGAAGAGCAGGTCGTGAAGCCCGAGCCGGAGATCTACCGTCGTCTGCTCGATCGTTATTCGCTCGATCCGGCCGAAACCCTTTTTATCGACGACCGTCCGGTGAATCTCGAAGCCGCCCGTACATTCGGTATTTCGACTTTTCTGTTCCGTCACCGCGAAGCGCAGCGGAGCTGCGATGAGTTGCGGAAAATGCTGTTGTGAAACGGGCGCTCCCGGCTCGGAGCCGAAATCATAAATTTTCGTTTATGAAGGCGTTGTGGATAAAAATTGTCCTATTGGCCGTCGCACTACCGGGCGTTTGGGGAAATGTTGCGGCGCAGGTAACCATCTCTGCCGATTTCGATACGGGCAGCATCGGGTCGGTCCGCCGGATCGATTCGGTGCGGATGCTTCATGCCGCGAAAAATTCGCTGGAGGTGATGAGCTTCGGAATACGGTCGCGCATTGACCCCCTCAATCCCGTCGATACGGCCCTTCTGCCCAGCAGCCGCTGGTTCCATTTTCGCCTGGAAGGGGTGAAGGGAAAGCTGATGTTTCTGCATATTCCCAATACCGAGATGGTGCGGCCGTTTTATTCGTACGACGGGGAGGAATACCTACGCTTCGATGCAGGCGAATGTTCGCTGCCGCAGACGGTCTATAAATATTTCCTGCACGACACGGTTTATGTCGCTTATTTCCTGCCTTACAGTCATGCCCGACATAAAGCCAAAGCCGACGAGTGGGCATGTTCGCCTTTCGTGCGACGTCAGCGGATCGGCCGGAGCGGAGAAGGACGTCCGATCGAAATGCTGATCCTCACGGATGCCACTGTTCCGGACAGCCTCAAGCGCCGGGTGTGGATTCACTCCCGTGTGCATACCAGCGAAGCACCTGCTGCATGGTATCTCGAGGCAATGATCGACGAACTGCTTTCCGATGCGCCTCTTTCGCGGGAGATTTTGCGCCGCACGGTTTTCTACGTGGTTCCCGAGACCAATCCTGACGGTGTTCGGGGCGGTTATTCCCGTTCCACGGCGCAAGGTGTCAATCTTGAAATCAACTGGGATCGGCCCGACTCCCTGACACAGCCTGAAGTGAGGGTCCTGAAACGCACGATCGACAGCCTTTCGACAGAGCGTCCTTTCGACGTAGCGTTGAATCTTCACTCCCAGAGTGCGCCGTTCGTGACGTACTGGATTCATACGGCGAAATCGACCTCTGCAAAAATGTATCGACGCAAGATGCTGCTGTCGGCCCTGACGGTCGCCCATACGCCGTATTACCGTCCCATCGACCAGCGTTTTTCGGAAGCTGCTCCCCGGTATGCCGAGGGTTGGTTCTGGCAGCGCTTCGGCGAGAGAACGCTGGCCGTGACGTTCGAAACGCCCTATACTTATTATAATAACGATCCGGCAGGGGAATGGGTTTCCCGGGAGAGTTTGGCTGAATTGGCACATGCGTCGCTGTTGGCCTTGAGCGACCTGCTCGATTTGGGCGGCAGCGAGCGACGGCAGGCTGATTCGGAGCGGATGAAGGCGCGGGGCAAATGGTTGCGCCGCACGGCGAAGGACCGTCAGTTTTTCGGCGGTTCCTATCTGGTCGCGGAGCGGAAAGGGGCCTCCGTATCGTTCGTTTTTCCCGATGTGGCCGAAGGTCGGTATGAAGTGTTCAAGTGGATTCCCGGACCGCTGGATAAGAAATTCGCACGCGAGGAAAACCGGTGGCAGCCGATCGGCGAGGTCGTGCAGGAGCAGGCGGGGCGGCTCGTGTGGCGTTACCAGGCTGCGGCTCCGGGCGATGTGCTGGATGTGATTTTGCTCGTACCTAAATCGGAGCGATAGGGTGAAGTACAAGGGGACAAAAATTGTAAAGTTGTGTCTTCTGCGCTTATTTTTGTGTTCGAAGTGGGAATTTTTTGAACGGCTCGCTGCAATTGGAATTTTTGACTTGTCAGGCTTTCACTTGGTGAAAAGAAAGTCAGGCAACTCTTCAAGAGTTGCCTGACTGTGGGGTTTCTTCATCGTTTGTAGCGAGAGAGAGACTTGAACTCTCGACCTCATGATTATGAATCATGCGCTCTAACCAGCTGAGCTATCTCGCCATAGCTTTCCGTTTCAAAGCGAGTGCAAATATAAACCAAAAAGTTGAACGGACCAAATCTTTCTCCGAAAAATATGTCCTGAAAATGCATGTTGAATCGTATGGCATTGATTTTGACGGGTAAAGGGAAGTAAAATGAGAATCGTATATGGTGCAAGCGAAGACTTCCGACTTTCAACCTCTGCCGCTCAAGATACTCAATGTCTTGTCCCTCCTGGCCGGAGCATCTCTGCTCGTGGCCGTTTCGTGGGAGATTCTCCTGGGGGACCCGCGGCATTATTCGACTGACTACCTGCTGTTGCAAGGGATCGTCTGTGTTGTTTTTCTGGCCGATTTCTTTGCCCGGATGTGGATGGCTGACCACAGTTGGCGTTTTTTCTTTCGCAATCTCTATTTCTTTCTTCTTTCCGTTCCCTATTTGAATATCGTCGATTGGATGGGGATCGAACTTTCGCATGCGGAAGCGATGCTGATGGGACTCGTACCTCTTTTGCGGGCTTTGCTGGGGCTGTATGTGCTTTTCACCTGGATCATCAATAATCGGGTTACGCGATTGCTGACCTCCTACGTCTTGTCGATGTTGGTGTTCACCTATTTCGCCGCTTTGATTTTTTATGATTACGAGATCGAAGTCAATCCTGCGTTGCACGATTTCGGCGATGCGATCTGGTGGGCCAGTATGAACCTTACGACTGTCGGTGCCGATATCTTTGCCGTGACGGCCGTCGGTAAGATATTGACGGTGTTGCTCCCTACGTTGGGAATGATGATGTTCCCGATTTTCACGGTGTATGTCACTCAGATTTATACGCGCAACAGAAAGTCCGACTCTTGATCGGAGTCGGACTTTGCGCATGGGATCCGCTTTCGGACGGATTATTTTTTTTGTTCCCGGAGCAGGTCCCGAATCTCCGTAAGCAACAACTCCTCCTTGGACGGTTCCGGCACCGGTGCCGGCGCGGCTTCCTGTTTTTTCTTCATCAGCTTGTTCATCATCTTGACCATCAGAAAGACGCAGAAGGCCAGGATAGCGAAATCCACGCACTGTTGGATGAATGCGCCGTAATTCCACCAGATCGGTTCCGCAGGAACACTCTCCGCCGTACCCGACCCGATTGCGTCGGTCACTACGTGTGTCGCTTTCGAGGAGAGGTCGCGCACCTTGCTGATGTCGAGCCGCAGCGACGAGAAGTCCGTATTGCCGATGAGGGCGCCGATGGGCGGCATCAGGATGTCGTTGACTAGCGATGAAACGATTTTTCCGAACGCACCGCCGATGATTACGCCGACAGCCATGTCCATTACGTTGCCCTTGAGGGCAAATTCCCGAAATTCTTTGAAAAAAGACATATACGTTGATTTTTAAGGTTAATTGTGGCAAATGCAATACGATAATATACAAAGATACGAATAAGCCGAGTGCAAAAGCAAATTTTATTTGCATTTTGCCGAGGCGAAGAAATCAAAGATACTATTTATTTGCAAAAAGAAAAACCGGTCCCGTTGATTTTTCGGGACCGGTCGGATGATATTTCCGGAAAGGAGCTATTCTTCCACTTCCACCAGGATGGCATCGGTTGCGACGTTGTCGCCTTCCTGTACGAGAATCTGCTTGATCGTACCCGCCACGTCGCTGGTGATCGAGTTTTCCATCTTCATCGCTTCGAGGATAACCACTTCCTGTCCGGCTTTTACCTTGTCGCCGACCTTCACCTTCAGGGCGATGATCTTGCCCGGCAGGGGAGCGGTCACCTTGTGGCCCGTGATGGCTTTGGCTTCGACCTTGTGTTCGCTCCGGGCGGCAGTTTTCGGAGTGTCTTTGGCTGCCGTCGCTTCGTAGGCTTTCTTCTTCTGGTCGGTGAGGAATGTCTTGGCAACCATCGGGAAGAGCTCGAGCAGAAGCACCTCTTTTTCATTGGCAGCGAGCTTTACGCCTCCTGCTTCGGGCAGTTCGGGATTGGGCTGCATCTGGTATTTCGACGTATCGTAGGGAATCTCTTCGCGTACACCGCAGATCTTGAACCGGAATTCGGGGTCGATCTTCACCGGCGTTTCACCGTATTCGCCCTTTACGAGAGCAACGAATTGCGAACTCTTGGTCGTGTACATCGGCCGTCCGGCCTTTTCGTCCAATGCGCAGCTTACGGCCTGGGCACCCACGATCTGCGAGGTAGGGGTCACCAGCGGCGGCAGACCTGCGGCCAGACGTACAGTCGGGATCAACTCCATGGCGCGGGGCAGAATCTCCTCGGCCTTGAGCTGCTGGAGCTGTGCCACCATGTTGGAGTACATGCCGCCCGGGATTTCGGCCTTCTTGACCAGTTCGTTCGGTGCCGGGAATCCGAAATGGGCCTCGATCTTGTGGCAGGCGTCGAGCAGCGTCTCTTCGTCGTCCGCCTGCGCTGCTTTGATCGCACGGTCGAATTCGGCGTCGATCTCCTTCGGAAGTTCGTCGGTGAGCGGATTGAAAGGCTTCGGCATAGGCTTCTCTTTGCCGAAGACCGAAATTTCGAGCTCTTTGCGGATCTCCTTGAGCTGGGTGTTGATCTTGGCAACGGCTTCCATGTTGACACCCGTGTCGATCCCCAGTTTCTTGCAGAAGACGTAGATCAACTCGATAGCCGGCGCTCCCGTACCGCCGCTGAAGTACCAGCAGTTGGTATCGACGATATCGACTCCTGCGACGATCGCCGCCAGCACCGATGCCAGACCGTAGCCCGGGGTGCAGTGGGTGTGGAAATCGATGGGGACATTCAGATTCTGCTTGAAGAGTTTCACCAGTTTGCTCACGCGGTGGGGCGGGATCAGACCCGACATATCCTTGATCGTGATCATATCGGCTCCCAGCGCCTCCATTTGCTTGGCTTTCGAGAGGAAGTATTCGTCCGTAAATACCGGCTTCGGGTTCTTCTTGCCCATCAATTTGCCGAAGAACCCGATTTCCGGATATTTCGGATCTACCGTATAGCACACAGCACAATCGGCGATACCGCCGTATTGCTTCACGTATTTTACGGTCGATTTGACGTTGTTCACGTCGTTCAGGGCATCGAAGATACGCATGATGCCCAAGCCGCTCTGAATCGAATTACGGCAGAAGCCGTCGATGATCTCGTCCGTATAGGGGGCGTAACCGAAGAGGTTGCGGCCGCGCGAAAGGGCCGTGAGCTTCGATACGTTTCCGATTGCCTTGTGAATGGTTTCCAGGCGGGTCCAGGGATTTTCATTCAGGTAGCGCATTACCGAGTCGGGCACTGCGCCGCCCCAAACTTCCATGGCGTAAAAGTTCGCATCCTTGTAGAAAGGAAGGCAGCGGTCGATTTGGGCCTGGTTCATTCGTGTAGCGAAAGACGACTGTTGGCCGTCACGCAACGTAAGATCTCTGATTTTTAATGATTTGGCCATTGTATTGAATTTTTAATGGTTATTTCCCTTCCTTTGGGCTCGCTCCGTTTTTCTTCGGAGAAGGGCCGTATTGTTATTCGAATAACAAATATAGTGAACAAATTTGAATTTCCAAATTTTGTGCAAAAATTTTTAATAAATAATTTCTGCCCCGGTGATCGTTTCGAACGAAGCGGAAAAAGGCGTCGAATGGATTTTTTTAATCGTTGTGAAACAATAGGTTACGGCGTGTTGCCGTGAGTCGGTTCCGTACATCGGATTTGCCTCTGTGTCTGACCGGGTTTTCGGGGGATGCGGGATCGTGGGAATTCGTGTCGCTGGTTCTGAAAGAGATGTCGAACCTGATGTCGGAACAGATTTTTCGAATTTCGTATCCGTGATTCCGGATCGTGTCGCTGTCTTTTATTTTGTTTTAGATACTCCGCCTCGGCAAAATGCAAATAAAATTTGCTTTTGCACTCGGCTTATTCGTAATCTTTGACTTCGTCTTAGATACTTCGCCTCGGCAAAATGCAAATAAAATTTGCTTTTGCACTCGGCTTATTCGTAATCTTTGACTTCGTCTTAGATACT